>SAMEA104404103__coassemble_117_pt1 | contig 59835 bp, 50 predicted proteins | sample SAMEA104404103__metabat2_high_PE_037 | metagenome-assembled genome bin SAMEA104404103 (sample SAMEA104404103) | Balaenoptera acutorostrata | reverse complement strand
GACCTCGGACAGGAGGGTGCCGTACTCAACGCCGGGGTGCTCCACGCCGTCCACGACGATGAGGTATCTGTTCTTGGAGAAAATAGCCTCCACGCTCATGGGGCCCTTGACTACGGTGTCAGCGTCCACGCGCTTGCCGCCAGCGCTCCAGTAGTCGAAGGTCCAGCCCTCCTTGGTGGGGTCCTCCTGGGGCAGGATTTCACCAAGCTTGGAGTCGTAGCGGACGGTATGTCTGGTGGTGTTGCTGCCGTCAAAAATGGTTACCTGATACTCGTCGGTGCTGAACACGGACTTGACATCCATGGGGCCCTTGACGATGGTGTCAGCGGTCACGGTCTCACCGTTTGCAGTCCAGCCCACGAAGGTGTGACCCTCCTGGGCGGGGTTCTTCTCAGGCAGGATGTCGCCCAGCTTGGAGTCGTGGGGGACATTCTTGTGCGGCACGCCGTCCACGGTGACGGTGTACAGGTCGGGCAGGAACACAGCGCTCACAGTCACATCCTCATCGGGCATGGTGAACTTGTTGTCCCGGATGACCAGACCCTCCGGGCTCACGGCCAGCCAGGAGCCGAAGTGGTAGCCCTCATTGGCCACGGCGCTCAGGGTGACCTGGTCGCCTGCGTAGGTGCTGGTGGTGCTGGCACTGATGGTGCCGTGCTCGTTCTTCAGCGCATTGACGTTGTGCTTGACCATGACATTCACATCGCAGGTGTTGAAGGGGCAGGGGATGTCCTCATTGTCCAGGTTGAAGGCCTGGTTGTACTTCTCCACATAGCCCACCGTGCGCTGACCCACACAGTCGGGGTCCACGGTGCACTGGAAGGTCATCAGCTCGGTGTTTCCGCTGCTCTCATAGTGGGTATTGCCGTAGAAGGCGAAAACATGGCTCACCTCCACGAACTCGGCCTTGACGGCGTTCATGGTGGTGGGCAGGTTGGGGGCTGCCTTGCCGGAATTGGGCACATAGGTCAGGCCCTCGGGGATGGCCAGCTGGAATCTCAGACCGATCAGCTCGGAGGTGGGGCCCAGCGTGACGGTGAAATTGATGGTATCACCGGGGTAATAGGGTTCCTGCGTCTCTTTGGGTTCTGCCTTGATTGTCACAGAGGTGCCGGCACCGGGTGCGGCCGCAAATGCGGGGGCTGCGGTTCCCAGCATGGTGAACATCATGGCAAAAACCAGGAGCAGGGATGTCAGTCGTTTTTTCAACTTAGGCACTCCTTCACGATAATTTTGCGAGGCCTGTGTTCCCCGCCGCCCCGGTGTCTCGCGTACCCGGGCGGCGGGTATTCATGGTATTACCAGAGGGGCTCAAGGCCGCTGGCGTGCCGATACACAACGCCGAAATCCATCAGATTGGTCTCGCTGTCCTGATTCATGTCGCCGCAGGCCAGAGCGTAGTCCTTCAGCATTCTGTCGGGGTCCAGGGTGGCGTGGCGGTAGAGGGAGTTGGCGTCCTTCAGATTCACCTCGCCGTCCAGAGTGGCGTCGCCCAGCAGGTTCAGCTGAGCGTCCTGGGTGACGGCAGAGGAATCCACCTCGATCTCGTAGGTGCGGGAGGCGTGGTGGGGCTTGCTGACCTCCACGGTGTAGGCACCGGGGACAACATCCATGACGGTGTAGGAGGCCTCGGCGGCCTCAGTGGTGTAGGCGGGGGTGTCCAGACCGGCCTTGAACAGCTTGATGGTGGCCTTGGAGGTGTCGCTCTCGCCTGCCTTGTAGCTGACCAGCTTGCCCAGCACGTCCACACAGAACTTGATGGGGTTCTTCACCACTTTGACTGCGGCGGTGTCGCCCTGGGACCACTTGGGGTCCACAGTCAGGGACAGCTCCTCGGGAGCGCCCTCCTTCAGGTTGAAGGTGGCGGTGTAGACAACGCCCTGACCCACAGCGCGCTCGGCCTGAGAGGCGATGACGTTCAGGTAGCCCTTCTCGTTGGGGGCATTGTTTGCGGTCAGGGTCATGCCGCTGGTGCCGGCATTCACGCCGGTGAACTCCAGCTGGGTGGGATCGAAGCCCAGCTTCAGCTGGAGCTCCTCAAAGGGGACCTTGTTGTCGGCCACGACGATCTCAACGGTAGCGCTCTTCTGACCGCGGGCCACGTTCATGTCCAGATCGATCTTGCCCTCCGTCTCAGCAGTCTCAACGGCGGAGGCCATACTGCCCATGGAGAGGACCAGACACAGGCTCATGGCCGTGGCCAGCGCTCTCTTGAAAAATTTATTTCTCATGCTTTCCTCCTGATTGTTTCAGCGCCCGGCCTGCGGAGGCCGCAGGCCGGCAGCTGATTTGGACTGGTGATCAGGCCTGAGGCTCGTTCTCGGGGTCGGTTTCCTCAATGCCCTTTACAGATGCGGTGTCATTCAGGACGGCGTCCTCATGGACGGGCTCCTCGTCGGAGTCCGGGACCACGTCCGCAGGGTCGCTGTCGGCCTGGGGCTGAGCCTCGGGCTGGACGGTCATGACCTGCTCGTTGTCAGCGGCGGCCTTCACCTGGGCCACGGCGCTGATGGTGACAGAGGCGGCGGGCATGGTGAAGAAGTTGTTCTCATCCAGCTCCACCGGGGCCTTGGTCTTGTTGTTGATCACCTTCAGCTCGGCCAGCTTCTGACCGTTGACGGGGACCACCTGGATGCGCTCGCCTGCGGGAGCCTCTTTGGTGCTCACGCTGACCAGGTTGGGGTTCTTGTTGACGATATCGAACATCTCCTGCAGCTCCACATTGACGGTGACGCTGCCGGAAGGCATATCGAAGCGGAGGACCTTGGCGTTCTCCTCAAAGTCGAAGGGCACATCCACCACGCGGTCCTTGACCTTGGCGGTGACGGAGATGTTCTTGACGCCGTAAGGGATCTTGGGGGTCAGCTTCACCTCAACGCGCTGGCCCGGCTTGGCGATGGGCTTGTTGATGGCGGCAGTACCCTTGTCGGCGGGGGTAAAGTTCACGTTGACGTGGAACTCGGTGACGGTCTTCAGGCTGATCTTCATGACGCCGAAGTCCTTGGGCTTGGAGATGACATACATGCCGTCCTTGTTTTTCTGGGTGACCTCATAGGTCTTGCCGCTGTAGTCCTGATACTGGACGCCCACCACCTTGCTGCTGATGGTGCCGTCCTTGGGCACGACCTCCACCAGGATATCGCCCAGCTCGACCTTGTTCTTCTTGACCTCGCCGCCCACCAGGATGGCGGCCTCGCGGACGTCATTCACGGGGACGATGGTCTTGGGACCGTTGTTCTGCTGTGCGCCCAGGCCCTCGCCGCGGTAGTTGGCGGGCTGGTGGTGCAGGATGATGTCGTAGTCCTCGTTCTCGACCACGATGTTCTGAGCGTGCAGGCCGCACTTCTTACAGATGTACATGCCTTCCTTCAGATCGTACTCGTAGTCGTGACCGGAGTCCTGACCGGCGCAGGAGCCGTTCTCAGGCAGTCTGCCGTCGGGCCGGACATAGCTCATGGGCAGGCTGTCCCGGACATTGGCGCACCACAGGAACTCGGAGTTGTTGTTGGAGTCCTGCTTGTCGGCGGGCATGTTGCGGTTCAGCACGTGGTTGTACTCGCCGTTGTAGTTGTGGGCCTCCTGGGTGTACAGGGTCTGCATATTGGCCTCGTTGTCCGTGCCCTCAAAGGCGGCGGTGAAGCTGTAGTTGGTGCCGATGTCCATATACATCATGGGCATGGGCTGCATCTTCTGGAACACCTGAGTGGTCTGGCCGTTGGGCAGGGTGACCTCCTGCATCACGGGGATGTACATGGGTCGGATGGTCAGACCGGCCAGGGGATTGTTCTCCACGGTCAGCACGGTCTCAGCCTGGCCCTTGGGGTCGATGTAATAGGAGGAGGCGGTATACTTTCTGCCGTCGGTGGCGGCATTGACGGTGCCATAGGTCTTGATGAGCTCCACCTTGTTGCTCTTCAGGTCATAGGCGAAGATCTGGTTGCCCAGGTTGAAGTACAGCTTGCCCTGATACAGGCCCACGCCGATGGTCAGGCCGGGGAACTGATCGGTGTAGTTGTAGTGGCGCTTGACGGCCTCCTTCAGCATGGCGTTCTCCTGAATGAACTTGCCGTCGCCGGTGCCGAAGTCCACCAGGATCACATCGTGGGGATCGTCCTTGAACTCCTTGGGCTTGTTCATACCGGCCAGGCCGTTGCTCTCTTCCTTCTTCGGGGCATCCCAGTAATCGGGAGCGCTCATGGGACGGGCGTTCAGCTTGGGCTGCTTGTTGATATCGGCGCGGACCGCGTGGATACCGGTCTTGACGTCGTGCTTGGCCATCTGGGAGAAGTCGAAGGAGTAGTTGCCGTCGCGGTCCTCCTTGATGTTGTCCAGGAAGCCGAAGGTGGTGTTGTCCGCATCGGTGTAGTACCAGTTCGTGCCGTCGTGGTTGATCTTGCTCACAGCGCCGGAGAACCAGCTGTCCTGGTAGCAGGTGTTGTCGCTGCCCACCTCATTGGGAGCCTTGACGGTCTTGTGCATGGGGTGGTCGGGCTTGTCGGGGTTGTACTGCTCGTGATCCTTGGGGAAGGGCACGGGTCTGCCCTGACGGTCGGTCTTGGTCACGAACTCAACGCCGTCGTGCAGGTTGCTGGTGTAGTCCACGGACTCGCCCCAGATCTTGTTCATGGACAGAGGAGAGGCCAGGAAGAAGTCGTGGTGGATAGCGCCCTCGGTCTCGGCGCGGTACTGCATCATACACTCGATGTAGATATCGTCGTAGCAGACGTCCACGAAGAACCAGTCGCCGGTGCGGGGGTTCTCCTTGGTGCCGCCGGTCTGAGGAGCCTCAGGCACCCGGACCATGTTGTAGTAATGGACGTTGTTGAAGAAGCCGCCGCCGAAGCCCTCGCCCGCGATGGAGCTGTTCTCGGTGTTGGAGTAGAACATGACCTGACCGAAGTCACAGAAGTCACCGCCCACACCATTGTTGCGGACCTCCTCGGGGGTCTTCCAAGAGCCGTCGCTGTTCTTGTAGGCCTGGGGGTAGACGATATCCTGCAGCAGCAGGTTGTATGCGGAGGCGTAGCCCAGACAGATACAGCCGCCGTACTTGGGCTTGCCGGGCTGAGCGGACATCATCAGCTGATCGCTGAGCAGAGCGCCGAAGGCGGTCATCTGGATGGGGTCGGTGTCGGGGTTGCCCTCAGAACTGCTCAGGTCCATCATGGCGCCCATGTCAAAGACGGAGTTCTCAGCCACCCAGTCGTGGAGGACCAGCAGCTTCTGAACGGTGGTGGCACCGGCGGGCAGTGCGTCCACAACGGCCTTGGCCTGGCCCTTCATGTCCAGCAGCATATCGCCGTAGTACATGACGTAAGCCATGAAGGCCTGGGGGATCATCTGGACCAGCTGGCCCAGCACTGCGGGAGGCACGGGGACGTCGGGGCCGATGTTGCACAGGGACTTCAGCGCGGCCAGAGGATCGGCCTCGCTGTTCTTGCTGGTCCAGTACTCGCTGGACACGCCGTAGTAGTCCGCGTGGTCGGCGTTGAAGGTGCTGAACATGCTGTAGTAGTAGTTCAGCATCTGGAGAGAGTTGTCGTTGTTCTGACCGTTGTCGTCCATGTAGAGGCCCACAGGCAGGCCGGTCATGGGATCCACGTCCACGCCATTGAAGGTGTCATCTGCATAGGAAGCCATGGAGATCTGGGTGAACAGCATACGGTCGGGACCGGTGGGCTGCTTCTCAGTGATGGGGACCAGCTCGGTCTTGGGCATCTGGGTCTGGGGGTCCATGTCGGGGACCCACTGCTCCTTGCCGGGGGTCTGGGAGACGTTCACCATCTTGCCGTAGACGTTGTAGCGGGTGACCATCTGGTCCAGAGCCGCATTGATGGGGTTCTGGGGGTTGGAGGCGTCCCGCTGGTACACGATCTCCTGACCGCACTCGTCACAGAAGAAGGAGACCTTCTCCAGCTGCCAGGAGATGTCGGGCAGGATACCCTGCTGGATCTCCATGGCGTTGCCGTGCTGGGGGTTGGGGGCGTAGAGCAGACCGCCGTTGGCGATCTTCTGTGCGTCCTCGGGGTGGTTCATCAGGTCCAGAGGCATGCCGTTCTTGTCTCTGGCGGTGAAGTCATACTTCAGGCTCCACTCGAAGTTGGGGCGGACCATGTCCACATAGCCGCTCTTCCCCTCGTCCACGATAAGCTGGCGCAGCATATCCAGATCCTTCTGGTCCACTTTGCCGTCCCGGTTCAGGTCGGCGGCCTTGTCGTTGGTGCCCTTCTCGATGGCATCCCGGACCAGGGCCACGTCCTTGACGGTCAGCACACGGTCTGCGCTCAAATCGCCCAGGACCTGTGCGCCGCTTACCTTATGTCTCTGGCAGGCGGCGGGGGCGTCGGCAGCGCCGAAGAGCTGGACGTCATTGCGGATGTGTACGTGCTTGAGATACTCCTCCAGCTGCTGGGGCAGCTTCTCCAGCAGACCGCTCATCGCGTCACCCAGCTGGGTGAGCTTCTCAGGGAACTCTTCGTCGATGGCTCCCATGGCGGCCTTGTAGCCCTCGCTGGCAGTAAAGTCGATCTTGCCGACCTTGCCGCCCTGGGTGGAGTAGGTCATGCTGCGGATGGCGTTGGTCAGATAGTTCTCGGTGAGAACCTCGCCCATCACCTTCTCCAGGGTATGCTTGCTCAGGTTCAGATCGGAGACGTCGATCTCGCCGGAGCCCAGATTGTTCTTTAATCTGGTAACGATGGCCGTCTTGACCTCGTTATAGGTCTTTTCACCGGCCTGTTCCACGTCCTTGATCAGCTGGTGATCGACGGGCGCTTCAGTCATGGTCTCGCCCTGCTCACGCAGATCTTCCACGGCGTCCTGAATCAGTTGTTCAGTTCCATAGAAGGGATGCACGTTCTGGGCGGCGCGTTCCTGTTCATGTGCAGATGCCTGCGGCAGGACGCTTGGAACGAGCATCGCTGCAACCAAAAACACACTCAAGAACCTTCTCAGGTGTTTCATTGAGTACTCCCCTTTCGTTTTCCATGCGTTTTCCGTATATAATAAAAATCGTGTACCCTCCGGCGGCGATCTTTATTCTGGTTTACCGGGCTTCGATCTCCCGGGGCGGCTGGATCTCGTCGCCCACGGTGTCGGCCAGGATCTGAAGGCCCTCCAGCTGTTCCTCCAGGAACCGCTCCAGGCTGTCCCCGTCGGAGGTGTAGTTCTCCTCCTTCTTCCAGAGGATGTCTATGAACTCCTTGTGGATGTCCCGGATCTCCTTCCGGTTGATCTTCAGCAGCAGGTTGCCCGTCTGGTTGATGGACTGGAGCCGGAGGAAGGACAGGGTATCCGATAGGAAGAGGGTGGGCATGATCTTGTACCCGAAATCTGGGATCACCGGGGCGTGCAGGAGCTTTATTTTGGTCTTGACCTGTCTGACCTGCTCCAGGCAGTAGTTCAGGGCCCGGATGCGCTGTTCACAGCTCAGGACCATGATCTCGGTGAAGAAGTCCACCTCGCCGGTGATGACGAAGCGGGAGATGGCGGTCTCGCTGATGAGGACCCGGATGTCCGGGCTGGCCAGCACGCTGCCCGCCAGCTTTTGCAGCCGGAGCATCCCCTCTACCTTATAACTGCCGGTGCCCAGCTCGGACTTCTCCGCCAGCTCCTGGAAGAGCTCCGGGGACAGCAGATGCTCGGTCACGTGGCCCAGCAGCCAGTCCCGGCCCGGGGCCAGCAGGGACCGGACGTAGTCGGTGCTGTCCACCAGCGCCTCCCGGATCTCCATCTTCTGAAACAGCAGGGCCTCTCTGGTGCAGAGGGAGTTCACACAGTGGTACAGGGGCTGGGTGTTCTCGCTGCCCTCACACACCACCACAAAGCCGCAGGCGTCGGGCCGCAGCAGGATACCGGAGACGGCCAGCTCGTTTTTCACCAGGAACATCATCTTCCCGCTGGCAAACTCCCCGCTGTAAAAGCGAAAATCCACATGCGACAGCATGCGGAGCATATTGGAAATAAATATGGTATTTCGGAGGGTGTCCTCCCGCAGCTTTTTCAGGTCGCTGAGCAGGCGGAAGTGGACCGATGGATATTCATAGTTGATGGCGGTGGAGTTGACCCCCAGACTCACCATGCGGATGCGGTACTCGTTCTCGATGGAGAACAGGTCGATGGCCGCCACGATATCCAGATTCTTCACCCGGCGCAGGATGGGGTGGTGCATTTTGTTCAGATAGCCGCCCATGGACAGCCATGGATAAAAGGATACCTTGCGCTCCACCACGCTCTCTTTTTCCTGCTGGCTCTCCACTACGTAGTAATATTCGGCGATGAGATTCTGGTAGATCGCCGCCTCCAGCTCGTCCTCCCGGGTGACCCGGTAGTCCCGAAACATCTGCTTCAATCCGTTTGGGGTGGCGTGCTTCACCAGCGTCTCGCTGACCTTCTGGATGGTCTCCTCGATGTTCCGTTCCGAGGGGAGCGCCCGCCCGTTGACCCACTTGCTGATGTATGATACGTCAAAGCAGAGCTCCTGTGCCAGGAAGCTGTGCTTGACCTCCGCTGTGTTAATCAGCTGCACCAGCAGAACACTGAATCTGTTCTTCTCCATTTTGCCTCATTCCCAGCGTTCAGCCCGCTTTTGTGCAGTTTTTCATCCATAAAAAACCGAAAAAGCGGGCTTATTCGCCTGTTCCAATTCATTTTTGCCTCTTTTTGGAATCATTCTTCAAACTCGATATCCATACCATAAGTTATCTCGTCATAATTGTCAATATTCCCACTATAGTGAATGGAATGATTCTTTTTTGGGGTTATACTCTCCAGTTGATTCACGTGTATTCATGAAGGGGATGGTTTATCATGGCACTTGTCACACTTCCCCGGTTCGTGGGAGGTGCAGTTCTTTTTTGACCGAACAAGCCATATAGCCTGCCACTCACACCGCTCCCGCTCCGGCAGGCCTTCGAAAAAATATGAGGTGAACGAGAAATGGATAACAACACTAACAAGCCCAGCGTTCTGAAGCCCTGGCTGAAGCACTACCCCGCTCAGCTGATCGAGAACCTGCACGTGCCCGAGTGCACCCTGGGACAGTACATGGAGGCCAACATGCCCGGTCTGGACATGCCCGCCATCAACTTCTACGAGAATATAATCACCTGGAGGACCTTCTTCCGGAACGCTGAGCACGCCGCCCGGGCCCTGAAGGCCGCCGGCTTCAAGACCGGCGACCAGGTCCCCGCCTTCGTGAAGAGCATCCCCGAGTTCTTCGCCCTGCTGTTCGGCTGTGAGCTGATCGGCGCTTCCCTGCTGATCCGGGACAACGAGTGGTTCGAGAATGCCGACAGCCTGCGCAAGGCCGGCGTGGACACCATGTTCGCCAACGACTGCATCAGCCAGGAGGAGGCCGAGTACTATCTGGCCCATACCGGCATCAAGAAGATCATCACCATCCCCCTGACCGCCTCCTGCGACCGGGAGAATATGCCCGATTATGTTCAGAACACCCTGGATTCCTTCTACGACCACGAGTGCGCTCACGGCGACGCCATTGTCGCCTGGTCCGACTTCCTGGCCCAGGGCGAGCGTTATGACGGCGAGGTGAATGCCCCCGTGGACTGTGACCGCCCCCTGTTCCGCTGCTACACCAGCGGTTCCACCGGCCCCTCCAAGCAGGTCATCCACTCCGCCCACACCATCATCGGCGCTCTGACCCAGATGAACTTCTACGGCTCTCAGGACGACTTCCGCCCCACCTGGCTGGTCACCGTCCTGCCTCCCTGCCTGGTCTCCGTGGTCATCTCCTTCCTGCTGCTGCCCCTGTCCTCCAACAAGCTGATGATCCTGGACCCCTTCTGCGCCCCCGCCGACGTGGACCTGGAGGTCATGCGCTGCAAGCCCAACTGCTGGCCCTCCATCCCCATGTTCTGCGATATCCTGTCCAACAGCAAGCGCGTCCCTGCTGACTACGATCTGTCCCATCTGTTCTCCTGCGGCGCAGGCTGCGAGCACATGAACAACAACCAGATCCGCCGCTTCCAGCAGTTCCTGAAGGACCACCACAGCACCTGCCGCTTCACCACCGGCTACGGCTCCTCCGAGGCCGGTTCCAACGTGGGCTTCCACATGACCGACGTCCCCATGGGCAACGGCAACGTGGGCTGCCCCATGCCTCTGACCAACGTGGCCATCTGCAAGCCCGGTACCTGCGAGGAGCTGGGCTTCAACCAGACCGGCGAGATCTGCGTCCACAGCCCCAACGTCATGCTGGGCTATGACAACCCTGAGGCCACCGCCAAGGCCCTGCGCCGCCACGAGGACGGCAACATCTGGCTGCACACCGGCGACGTGGGCTACATGACCGAGGACGGCATCATGTACACCCAGAGCCGCGGCTCCAGCAAGCGCAAGAGCGGCGGTTTCCTGGATATCCTGCCCATGGAGAACGCCGTGGCCGACGCCCACATCGACGGCATCGTGGACGAGTTCTTCGTCAACGTCCCCGACACCGAGTACTCCGGCTACTACAACCCCTACCTGTTCGTGGTCCTGGAGGACGGCTACGCCATCAACGATATCTCCGACAAGGTGCTGAGCGCCCTGTCCAAGCAGCACGCCCCCGTGGATATCCGCGCCCTGCCTCAGCGCCCCTACTGGCACTTCAAGACCCACCGCATCGCCAAGATCCGTGAGATCCTGGGCGAGCAGGACACCACCGCTTACCCCTCCAACATGTTCTGAGTTCTGTCTGCTGCTGGCCCAGAAGGACCTGATGGCCCGCTTTGACATTCAGGCCATTCTCTACTTCGGCTCCCCTCTCATCGCCCGGAGCACCGCGCACAGGGCACCCAGGTGGTCCGCTTCTGCGACTCCGCCGACCAGGTCCCCTATGCGGGCCGCCCCCACCTGACGGACATTCTGGCCCAGAAACTGGCCAACGCCAAGCCCAATCAGCTGCTCCGTCAGCTGGATGAGCAGGAGGTCATCCGCAGAGACGGCGGCTACCGCACCACCATGATGGCCCACACCCAGTCCTATATCATGAACCCCTGCTGGAAGGATCTGGACCTGATGGGTCAGCCCATGGGCACCAACGAGCTGGTTTTGACCGGAAATATCCAGGCTTTCCCAAATCCCCGGTTGAAAAAGTGAATTTTCAACCCCCGAAATTCTGAGAAAAGGACACGGCTCAGCCGTGTCCTTTTCTTTTTCCTCTGTTTCCTGTAAAATAGGGGTATCAACAGGATGGAGGGATGTATTTATGCTCTTTGTCACCGGAGATACCCACGGGGATTTTACCGCGCTGACCCGGTTCGCCGCCGAAACGCCCCTGACCCGTGGGGACTATATCCTCATCTGCGGGGACTTCGGCGGGGTCTGGTCCGGGGATAAGAAGGAACGGAGGCGGCTGGACCGGCTGGAGGCCCTCCCCTGCACCGTTCTCTTCGTGGACGGCAACCATGAAAACTTCGACCGCCTGGAAAAGCTCCCCGTGGAGGAGTGGCAGGGCGGAAAGATCCACGCCGTCCGGCCCCACGTGCTCCACCTGATGCGGGGACAGCTCTTTCAAATCGACGGCCATACCCTCTTCACCATGGGCGGAGCCGCCAGCCACGACATTTCAGACGGCATCCTCTCCCCCTCCGATGTAGATTACGAGGAAAATCGAGCCGCCATGCGTAGCTCAGGCATGAAATTCCGCACCCTCCACCGGGACTGGTGGCCCCGGGAGCTGCCCTCTGCCGCCGAATATGAGCAGGCGAGGCGGGTTTTGGCGTCCATAAACTGGAAAGTGGACTATATTGTCACCCATTGTGCCCCGACCTCCCTGCAAACGGACATGAATCCCCGTGAATTCACACCAGACGCCCTGACAGATTTTCTGGAGGAGGTCCGGGAAAAGCTGGATTTTCGGGGCTGGTACTTCGGCCACTACCACGAGGACCGGGATTTTCCCGGCGGCTTCCATCTCCTCTACCATCGGTTTATCCCCATCTTTTCGTGAAAAAAGGGACGTATCTGCCGATACGTCCCTTTTTCAATCATGTTTCAATTTCGTAGGACCAATCCTTGATGCCGCCGAACTCATAGACGGCGGTGTAGCCCAGGTCCGCCAGCTTTCCGGCGGCCTGCTTGCTCCGGTTGCCGCTGCGGCAGTAGACCAGCACGGTGGTGTCCTTGGCGGGAATGACCGCCCGGGCCCTGTCCTCGTCAATGGTCCCCAGGGGCAGCAGCACCGCGCCGGGGATGTGGCCTCCGTCGTACTCGTCCTGCTCCCGCACGTCCAGGATCACAGCCTCCGGCTGTTCCTCCATCATGGTGTGGGCGGTCCGGGCGTCGATCTGCTCATAGGCGGCCCCGTTTCCCGCCCCGCACCCGGTCAGCAGGAGGAAAAGAGCCAAAAGCATGGAAAGAACTGGTTTCTTCATGGTCATTCTCCTTTCAGTTGGATACCTTATTATAATTTTCCCGGCTCTCCCCTGTCAATGAAAAAGCGCCCCGGTACGGCTGTACCGGGGCGCTTCCGCATTTTGGGGACTTAGTGCTCGTGGTGGTGCTCGCCGCACTCGTCGGCGTGCTCGTGATTGTGGCAGACAGCGCCGGTGGTGTGCAGCTCGCCCTTCAGATAGGCCTCCACAGCGGCCTTGGCGTCACCCTGAGCGCCCACGATGACCTCGACATTGCGCTCGTTGAAGATATCAACAGCGCCGCCGCCCATGCCGCCGGCGATGATGACCTCAGCGCCGCGGTCGGCCAGGAAGTTGGGCAGGAAGCCGGGGCGGTGGCCGGGGTTGGGAACGGAGTTCTCAGCGGTGACCTGGCCGTTCTCGGCGTCAAACAGGATGAAGTTCTCACAGTGACCAAAGTGACCGGCCACGTCGTGGCCCATAGCAGCAACAGCGATTCTCATAATAAATAGCTCCTTTTCATGGTTGAATCAAGACGTTCACAGGAAATGTGAACAGGTTTCACGGAAATAAGATGTGGTGGACCTTCTCATACACCTGACGGAGGGCCCGTCCGGCGGGACAATCCACGTCTGCCACGCTCCCGCCCCGGTTGATGGCGGCGGAGGCGGCGGGGTCGTAGGGGATCTTGCCCACAAAGTCCAGCTCCCGATCCCGGCAGAAGGCCTCGATACGGTCCGCCTTCTCCGGGCTGGTGTCGAACTTGTTGACGCACACCGCCAGCGGGGTTCTGAGAACTGCCGCCGTGTCCACGATGCGCTGTAAATCGCTCAGGCCGGACAGGGAGGGCTCCGCCACCACCAGCACCAGGTCCACACCGGTGATGGAGGCGATGACGGGACAGCCGATGCCGGGAGAGCCGTCGATGATGGCCAGCTCCGTATCCGGGGCGGCCTTCAGCAGGTTGGTTTTCACCTGGGTCACCAGCTTGCCGGAGTTGCCGGAGCCCATGTTCAGCTTTGCGGTGGAGAAGGTCCGCTCTCCTTTATATAAGGTAAGCTCACCACCCACCGCCTCTTTCAGCTCCACCGCGCCCACGGGACACAGGTAGGTGCAGACCCCGCAACCCTCGCAGGCGTGGGTCTGGACGGCACAGGTGCCGTCCTCCTCCCGGCGGATGGCTCCGAACCGGCAGTGGTCCAGACAGGCCCCGCAGCCGATGCACTTTGCAGGGTCGATGCGGGCCTTCTCGGAGCCGATGAAATCGGATTTCTCCGGCTCCGTCTGAAATTCGTTGACAATGTGGAGGTTGGGCGCGTCCACGTCACAGTCCGCCATGGCCTTAGCCCCGGAGAACCGGATGAAGGCGGCGGCGGTGGTGGTCTTGCCCGTGCCGCCCTTGCCGCTGAGGATCAGCAGTTTTTTCATCATACCGCCCCACCTCCCAGCTTGTGAAGCAGGTCCCGGAACATCCCGTGGACCGCCGGGTCCGCCTCGCTGACCAGCTGACCTGCTGCGGCCAGCCCGGCCAGTTCCTTATTAAAAGGTATGCGGAGGAGGATCGGGAGATCTCTCTCTCTGCAAAAGTCCTCCAGGGGTCCGTAGGGCTCATCCATCTTGTTGATGACCACGGCGCAGGGCTTCTTCAGCAGGGCCGCCAGCTCATACACCATCTTGAAGTTGTGGAAGCCGAAGGCGGTGGGCTCCGCCACCAGCAGGCAGAAGTCGCACACGTCCACGCACTCCATGACGGAGCAGGCGCTGCCCGGCGGGCAGTCGATGACGGTGAAGTCCTCCCCCAAGCCGATGCCGGTTTTCATGGCCGCCTGGATGACAGGGACGCCGGAGGCCTCCCCCAGGTTCAGCACGCCGGTGACCACATTCACGTCCCCGTGTCTGCCCTGCTCCACCACGCCCACCGGGCGTTTTGTCTCGCTGACGGCGTTCCGGGGACAGACCAGCGCACAGCCGCCGCAGGAGTGGCAGACCTCGGCGAACACCCGGGGCTTCTTTTTAAGGAAGATCAGGGCGTTGAACCGGCAGAAGTCCACACATTTCCGGCAGCCGTCGCACTTGTCCGGGTCGAACTGGGGCAGCAGGGTGCAGACCTCCTGAGAGGTCACACCCTCCGGCTTGAAGAAGAGGCGGCCGTTGGGCTCCTCCACGTCGCAGTCCACATAGGTGGCCCGTCCGGCGGCGGCGGCCAGATTGGCGGCCACCAGGGTTTTTCCCGCGCCGCCCTTTCCGCTGAGTACCGCCAGCTTCATCGGATGCCGTGATACCCTGCGTGGAAGTGGGTCAGCTCGTTCAGCTTGCCCTCGGCGCAGGCGGCCAGATTGGCGGCCGCATCCAGAGTTTTATTTGCCTCGTAGATCTTCATCTCAGCGGCCTGGAGCACCTCGGCGGCGTTCTCACCACAGCGGATGGTGATGAGGGCGTCGGCCTCGTGGTCCACCAGGAACTGAGCGGCCTTCAGACCGGCTCCGCCCTGAGCCTCGGCGGCGGGGTTGTCCAATAACTCCTCCGCACCGGTGTTCATATCCTTGAACAGCATATAGGGTGCGCGGCCAAAGGACACGCACACGGCCTTCTGGGTATCGTCCACAGGAATGGCGATCTTCATGGATGTTCCTCCTTCTTTTCCGCTCCGCAGAGCGGCCTCCCGCCGGGCCTCCTCCACCACATGACAGCAGCCGTGGCAGCCCAGCTTCTCCTCCAGACCCTCGCACAGTCGGTACTGTCCGCCCTCGATGCGGAGCGGACGGCCATCCACCAGCATATCCGCCAGCTTGGCTCTGGCGACGGTGTATATCTGCTGGACGGTGGTGCGGGCGATATTCATATAGGCCCCGCACTCCTCCTGGGAGAGCCCCTGTTTATCAATGAGGCGGATGGCCTCATACTCATCGACGGTCAGGATCACGGCCTCCCGTTCCTCGTCGCAGTCCACCGGAGCAAAGTTCCAGGTCTGGGGCAGACGGCACACCCGTCTGCATTTTCTGGGTCTTGGCAAGTCGTTCACCTCCGAGTTTATGACTTATGTCATTTACTAACCCTACTATACCACGTTTATGGCATATGTCAAGAATAAAATTTGACAGCGGACACCAATTCTTTTATACTGTATTTATTGAGCGCACAGGAGGTCCAACATGGATTTTTCAAATTATTTTCCCATCTGGGAACAGCTGACCCCCGACCAGCAGAGCCGCCTGTCCGGCTCCGCCACCCGCCGCAGCGTGGAGAAGGGGACGATCCTGCACAACGGCAGTATGGACTGTCTGGGACTGCTCCTCATCCGCTCCGGCCAGCTGAGAGCCTACATTTTGTCCGACGAGGGCCGGGAAATGACCATTTACCGGCTGTTTGAAATGGATATCTGTCTGTTTTCCGCCTCCTGCATGATGCGGAACATCCAGTTCGACGTGACCATCGAGGCGGAGAAGGACTCCGAAGTCTGGGTCATCCCCCCGGAGGTCTACCGCTCCGTCATGAACGAGTCCGCCGCCCTGGCCAACTACACCAACGATCTCATGAGCAGCCGCTTTTCCGAGGTCATGTGGTTGGTCGAGCAGGTCATCTGGCGCAGCTTCGACAAGCGGCTGGCCGGGTTCCTGCTGGAGGAGACCCTGCTGGAGGAGGACAACGTCCTGAAAATCACCCACGAGAAGATCGCCAACCACCTGGGCACCGCCCGGGAGGTGGTCACCAGAATGCTGCGCTACTTCCAGCGGGAGGACATGGTCCAGCTCACCCGGGGCACCGTGGAGATCACCGACCGGAAGAAATTACAGGAGATCGTGGACGGAGTTTTACCCAAAAAGGATTGAAAAAAGCACCTCTGACGACGTCAGAGGTGCTTTTTGTTTGGGGAAAAGAGGTTTCGCCCTGCGGGGCGAGTTCCTTTTCAACCGATTGAAAAGGAACCAAAAGATCGCCGGGGACAACGCCGAAAACACGCGTGTTTTCAATGGCGTTTTCCCCGGACCCCTTGTTACGAGGGTCGTAGGCGGCAGGAAGGGTTTTCGATGGGCCGCAAAATCTTCCAAATCGACAGCGACGCGCCCCCTTGGGCAGAAATGACGGATATTTTACGGGGGTTACATGATCCGCCCGCCGTGTTTATGCAAAAACTGAACCAGAAGCGTTTTTCGATGCGTGGCCCTCTTGCCGCCCGGTTTGCCATCCATGCAGCGGAAATATAGCCTGAATCAACGTAGGGCCGCCATATATGGCGGCCGGACCTGTGGGAAGGACTTTTGGAAAATTGGAATACGTCGAACACTTTATTTTATGGCAGTCCAACCATTTTCCTTCCAATAGACGATTGTTTCAAAATTGTCGTCCAGAGCATTATGATTGCTCAGGCCCAACCGAATTCCTTGCAGGGAGTGGCCTTCTACTTCTGTAATCTCTGTCCCCATAATTACAATATCATCTTTTGGAAAGTCTGCATCAATGGTTGGAGCGAAAATATCGCTGCCGGCACAGTCAAATTTTTCTACGATAGAAGGGGCAGGTTCAACTTCACCGGCACCGTAAACATTATATACATACACTTTAGACGAGCCATAATTGCTGTTCGGGACGCCCACCTGAACTACGACAGCATCCTTCTCTAATGAAAAAAGATGTCCGAAGTACAAATCATCAAAATAACCGTCGGACGGGATCACTTCAGCGATTGTTTCGCCAGTGCCAAGCTTAATTTGTAAAACAATTACTGCCGCATCGTTACACCATCGGTATAAGCTTATGTACAACTTATCATCATAGTTTCCAACACCATCTAAATTGAGAGAATCGTAAAAACGGGCATTTTCTTGGACCACCTGAAAATCACCCGGTAAGGGTTCTGCCACAGGAATGGAGGCAGTTTCTTTGATCGTTGGATCTTCTCCCGATGAGTTTTTGCAGCCAATAAAAGCCAGTGCCATAACAAGAAATAAAACTAATGATATCCCCTTTTTCATATATATCCCTCACTTTCTGAAAGTCATCTGTTAAGAAAATTTTGATTGATCTACCACTTCTCTTATTATACCACAACGCCCCGAAGAAGCTCTCCGGGGCGGGGCGTTATTGTGTTCAGTCGGTTATTTACTTCTCCATGCCGCAGGGGAAGCCCTGCTTGGCGGCGGTGCGGTCCTCCATGACGGAGCCGTACAGGCGGTAGCCGCCTGCGATGTTATAGCACTCACAGCCCAGCTGGGACAGGACCCGGCAGGCGATATAGCTTCTCAGGGCGCTCTGGCACAGCAGGTAGGTGGACTTGGTCAGGTCGATCTCGCCCAGCCGATCCCGGAGCTCGTCCACGGGGATGTTCACAAAGCCCCAGATGCCGCCGGCCTGATACTCGTAGGGGGTGCGGGTGTCGATGAGGTTGACGCTGCCGTCCCGGGGCAGGCCGTCCACCTGATCCCAGTAGATCTGCTTCACCAGACCGTCCCGCAGGTTCTCGATCATGAAGCCCGCCATGTTCACGGGGTCCTTGGCGGAGGAGTAGGGCGGCGCATAGGCCAGATCCAGGTCCTTCAGATCGGAGGCCTTCACTCCGGCGTGCATGGCGGTGGCCAGCACATCCAGACGCTTGTCCACGCCCTGACCGCCCACGATCTGAGCGCCCAGCAGCTTCTCGGTGTCGGGGTCGTAAATGACCTTCATGGTCATCAGCTCGCCGCCGGGGTAGTAACCGGCGTGGGAGGCGGGAGACAGATACACCTTCTCCACCTTCAGCCCCGCGTCGGCGGCCTGCTTCTCGCTGATGCCGGTGTTGGCGACAGTCAGGTCAAAGACCTTGATAACGGAGGATCCCTGAGAGCCCAGGTACACGCTGTCCCGGCCGCAGATGTTGTCGGCGGCAATGCGGCCCTGCTTGTTGGCGGGTCCGGCCAGAGAGATGACCGCCTTGTCCCCGGTGATGAAGTGCTTCACCTCGATGGCGTCGCCCACGGCGTACACGTCGGGGTAACGGGTCTGCATATGGTCGTTGACCACGATGCTTCCCTTCTGGCCCAGCTCCAGACCGGCCTCCTTGGCCAGCTTGGTATCCGGGGCCACGCCGATGGCCATGACCACCATGTCGGCATAGATGGGCTCCTTGTCCTTCAAGCTGACCTTGATGCGGTCGCCGTCGTGCTCGAATTTGTCCACAGCGGTGCTGAGCATCAGGTTCACGCCGTGCTGGCGCATCTCTCCGTGGACGAAGGAGGCCATCTCATAGTCCAGCTGCTTCAGCAGCTGCTTGGGCCGCTGGACGATGGTCACCTCCAGACCCAGCTCCCGCAGGTTCTCCGCCAGCTCCAGGCCGATATAGCCGCCGCCCGCCAGAATGCAGGACTTGGGCTGCTTCTCCTCCACGAACTTGTGGATTTTAAGGGTATCCTCCACGGTCCGCAGGGCGAAAATGCGGTCCATGCCGCCCTCGGGCAGGCCGGGGGTGGAGGGCTTCGCGCCGGGAGACAGGATCAGCTTGTCGTAGGACTCCTCAAAGACCTCGCCGCTGTCCAGATTGCGGACAGTGACGGTTTTCCGCTCGGGGTGGATGGACTCCACCTCGTGGTGGAGCTTCATCTGCACGCGGAAGCGGTTCCAGAAGCTCTCCGGGGTCTGGAGGGTCAGATCGGCCTCGTCCCGGATGACCCCGCCGATGAAGTAGGGCAGGCCGCAGTTGGCGTAGGAGATGAACCCGGTGCGCTCAAACACCACAATTTCCGCCTGCTCGTCCAGTCGTCTGATGCGGGCTGCGGCGGTGGCACCGCCTGCTACGCCTCCGATGATAACAACTTTCATACCTCTACCTCTCCTTTATATCCGGCGATTCCGCCCAAATTGGTCACGTTTTCATAGCCCAGGCCCTTCATCACGGACACAGCCTGTCCGCTGCGGGCCCCGCTGTAGCAGTAGAGAAACACCGGGGTCCCCTTGTCGGGGATCAGCCGCTGCACGTCAGCCTTCACCCGCATGACAGACAGGTTCACGCTGCCGGGGATGTGGCCCTCCCGGTACTCATCCTCCTCCCGCACGTCCAGCAGGACGGAGCCGGGGGTGGATTTGCAGACCTTCAACTCCTCGTTGATATTGGTCCGCTGAAAGAGATCGAAAAATCCCATGGATACACGTCTTTCTCAGGAACGGGCCAGACCGTCCACGCTCAGCACCACGCCGGTGATATAACTGGCCTCGTCGGAGGCCAGGAAGGCGAAGGCGTTGGCGATGTCCTCCGGCTTGCCCAGACGGCGGAGGGGCACCTGCTTCTGCATATTCTCGATGATTTCCTTGGGGACGGCCCGCATCATGTCGGTCTCGGTGATGCCGGGAGCCACGGCGTTGACCCGGATGCCCTTGGGGCCCAGCTCACGGGCCAGGGACAGGGTCAGCCCGTTGACAGCGAACTTGGAGGTGGGATAGGCCATACCTGCGGGCTGGCCGTACAGGCTGACCATGGAGGAGGTGTTCAGAATGACGCCGCCGCCCTGCTTGACCATCTGCTCGGAGGCGGCCTTGGTGCAGGTGAAGATGCCCTTCACATTCAGGTTCATGACCTTCTCGAAGGTCTGCTCGGTGTACTCCTCGAAGGGGGTGCTGTCGGACACACCGGCGTTGTTCACCAGAATGTCGATACGGCCGTACTTGTCCGCCACCTGCTGGAATGCCTGACGGACGTCCTCCAGGTCGTTCAGATTGGGCCAGATGCCCTCCACATTGCAGACGGGGCAGGCCTCCTTCAGCTCGGCGATGGCCTTCTCGGCGGTCTCCTGACGGCTGGCGCACAGAATGACGGTGGCGCCCTCCTGCAAAAACTTCTTGACGGTGGCAAAGCCGATGCCGCGGCTGCCGCCGGTAACGATGGCGATCTTGTCCTTCAACTTCATGGTAGTTCCTCCTTTTGGGTGTTGTATGAACGCGGAAGTGGACCCGCTGTGTTCTGTTTCTGCTGTCAGTATACCCCGGTCTCCGGGGACCTTCCGTGATAAAATCACATTCCGCCTGACAGCCTTCTGATGGTTTTATTCTAGTACACCCTGTCCCGCTCCGCAACCGAAAACGGGCATTGTTTTGTATTTATTCACAAGTTTCACCACTTTCATTCCATTTAATGGATATTTCAAGGAAATTTGTTCGGTTCGGTCCAAGAAAAACCGCCCGTCTCCCCCGAGGCGGGGAGACGGGCGGTTCTGCTGTCCTTACATCGTATGGGCAGAGCGGCGGAGCATGGGCTCCACCAGAGCCATCCGGATCAGGTTCACCATGCCGAACTGGACGGCGAACATGATGACCTCCTTCACCACGCGGGTGGGCAGGAGGACCAGATAGGCCTTGTCATACATCTGGGTCAGCCACAGCGTATTGAGACACAGGCTCAGCACAAAACAGTTGAAGCCCACAGCCAGCGCGGACCGGAACATAAACTTGCTCCGGCTCCACTCGGGCTCATCGGCTCTGTGGTGGATGAGCAGGCCGTAGGACAGACCCACCAGAGTGGCGGTCAGGGTAAAGCCGGGGTGGAACTGGGCGGTGGGGAACAGGTTCGCGCCCAGAAAATCGCTGATCCCGCCCACGGCCATGCCGTAGAAGGGGCCCATCAGCATACCCGCCACGGCCATGGCCACGAAGCCGAAGTCGATGCGGACGAAGGGGGTCTGGATGGAGGTGAACCGGGTGAGGATCACGTTCAGCGCGATCAGGGCGGCGCAGGTGACCATGTGGTTGACCTGCTTGTTTCGTGCGTTATTTCTCATTTTTGTTTCTCCTTTGGCATTGTAATCATCCGTGTGCCGCAAAGGAGTACCTCTGTCGACAGCGGAAGCGAGACACCATCGCGGACGTTTTGGAACGCCCTTCGTTCAGCAGCAACTTCCCATCTCCTGACACTTGACGCGATGCCCCTATTCTGTTTCTTGATGATTCAGGTATTGTTTTTTCTCAGCACAGGCCCAGCAGGTGCCGCACCTCTCCGATCATGTAGAGAGAGCCGCAGATGCAGACCACGTCGTCGGCCTGGGCCAGGGACAGAATTTTGTTCAGTCCCTCCTCGGTGGTCTGACAGGGCACAGCTTCCTGCCCCAGGGATTTGAGGTAGTCCGCCAGCTCCTGTGCGCGCATGGCTCGGGGGCTGTCCGGGGTGATGGTGACAAAGCCGCGGGCCAGGGGTGTGATCTGAGCGAACATGGATTCCACATCCTTGTCCGCCAGAACTCCGGTCAAAAACCAGATCTTCTGTGCGGGATAGAGCTGTTTCAGGCTTCCGGCCAGGGCCTCCATGCACTGGGGGTTGTGTCCGCCGTCCAGAATGACGTCGGGACTTCTCCGGGCCAGCTCCATGCGGGCGGGCCAGACAGCGGAGGATAAGCCCTCGGAGAGCGCCTCCTCGCTGATGGTCCAGCCCTTCCGGCGCAGGGCCTCCACCGTCTCCATGGCGGTCTGGGCATTGTTCAGCTGGTACGCGCCCAGCAGTCCAATGCGGTAGGGTCCCTTTCCGCGGTAGCGGAAGGTCTGTCCCTCCCGGTCAGAGGTCAGCAGCTCCAGAGTGTCCGGGGCGGTGTAGGCCAGAGGGCAGTTCTGCTCCTTGCAGACCCGCTCCACCACCGCTTCCACCTCCCGGCTCTGATGGTAGAGGACGACTTCACTCCCGGGCTTGATGATGCCCGCCTTCTCCTCTGCGATCAGCACTCTGGTATTGCCCAACTCTGCGGTGTGTTCCAGTCCGATGTTGGTGATGACGGCCGCCTCGGGAGCGGGGATCACGTTGGTAGAATCCAAACGCCCGCCCAGACCGACTTCCAGCACCACAATGTCGCACTCCACCTCCCGGAAGTAAAGCATGCCCACGGCGGTCATCAGCTCGAACTCCGTGGCCGGGTCCTCCATCCCTCTGCCCGCATCCAGCACCCGCTCCGTGATGCGGCCCAGCGCCTCGTCGGGCATATCTGCCCCGTTGACGCGGAACCGCTCGTGGAAGGTCCAGAGATGGGGCGAGGTGAACAGACCCACCCGCAGGCCGGCGCTTTTCAGCACCGACGCCACCAGGGACGCCGTGGAGCCCTTACCGTTCGTCCCGGTGATGTGGACGAACTTCAGAGATTTCTGGGGATCTCCCACCCGCCGGAGCAGCTCCAGCGTGCGGCTCAGACCGGGCTTTCTGCCCGTCCAGGCCTCCTGATGAATGCGTTCTACCGCTTCCTGACCCGTCATAGGTCACGCCTCCTTCTTTCATTGCCCGGCAAGTCCGGGAACTATGTCAGCTTACAGCATGGTAAGCACGGTTTCATAAATCTCATCCGCCAGGGTACAGCCTTTTTTCAAAAGGGCCTGCCCCTCCCGGCGGTAGTACTCGGCCAGCTCCCCGTCCTGCATGGAGCCGATGTTGATGACCACATTGAGCCAGCTGCTCTGGAGGGCGGTTTTCAGATTCAGCGCCCCCACGCCCAAATCGCTGACTGCGGTGCGGTTGGACTTCCCTAACAGTCCTTCGGTGAGCTCCAGGCCCTCCACCGCCAGCTTCATCATCTCAAAGGGCGGCTGGGTGCAGCCCTGCAAGCCCTTCTGAATTTCGGCCATCCGGGCCGCTTTCTCCTCCGGGGTGTCCTTGGGCAGCTTGTAGGCCTGACTGACGGCGTAGAAGGCCTCTGCATCCCAGTCCATCCCCCGGAAAAATCCGGCCCGGAGCTGTTCCAGCTGCTGGCCGCTCTCCCGGGCCAGCTCCTGATGGTCGGCGTATTTCGCCTTGCCCAGAGTCAGACTGCACACCATTCCGGCCAGTCCGGCACCCAGCGCACCGCTCACACCGGCGGCGGCGCCTCCGCCCGGGGCCGGGGCGTCAGAGGCCAGCAGGCGGCAGAAATCAGAGATCTGTCGTTCCGCTAAATTCATCTCGTTTCCTCCTCACTCCATCCCCATGAGATGGCACTCCATGACCTGCTTCTGCCGGTCAAAATTTCTGGTTTTCAGATAAAACTCCGCACAGTCCACCATGGCGGCGGCGGGCAGGCTGCCCACGATCTCGGTGTCCAGCAGCCAGGTCTTCTGGGCCTCGGCCAGCGTCTTGATGCGCTCCAGCACGGCGTACAGCGGGGTCTCCTCGTAGTTGGTGACGCTCATGGACACCTGGGCCAGGCCCCGCTCCTCAGAGAGGAAGCCCATGGCCCGGCAGCAGGAGAAGGACTCCTGCACGGCCTGGGCGATCTTCTGGGCCACGGCCTGATTTTTGGTCTCCAGATTCACATTGAAGGAGACCACGTGCATACGGGCTCCGATGGCGGTGACTCCCGCCGTGGGGTGGATCTTCCGGTCTCCAAAGTCCGGGGCCCACTCCGGGCGGAGCAGCTTTTCGGCCATGCCCTCGAACTCGCCCCGGCGGATGTTGGCGATGCTCCTGCACTCCGGGCGGGTGGCGGCGCTCTCATAGAGGAACACGGGGATGCCCAGCTCCTCCCACATGCGTTTTCCCAGGGTGCGGCACAGGGCGGCGCAGTCCTCCACCGTCACCCCGGACACGGGGATCAGAGGGATCACGTCCACCGCACCCATCCGGGCGTGGCGGCCCCGGTGCTGATTCATGTCGATGACCTCCATCGCCTTCCGGCTCAGCCGGAGCAGGCCCTCGGTCAGGCCCTCCGGGGTGCCCACCAGCTTCAGCACGGAGCGGTTGTTGACCCCGTCTGTATGGACCTCCAGAAGGGTGCAGCCGGGCAGCTGCTCTGCCAGACTCACCAGGGCGGCGTACCCCGCCTCATTTTTTTCTCTGCTGATACTGAAATTCGGGATGCTCTCCACCAATCTGGGCATGTCTCTTCCTCCTGTCTGTTCCCGGCTGATGCGCCCGCAAAACAGTTTTTTCCGGATATTTCCGGATTCTTCCACCGTTTTGCCGCGTTGTTCTTATTTTATCAGGTTCATTTCCCCTTTGCAATATTGCCCGCCGGGTGCGGGCGCTCCGTAAATTCCAGAATTTTTGTCTTTCCGGTCAATATTTTCGGATAAACGCCCATTTATGTTCAAAAACACAGAATTTTATAGAAAAAGGAGCGGCACAGGTCCTGTGCCGCTCCCCTGTTGCGTTGTTTCTCAGAACAGGCCCACGATACGGCCGTTCTCGTCCACGTCGATGTTGTTGGCGGCGGGGACCTTGGGCAGACCGGGCATGGTCATGATGTTGCCGGTCTTGGCCACGATGAAGCCCGCGCCGGCGTTGACCTTCAGCTCCCGGACGGTGATCTTGAAGCCGGTGGGTGCGCCCAGCTTGGAGGCATCGTCGGAGAAGGAGAACTGGGTCTTGGCCATGCAGATGGGCAGCTTGTCAAAGCCCAGGTCGGTGAGCTGCTTCAGCTGCTTCCTGGCGGCGGCGTCCAGCACCACGCCGTCGGCCCGGTAGATCTTCGTGGCAATGGCGTTCAGCTTGTTCTCGATGGTGTCGTTCTCGTCATAGACGAACCGGAAGTCATTGGGCTGGTCGCACAGGCGCAGGACCTCCTCGGCCAGAGCCAGACCGCCCTCGCCGCCCTTGGCCCAGACCTCGGACAGACGGACGTTGATGCCCAGCTCCCGGCACTTGGACTCCACCAGATCCAGCTCGGCCTTGGTGTCGGTGGGGAAGGCGTTGATGGCCACCACGCAGGGCAGGCCGTAGACGTTGGTGATGTTCTCCACATGCTGCAGCAGGTTGGGCAGGCCCTTCTCCAGAGCCTCCAGGTTCTCAGTGTTCAGGTCAGCCTTGGCCACGCCGCCGTGGTTCTTCAGAGCCCGGACGGTGGCGACCACCACCACAGCGGAGGGCTTCAGACCGGCGAAGCGGCACTTGATATCCAGGAACTTCTCAGCGCCCAGATCGGCACCGAAACCGGCCTCAGTGATGGCGTAATCGCCCAGCTTCAGGGCCATGCGGGTGGCCATGACAGAGTTGCAGCCGTGGGCGATGTTGGCGAAGGGGCCGCAGTGGACGAAGGCGGGGGTGCCCTCCAGAGTCTGGACCAGGTTGGGCTTCAGAGCGTCCTTCAGCAGAGCGGTCATAGCGCCCTCGGCCTTGATGTCGTGGGCGGTGACGGGCTTGCCGTCATAGGTGTAGGCAATGACCATGCGGCCCAGGCGGGCCTTCAGGTCGGGGATGTCGGAGGCCAGGCACAGGACGGCCATGACCTCGGAGGCCACGGTGATGTCGAAGCCGTCCTCGCGGGGCACACCCTGCATGCGGCCGCCGATGCCGTCGATGATGTTGCGCAGCTGGCGGTCGTTCATGTCCACGGCGCGCTTCCAGGTGATGCGCTTCACGTCGATGCCCAGAGCGTTGCCCTGCTGAATGTGGTTGTCCAGCATGGCGGCGCACAGGTTGTTGGCGGCGCCGATGGCGTGGAAGTCACCGGTGAAGTGGAGGTTGATGTCCTCCATGGGCACCACCTGAGCGTAGCCGCCGCCGGCAGCGCCGCCCTTCACGCCGAACACGGGGCCCAGAGAGGGCTCGCGGAGGCAGACAACGGTTTTCTTGCCCAGCTTGTTCAGCGCATCGGCCAGACCCACGGAGGTGGTGGTCTTGCCCTCGCCTGCGGGGGTGGGGCTGATGGCGGTGACCAGGACCAGCTTGGACTTCCGGGGCATATCCTTCAACGCATGGATGTTCAGCTTGGCCTTCACCCGGCCATAGGGCTCCAGGGCCTCCTCGGCCACGCCCAGCTTGGCGGCGATGGCGGTGATGGGCTGCAGCTTTGCCTCCTGTGCGATCTCAATATCGGACTTGAAACTCATGTTGACGACCTCCCAAAATATGTCATGCGGAGGGGGAAGCAGGTCCTGCTCCCCCAGGTTAACTGTTATTATATCGTATTTTTTCCATTTCGTACAGGAATTTTTCCCGCCGCCCCAGCGCGAAAAAAAGTTTTTTCAGATTTTTTTGAAAAAGGGCTTGCTTTTTGTCTGGGGCCGTGCTATTATAAGCAAGCTGTTTGACACAAGTGGTCAGCGCTGGTCTCCGGGTGTGGCGAAGTTTGGTATCGCGCTTGAATGGGGTTCAAGAGGCCCTGAGTTCGAATCTCAGCACTCGGACCAAAATAAAAAGGACAGAACCGTTTGGTTCTGTCCTTTTTATTTTGGGTTCCGCCGCTCTCCGGGCGGGTTAGAAAGGCGTTATCGAAGGATGTTGCCCTGTCATTTCCCCTTCCAAAAGTTTTTTGGATTTTTTGAAAAAAGGGCTTGCATTATGGGAAAGCCTGTGCTATTATAAATAGGCTGTTTGACACAAGTGGTCAGTAAGCTGGTCTCCGGGTGTGGCGAAGTTTGGTATCGCGCTTGAATGGGGTTCAAGAGGCCCTGAGTTCGAATCTCAGCACTCGGACCAAAATAAAAAGGACAGAACCGTTTGGTTCTGTCCTTTTTATTTTTCCCTACCTTATATTTAATCTTTCAATTCACCGGACCGGCTTCTGCCGGTCCTTCTTTTTTGACACCCCGTTATCCCTATGATAAAATAACGCTCGCAGGGAAGCACTTCTGTTTTCCCGCAAAATCTGAAATATGATCCGGGGGGTTTCCTATGAAAGACGAGATCAAACTGACAAAACTGGCCAGCTGCTCCGGCTGCGGGGCCAAGGTGGGCGGCGGCGTGCTGGCCCTGCTGCTGGAGGGCTTACAGGTCCACAGCGACCCCAACCTGCTGGTGGGCTTTGATAAGAGCGATGACGCCTCTGTCTATCAGGTCTCCGACGACCTGGCTCTGGTGCAGACCCTGGACTTCTTCCCGCCCATCGCCGACGACCCCTACCAGTTCGGCCAGATCGCGGCGGCCAACGCGCTGTCCGACGTGTACGCCATGGGCGGTCAGCCCAAGCTGGCCCAGAACATCATGTGCATCCCGGAGGACATGCCCCGGGATGCCGTCCACGACCTGCTCCGGGGCGGCTATGACAAGGTGTTCGAGGCGGGGGCCCTCATCACCGGCGGCCACAGCATTCTGGATTCGGAGCCCAAGTACGGTCTGGCGGTCACCGGCTTTGTCCACCCGGACCGGGTGCTGAAAAACGCAGGGGCCCAGCCCGGCGACGTGCTGTTTCTCACCAAACCTCTGGGCGTGGGCGTGCTCACCGCCGCCAATAAGCGGGACCGCTGTGACCCGGCGGTCATGCAGAAGGCCTATGACCTGATGGCCACCCTGAACAAGTCCGCCCGGGACTGCATGGTGAAGTACCGGGTCCACGCCTGTACTGACGTCACCGGCTTCGGCCTCATGGGCCACGGCTACGAGATGGCCCAGGGCAGCGGCGTGACCCTGGAGATCAATCTGGATGGCGTGTCCTTTCTGCCGGAGGCGGTGTCTCTGGCCAAGCAGGGCTTTTTCCCCGCAGGCACCCACCGCAACCGCACCTACGCCGCTCATGCGGTGGATGTGGGCAGCGTATCCGCCCTGTATCAGGACCTGCTCTTCGACCCGGAGACCTCCGGCGGCCTGCTGATGGCGGTCCACCCGGAGGACGCAGAAAATCTCTTCGCTGAGCTGAAGGACTCCGTCCCCTGCGCCCAGAGGATCGGCACCGTGGTGGAAAAGACCGACGAATTCTTCCTCCGCCTGCGCTGATGGGGAGGTTCATCGCCGTCATCGGCTCCGGCGGCAAGACCACCACCCTGAAAACCCTGGCCGGACTTGTGCCGGGGCAGTCGGTCCTGCTCACCACCACCACCCACATCCTGCCCTTTGACGGGGTCCCGCTCCTGCAAGATCCCAGCCGGGAGGAGCTGCTGGAAGCCCTCTCCCGCCCCGGTGTGGTCTGCGCCGGAAGCACTGCGGAGAAGGGCAAGCTGTCCGCCCTCTCCCCTGCCCTGCTGGAGGAGGCGGCGGAGCGGGCCCACCGGACCTTCTGCGAGTGCGACGGCAGCCGCTCCCTGCCCTTGAAGCTCCACCGCCCGGACGAGCCGGTTTTACCGGGCCGGGTGGATCGCTGTATCGTGGTGGCGGGGCTGTCCGCCCTGGGAAAGCCCGTGTCAGAGGCGGTCCACCGCTTTGAGCGGCACTTTTCCCCCGAACAGCGGGTGGGTGTGGAGGAATTTCTGTTCTGCGTCCGGGAGACCATCACTTCCGCCCGCCTGCCCCGTGAAAAAATCCGGGTCCTGCTGAATCAGGCGGACACCGCGGAGCCGGAAACGGTGAAGGAAATTTTGAATGCCCTCCGGGCCGACGGGGTCCTCTGCACCGCCGCCAGTCTGCGGGAGGACGGTTCCTGTCTGAAAAACTGGGTATAAAAAAGGAGGGCTTCTGCCCCCCTTTTTTCACAGCAAGCTGATATTCCGCTGATGAGCCAGCATGAGCAGGGCCTCCAGAGAGCCGCCGCCCACCGCCCGGGCCTTGTCGGACACGGTATCGCAGAAGGCCACCTGCTCCAATCTGGGGTCGATATCCGCGATCTTCAGCCGCTCCGTCACCGGGAAACCCTCCCGGATGAGGCCCCGCAGGACGCCGTCCAACGTGGCAAGGACCGGGGTCTCCCCTACCTTGGCGATGACCTGACCCTTTTTGACCACCGCGCCGATATCGATGGTGCGGCCTTCCTCATCCTTCACGAAGATCATGGGCCCGGCGGCAGGGGCGTGGATGACCCGCTCCTTGGAAAAGCCGCCGATGACGCCGGGAACGCCGGTGTTGGGGATGGCGGAGCCCCTTAAAATCACCCGGCCCAGATGGTGGCCCCGCTGGGTCTCCACCACCGCGTCCACGTCCTCTCCGGCGGTGAAGCCGGGGCCCAGACCTACGGTGATGGGGGCCATGTCCCGGCGGGTGCCCAGATTCCGCTTGGCCAGAATGGCGTCCACCACGGCGGCGGGCTTCAGCACGGGCAGGCAGTCCAAGGCCTCGTCCACCAGAAGCGGGATGCAGTTCTGGGCAAAGACGGCCTCAGCCTCCTCCGGGCGCTCGATGCGGCGGCAGGTGATGCCCTCCACCGCTGTTTCGCCCCGGAACACCGCCTCACACAGAGCGGCCTTCCGGCGGATGGCGGAGGGGTTCCGGCACTCGGTCACCACCACCCGCAGGCCGCACCGGTACAGCCGGAGAATGGTGCCTGTGGCGATATCGCCGCCGCCCCGGACCAGCACCCAGGGGCGGGAGTCTGTTGTCATAGCCATACAAAATTACTCCTCAGCATGATTTGATAGTTTGATTGTAGCATTTCCCGGTCGCTCTGGCAATGTTCCGTTGCAAGCGGCGGGGAAATGTGGTATTTTACAGGGTAAGAACTACGTTTCAGGAGGAACCCCCATGAGTGAACTGAAAAAAATACTGACCACCGCCATTGACCGGCTGGAGCGCGGTGAGCACACCGTCCTCACCGCCATCATCCGCACCTCCGGCTCCGTGCCCCGGACCATCGGGGCCCTGATGGTGTCCGGCGGCGAGGGTCTGCTGGCCGGTACCGTGGGCGGCGGGCCGCTGGAAAATTATTGTCTGAAAAAGGCCGCACGGATGGAGGAGGAACAGGGCCACATTGAGAAATTCACCCTGGACCTGCGGAAGGCGGGCAATCTGGGCATGGTGTGCGGCGGGGACGCAGAAGTCCTCATGACCCCGCTCCGGGATGGGGAGGTGCTGAAAACCGCCCTGTCCCTGCTGGAACAGCGGGCCTCCGGCTGTCTCTGTCTGCCTCTGGACGGCTCCCAGCCCGTCATTTCTCAGGCGGAGGATCTCCCCGAAAAGCCCGCCGTGGTGGAAAACTCCTTCATCGCCGTCCCTCTGGTGGATGCGGGCCGCATCTTCATTCTGGGCGGCGGACACGTGGCGGCGGAGGTGGCCGCTCTGCTGGACCGGCTGGAGCTGCGCTATCTGGTGGCCGACGACCGGGCCGAGTTCTCCGACCCCGCCCGGTTCCCCGGCGTGGAGCAGACCTTCACCGCACCCTTCACCAAATTAGACGAGGTGTTCACCGGGGAATTGATTCCCGGCCGGAGCGACGGCGTGTGCATCATGTCCCGGGGCCACCAGGGCGATACCGACGCCCTCCGCTGGGCCCTGTCTACTGAGGCCGGATACATCGGGGTCATGGGCAGCCGCCGGAAGCGGGACGGGATGTTCCAGAAGCTGGAGTCCGAGGGGTTACGGGACTTCCAGAGCCGGGTCATCACCCCCATCGGTCTGCCCATCGGGGCTCAGACCCCGGCGGAGATTGCCGTCTCCATCGTGGCCCAACTCATTCAATGGAGAGCCGGACTTTAAACAAAAAGCGGGAGCAATGCTCCCGCTTTTCTTATTTCTTTTTCTTCGTGGCCAGCAGCAGCCGCCACAGAGGCAGGATGTACAGGAAGCAGGCAAACAGCATGGCGCTGATGGGGGCTCCCACCGAGGCCAGCGGCACGCCGCCTGCAATGGACCAGGGCACCAGCGGGGCCGTGACCACGGCGGTGTTCTCCAGGTCGATGGCGAACTGCCGGTTGTCCTCCTCCACCTCGCCGCAGAGCTGATGGGTCAGCATGATGGCCAGGGTCTGGTTGCAGGCGATCATGCCCGCGCCGATGGAGGTGAGGAGCATGGCCAGAAAGGGGGTGGTTTTCCGGGCGAAGCCGTGGATGCTCTCCTTGATCTTGTCCAGCAGTCCGGTTTTCCGAAAGATGCCGGAGTAGGAGGAGGACAGGCAGACGATACAGGCCACCTTGAGCATGGAGGTGATGCCGCCGCCGTTGAGGAGGGCTCCCACCTCCGGGTCGGCGGCGTGATATCCGGTCAGCAGCAGCATGGGCAGGTCCGCCGCGGGGGTGTGCTGGAGGAACACGGCGATGGGCAGAGCGGAAAGGATACTCACGCCCATGGCGAGCTTCACGTTCACACGCATCATGGAAAGGGCCAGGATGAGGATGGCGGGAAGCAGAGCCAGCCAATGCAGGTCAAAGGCCCGGCCGAATAAGCTGTACAGGTCGGGGAGCTCGCCCTCGCTGCGGGTGAGCAGGCCCACCACGGTATAGATGACGCAGGTGATGGCCGTGGGGACGGCGGCGGTGCGGAGCATCAGCTTGATATTGTCGAAGATGTTGGTTTTGGTCAATTCAGAGACCAGAAGTGCGCTGGTGGACACGGGGGAACACCGGTCGCCGAAGAACACGCCGGACAGCACCGCGCCGCCCACCAGCACCAAGTCCACCTGCATGGTGGCGGCGATGGTGGCGCAGATGACGCCCATGGTGGCCGCCGTGCCGAAGGCGGTGCCGGTGAGGATGGACACCAGACAGTTGAGCAGGAAGGCCATCACCAGAAACAGGGAGGGCCGGATCAGCCTGGTGGCGTAGCACACAATGACGGGGATGGTGCCCGCATCTCTCCACAGGGCGGTGAGCATACCGATGAGCAGGAAGGTGATGAGGATATTTTTCACGGTTTTCACGCCGGAAATGGCCATCACCGCCAGCTCCTTCCATGCAAACCCCTTCCGGCGGCCGTAGAGCAGGAACAGCACCAGGCCTGCGGCCAGAGCGTACAGGATCGAGGTTTTCAGGATGATACACAGCAGAAGGGCCAGACAGAACAGGCCCAGGGTCAGAAATTCCACGGAAATCAACTCCTCAGAGGTCTGGATTTTTTATCCTCTCTGAGGATAGCACATTCTTCTCGGATTTTACAAGCCTTTCCATGGTAAAAAACGGGAAAACAAGGCTTTTCCCCGGTCTTTGATCTGAAAAATCTTTCCGCCAAAAATTTTCCAGATTTTTTGTAAAAAAGGCTTGCATTTTATCTCCGGCCATGGTATTATAACTAAGCTGTCTGACACGGAAACGAGTCAGGAAGCTGGTCTCCGGGTGTGGCGAAGTTTGGTATCGCGCTTGAATGGGGTTCAAGAGGCCCTGAGTTCGAATCTCAGCACTCGGACCAATAAGGCATCATCGAAAGATGATGCCTTTTCTTTTTTCATTTCAGATTCTTCATAAAACCGTTCAATTTATGAAGATGTGAAAAGCGGGCTGTATCTCAGGATACAGCCCGCTTTTTTATTTCTGCTCGTCCGCCGTCAGCAGGCCCACGATGTAGCCGCAGGCCAGCACCTTGAAGAGGAACACGATCAGTCCCCAGAAGGCGCCCCGGAAGAACAGGGTATGCTGAATGTCCACCAGCACGCCCATGAGCAGCTGAGGCAGACAGGTCAGCAGGAACCACCGGAGGCTCTTGTCCGGGGTCACCTGGTCCCAGAGAAATTCTCTCCGGTCCCGGTCGTAGGCAAATATTTTCCGGTCCATGGTGGCCAGCGCCGCCACAGAGCCCACCGCCCACAGCACCAGCAGAGCCAGCAGGGCCGGTCTGGGCAGGAGCATCAGCAGAGGGATGCCGGTGGGCAGCTCCGGGTCTGCATACTGCATGGTCACGAAGATCCCCTCGATGGCGCTGAGTCCCAGCACGATACAAAACAGCAGGTGGGCTGTCTTTCTCATTCTCGCCCGTTTCGTCAAGATGAAGCACTCCTTCTTGGGCCGCAGAGGCGGCCTGATGTGGAACATTATACTTCCACCTGGGACTGTTTGGCAATCCCCGGAACGCGCTTCCGCTCTGACCGGCGGTCACGCCTCCTTCTTCCCTTTTTACAGCAATCTGATTTTAAAGTAAAATCGGCCCCGAGGGGCGGAGTTTTACCGCCACAGTATTCCTGCTTCCCGCTTTTTCATCATATCACAAAACCGGAATAATTTTCCATATCATGGGCACAAAAAGGGGCCTGCCGGACCGCAGGCCCCTTTTTTCTCTTTATCGGTTGGCCATCTGATAGATCTTCAGCATATCCTCCCGGTTCAGCACCCGGAAGGTGCCGATGGTACGGGTGTTGCCGTAGGAACAGCGGTCGGCCAGTCCCGCCAGCTCCTGCTCCGTCAGCACCCCGCAGCCCAGCCCGGACAGGCTGATGGGCATATCCAGGGCGCGGAAGAAGGCCTCGTTGGCCTCAATGGCCTCCAGCGCCAGTTCCCGCTCCGTCTTGCCCTCGCCGCTGAGGTGCCAGACATTCCGGCCAAACCGGGCGAACCGGCCCGGGTTGGCGCTGAGACAGTATCTGGCCCAGCTGGGCCACACGGCGGACAGGGTGGCCCCGTGGGCCGCGTCGAAGGTGGCGGACAGCTCATGGCCCAGCTGATGGGGCGCAAAGTCCTTCTTGCCGCCCAGCCCGGTCAGTCCGTTGTGGGACAGGGAGCCCGCCCACATGAGCTCGCTGACGTTCTCGTAGTCGCTCCGGTCCTCCACGGCCTGTCTGCCGCAGCGGATGACGGTCCGCAGGACGGACTCGGCGATCTCGTCGGTGAGTCCGTTGTCGTTCACCGGGTTGAAATACCGGTCCATGGTGTGCATCATGATATCCACCACGCCGCAGGCCATCTGGAAGGGCGGCAGGGTGGCCACCAGCTCCGGGTTCATAATGGCGAATCTGGGCCGGTGGAGAGGCGAGGACAGGCCCCGCTTTTTCTTCTCCTCGTCGTGGGTCAGCACGGCGGAGTCGCTGGTCTCGCTTCCGGCGGCGGGGATGGTCAGCACCACGCCCACGGGCAGAGAGGCGGTGAGCTCCACCTCCTTCATCCACAGCTTCCACACGTCCACGCCCATGGCGGCGCTGTCTGCAATGGCCTTGGCGGTGTCGATGACGCTGCCGCCGCCCACGGCCAGCACGAAGTCCAGCCGCTCCTCCGCCACCAGCTCCACGCCGGTGCGGACCAGAGACACGCGGGGATTGGGCTTGACCCCGGCCAGGAGCACATAGGGGAGCTCCGCCTGTTCCAGGCTCTGCTCCACCCGCTTGAGCAGTCCGCTGCGCACGGCGCTTCCGCCGCCGTAGACCAGCAGCACCCGGCTTCCGCCCAGGGCTTTGATCTGCTGACCTGTCTGCTGTTCCGTCTCACGGCCGAATATGATGTGAGTTGGGACATGGAATTCAAAATCCTGCATACAGTCCCCTCCCTTACTGCTTCTCGTTCAGTTCGGCGGCCTTGCCCTCCAGCCAGTCCACCACCTGAGTTAAACCCTCCTCGGTCATGGGGAAGTCGGTGGTCTCCAAAATCTCGCTGAGGTCCTTGGTCATGGGACCTCGCCACAGCTCGATCTTCAGCCGCTTTTCGTCGGGGGCGTCCCCCTCCGTCTCAACGGTAAAGGGTTCAATATAGAATCTTGCCTCACCCTTACTGCCGTACCAGGTGTTTCCGTTCTCCCAGAACAGCATGGTGGGAATAAAAATCTCGTTCAAACGTGTTCGCTCCTTCTCAATCCTCGTGCTCGGCCCAGTCCAGACTGCGGCCCACCGCCTTATGCCAGCCCCGGAGCAGCTTCGTTCTGTGCTCCTCCTCCATATTGGGGGAATACTGCTGCTCAATGGTGCGCAGGGCGTTGATCTCGTCCAGACCGCTCCAAACCCCCGTGGCCAGACCCGCCAGATAGGCCGCGCCCAGGGCGGTGGTCTCCCGGATGGCGGGGCGGTTCACCGGCTTATGGAGGATATCCGCCTGGAACTGCATCAGGAACCGGTCCCGGCTGGCTCCGCCGTCGGCGTTCAGCGCCTTCAGCCGGATGCCGGTGTCCTTCTCCATGGCCTCCACCAGGTCGTAGACCTGATAGGCGATGGACTCCTGAGCCGCCCGGATAATGTGGTCCCGGTTGGTGCCGCGGGTCAGACCCACCAGAGCACCCCGGGCGTACATGTCCCAATGGGGCGCACCCAGTCCCGTGAAGGCGGGGACCAGATAGACGCCGCCGGTGTCCTTTACCTTGGAGGCGTAGTACTCCGCATCTCTGGCCTCGGTGATAAATCTCAGCTCGTCCCGGACCCACTGGATGACCGCACCGCCCACAAAGACGGAGCCCTCCAATGCGTACTGGACCTTGCCGCCCACGCTGGCGGCGATGGTGGTCAGCAGACCGTTTTCGCTGTGACAGGGGGTGTCGCCGGTGTTCATCAGCAGGAAACAGCCGGTGCCGTATGTATTCTTGGCCTCGCCCGGGGCGAAGCAGTTCTGGCCGAAGAGGGCCGCCTGCTGGTCGCCCGCAATGCCTCCGATGGGGACCTCCACGCCCTGAATGTTGGCGTAGCCGTAGACCTCGCTGGAGGAACGGACCTGGGGCAGCATGTTCATGGGGATATCCAGAGTCTTGCAGATGCGCTCGTCCCAGCAGAGGTTCTTGATGTCGAAGAGCATGGTCCGGCTGGCGTTGGTGTAGTCGGTGACGTGGACCCGTCCCCCGGTGAGCTTCCACAAAAGCCAGGTGTCCACGGTGCCGAAGAGCAGGTCGCCCCGCTCCGCCTTCTCCCGGGCGCCCTCCACGTTGTCCAGGATCCACTTCAGCTTGGTGCCGGAGAAGTAGGCGTCCACCAGCAGGCCGGTGTGCTCCCGGATGTAGTCCACCAGTTCGGAATCCTTTTTCAGCTCCTCGCACAGGGGAGCCGTCCGGCGGCACTGCCACACGATGGCGTTATAGACCGGCCGCCCGGTGTTCCTGTCCCAGACGATGGTGGTCTCCCGCTGGTTGGTGATGCCGATGGCGGCCACCTCCTCCGGGGCCACGCCGCTCTTGGCCAGCACCTCGGTCATGACGGAGTACTGGCTGGACCAGATCTCCATGGGGTCGTGCTCCACCCAGCCGGGCCTGGGGTAGTGTTGGGCGAACTCCCGCTGGGCCACCCCCATGATGTTCTGTTCCCGGTCGAATATAATGGATCGGCTGCTGGTGGTGCCCTGATCCAATGCAATGATATACTGTTTCATAGATATATCCTCCTTGCTGTAGGCCGGAGGTCCGGCGCAGTAAAAATTCACAATTCTTCTTTTCACAGTATACGCCCCGACGGCATATTTGACAATAAAAACTTGGACAGGCGGCACAAGGGCCGCCTGTCCTATGGGTGTTTGGTTATCTCACGCTGCGGTCCACCCGCTCCAGGCTCAGCTTGGAGTAGAGGATCTTCTGTGCGCTGTACAGGCCGTAGTAGCCGGACAGGCGGTAGGACACCGCACAGCACAGGGCGTACAGGGGCAGGCTGTGGCCGCCGAAGAGCTCATAGGCGATGAGCATGGAGCTGAGGGGACAGTTGGTGGCCCCGCAGAACACCGCCGCCATGCCCAGAGAGCCCGCAAAGGAGCTGGACAGCCCCAGCATGGGCCCCGCCCAGGTGCCGAAGGCACAGCCCACGAAGAGGGCGGGGACGATCTCGCCGCCCCGGAAGCCCGCGCCCAGGGTCAGGCCCGTGAACACCATTTTCAGCAGGAAGGCCACGGGGACGATCTCACCGGCCAGCATACGGCGGATCATGGGGTCACCCGCGCCGTTGTAGTCCTGATTGCCCACCAGAACGGTGAGGAGGAGAACCAGACCGCCGCCCACGGCGGCCCGGAGCACGGGGTCGGAGATGAGCAGGGCGTACAGCTTGTGGGAGTTGTGCATGATGGTGCAGAACAGGATGGACAGCACCGCACACAGAGCGCCCAATACCACGGCCTGTACCGCCGTCACCGGGGTGAGGGCGGGGACCTCCATGACCTGATAGCCGCCGTGGCTGTGGAGCCCGCAGTACAGAGACAGCTGGAAGCCCACCAGAGAGGACACCAGACAGGGCACCAGGGCGGAATACTGCATCACGCCCACGCTGACCACCTCCATGGCGAAGATGGCGGCGGTCAGAGGCGTTCCGAACAGGGCGGAGAAGGCGGCGGCCATGCCGCACATGACCATGACTCTGTGGTCCTTGGCGGTGAGCTTGATTTTCTTGCCCACCCAGGCCGCCATGGAGCCGCCCAGCTGGAGGGCCGCACCCTCCCGGCCCGCAGAGCCGCCCACCAGATGGGTGATGATGGTGGACACAAAGATCAGCGGGGCGGTGCGGAACCGCATGGGCTCCGCCTCCCGGGCGGAGAGGATGACCAGGTTGGTGCCCCGGTCCTTCTCCATGCCGCACACCCGGTACAGGTAGATGATGGCCATGCCGCCGAAGGGCAGCATCCAGATCATCTGGGGGTGGTCGCCCCGGAAGGCCGTGGCCCAGTCCACCCCGTAGTGGAAGGCCACCGCCGCCGCACCCACCAGCAGGCCCACACCGCAGGAGTACAGCACCCACTTGATAAAATTCATCAGCGCCGTCACCGGCACCCTCACCTTTTCTCCATTGAACGCCACCGCTCTGCACTCCCTTTCCTGCCGTTTTTCCGGCCCGTTTTGTCGCTTATAACCGCATTATACCATACATATTTTCCTCCCGCACCCAATTTTGTTGTTTTTTACGGGTAAAAAAGCACCCTCTTCCACTTGCGGCAGATTCCGTTTTGTGCTATCATCCATTCGATAGAATTTTAATATGTATGCTATAAGGGGGAATTTCCGTGCCTTTGGACCAAATATGGCCCATTTTACTTGCTCTGGGTGTCAGCGTGCTGGTTAATATCTTACAGGCGCTGTGGCAGCCCATCAAGCGTGTGCTCCGCCGCCGGGAAAATCTGACGGAGGACAACATCATGGCCATGGTAGAGGAGAGCGAGGAGCTCGGTACCATTCAATCCGAAGAAAAAGAGCTGATCGAGAACGTCTTTGATTTCAATAACCTGACCGCCTACGACGTGATGGTCCACCGTCCCGACGTGGAGGCCATCGACCTGGAGGAGGAGGACGGCGAGATTTTGGACACCATCCGCCGCTCCGGTCTGTCCCGGTTCCCGGTGTACGGGGATCAGGTGGACAACGTGCTGGGCATCCTGTCCACCCGGGAATATCTGCTGAACTTCCACCTGCCCGAGGGGGCGCGCAAGTCCCTGCGGGAGCTGCTCCGCCCCGCCTACTTCGTGCCGGAGTCCGTCCCCGCCGACGTGCTGTTCCGGGACATGCAGAGCAAGAAGATCCACATGGCGGTGGTGGTGGACGAGTACGGCGGCACCAGCGGTCTGGTCACTCTGGAGGACCTGCTGGAGGAATTAGTGGGCAACATCTACGACGAGTTCGACCCTCTGGAGGAGCAGGAGATCATCCCTCTGGAGGACGGCCGCTGGCGCGTGTCCGGCTCCGCCGATCTGGAGGAGCTGGCCGAGGCCATGGACATCGAGCTGCCTGAGCTGGAGGATTTGGACTACGACACTCTGGGCGGGCTGGTGTTCTCCTGTCTGCCCGTCATCCCGGAGGACGGCAGCCGCCCCGTGGTGGAGGCCCTGGGCCTGTACATCCAGGTGGAGGAGCTGTGCGACCGCCGGGTGGAGTGGGCCTTTGTGTCCCGCTCCCCGGACTACATCCCGCCGGAGAAGAAGGAGGACCTCTCCTTCGAAAAGCAGCTGGAAAAGCAGCTGGGCCGCCACATGGACAAGCGGGGCGACCGCCACGGCAAGAACAACTGAATTTTTTAGAAGAAGCACGTCCCGGTCCGCCGGGGCGTGTTTTTGTATGTTCTGCGGAACAAGTGGGTATACTCCCTCCATGCGAGGTGAGGGATATGGCAGAAAAACAGGGGCAGCAGACGGTCCGGCTCTCCCATCCCCCGGTCTTTGCCGGGTACGGGAACGCCGTGGGCCGGAAGGAGCGGCAGGGGCCGCTGGGGCGGTACTTCTCTATCTCCCACCGGGACGACGCCTTCGGCCAGAAAACCTGGGAGCAGGCGGAGCGGGAGATGCAGAAGCTGGCCTTCTCTCTGGCGGCGGAGCGGGCGGGCGGCCCGCCGGAGCTTCTCTTTGCCGGGGACCTGCTGAACCAGTGCGTTCCCTCCTCCTTTGCGGCCCGGGAACAGGGTCTCCCCTATTGCGGGCTGTACAACGCCTGCGCCACCTTCGGAGAGGGCCTTCTTTTGGCTGGGCTGGCCCTGGATAGCGGCGGCTTCTCCTCCGCCGGGGTGGTCTGCTCCTCCCACTTCTGCACGGCGGAACGGCAGTACCGCACGCCTCTGGAGTACGGCGGTCAGCGCACCCCAACCGCCCAATGGACGGTGACGGGCGCGGGTGCGGCCATTTTATCCAAAACCGGCTTTGGCCCCGCCCTCACCCACCTGACCCCCGGTAAAATCGTGGATTTGGGCGTGACTGACACCAACAACATGGGAGCGGCCATGGCTCCCGCCGCCTGCGACACCATCGCCGCTCACCTCCGGGACACAGGCAGGAGCCCGGACTTCTATGACCTCATCGTCACCGGGGATCTGGGGGCGCTGGGCAGTCAGCTTTTGCTGGAGTTGCTGGCCCGGGAGGGCTTCCCCAAGCTGGAAAACCACGCGGACTGCGGGTGCCTCATCTTCGACCGGGAGAAGCAGGACGTCCACTGCGGCGGGTCGGGCTGCGGCTGCTGTGCCGCCGTCCTCACCGGGTACTTTCTCCCCGGTCTGGCCGCCGGACGGTGGAAACACATCCTCTTCTGCCCCACCGGGGCCCTCCACTCCCCAACCACCGCCCTCCAGGGCGAATCCATCCCCGGCATCTGCCACGCCGCCGCGCTGGCTGCGCCGGGACAGGAGGCGACACCATGACCGAATATCTCCGGGCCTTTCTCTGCGGCGGCCTGCTCTGCCTGCTGGGGCAGCTCCTCATCGACAAAACCAACCTGACCCCCGCCCGCATTCTGGTCTGCTACGTCACCTGCGGGGTGATCTTAGGGGGAATGGGCCTCTATCAGCCCCTTGTGGACTGGGCGGGCGCAGGAGCCACCGTTCCTCTCACCGGCTTCGGGAACCTGCTGGCCAGGGGAGCCCGGGAGGCGGTGGAGGAGGACGGTCTGCTGGGTGCGCTGTACGGAGGCGCAAAAGCCGCCGCGGGCGGTATCTCTGCCGCCGTTTTTGCCGCCTTTCTGGCGGGTCTGGCCGCAAGCTCCAAGCCCAAGGACTGATTCCGGACCGGGCCGGGGCCGCCCGGTCCGTTTCCCCGCCTTTATACATCATTTATAGAAAATTGATTAAATAAAAGGTGTCGCTTTCTCCCGGTATTTGGGTTATAATCAAAATGCATTACGTTATCCAATGAGAGGAGTCCACCACCATGCAGTTTGATCTTATGCCCCATGAATTTCATACCGGCCTCTGCTTCGACGCCTATCGACAGCTGGGCGCACACCCCCACCCGGAGGGCGGCTGGCAGTTCCGCATCTGGGCGCCCAACGCGGTCCGTCTACAGGTGCTGGGCGACTTCAACGGCTGGAAGGGCTACGACCTGGTCCGGCACGAGGACGGCGTTTGGAGCGGTATCATCTACAACGCTCAGGCCGGACAATACTATAAATACAACATCCAGGGCGAGGACGGGAGCTGGGTCCAGCACAGCGACCCCTACGCCTTTTTCTCCGAGCTGCGCCCCGGCAACGCCAGCGTGCTGTGGGATTTGAGCGGCTTTGAATTTGACGACGAGGACTACATCGCCCAGCGCAGCCAGCGCTACGACCTGCCCATGAACATCTACGAGGTCCACGCCGGCAGCTGGCTCCGCCATCAGGACGGCAGCTTCTACACCTGGCCGGAGCTGGCCGAGACCCTGATCCCCTGGCTCCACCGCCACAACTACAACTTTGTGGAGTTCCTGCCCCTGTCCGAGCACCCCTTCGACGGCAGCTGGGGCTATCAGATCACCGGATATTTCTCCGTCACCAGCCGCTACGGCACCCCGGACCAGTTCGCGGAATTTGTCAACACCTGTCACAAAGCGGGCATCGGCGTGCTGATGGACTATGTGCCTGTCCATTTTGCCGTCAATACCGACGCACTTGCCAAGCTGGACGGCGCACCCCTCTACGAGTACGACAGCGACGTGGGCCAGAGCGAGTGGGGAACCTGCAATTTCAACTTCTATCGGGGCGAGGTCCGCTCCTTCCTGTCCAGCGCCGCCGCCTTCTGGATGGATATCTACCACTGTGACGGCCTGAGAATGGACGCCATCAGCCGGGCCATCTACTGGCAGGGCGACAGCGGCAGAGGCGTCAACGAGGGCGCGCTGGAATTCATCCAGACCCTGAACCGGGGCCTGCACCACCTGTGGCCGGGCTGTATCCTGGCCGCCGAGGACAGCACCGACTTTCTGAAGGTCACCGCCCCCGTTCAGTATGAGGGTCTGGGCTTTGACTACAAGTGGGATATGGGCTGGATGCACGACACCCTGGACTACTTCGCCACCCCCTTCATCCAGCGCCCCGGCCACTACAACAAGATCACCTTCTCCATGAGCTACTTCTATAATGAGTTGTACATCCTCCCCTTCAGCCACGACGAGGTGGTCCACGGCAAGCACACCATCATCGACAAGCTGTGGGGCACCTATGAGGAGAAATTCGCCCAGGCCCGGCTCCTCTACCTCTATATGATGACCCACCCCGGCAAAAAGCTGAACTTCATGGGCAATGAGCTGGGTATGTTCCGGGAGTGGGACGAGGACCGGCAGCTGGACTGGGATCTGCTCCAGTACGCACCCCACAGAGGTCTGGACGCCCTCATGTGGCGGCTGGGTGAGCTGTACATCCAGACCCCCGCCCTCCACTCCGGCGAGTACCACCCCAAGCGGTTCCAGTGGCTCATCAGCGAGGCACGGGAGAAGGGCGTCTTTGCCTACACCCGCACCGCCCCCGACGGCAAGACCCTGATGGTGGTGCTGAATACCCAGTGCGCCCGGCATATCGGCTTCCCCATCTACTTCGACGGACCCCACAGAGCGGTCCCCATCCTGTCCACCGGCAGCGAGCAGTGGGGCGGCAAGTCCAAGGAGCCCGCACCCGTCTCCACCTACCCCGGCGGGGTGCTGGGCAAGAGCCACACCCTGTATCTGGATCTGGAACCCCTGTGTGGATATCTGTTCATTCTTGAATAAAATTTTTTCACATCCCCCTGATATGAATGAGGCCGCGGAAGAACTTCCGCGGCCTTTCTATCCTCTGACTTGTGCTTTTCCCCCGATTATGCTATACTTTATCCAATGTTTTGAGAGTGAATTTCAACACGAGTGAGGTATGATTTATGGGTTTATTTTCCGGCAAATACTCCGCTGAGGCGGAACAGCTCCGCGACGCCGCCCGCCAGGGCGACGCACAGGCCGCCGTCTCTCTGGCCAAGCTTCTGATTCAGGGCAAGGGTGTTCCCCAGGACGGGGAGGAGGCCGTCAAGTGGCTGACTCAGGCCGCCGAGGCCGACAACACCGAGGCCATGTTCATTCTGTCTGACCTGTATCTCAGCGGAAGTCTGGTGCCCCAGGACTACGCCGCCGCTGTGAAGTGGCTCCGTCAGCTGACCGCCCAGGGCGGCACCGCCGGGGAATATTTCAATCTGGCTCTTCTGTACGACCGGGGCTGGGGCGTGGAGCAGGACTTCCGGGAGGCCGCACGGCTCTATCAGCTGGCCGCCGACCGGGGCTACTTCGACGCCGCTCTGAATCTGGGCGTGCTGTACAGCAACGGCCGGGGCGTGGACCGGGACGAGGTCCGGGCCGCACAGCTCTACAAGCTGGCCGCCGAGCACCGCTGTGTCCCCGCCGCCCGGAACCTGGCTCTCTGCTACCAGAGCGGCAGCGGCGTGGAGCAGAATCTGGTGGAGGCCGTGAAGTGGTACCGCCGGGCCGCTGTCTGTCAGGACGCCATCGCCTGCTACAATCTGGGCTGTCTCCTGCTGGAGGGCGAGGGCATGGACCGGAACCCCGCCGAGGCCGCACAGCTCTTCCAAATCGCCGCCGCCCAGGGCCACACCCCCGCCATGTTCAATCTGGGCGGGCAGTATCTGGACGGCGTGGGCGTGGAGCAGGACGTTGAGAAGGGTCTGTCCCTCTACCGCGCCGCCGCCGAGAATGGCGACCCTGAGGCCGCCTTCAACCTGGGCGTGCTGGCCTACACCGGCCAGTTTATGGATGAGGACCCCGCGCTGGCCTTGAAGCTGTTTCACCAGGCCGCCGACCGGGGCTACACCAACGCCATGGTCCAGCTGGGCATCCTGTCCCACGCCGGACTGTGCGGCATGGAGCGCAATGAGGAGGAGGCCATCCGCTGGCTGACCCTGGCCCACGAGGCCGGAGATCCCCAGGCCGCAGGGCTGCTGGGCTCCGTCTACGGCTCCGACATGTACACCCCCAAGAACTTTGCCGAGGCCGTCAAGTGGTTCCAGCTGGCCGCCGACCGGGGCGACGCCCGCTCCGCCGAGCATCTGGCCACCTTCTATTCCGAGGGCGACCCCGCCGCTGAGATCGCTCCCGACCTCCCCAAGGCCATCACTCTCTGGAAGGAGGCTCTGGCCCTGGGCAGCGCAAAGGCCGCGCTGAAGCTGGGCATGGTCCACTTCAAGGGCAATGAGGAGGCGGGCATCCCCGTCAACGCCGCCGAGTCCTTCAAGTGGTGGCAGACCGGCGCAGAGATGGGCAGCCACGAGTGCGCCTACTGTCTGGGCTGTCTGTGCATGGAGGGCGACAAGTTCTCCGGCGTTCCCGTGAACAACGCCGCCGGACTGAAGTGGTGGACCCGGGCCCTGGAGCTGGGCTCCATCCCCGCCGCCACCGCCCTGGGCGAGACCTTCCACGAGGGCAAGATCGTCCCCAAGGACGACGAGAAAGCAAAAGAATACCTGACCCGGGCCGCCGAGGCCGGGGACGAAGAAGCAATGGAACTGATGGAGGAGTTCGGCTTCCGCAGCTGAGCCCCTTTCTTTAGAAAAGAGGTGCGGTGTATGGAGTTACTGTTAGGTGGAGCCGACCCCTTCCTGAAGCGCCTGAAAGCCGCAGCGGAGCGGGGCGACGGCGAGGCCGCCTCCCAGCTGGGGACCATGTACTACTCCGGCTGTCAGGTCTTCGAGGACCGGGACGAGGCCGAGCGGTGGTTCATTCTGGCCGCCGAGCACGGCTGTTACTATATGCCCCTCATTTTGTACGAATCTTTACAGGAAAACTCCCCGGAGGAGGCGGTGCGCTGGCTCCGCATCCCCGCCGATCAGGGCGACCCCCTCTCCTGCCGCATTCTGGGCATGCGGTACTACCACGGGGCCGGGGTGGACCAGGACCAGGCCCGGGCCGCCCGGCTCTTCCGCACTGCCGCCGAACAGGGCGACACCGAATCTGCCTCCTACCTCAGCGGGATGTATCTCAAGGGCATCGGGGTGGAGCAGAACTTTGTGGAGGCCGCCAAGCTGTGCCGAGCCGCCGCAGAACAGGGCGACGTGCCCTCCGCCTACAACTACGCCCTGCTCCTGCACCACGGCCGGGGCTTATCCCAGAGCATCCCCGCCGCCATCAAGTGGTACCGCATCGCCGCCCAGAAGGGCCACGCCCAGTCCGCCTTCCATCTGGCCCAGATCTACGAGGCCGGGGAGGGCGTGGAACGGGACCGGGCCGCCTCCGTCCGCTGGCTGAAAACTGCCGCCGAGCTGGGCCACACCCGCTCCGCCCTCATTCTGGGGCTGGTGTACCACCTGGCCCACGGGGTCCAGCGGGACGACCGGGCCGCCGAGCAGTACCTGCGCCAGGCCGCCCAGGGCGGTGAGCCAGAGGCCGAGACCCTCCTTCAGGAGTTCGGCTTTGAGCCTCTGGCCTCCAATCAGGACAATTAGAACCCCAAAACGCCGCAGTCAGACTGCGGCGTTTTGTTCGTCCGGTTTCACTTCCCTAAGCCATCCCCGGTGATACACGCCCCAACCGATTTCAACCATGAGAGAGGAGACTGAACCATGGTTTTCCCCGATTATATCAAGCTGGTCAAGACGGAGGCCAAGCCCGACGCCCGGACTCAGGACCACCCCCGGTCCGCTCCGAAGGAACGCTGGGATACTCCCATCCGAATCATCAACCCCCCGGAGCTGCACCGCCTCCGGACCGCCGCCGCAGAGGGCGATGGAGACGCCGCTCTGGAGCTTCTGTGCCAGTACCACTTCTACGGCACCGTGGACGCCGAACAGTCCGAGCTGGACGCCTGGCTCCGCACCGCCGCCCACGGCTGTTCCAAGCCCTTCCTGCTCAGCACGCTCCCGTCCCGATACTTCGAGCTGGATCCTTCGGAGGAGGAGGATGATGATGACCGCGAACTGCATCCCCACCCCCGCAGCAACGAGACTGCGCTCCACATGCTGCACATCCTGGCAGAGGAGAAGGACGCCTCCGCCTGTTCTCGGCTGGGTGCCATGTACTACTGGGGCGACCGGGTGAAGCAGGACTACAGTAATGCCGCGCGCCTGCTCCGCACCGCCGCCGACCAGGGCGATCTGGACCGGTACGGCCTCCTCATCGACCTGTATCTGAACGGCCGGGACGTGGAGGAAAATCTCCCGGAGGTCGTCAAGCTGCTCCGGGCCAAGGCAGAGTCCTGCGTCGGGCCGGACGAGCATCTCCGGTGGGTGGTTCAGTCCGAATTTGCCTCGGATCTACCCCTTTTGAAGGCCGCCGCAGATAGGGGCAAGGGCTGGTGCACCTTCAACTACGCCCTGGCCCTCCACACCATCCCGGGCTTTACCCAGAGCATCCCCTCGGCCATCAAGTGGTACCGCATCGCTGCGGGCTATGGCCGGGGCTCCGCCGCCTTCCGTCTGGCCCAGATCTGGAAGACCGGAGACGAAGTGGAGGCCAGCGAGGAAAATGCAGAGTCCTGGCTCCGGACCGCCGCCCGGCTGGATGAGGTCCGCTTTGACCTCTACCGGGACCTGCTGGACTACGCCGCCCAGAGTCAGGACCGGGACGAGTTCGATGACCGGGCCTGGGACTTTCTCGATAAGGCCGCCGAGGCCGGGGACGAGGAGGCTCAGCGTCTGCAAGGCCGCATCTTCTTTGATTCCTTCTCCTCCGGGAATTGAAAAAAGAGCCCGTATCCAAGGATACGGGCCCTTTCTTATGTCTGATTGGGGTAGAACTGGATGGCGTCAACGGCGGTGACGAACACCCCGGCGTAGTTGCCCCCGTTTTTCATCCGCATCTGCATGGCGGTGAGGACCGGGTACTGGAGGGGACTGGTGGGATGGGTGTAGTTCATCCAGCTGTCCATGATACAGCCGTCCTGCCGCTCCATCACAGGGTAGACCACATAGCCTCTGGCGCGCTCCGCCCGGAGGGGCATGGAGAAGGCGGCGAACCGCTCCTGTTTGTCGCTCCGGCCGAAGAAGAGACTGTCGGACGTATAACTCTGCATCCCCAGGAACCAGTAGGGCGCGGTATAGGTGGTATTTCCTTTGTCGTACAGCACCCGCCCGGTAAAGTCCCCGGCCACGCCCCAGCCCTCCAGATGGTCCGCAGTCCAGAACTGGATGGACTCGGTGCCGTAGAAGGGGACCTCCTCCACCCACAGGAAGTGGTGGAACAGCAGCCAGTTTTCCCGCTCCCCGGGCAGCTTCACGGCCACGCCGGTGAGCTGCAATTCCTTGTGGTCAAAAACGGTGGTGTGAACGTGGTTTTGCTCCACATGCCGCCCCCGGTTCATGGGGTGGACGGCACATTTCATCTCCACCCGCTCCGCTCCCTTGCAGGAGAGGATATCGGCCTCGGTCAGGTCGTCCAGCACGTAGTCCGGGAAGCCCAGCTCCAGCAGATTTTCCCGGAGCCCCGCCGCCTCTGCGCTGAGAGGGACCTCCCCCCGCTCCGTCCAGTCCATAGGGTACCGGTGGAACAGGGCCCAGCCGCCCAGGATCCCGGCGGCCAGCGCCACAGCCAGCACGGCGGAGAGAGCCCCGTCGGACAGATGCACCGGGGCGGGCTCCATCAGGTATCCGGCCTCGTCCAGCTCCTTGGACACCTTCCACAGGCTCCGCAGGATGAGGAAGTAAGCCGCTATGAAGACCAGTCCCGTCACCAGTCCCAGCCCCAGGTCGGCGCACAGGATGAGCAGAATGTACCACAGCAGGAGCATGAGGGCGGGTCTGGCTCCCGGCTCCAGTCCGGCGCGGGTGCGGACCTCCCGCAGGCCCCGCCACAGGGCAAAGCACCGGAGCAGGAGGAAGGCCAGCGCCCACAGGTTCAGCAGAGGCATCCAGGCCCCGGCGTAGAAGCACTCCTGCCAGATGGTGGCGTTGAGGGACAGGGTGAAGATGGTCAGGGCGGTCTGAATCACCGTGACCCGGTAACAGGCGGAAAACCAGCGGTTTACCCGCCGCAGGGCCCGGAAGCCCAGCAGCATCAGCAGAACGCCCACCGTGGGCAGAATGTAGTCCAACCCCCAGAAATTCAGAGTGACGGAGTTCAGCGCCATGCCCGCCAGCGCGGCCCGCATCCCCCGCCGCCAGGGGTTCACGCTCCGGGCTGTCTCGTCCTCCGGCGGCAGGTCGGAAATGCTTTCGCTCAAAAAGTCCTCAAACTCCACGTCGTCCAGGGGGATAAAGTCCTTCTCACGCATCTCTGTCACCTCCCAACAGCACGCGCAGCTTGCCTTTCAGCCGGTACAGCCTGCCCTCCACCGCCCGCTGGGTGAGGCCCAGCTCCCGGGCGATCTGAGCGGTGGGCTGTAAGTAGTAATATTTGCGGTAGAACAGGTTTTTCTCTCCCGGCGTCAGCTGACAGACCGCCCGCCGCAGAGCGTCCTGCCGCTCCTGCCGCAGCACCGCCTCCTCCGGGGTATCCTCCTGCGAGGGAGTCTCCGGGCTCATGGGGACGTTCTCGTCCTTTCTCCGGCGGCGGTTGGTGCGGAGATGGTTCAGCGCCGTATTTCGGGTGAGGGCAGTGAGCCAGGCGGTCCAGCTGCCCCGGCCATTCTCGTACTGTCCGATGCTGTCCCAGACCTTCATGGCCGCCTGGGACAGACACTCCTCCCGGTCCTGAGGGTCCCTCAGAATGGGGTTGATGATATACCGCATCAGCGGCCCGTAGTGGAGCAGCAGCTCCTCCGCGCCCCTGGGGTCCCGGCTCTGCAGCAGCTCCACCAGCTCCTCCGCGTCCATCTCACCGCCTCCTTTCTGTTTCTACCCTATTATACACCGCCCGGTGGAAAATCCCACGCAATTCTCCCCCTCTCCTTTACAGGGAATCCCTTCTTCTGTATAATGAAATCAGCTTTCAAACCACTTTAGGAGGAACCAACTATGTTAAAGGGAAAAACTGTCCTTCTGGGCATCACCGGCGGTATCGCCGCCTATAAGGCCGCCTATCTGACCTCTGCTCTGGTCAAGCTCCACGCCAGCGTGGAGGTGGTCATGACCCAGCACGCCACCGAGTTCATCGCCCCTCTGACCTTTGAGCAGCTCACCGGCAACAAGGTCATGGTGGACACCTTCGACCGCAACTTTACCCATCAGGTGGAGCATATCGCTCTGGCCGACCGCACCGATCTCGTCATGATCGCCCCCGCCACCGCCAACGTCTGCGCCAAGCTGGCCCACGGTCTGGCCGACGACATGCTGACCACCACCGTGCTGGCCTGCGACTGCCCCAAGCTGGTGGCTCCCGCCATGAACACCCACATGTACGAGAACCCGGTGACCCAGGACAATCTGGAAACCCTCCGCCGCTACGGCTGGGAGGTCATCGCCCCCGCCAGCGGCCGTCTGGCCTGCGGCGCTGTGGGTGCAGGCAAGCTGCCTGAGCCCGCCGACCTGCTCCAGTACATCCTGCGGAAGCTCGGCATGCCCCACGATCTGGAGGGCAAGAAGGTCCTCATCACCGCCGGACCCACTCAGGAGGCTCTGGACCCCGTGCGCTATTTAACGAACCACTCCACCGGGAAGATGGGCTACGCTCTGGCCCGCATGGCCATGCTCCGGGGCGCAGACGTGACCCTGATCTCCGGCCCCACCGCCATCGAAAAGCCGCCCTTCGTCAACGTGGTGGATGTGAAGTCCGCTCAGGATATGTTCGAGGCCGTGGCCGCCCACGCCGAGCAGTCCGACTTCATCTTCAAGTCCGCCGCCGTGGCCGACTACACCCCCGCATCCTACTGCGACAACAAGATGAAGAAGCAGGACGACGCCATGTCCATCCCTCTGAAGCGCACCCAGGATATTTTACAGTATCTGGGCCAGCACCGCCGGGAGGGACAGATCATCTGCGGCTTCTCCATGGAGACCCAGAATATGCTGGAGAACAGCCGGGCCAAGCTGGAGAAGAAAAAGGTGGACATGATCTGCGCCAACAATCTGAAGGTTGCGGGCGCGGGCTTCGGCACCGACACCAATATCATCACCCTCATCACCCCCGAGGACGCGGTGGAGCTGCCCATCATGTCCAAGGAGGCCGCCGCCGGGAAGATCCTGGACAAGGCTCTGGAGCTGGCGGAGAAGAAGTAAATTTTTCAAGATTGATAAAACGCCTCTCCTGTGTCAGGGGAGGCGTTTTTGTGCGGCGGGGACGAGGGTCAGGACCTGTAAGGCCCCCTTGTGTAAAGGGGGCTGTCAGCTTGCTGACTGGGGGATTGTAACCTGCATCATCTTCCACGTAGAAGATGTGGTCAAAGAACGGCAGATTACAACCCTTCCGTCACCAGTCTGCGGACTGGTGACACCTCCCCTTACACAGGGGAGGCTTTGGCAAGAACTGCTTCATCTTCTTCTATTTGTCTGCGTCTGTCTCTGCAAAACGGCCGCCATATATGGCGGCCGCAATTTTAGGACAAACGGGGAAAAGCGACCTCATAAATAAATTTTGCACATAAAACGAAAACCGCCGTTCCCAGGCTCCCATGAAAATAAAGCAGAGAAGGACCTTTTCTTAAAATCGTCCGCGTTTGCGGCACCGGCGGGCCACTTGGCGTGGATGCTGACAGCGGCAGTCTTTGCCACCCATCGTGGCGGGCGGATCATGTAACTCCCGTAAAACAGAGTAAATTTTTGCCCAAGGTAGAGCGTAGCCGTCAATTTAACAATTTTTGCAACGCCTGAAAGCCGCAATGCCGCCGACTTTCCAGGGGGTTCGGGGGATGGCGCAAGCAAGTAGACGGCCCCGTCCGTCACTTGCTGCGTTGTATCCCCCGGCGATCTTTTTGTTCCTTTTCCATCGCCGGAAAAGGAACTCGTCCCCGCAGGGATGAAACCCCAAGCCATAAAAACCCGCCTGACTTTCGCAAGTCAGGCGGGTTTTCTCTCTTAATCCGCGCAGAACATGGGTCTCGCCGCATCAAACAGCTTGACCATGCCGCAGTAGTTCAGCGTTTCGTACTTGTCCAGCCAGTCCTGCTGTTCCTCGCTGAGCTCATCCCGCTTGAGGTAGTTCCCCTGGCTGTCGATGAGGCCCACAGGGGTGATGACGGGCAGGACCTCGTAGATCTGGTTCAAGAAGTTCATGTACCCGGTCATGGGCAGGCCCGCCACCTCGGCGGTGAGAACGCCCAGATAGTTGGGGCTGAGGATCACGTCCTCCCGCTCCTCGATGTCGTAGTTGGCCCAGATAAAGAAGGGGACGGCGTACTGCATCATGCGCTCCTGGGTGGTGCGCTGGTCCAGAGGCTTGCCGTACAGCTCCTCATAGAAGGCGTTCTTCAGAGGCGGCTGGTGGTCGCCGAAGAATACCACGATGGTGGGCTCGTCGCTGTTCTCATAGTAGTGGATCAGCTCCTCCACCGCCTTGTCGCTCTCCTTCACCAGGTCGAAATACTGCTCGGCGCTGGGGTCGGCCCGGCGGGACTCGTCGGGGAGGACGATGCTCTGCTCCAGGTTGTTCCAGCCCTGGGCGTAGCCGCTGTGGTTCTGCATGGTGATGGTGAAGAGGAAGGTGCTGTCCTCCTCCTCGGTGCTGCGGAAGATCATCTTATAGTCGCTGAGGTCGGAGATGTACCGGCGGACGTACTCCGGGTCGATGGTATCCTCGTCGAAGAGCTGGCGGTCGAAGTCCAGATAGTCATAGGCCAGCACCCGGTTCCAGCCGGAGGCCTTATAGGGGTGGTAGGCGGTGGTGGAATAGCCCTCGCTCCCGGCCAGCGCGGCCAGAGAGGGCATGTTTTTCTTCACGTAGAGCTGATAGGCCACGGTATGGGGCGGCTGGAAGATGGTGGAGAAGCCGGTGAGGTACTCGAACTCCACGCTGGCGGTGCCGCCGCCGGTGACCGGGGAGTACATCCAGCCCTTGATGGTGTTGTCCTCCATGCTGTGAATGAAGGGCATGGGGTCCTCGGAGGGCCGGAAGCTGTCAAAGATGCTGAAATCCGCGAAGGACTCGTTCATGACCACCACGATGTTGGTGGGCCGCTGGACATCGGGGTTGCCCTCCAGGCCGGGGAACTGCTCCGCCAGCTCCAGCACCTTGTCCTTGGAGTAGTCGGAGGGCTTATCCACGCTGCTGTACCGCAGGGCGGTGGTGAAGTTCAGCAAAAATCCGTTGCGCTGGGTCACCCACTGCTGGGTGTAGATGCCCAGAGCGGGCAGCATAGGTGTGAAGAAGAAGGCCACGGTGTAGCCCAGCACCACCGTCATCAGGGTCACATTGGCGGCCATGGACAGTCCGTCCCTCCCCTTGTGCCGATTGCACACCAGCACAAGGAACAGATAACTGACAAATAAAACGGAGGCCTCCACCATATAGTGATCAAAGGAGAAGTCGAAGCCCTTGGCCACGTTGGCCGCCGTCTTCCACCCGGCCACGTCGGCAGGGAACAAAATCCTTCCCCGGAACCGGAGGACGTAGTGGTTCACCATGCCGAAGGCGAAGGTCAGCACCGCCGCCAGGGCCGCGCCTCTCCGGTTCTGGCCGGTGATGAGGCGGCAGACGATATAGATGAGGTAGTACCAGATCATGTTCATCAGCACCTGCCAGGCGTACAGGTCCCCGAACACGTCGTTCTGGTTCAGCAGCTCCACCATCCAGAAGCTGGCCCAGGGGCCCAGCAGCAGGACGAAACGGGATGCCCACAGCCCGGACCGCTCGTGCAGATCGGCCCACTGCATGGACATCCACTCTTTGAATTGTACGTGCTTTTTCATAGTATTCCTCCATTGCATTGGATACAGATACCTTATAAGCATACCACGGGTTTAAGAAGTTGCAAGGAAATTTTTATATTTTCCATATACCGCCCCGATTTCGGTGCTTTTTCCCGCTCCTGCACTCCCTCTCCGGTCCGGCGAATATTCATTTTTCCGCGATTATTCATAGTATATTCACTCATAATATACAGGATATGCCCTTATCCCGGTATATCTTGTGTGTATCGTACAATAAACCCCTAAAATTTCCCATATTTTTTCAACAACTTTTGTATGAATATGTATTGACTCTGTATAATATTCGTAGTATACTCAGTACATCACTTGAGGGACCCCACCTCCCACCAGAGGACGGCCCTCACATCTAAGTAAAAAGGAGATATTTGTTATGAAGAAGAAGATTTTTGCTCTGGCTATGGCAATGACCATGATGCTGGCTCTGGCCGCCTGCGGCCCCAAGGACACCCCCGCCGCCTCCGGTTCCGGTTCCGGCTCTGCCGCCGGTTCCAACCCCGCCGCTGTGCAGACCATTGAGGCCGGTAAGCTGACCGTCTCCACCAATGCCGCCTTCCCTCCCTACGAGATGGTGGCCGGCAACGGTGACCTGATCGGCATCGACATGGAGGTCGCCGCCAAGATCGCTGAGAAGCTGGGCCTGGAGGTCCAGATCGACGACATGGGCTACGACGCCTGCCTGCAGGCCGCCCAGACCGGCAAGTCCGACATGGTCATGGCCGGTGTCTCCATCACCCCCGAGAGACTGGAGAAGATGGACTTCTCCGACACCTACGCCAACGCCGTGCAGGTCGTTATCGTCAAGGAGGACTCCCCCATCAAGACCCCCGATGACCTGGCCAACGCTGAGATGATCGGCGCTCAGGTCGGCACCACCGGCTACATCTACTGCTCCGACACCCCCGAGAACGGCGGCTACGGTGAGGACCACGTCACCGCTTACAAGGACGGCGCCATCGCCATCCAGGCCCTGATGAGCGGCAAGATCGACGCCGTTGTCATCGACAACCTGCCCGCTCAGGAGTACGTCAAGGCCAACCCCGGTCTGAAGATCCTGGAGACCGAGTTCGCCAACGAGAACTACGCCATCGGCTTCGCCAAGGGCAACACTCAGCTGGTCGAGGCTGTCAACGCCGCTCTGGCCGAGCTGACCGCCGACGGTACTGTTCAGCAGATCATCGACAAGTACATCCCCGCCAAGTAATTAAGTCATGCTTCGCAGAAAGGACGGCCGCCAACGGCCGCCCTTTCTGCTGTCTGAATTTTTATCCGAAAGGAGAACGCTTCCGTGAATTTTGCTGAATTGTACGCATCGCTCACCGCACAGCTGATGGCGGGAAACACCCTTCCCTTCCATCAGGAGGTTTTCGTGGGCTTCTATAAGGCCTTCGTGGCCGAGGACCGCTGGCAGCTGTATCTGAAGGGTCTGGGCATGACCCTCCAGGTCACCGCTCTGGCTCTGCTGCTGGGTATCGTTCTGGGCGTGGTGGTGGCCACCGTCCGTACCGCCCACGACCAGCAGCGCCCCGGCCGCCACAACCCCATTCTTGGTCTGGTCAACGCCATCTGTAAGTTCTATGTCACCATCATCCGCGGCACCCCCATGATGGTCCAGCTGCTGATCATGGGCTTTGTTATCTTCGCAAACAGCCGCAACCTGACCATGGTCGGTATGCTGACCCTGGGCATCAACTCCGGCGCCTACGTGTCCGAGATCGTCCGCGGCGGTCTGATGAGCGTGGACCCCGGCCAGATGGAGGCGGGCCGCTCTCTGGGTCTGGGCTATCTGGACACCATGCGCTTCATCGTCATTCCCCAGGCCTTCAAGAACGTGCTCCCCGCCCTGGGCAATGAGTTCATCACCCTGTTCAAGGATACCGCTCTGATCAACGCCATCGGCGGTAAGGAGCTGGTTTATGCCGCCAACGCCGTGGGCTCTGTGACCTACGACGTCATGTACCCCCTGATCGGCGTGGCCGTGATCTATCTGGTCATGGTGCTGATTCTGACCTGGTTACAGGAAAAGCTGGAAAGGAGACTGCGTCAAAGTGATCGACGTTAAAAATCTCTCCAAGTCCTTTGGAGACCATCTGGTGCTGGATAACATTTCCGAGCACATCTACCCCGGCGAGAAGGTCGTGGTGCTGGGCCCCTCCGGCTCCGGCAAGTCCACCTTCCTGCGCTGTCTGAACCTGCTGGAGACCCCCACCGCCGGTGAGATCAACTTCGACGGCACGGTGGTCACCGACCCCAAGTGCGACATCGACAAGGCCCGTCAGCAGATGGGCATGGTGTTCCAGCACTTCAATCTGTTCGCCAACATGACCATTCAGAAGAATATCACCCTGGCCCCCGTCCGCACCGGTCTGATGAAGCAGGCCGAGGCCGACGAGCTGGCCCTGAAGCTGCTCCGCCGCGTGGGTCTGGAGGACAAGGCTCAGGCCTACCCCGCCCAGCTGTCCGGTGGCCAGAAGCAGAGAATCGCCATTGTGCGGGCTCTGGCCATGCAGCCCAAGGTGATGCTGTTCGACGAGCCCACCTCTGCCCTGGACCCTGAGATGGTGGGCGAGGTTCTGGACGTCATGAAGGAGCTGGCCGACGAGGGCATGACCATGGTGGTGGTCACCCACGAGATGGGCTTTGCCCGCGAGGTCGCCAGCCGCATCCTCTTCATGGACGGCGGCCACATTCTGGAGCAGAACACCCCCGAGGAGTTCTTCGCTCACCCCCAGAACGAGCGTACCAAGGTGTTCCTGAGTAAGGTTCTGTAATTCTTCATATCTCTTCATAAAATAAATAAAAATCCCCTGTACCGTCGGTACAGGGGACTTTTACTGTATACCGGGAATATCATATCGACGATTAATCAGAAACCTTCTGATTCTTCACTATAAGCCTATCATTTACAACATAATATAGGAAAGTGGTAATTACACCAGAACAGACCAGAATCGGAAGGACCCCGTGCAGCGACCGTACAGAACGCCCCCAAAGCATCAGCCTGTTGTACTGCAACAGAAGTCCCCAGTTCAAAAGATAATCTCCCAGGATAGACAGGACAACTAACATTGAATAGACCGAATAGCTCGCTGCAAAGGGATAAAGATGCTTTTGCTTTGTCCGATGCGTCAAGCGAAGCATGAGGATCTCTGCAATCATACAAATAATACCTTGGATAAACAGTCTGCCCCCATCTTCCAGTAATGCCAAGCTGTGTTTCGTAAAGTCATTTTCCGGTGAAATCCAAAACTCATTTTCAACAAAACAATGCTGGAGAAACAATATCATCTGGGGACTGTCGATCTCAGTATCTTTGAAAAGCACGGATATGAGCATTGGAACAAGAATGAGGAAAAGGCATAGGACATAGGAAGGCACATGCTTACGCATCATAATTTCTCCAGGTGATTGTGTGTTTTGCATTTCTATTGTTTTCTTTTCCATAAAAATCCTCCTTGTGCATCATTGGTATCAACCATATAACGCACAAGGAGGAAAAAAGGGACACATCATTTTCTATTATTTTGTAATTCCAGCGGAAATCTTCATCAGCTCGTCCAGATCAATCGATCCGCAGACAGCAAAGAAACATCCATCATGTTCAATGCATACATAGTTCAAATCTTCTTTTTCAAAGAAATAACCTGCTACTCCATTCTGATTAAAGGAGTTTATTTCTGCATTTTCTGCATTGAGATAAACTTTAGTGTCTGACTTACTAAGAAGAATCTCAAAACTGTTAGAATCGTCGATTACAAACTCATAAGTAACCATTTCCGGCTGCACAATCGTATCCAGCAACTCCGCTCCGTCAGGAAGATAGGTCGGCTTATAGCTCTGCAAATCAGGCTGCACGGTTTCTCCGTCACTTTGGAGTTCAAAGACACTGTACCTCTCAAAGGTTTCAACCACCCACGTGATTACCTTTTCCCTGAACTGTACATTCACTGCTATAGCCATAGAGAACGACAATGCCAGGACAACTGCCGCGACTGCAATAGCTTTTCTGATCCTTCTGAATAGAAGATGCGACCGACCCTTCCGGCCGCTATGTGCAGCCGGATTTTCCTTTAACTCTGTACGCAGATAATCTTTCAGCGCAAGTTCGCAGGCCTGTTCAAGAGAAGCATCTGAAATCACTTCTTCTGAACTAAGTCCCATACTTGAAGAGAGCAGATCACGGTAAAAACGGAATTGTCCCTTTGCATTTTTAATTTGGAAGAAGAACTCTGTTTCCTGTGGAGATAGTCGGAAGCAATACCTGCTGAACAGGAGGGTAACTCCCTGTTGGGGCAAGCAAAGGATCTTTTCGCCCAATGAACGGATTTCTTCTTGTGGCAGATCGAAACAGGCACAGGCGTTTTGCTCAACGGCGGTAATGCTTTCTATGTTCCTTTCCAAGCTGGCATTGGCTGCTTCGCGCAGCATGGCCTGCCAATTCATATCCATATCCTCACCTCTCCTCATACAGCTTCCGGAGCTTCTTCACAAGCCGCTGCCCACGTTTTTTCGCGGTATCCTCAGTGATATTCAGCAGCTTGCCGATCTCTTTATAGCCCATTTCCAGGGTATAGCGAAGATAGATAAAATTCCGTTCGTCACACTCCAGCTGATCTAATAGCCCTGTCAGTCGATTCACATCCGCATTGTGAATACACTCCTCTTCCAGATCATCTGGATTCTTGTCCGAAATATTATCCAAAAAATCCACAGGAAAGCTCTTTTGGAGTTGCCGCAGCACATCAATAGAGGCGTTTTTTACTATGGTAACGCAGAAGGCGGTCATTTGGGGACAGGGTAAATCAGAGATTTTTTCGATGTTGTCTATTATTTTCACAAAAGTGGCGGACACAACATCTTCCGCAGCTTCCTCTGACTTCACAATATGGAACGAAATGCGCTGGAAATGGATATGGTACTCGTTGAATATCCGCTCTACCAGCTCACGTTGTTCATCATTCAAAACACTAAGCAGGAGTATCATTGTATGGCTCCCTCAAAACAGTTGGTATCATCTTTTTTCTACTCAAGTCAAACTGGTCGACTAATTTAGTTTTCTCAAACAGAACATATAAAACCAGTAAACGGACACCATCTTTCGGGGCAGTGTCCGTTTTGAAGGCTGTGTATGGTTTTACTTGCCGCGCTTCATCAGCTCACGGCGGACCACGTTGGCCAGGATATCCTGGCCCTCCTGGGTGCGGAGCACGTCCAGAGCGGCCTCACGCAGAGCCTCCTTAAACTTGCTGCTGGCCAGCAGGGCGTCCATCATGGAGCCGTTGCCGGAGTCGGCAGTGTGCTGGACTGCCTTCTTGGGGCGGGACACGGGGGCGGAAGCGGTGGTGGTGGGCTCGTCCATGTAAGCGCCCTCCATCCAGGCGCTCATATTGTCGTCCTTGCCCTGTAAAACGGCCAGAGTGACCCCGAAATACTGGGCCAGCTTGTCCTGCTGGGCCTGACTGGGGGTGATGCGGCCGGTCTCAAACTTCTCGATGGTGGTTCTGGGCAGACCCAGAGCGGCGGCCAGCGCGGGCCGGGTCAGATTGCGCTCCGTGCGGAGCTGCTCGATACGCTGTGCAATGGTAACCATGGATTTGTTCCTCCTTGCGAATTGCACCAACCTGTGGTAGTGTTGTGTTTGAATCTTATCTTAGCACAATTTCGGTGCTGTGACAACGGGAAAGGGGGTCCACCCATGTACTGGAACCGGCTCAACGACAATTTAAAGGCGGAGTACGGCTGTAAGGTCTATAAACTGTCTCTCTCCTCCGGCTGCTCCTGCCCCAACCGGGACGGGGTGAACGGGAAGCGGGGGTGCATCTTCTGTGACGGAGCCGGGGCCTTTGCCGAGGCGGGTCCCATCCCGGAGCAGCTGGAGAACGCCAAGAAACGGGTGGCCGCCAAGCTGAAAAATAAAGAGGTGAAGTACATCGCCTACTTCCAGTCCTTCACCAACACCTACGGCCCCATTGAGCGGCTGGAGCCCCTCTACCGGGAAGCCATGACCCCGGAGGACGTGGTCATCCTCTCCATCGCCACAAGGCCGGACTGCCTCTCCCCCGCCATGCTGGACCTGCTGGAACGGCTCAATCAGGTGAAGCCGGTCTGGGTGGAGTTGGGGCTCCAGACCATCCATCAAAAATCTGCTGAGTATATAAGAAGAGAGTATCAACTGTCTGTATTTAATTCTGCGGTGCAGGAGCTGAAAAAACGGGGCATCACTGTCATCGTCCATCAGATTTTGGGCCTGCCCGGGGAGACAAAAGAAATGATGGCGGAGACGTCCCGGTATATCGGACACTCCGGGGCGGACGGCATCAAGCTGCATCTGCTCCACGTGCTGAGAGGCACCGACCTGGCTTCCGATTGGGGGAAGGGGCTGGTCCCCACCATGGAGCTGGAGGAGTACATCGAGGCCCTGGAGCTGTGTGTGGAGAGTTTACCGCAGTCCCTGGTCATCCACCGCCTCACCGGGGATGGGGCGAAGAAGGACCTGCTGGCTCCCCTGTGGAGCGGAGATAAAAAACGGGTGCTCAACGCCATCAATCAGGCGTTTCAACGAGATGATGTGGAACAGGGGAGAAAGTTTTTCTGAATCTTATTTGAGGATGTTACTTTGCCCGCGGCGGCAAAGTAACCAAAACGCAGCTGGTTGAGTCTTTGCAAGGCCCGTGGCGGGCGTGTCTGTTACTCCCGTAAAAAGCAGCTGATTTCTGCCCACGGTGGCGCATAGCCGTCAATGCGGCAGATTTTGCAAAGGCCCGAAAACCCCACCCACCGCCAACGACTCCCGTAAATAAGGGGTCCGGGGAAAACGCCATTGAAAACATGTGTGTTTTCGGCGTTGTCCCCGGCGATCTTTTGGTTTCTTTTCAATCGTTTGAAAAGAAACCCGCCCCGCAGGGCGGAACCCCATCAAGCACAAAGATGATAAGAAAAAAGGAGGAAGCGGAATCCCGCTCCCTCCTTTTTCATATTCCGTTCAATTACACGCGCTTCCAGGTGGCGCCGCCGGGGACGTCGGTGACCTCCACGCCCTGAGCCTTCAGCTCATCACGGATGCGGTCGGCCTCGGCGAAGTTCTTGGCCTTCTTGGCCTCACCACGGGCCAGGACCAGTGCGTCAATGGCGGGGTCGCCCTCGCCGGTGACGGTGTAGCCGCCTGCGGCGGACTGGGTCTGGCTGGCCTGCTTCTCTCGGATCTCCTTGGCCTTGGCCAGCAGAGACAGGGACAGCACCTGGTCGAAGCTGTCCAGAATGGCCAGCTTGGTGGCGCCGTTGGTCTTGGCCTTCAGGGCGTCATACAGGGCGGTGATACCCATGGAGGTGTTCAGATCGTTGCCCACCTGCTTGTCGAACTTGGCCTTGTACTCGTCCACAACGGCCTGGTCCACCTCGCCGTCCTTCTCGTCCAGAGCGGCGATCTTCTTCAGCAGCTTGGTGTAAGCGCCCTGGGCGTTGTCCAGGTTCTCCCAGGTGAACACCAGACCCTTGCGGTAGTGGGACTGGAGGCAGAAGAAGCGGTAGGACAGGGGATCGTAGCCCTTCTCCTCCAGCAGGGAGACGGTGAGGAACTCGCCCTTGGACTTGGACATCTTGCCGCTGCCGGTGTTCAGATGGTGGACATGGAACCACTGCTTGCACCAGGGGTGGCCCAGAATGGCCTCGGACTGGGCGATCTCGTTGGTGTGGTGGGGGAAGGCGTTGTCGATGCCGCCGCAGTGCAGGTCCAGATACTCGCCGTTGTACTTCATGGA
>SAMEA104404103__coassemble_99_pt1 | contig 71531 bp, 53 predicted proteins | sample SAMEA104404103__metabat2_high_PE_037 | metagenome-assembled genome bin SAMEA104404103 (sample SAMEA104404103) | Balaenoptera acutorostrata | reverse complement strand
GAGGGATGGAGGCGATGGCATCCACGCCCACGCTCTCGGAGTGGCGGGCCAGCTCGATGCTATCGCGGGTGTTGTTGCAGGCGACATGGTTGATGACGGTCAGCTTGCCCTTGGCCACCTTCATGACGTTCTCGATGATGATCTTGCGCTCCTCAACGCTCTGGTAAATGCACTCGCCGGAGGAACCGTTGACATAGACGCCCTTGACGCCTTTGTCCACGTAATACTGAGTCAGCTTCTGAATACGCTCAGGGCTGACGTTGCCCTCCTCGTCGTAGCAGGCATAGAAGGCGGGGATAATGCCTCTGTACTTGTCTAAATTGCTCATTTTGACTACTCCTTTCAAAAACTATCTCATTTTATCTTGTTACCGGAGTCCGGCTTTCGGTCTGTACACCTTATCTAAAAGGGCCCGTGAAAGAGCGGTATCCTGCCACACACTCTGCTGTTTCCGGCAATCGCACATTCCTGTGCAATCTTCACAAAATCCTTTTGTAAAAAGGCGGACTTTCCCGAAAAATCCGGCTTCTGTCACAATTATTTTATACTATGGGGATTATATATCTATCTAAATTTATTTTCAATCCAATTCCCGATTCCTGAAACTCCTTTCACAGGTCTGGTACGTTTTACTAAAATAAACCCCGGCTTTTTGTGCCTATTTCAAAATAAACATCATACCTTTGAAAGTTCTTGCAGGCCGATTTTTCCATCCGAAAGAAAAATTTCCTGATTTTTCCATAGGTGTTTACTACTGTTATTTTACCTTCGTCAGATTATACAGTTTTTGTCGGCGAAATGTTCAGCCTCCCTGCCTTTTCGACCTCCTCTCCCCTGCCCATTCCGAAATGGGCATAAAAAAGAGGCCGTCCCATTGGGACAGCCTCTCAGCCTGGTTTGATTCGATTTTATGCCTCCGGCATGGTCCAGCGCAGCTTCTCCTCCCCGTCCAGTTCCTTCCACAGGAAGGTCCCGTCCTCCAGAGTCATATAGCCGTGCCAGCTGTCCGCCTTGGGGATGGACACGGAGCCGGGGTTCAGATAGAAAAAGCCGTGGTCCACGCAGGCGGGGATGTGGGTATGGCCCGTCAGCAGGATATCACCGGGGCGGAGCTTGGGCGGGTTGTGCTCCCCGAACAGGTGGCCGTGGGTGACATAGATGGTCCTTCCCCGCTCAAACAGGACGCAGTAGTCTGCCATCACCGGGAAGTCCAGCACCATCTGGTCCACCTCCGCCTCGCAGTTGCCCCGGACACACAGGATGTGGTCCGCCAGTCCGTTGAGCATGGCGATGACCTCCTTGGGCGCGTAGTCCCTGGGCAGGTCATTTCGGGGCCCGTGGTACAGCAGATCCCCCAGCAGCAGCAGCTTGCCGGGCCGCTCCCGCTCATAGGCCTCCAGCAGTTTCTTTGTATAGCAGGCGGACCCGTGGAGGTCCGAGGCGATCATCAGCTTCATCTGATCCACTCCTCTTTTTTCTTTCAAGATACCACGATTTTCCCTCCGGTGCAAGAAAAAAGAGGGCCCACCCCTCTCGGAGCGGGCCCTCTCGGGTGCTTGGGGACCGGACTTGGGACTTACTTGCCCAGCTTGTCCAGGTTCATCATGATGATGGCGGCCTCGGCACGGGTAGCGGTGCTCTTGGGAGAGAACACCAGCTGCTCAGTGCTGACGCTGTTCATCAGACCGTTATCCACGGCCCAAACGACGGCCTTTGCGGCCCAGTCTGCGATGTCAGCCTTGTCGGCGAAGTCCAGCTTGCCCTCAGCGGCGGGACGGCCCTTGTATGCATACAGCATGACGGCCATCTCCTGACGGGTGATCTGGGCGTTGGGAGCGAAGGTGCCTGCGCCCACACCGCCGGTGACATTGGCCTCAACGGCCCAGGTCACGGCGTCGGCGAACCAGTCGCCGGCCTTCACATCAGAGAACTTGTCGGTGACGGATGCCACGGTGGGCTTGCCCTCCATGGCGTACAGCATCTGGACCAGCTGAGCCCGGGTCATGGTGACCTTGGGGCCGAAGGTGCCGTCGGGCAGACCGTTCATCAGGCCCTTGCCGGCGGAGTACATGACACCGGCGTAGAACCAGTCGTCCTTTGCCACGTCGGGGAAGCTGACCTCAGGCTCCACGGGGTTCTTCAGCTCCTCCAGCTTCTTCTCGGCGGCGATCAGAACATCCAGCTTGGTGACCAGAGCCTTCTGAGCCTTGGTCAGGTTATTGTAGGAGACGCGGGCGAAGTGGATCTTCTGCTCAGAAGCCAGAGTGACCTCGCCGATGGCCTCGATCTTGGCGTCCACAGCGGCGGCCAGCTTCTTGTCCTTCTCAGACTGGGCAGCCTGGTCCTTCAGAGCCTTCAGGTCGGCCTCAGCCTGCTCCAGAACTGCCAGCTTGGCAACATACTGTTTCTGGGCGTCGGTCAGAGCCTTATAGGCCTCACGGGCGGCGGTGATATCCTGCTCGGACTCCAGAGTGACCTTGCCAATGGCGGCGATCTGAGCGTCCACCTGGGCGGCGGCCTTCTTGTCAGCCTCCACCTGGGCGGCCTGGTCCTTCAGGACCTTCAGATCGGCCTCGGCCTGCTCCAGAACTGCCAGCTTGGTGACCAGATCCTTCTGAGGATCGGTCAGGGCCTCGTAGGCCTCACGGGCGGCGGTGATATCCTGCTCGGACTCCAGCTTGACCTCGCCAATGGCGGCGATCAGCTGATCCACAGCGGCGGCGGCGGCCTTGTTCTCCTCGTAGTGGGCCTTCAGATCCTCCAGAGTGGCCTCAGCGGCGGTCAGGACATCCAGATTCTTGACCATGGCCTTCTGCTCGGCGGTCAGTGCCTCGTAAGCGGTACGGGCGGCCTGGATCTCCTCTTCGGACTCCAGCTTGACCTCGCCGATGGCGGCGATCTGAGTGTCCACCATGCCGGCCTTGGCCTGGTCGGGATCGGTGACCTCAACGGTGTAGTGGTAGGTCTCACCCTCGACAGTATCAAAGCTGAGGATATCGTCCTTGTAGGACGCATTCACCGTCTGACCCTTGCTGTCGGTGGGCAAGTTGCCCTGGAAGTCGGGCAGGTAGATGCGGCAGGTACCGCCGGAACGGGCGGTGACGTCCATGGTCTGGAGCTGAGCATCGGTCCAGCTCATGTCCACCACGAAGTTGCCGCGGGCCACCAGACCCTTGACGGAGCCGTTGGCGGCCCAGTCATCGGGCAGAGCGGGCAGGGGCTGGATATAACCGGTGTGGCTCTGGAGCAGCATCTCGGCAGCGCCGGCGGTGATGCCCAGGTTGCCGTCGATCTGATAAGGAGGATGGAAGGCGAACAGGTTGGTGTACACGTTGTTCTTCATGAACTCCTTGAAGATCAACAGGGCGTGGTTGCCATCGCCCACGCGGGCCCAGTTGGAGACCTTCAGAGCCTTGGACCAGCCGGTACCGCCGTTGCCGCGGTCGGTCAGAGTGACCTTAGCGGCCTCCAGCAGCTCGGGGGTGTCACGGGTGATCTGGTTGCCGGGGTACAGGCCCAGCATGTGGGACATGTGGCGGTGGTACCGCTCCTCGCCGTGGGTAAAGCGGGTCTCCCACTCGTCCTCTTCACGCCACTCCTTGATCTGGCCCCACTTGCCGATGGCGTAAGGGTGCAGCTTGCTCTTGATATCGGCCAGCAGGTCGCAGAACTCCTTGTCCTCGGTATCGCGGATACCCAGAGCCTCGGCGGCCTCGATGGTGTCGTTCATCAGCTGATAGATCAGGCACTGCTCGTAGGCGTTGCCCTCAGTGATGGGACCGTGCTCGGGAGAGTAGGTGGGAGAGCTGACCAGACCGCCCTTGCCGTCGTCCACCAGGTTCTTGGTCCAGAACTCAGCGGCCTCGCGCATGATGGGGTAGATCTGATCCTTCAGGACCTGCTCGTCCTGATTGAACTGGTACACATCCCACAGGTTCTGGCACATCCAGGCATTGGCTGCGGGAGACCAGCCCCAGTAGAAGCTCCAGCCGGGGGCGGTCATACCGAAGGGGTTGTTGCTGGTGTGGACGGTCCAGCCGCCGTCCTTCACGCCGTGGTGCTCAGCAGCGGTGAAGCGGCCGGGGACCACCACGGTCTCCATGTAGTCCACCAGGGACTGAGTGGCCTCGTCCACGTTGGCAATGCCGGTGGGCCAGTAGTTCATCTGCAGGTTCACGTTGCAGTGGTAGTCGCCGGACCAGGCGGGCTTGTTGCTGTTATTCCACACGCCCTGCAGGTTTGCGGGCAGGGAACCATCCCGGGAGGAGCCCAGGATCATGTAGCGGCCCATCTGGAACATCAGCATCTCGGCCATGCGGTCGTGAGCGTCGTTGGCACCGTAGCCCTTGACCAGCTGGTCGGTGGGGATGTTGTTCTCGCCCTGGGCGATATCCAGCTCCACACGGCCCATGACGCCGTTCACGTCGGCCACGTGGGCGGCCTTGACGGCGGCGTAGCCCTTCTCAACGGCGTTGTTGATGCGGGCGGTGATGTCGGCATGGGGGTCCTCGCCGCGGTAGTCGGGAGGATTGTGGAGCTCGGTCCACTGGGTGCTCTCGTTGGCGTAGTTGGTGCCGGTGGCCACATAGACCACGGCGTCGGAGGCGTTGGCAATGGTCAGGGTGCCGTCCTCGTTGGCGGTGACGGTACCGTCGGTGACCACGCGGTACTGGACCTCGAACTCCATCTTGTTCTCCACCACCACGCCGCGGACGGTGATCAGCGCGCCCTCAGCGGTGCGGGTGAAGGTTTTGCAGGGCTTGCTGGGGTCCACGTTGGGAGGCGTGTCGGGCATGCCGGCAGGATAGACGTCGTCGATCTGGGGGTCCAGAACGAAGCCCAGCTTGCCGTCCTGATCGGCGGTGAAGCGGAAGGCCATGACGTTATCGGGATAGCTGACCAGATACTCACGGGCGAAGTTCACGCCGTTATGGGTGTAGGTCACGCCGCCCAGGCCGGTGTTCAGGTCCAGCTCACGGCGGTAGTTGGTGACCACGTCGCCGGTCTTGAAGCCGTCGAAGTGGAACAGGATGTCGCCGATGTTCTGGTATGCACCCCAGCCGTTGGTGGACAGGTTCTTACCGATCAGACCGTTGGCGTACTGGCGGACCAGACCGTCGTTGCCCTCGCGCAGAGCCTTGCGCATGGGCTCCAGGTTCTTGTAAGCGCCCTCGACCACGCCGCCGGTGTAGTCAGCCACACCGCCGGGGCCGCCCTGCCACAGGGTCTTGTCGTTGATCTGGATCTTCTCATCGGTGACCTGGCCATAGTACATGGCGCCCATGAAGCCGTTGCCCAGAGGCAGGGCCTGGGTCTCCCAGTTGTAGCCGGGCTCGGTGTACCACAGCTTCATGTTGTTGTCATGCTGTGCGGTATCGGGCTCGATGCGGACGGGGTCGATGGTGGTGACCACCAGATCGGAGATGTAGACGGGCAGCTTGTTCTCACCGGCGCGGATCTGGATGCCGCAGTAGCCGGGAGCCAGATTCAGACCGCTCCGGTCGCCTTCCCACTCCACGCCGTCATACTGGATGGCGTAGTGGCTGCCGTTGAAGATAAAGGTGACGTCACGCCACTTGGTGCCCTCCAGATTGGGAGCCTTGGAAAACTCGATCCAGTTGTACTTGGTCTCGTCACCCAGCCACCAGCCGTTGGACCAGCAGCCGGCGAAGGTACCGTTCAGACCGGAGGAACCGGCGCTGCCGTTCAGACCGGCCTGGTGACGGACGAAGGGGTTCAGACCCAGAGGGTACTCGCCCTTGATCTTGAAGGACAGGCGGCCGTTCTGGACCTTGCCTGCGGAGAGCAGGTCCACGACCTCCTCGTGGGCGCTGGGGGTGATCTTCAGGACCTGCTTGCCCAGCTCGTCGTCCTGGGCCAGCTCCACCTTGGTGTCGGCCTGGTGGCCCCACTCGCCGGTCTCGCCCTTGTCGAAGGCGCTCTGGAACACGATGGCCTCGCCGGGCAGAGCGGGATCGACAGGGGGAGCGTCGTAACCCATGACGGTGACGGCGTCAAGAGCGACCTGACGGGCGCCGGCCTCAGAGTTCTTCTCCTCCAGCAGGACGGCGTGGAGGGTATGCTCCACGTTGGGGTCCAGCTTGGAGGCCATGTACACAGCGGCGCGCTTCTCGCCGTTGGGCAGAGGACTGTAGAAGTCCACCTTCTGGACCTGCTCACCGTCCACGGAGATCTCCATGGTGCCGCTGTTGAAGGTCTTCTGGGCGTACAGGACAACGCCGGTGCCCTTGAAGGTGAAGTCCATGGTGGCACCTACGGAAGTGGTGTAGGTGATGGTGTTGTTGAAATGGCCCGCCTCGTCATAGCGGTTCCACTCCTTAGAATACTTGACTGCGGAGTCCCGGTCATCGAACTGTCGATTGCCGGATCTGGCCTCCTCGTCCATGGTCTGAACAACAGACTGAACGGGCTGCTCAGGCGCGCTCTCTACTGCATGGCTGACTGCGGGCAGGAACATCTGCACCGACATGACGGCGGCCATCAGCATGGAGAGGCTCTTCTTGAAGGTATGTTTCATTTTGTCCCTCCTTAGTATATTCGGGCGGTAAACCGCCCGGAAACGCATCTTTTCCCCGGTCCCCCTTTCTGTTCACAGCGGGTTTTCCCTTGCCCCGGCTGTGGTGATAATACGAATCTGTGCCTCTTTATAGTATAGCAGTTTCAAACTTTTCGGGCTATGCAATTTTATCGGTTTCTGTCAGCGCAGTTTATTCTTGGTCAAAACAGAGAGGGCTACAAACCCGTCATATTTCAAGGTTTTCTCTGGTTCAGACTGTAAAATTCCGGCTATCCGCCGTTCATTTTTTGTTCATATATACAAAGACCCGCCGGTTTCCCGGCGGGTCTTTTCTCGTAAAATTATGTCAACTTAGCAGCTTCACATAGGCCATGAGCATGGCGGAGGCCTCGGCCCGGGAGGCGGTTCCGCCGGGGCTCAGACGATTTCCGCCCACACCGCTGAGGACCCCGTTCTCCACGGCCCAGCGGACAGCGGTCTCGGCGTAGGGGCTCACGTCGTCCCGGTCGGTGAAGGTCAGCTCCTCCGCCCGGACGGCGGGCCTGCCCAAGTCGTTATACAGCATGAGGGCCAGCTGCTCCCGGGTGATGGGGTCGTCCGGGCCGAAGCGGCCGTCGGGGTAGCCGGAGACCACGCCCCGGAGAGCGGCCCAGTTCACGGCGTTGGTGTACCACATCCCCTCAGCCACGTCGGAGAAGAGAACCTTTTCCGGGGAAACAGCGTCCCGCTCCTCCAGACTGTGGAGGACCACCACCAGCATCCCCCGGGTCATGGGCACATCGGGTCCGAACTCACCCCAGGACACGCCGGTGAATAGCTTCCGGGCGGAGACAAAGTCCACATAGGGCCGGAACCACTCGTAGCGGGGCACGTCGTAGAAGCGGCGGCCCCGGTGCAGAAAGGCCGCAGTCATGTTCCCCTCCACCGGCATCCGCAGGCCGTTTTCCACGGCAACGCTGGTGGGAATGACCTTCTGTACGCCGTCTTCATCCACCGCAAAGGCCGCCAGACCGGGGTCGGAGGCGTCCACGGGGACGGTGACATAGCCGCCGTTCCAGTTTTCCAGGACGGTGAACTGAGCGGACTGTCTGCCCCGGTGGTTGGTGGTCAGGGCGATCTGAACGCCCTCCGGGGTGGTGAACTGCTCAGTCACGGGGGTCAGGGGCTTTTTCAAGGTGACGGTGTTCCGCATATTGAGAAAGGAGGCGGAATCGGCATTTTCATCGAAGGTGAAGCGGCCGTTCTCGTCCAGACTGCCGCCGGTGATCTCTGCGGGGACCTCCCACAGGCCCAGCAGAGAGACCAGCTCCACCCCCTCGGCGGGGATCCAGATGGTCATATCCTGTCCCATCATGTCGCAGGTCAGGGTGTTCAGCGCCGGGTTCCGGCTCACATCCACCTCGTTCATATAGTTGATGCTGCAATCCAGGTCCAGCAGAGCGGGGTTGTGGCTCACGTCCAGGTCGCCCAGCTCATTTTCATCGCAGTACAGCTCGGTCAGCTTCCGGTTTCCGGTGACATTCACCTCCCGCAGCAGGTTGGCACTGCAATAGAGCCCCCGCAGCTGGGGACAGCGGCGGACGTCCATCTTACTCAAGGCGTTCCGGGTGCAGTTCACCACCTCCAGAGCGGGCATTCCGCTGAGGTCCAGGGCGGTGAGCTGATTGCCGATGCAGTACAGCTCCTCCAGGGCGCTGAAGCTCCGGATGCCCTCCAGGCTCTGAATGCTCCGGTCATTGCAGGAGATCACGGTGATGCGGTCCCGCTCCGCCCCGGTGAGCACGCCGTCCTCCGCTCCGGGCAGAGCCTCCACCACAGCGCGGAACTGTGCATCCGGGAAATTCTTCTCGTCGATGGGCAGGGAGTCGCTCCCTGCGCCCAGCACGGGAGCCGGGAGAAGCCCCAGACACAGCGCGAGGGCCGCCGCCAACGCCAAACATTTCTTTTTCATTTCTGCTCCTCCTTTTTCCGCCCGGTCCGGGTGCGGTTGATTTAGGTTTATTATACCATTCCATTGTCTGGCCGGTCAATGTTTCTGTCTATCCTGTACACATCCGTCTTTTCTTTTTTCGGAGATTCTGGTATACTGATATATAATGTAACTGTGACAGGAGGGTTTCTGATGACAAAAATCAACCGGACCCCGGCAAATAAGAAGCCGTACAACCTCTTCGGCACTCTGGCCTGGGAGGAGTGTGAGGGCGGCGTCCGCATCGCCGCATTGCAGGAGAAAGCGTTCTCCGTCACCATCCCCCGTGAGATCGAGGGTATGCCCGTGGTGGCGCTGGGCAACGGCTGTTTCGCCGGACAGGAGACGCTGGAGGAGATCATTCTCCCGGACACCCTGCGAGAGGTGGGCAGCTTCGCCTTTGCGGGCTGTCGGGCGCTGCGGGTGCTGAACCTCCCCGATTCGGTGGAGGTGCTGGGCTCCCACATGATCCAGGACACCGCCATCACCGCCTTTACCCTGCCCCGGGGCGTGACGGCCCTGCCCGTGGGCGTGTTCTCCTACTGCAAGGGTCTGGAGACCGTGGTGCTCCACGACGGCCTGCGCTCTATCGGCGCACACGCCTTTTTCAATACCCGCGTGGGCGAAGCGGAGCCTCTGGTCCTGCCCGACTCGGTGGAAAACATCGAGGCCGGGGCGTTTTTCAATGTCTGCGGCCCCATTTCCCTGAAAACGACTCTGCCCGTGGACCCCTTCTGGACCTCCGACCTCCCCGCGCCCCACGATCCCCAGTCCCATCTCTCCTTCTCCCTCAACCTGAAAGCCGGCAAGGTACTGCGTGATGCGGCGGCCCGACTGGCTCCGGTGAGCGCGGAGGCGCGGCTGCTCCGTGAGCTGGGGGTCGTAACGTCTAAGGAAGCCCGGGGCCGGGTGTGGAACGCTTATTGGGAGGTCCATCTCTCCATGCGGGAACAGCTGGCGGCCCTGCGGAAGGAGCAGGGCGCGGCCTGGTCCGAGGAGGATCTCCGGTATCTGAATGACCTCCTGCTCCTGTCCTGTGGTCTGCGGTACGTGTTCAGCGACGGCGACGTGAAGGTTGGGCTGGCAGAGGAGAAGGACCCCGACTGAAGCTGAAGGAGAGGGCAGAGCAAGACTGACAGCGAACAAGAACAGGTACGCTCATTTATTAAAAACTTTTTGAATATCCACGACCCGGAACTGATTCAACTGCTGCTGGCGGAGGTCTACTTCCGCACCGCACCCCAGGGGGAACAGATCCTGACCACAGGACAGCGCCCTCCTGTCCTCTCCGTGCTTTGGGAGGGGCTGTGCCGGGGCTATGTGATCCAGCCGGACGGCCGGGATATGACGGACTGCTTCGCATGTGATCGGGGTCTGGTCCTCTGGGGTTCGATTCCTCTGTGGGAGCCCTCCAACATCAGTATAGAGGCCCTGAGCGACTGTACCCTGCTGGAAATATCGCTGGACCGTGTGATCGAACTGATGCGGTATCGGGAGTTGGAGCATACCGTTCAATCCTACCTGTTCATCGGGCTCCAGCGGCATTGGGACCTGCACGCCATACTGAACCAGCACACCGCAGCGGAGCGGTACCAGTGGTTTTTGGAAAACTATCCGGGGGTGATCGACGTGGTGCAGAAGCGGCACGTGGCCTCCTTTCTGGGGCTGACGCCGGAATCCCTCAGCCGGGTGCGGCGGCATTTATCAAAGGAGCCGGCTCCAACAGAAGAAGAATAAAAAAGAGCCCGCCAATGGCGGGCTCTTTCTTTCCTCAGATTCAGTTCATGGCCTCCACCACGGGAGCCAGCTCGTCCAGCAGCTTCTGGGCGTTCTCGGTGTCCTTGACCTCCAGGAAGCGGGCGATGCGGGTCTCCAGCTCCTTCCGGCGGGTCTCCAGCTCCAGATACTCCTTGTCGAAGTGGTGCTTATAGATCATCTTTCGGAAGGCTCGGATGCTCATGGGACGGATGGTGCCGTTCTCCACAAACAGCACGCTGTCCATGCAGTTGGCCACGGTGTAGAAGTCGTGGGAGACCATGAGGATAGCTCCCTCATAGTCGGCGATGGCCTGTTCCAGGGCGATCTGGGCAAAGGTGTCCAGATGGCTGGAGGGCTCGTCCAGCAGGAGCAGGTTCTTCTCCCCCATGGCCAGCTTGGCCAGCTGGAGCAGGTTCTTCTCACCGCCGGACAGCTGGCCGATCTTCCGGCCCAGGCCCTCAGGGCCGAAGCAGTACTTTGCCAGATATTCCTCCACGGCGGTGCGGGTGTCCAGACCCGCATCCAGGAACTCGTCCCGGATGGTGTTGTCGGCGTTCAGCGCCTCCTCCTGCAGCTGGGAGAAGAAGCCCACCTGTGCCGCCTCGCTGTAGCGGATGGAGGGGTTCTCGTTGGCCCGGATCTCCCGGAGGAAGGAGGTCTTGCCGGTGCCGTTGGGGCCCACAATGGCGATCTTCTGCTTGGCCTTGATCTCAAAGGAGACGTTTTCCAGCAGCTTCTCGTCGAAGGTCAGGCCGTAGTTCTCCACGGTGAGCAGGACGGCGTCCTCCTCGGTGGGGACGGTGTGGGGCAGTCTGATCTCCGGGCTCTGGATCTCCACAAAGGGCTGCTTGATCTGCATGGTCTTCCAGCGCTCCAGATAGGCCACCTTGCCCTTGAGCATCCGGCCCAGAGTGGGGTCCACAAACTCGGTGGCCGCGTCCCGGAGCCGCTCCACCATCTCCTCCGCCCGTTGGAGCTCCCCGGCGTACAGGTTGGACTTCTCCTGGACCTGGATCTTCTTCTCCAGCAGCTTGAACTGGTAGGTCTTGAAGTTGCCGTCGAACTCCTGCAGGTCGCCGCCCTCCAGATGCCACAGCTGATCGAAGCAGTGGTTCAGCAGGTACCGGCTGTGGGTCACCACCAGCAGAGTGCCCTTATAGGCGTTGATGAGGTCCCGCAGGCCGTTCAGATTCTCGAAGTCCAGAAAGACGTCGGGCTCGTCCATGATGAGCAGGCCCGGACGGCGCAGCATCTGCCGGATGACCTGCACCAGCTTGTACTCGCCGCCGCTGAGCAGGGCCAGCTGCAAGCCGCCCTTGTCCTCCAGCTCGGCCAGCCGGAGATTTTTCCGAATGTTCTGCTCGCAGTTGTCCCCGTCGATGGACTCCAGTTCGTCCATCCACTTCTGGTACTCCTCCATGAGAGGCTCCAGGTCCTCGGCGGTCTCCATCCGGGCGCACACCCCGTCGATCTCCCTGCGGATGGCCTCGAAGTCCTCCATCAGATAGTCGGTGACGGTGACGCTCTGGTCCTTATCCCGGACGGCAAACTGGGTCACGTAGCCGATGCGGCCCACGTTCTCCCGGGTCAGGGTGCCGTCAAAGGTGAACTTCTCCGGCTCCCGGATCAGCTCCGCCAGGGTGGTCTTTCCGCTGCCGTTGCTGCCGATGACCGCACAGTGGCGGCCCTCCTCCAGGGTGAAGGAAATTTTGTCGTACAGATCCTTCTGGGGGAATCCGTAGGATAATTTTTCTGCTCTAATCATAGCTGCTCCTCAGGTCGTTAAATTTCGTCCCCTAATCATACCCATATTTCCCCCGCTTTGCAAGAGGAAATCCAACTTTTCTTACCGGCTCAGCTCGCCCCGGAGGTCGGTCATCATCAGCCCCTTGACCGCCTCCTTCTCCAGACCCAGACTCAGCAGGTAGTAGAGCTTGGTCAGCGCCGCCTCGGTGGTCATGTCCCCGCCGTTCACCGCCCCGATATCGTGGAGGTCCTTACTGGTGGCGTAGGTGCCCAGACTCACCGCACCCTGGGCGCACTGGGAGCAGACGGTGATGATGGTGCCGCTTTCGTAGGCCTTCCGAATGATGGGCAGCAGAGAGTCCTTCTCGGAGCTGGGGATGTTGCCGGAGCCGTAGCACTCCAGCACAACGCCCTTCAATTCCTCGGTCATGATGGACTCAAACAGCCGGAACTGGATGCCGGGGAACACCTTGATGACCCCCACAGGCACCTCGTCCAGCAGATGCAGGGTCAGCGGACCCTCTGCGGAGGGGCGCAGAACCGTCTTGTCGTACTGGATGTCGATGCCCACCCGGGCAAGGACGGGGTAGTTGGGGCTCTCGAAGGCCCCGAACTGGTCGGAGGAGTGCTTCACACACCGGTTCCCCCGGAGCAGGACCCCGTTGAAGTAGACGCAGACCTCGTGGATCTCCTCGGAGGTGGCCATGAGCAGGGAGTTGATCAGATTGTCCCGGCCGTCACTCCGCAGCTTGCACAGAGGGATCTGGGCTCCGGTGAAGATCACCGGCTTATTCAGATTTTCCAGCATGAAGGACACCGCCGAGGCGGAATAGGCCATGGTGTCGGTGCCGTGGAGGACCACAAAGCCGTCGAACTCCCCGTACCGCTCATAGATGGTCCCGGCGATCTTGTTCCACTCCGCCACCGAGATGTTGGAGGAGTCCAGCAGGGGGTCGAACTCCACCACCTCCCACTCCGGCATGTCCGGATAATAGAGATCGGGAAGCTCATGTAAAATCTCCCGGAAGGAGTGACTGCTGGGGACGTAGCCGCTCTCGCTGGGGACCATGCCGATGGTGCCGCCGGTATACAGCATACAAACTCGTTTTTTCATCCTGTCTCCTGTCCTGCGGGGCTGTTTGGGACAAATCCCCCGCATTCATGTTGTTTTACTGCCATATTATACCCAATTACGCGAAAAAAGGCAACAGACCCGCTCCCCCGTCCCGGACAGTTCGGCACTTTCTCTATTTTCTTTTTTCCCGGTCTGCTCTATACTATACGGGTGTGAATGAAACAGAAAAGGAGTCAACGATCTATGAAACTCTCTGCCAAACACCGCGGCATATTCTTCATCCTGCTGTCGGCGTTCTGCTTTGCCTGTATGAACGTGTGCGTCCGCCTGTCCGGCGACCTGCCCACCATTCAGAAGAGCTTCTTCCGCAATGCGGTCTCTCTGGTGGTGGCCCTGGCCATCCTTTTAAAGGACAAGCAGGGCATCATGCCCAACCACGCCTCCAGCTGGCCCACCCTGCTGGCCCGGTCCTTCTTCGGCACCGTGGGTCTGCTGGCCAACTTCTACGCCGTGGACCACCTGATGCTGTCCGACGCCTCCATGCTCAACAAGATGTCCCCCTTCTTCGCCGTCATCATGTCCGCCCTCCTCCTGCGGGAGAAGATCAAGCCCGCCCAGATGTTCACCCTGGTGGGTGCCTTCCTGGGCGCGCTGTGCATCATCAAGCCCACCTTTACCAATATGGATCTGATCCCCTCTCTGGTGGGTCTGGCGGGCGGCTTCTGCGCCGGCACCGCCTACACCCTGGTCCGCAAGCTGGGCCAGATGGGCGAGCGGGGCCCCGTCATCGTCTTTGTGTTCTCCGCCTTCTCCTGTCTGGTGGCCCTGCCCTTCATCCTCTTTGACTTTGCGCCCATGACCCTCAACCAGCTCATCTGCCTGCTGGGTGCGGGCGCCGCCGCCGCAGGCGGTCAGTTCAGCATCACCGCCGCCTACTGCAACGCCCCCGCCCGGGAGATATCCGTCTACGACTACTCCCAGGTCATTTTCAGCGCCTTCCTGGGCTTTGTCCTCTTCGCCGATGTCCCCGACTGGCTCAGCGTGGTGGGCTACGTGGTCATCTGCGGCATGGCCATCGTCAACTTCCGGTACAACAACCGGAAAGCCGCCTGATTTTTCCTTTTCGTACAGAGCATCCCTACAGTAGAAAAATCTGTGGTGTAGTACCACGGACGAAAAAGAGTGGCGCAGCATCAGCTGCGCCACTCTTTCTTTATAGCCGGTGCATACAGGACAGAAGGGAGTGCGCATTGTCGCTTCCCATGATTTGGATTTTATTTTTTTGATTTTTCTGGTTTATTTTCACAATAGTCCTTTTTATCGGACTTATATTGCTGTATGTTATTGATATACAAAAAGACAGAGAGACAGCATCTCTGCTGTCTCTCTGCTGGACCATAATCCCAATTAAATTCCTATCTTTCAATCCACGCATTGCTGCGACAAATTTATTATACTGGTTTTTATTCGTAATGCAATTATCTTTTTCGGGCAACGCAATTTACCTTCATTAGAATTTAATTGGGTTTTAAAAGGGTTTTCTCCTATTGACCTTTTGTGTGTTTAGTGGTATTCTCTGTTCAAAGAGGTGATTCTTTTGGATATTTTCCCAGCCCATATCCGCACCGATGAAATCAACGGTGAACCTCGGGACGTGGTGCAGTCGGTAACGGCTCATTGCCGGGCCACCGCTGAATACGCCTCCCGGAGTCTCGCTCCCGTGGGGCTGGCCGGCACCGGCTACCTGGCGGGCCTGCTCCACGACTGCGGTAAATTCACCCGGGCCTTCTCTGATTACATCCGGGCGGCACACCGGGGCGAAGAGGTCAGGCGAGGCTCCGTCAACCACACCTTCGCCGGAGCGCAGTATCTGTTGAAGTGCTTCCACAGAGAAAACAACACCACGTCGGAACATCTGACCAGCGAACTGATCGCCTACGCCATCGGCGCTCACCACGGTCTCTTCGACCTGATGAAAAACCATCAGCCCTATGGCTTCCCCCACCGGATGGAGGCGGAGAATGCGGGCTGTGAGGAGGCGATTCGGAATTTTCTGATTCAATGTGCAGATGAGGCAGAACTTGATACCTTATTTCAAAGATCCAGACAGGAAGTGACCCTCGCATTTCAGAAGATCCGCTCCATTCCCGGCTGCAAGGGGCAGCACCGTGATTTTTATCTGGCACTCCTCTCCCGGCTGATCCTCTCCGCTGTTATTGAGGGCGACCGCCGGGACACCGCTGAGTTTGAGCATCACTTCACCTATCCCCAATTCCCGGAGGATCGAAACCAGCTGTGGTCCGAATCCCTGGCGTTTATGGAACAGAAGCTTGGGAAGTTCGAACACCGTACCCCCATCCAAAATGCCCGGGCCGAAATTTCCGACCTTTGCAGAAGGAAAGCCGCAGAACCCGGCGGCATCTATCGTCTGAATGTCCCCACCGGCGGCGGTAAGACGCTGGCCTCCCTGCGGTATGCCCTGGCCCACGCCGCAGCACACAACAAACAGCGCATCTTCTTTGTGATCCCTCTGCTGTCCATCATCGACCAGAACAGCAAGGTCCTGCGGGAGTATCTGCCCCGGCAGGATATTATTCTGGAGCACCACTCCAATGTGGTACATACTGAGGAGGACGGAAAGAATCTCGATCCACGGGAGCTGCTGGCTGAAAACTGGTCTGTGCCTGTGATCATCACTACCCTGGTTCAGCTGCTCAACACACTGTTCTCCGGCAAAACCACCTCCATCCGGCGGTTCCAGGGCCTGTGCGGCAGCATCATCATCTTTGACGAGGTCCAGACCGTCCCCACCAATATGCTGTCCCTGTTCAATCTCGCCATCAACTTTCTGGCCCGGTTCTGCGGGGCCACCGTGATCCTCTGCTCCGCCACCCAGCCCTGTCTGGAGCAGGCCGCACACCCTCTGATCGACGAGATTTCCGATCTGGTTCCCTGGGATCAGGCTCTCTGGTCCACCTTCCGCCGTACCCATATGCAGAGAGCGGAGCCCTGTAATTTGGCTGAACTCCCGGAGTTCCTTCTGGAGCAGTTATCCCGGCACCGCAGCGTGCTGGTGGTGTGCAACAAAAAGGATGAGGCCGGTTTCCTCTGTCAGGCACTTTCAACACAGGTCTCCCACCTCTTCCATCTGTCCGCCTCCATGTGTATGGCCCACAGACGGGAGACGCTTGACCGACTCACCGCTGTCCTCGATCCGGAGAACGGAGTGAAAAGCGGAATCCTCTGTGTCTCCACCCAGGTCATCGAGGCAGGTGTAGACATCTCCTTCGACTGTGTGGTCCGTCTGCTGGCCGGAATGGACAGCGCAGTACAGGCCGCCGGACGCTGCAACCGCAACGGCGAATCGAAAACTCCCGCTCCGGTCTATCTGCTCCCGTGCAAGGACGAAAAACTCGCCAAACTGAAAGAGATCCAGGCCGCCCGACATGCTTCCGTAATCCTGCTGGAAGCCTTTGCGTCCCACCCGGAGAACTATCAGGACGATTTGACCTCCGATGCTTCCATCGCATTCTATTACCGGACCCTGTACCGCGGGATGGCCCAGCGCGCACAGGATTTTCCTCTTTCGGATGGACAGATCTCTATTTTTGAATTGCTGTCACGGAACTGCGGAGAGACGCAATTCCTGAATGAACATCGTTTTATTCTCAACCAGTCCTTCCAGACCGCCGGACAGGCCTTCCATGTGTTCGACGAAAACACCGTGGATGTACTTGTCCCTTACGGAGCTGAGGGCCTGCGTTTGATCGCCGAGCTCTGTTCAGAGCGGGCAGAACATGATTTTCAATTTGTAAAGGACATACTGGAGGCAGCCAAACCCTATACGATCTCCCTCTTCCAGTATCAGTTCAACAAGCTGAAAGAGGACGGGGCCCTCTACCCCACAGCCGGTCAGCAGGCTCTGGTCCTCAACGGCGATTACTACAATTCGTCAACCGGACTGTCCGTGGAACCGTGGACAGATCAAACTACGGAGGTGAACTCATGCAATATCCCAATGTTGTAGAATTTGAAGTCACCGGCCCATACGGGTTGTTCTCCGACCCGGTGATGCGGGTGGGCGGTGAGAAGTGTACCTATCAGGTCCCCACTTACGAGGCGCTGAAGGGCGTTGTTTCCTCCATTTACTGGAAGCCGACCTTCGTGTGGGTGATCGACAAGGTGCGCGTGATGAACCGCATCCAGACCGAGGTAAAGGGGATCCGTCCCATCAAATACCACGGTGGCAACGACCTGTCCTACTACACCTATCTGAAGGACTGCCGCTATCAGGTCCAGGCCCACTTTGAGTGGAACCTGAACCGTCCGGAGCTTGCCAAGGACCGTAACGAGGACAAACACTACCAGATCGCACAGCGGATGGTCAGGGCAGGCGGCCGCCGGGATATCTTCCTGGGCACCCGGGAGTGTCAGGCCTATGTGGAGCCCTGCACCTTCGGCGAGGGCGTCGGCTTCTATGATGATCTCCCGGAGCTGGGCTTCGGTGCCATGTACCACGGTCTGACCTACGCCGATGAGGCCTACTCCCCGGAGACAGAGAACGCCATGACCGCCAATCTCTGGTTCCCCACCATGAAAAAGGGCATCATCACCTTCCCCCGACCGGAGGACTGTCCCGTCCACAAGAAGGTACGCAACATGAAGATGAAGATTTTCAGCGAGGAACAGGAAAATTTCTCCGGTCTGGGTGAATTTTCTGAGGAGGTGGAGTAATGGGACTGCTGCAACAGGCCTGTGCGACCTACGACTTTCACCGCGATCTGGTCGGCGTGTGGGAGGAGGGCAAGGAGCCGCTCTCTCCCTGTTCCCACGCCACGGTCCGGGCCGATATCTGTATCACCGTCAATCAGGATGGCAAGTTCGTCATGGCAGAAGCTGTGGACAAGCATGATCCCAAAATCATTGTCCCCAGCACGGAGGCCTCCTCCAGCCGGACCAGTACGACCATTGCCCCTCGTCCTCTCTGTGAGCAGCTGCGCTATCTGTCACCCCGGAATCAGGAGCACTACCAGAAGTATGTGCAGCAGCTGAAGAACTGGACCAACTCTGAATTTTCTCACCCCAAGCTGCGGCCCATTCTGGACTATGTGGAGGGTCAGACCATTGTGAACGATCTTCTGGACGCAAAGCTGATCGAATGCAAAGACGGCAAGATCGAAAATGAAAAGGCCCTCATCTGCTGGCGCGTGGTGGGACTGGGCGAGGAAAACAGCGGGCCCTGCTGGACCGACCCCGCTCTGTTCCAGTCCTTTGACTGCTACTATCAGAACTGGAAAAGCAACGAGATGCCGATCCTCTGTATGGTCACGGGAGAAATGACCCCCGCTGCAAAACAGCATATGAAGGGCATCGTCTCCCTACACGGCAACGCCAAGCTGATTTCCTCCAACGACTCCTCTAACTTCACCTATCGGGGGCGTTTTACCTCCCCGGCCGAGACCACTACGGTGGGATATGCGGCTTCTCAGAAGGCCCACAATGCCCTGAAATGGCTGATTACCAACCAGAGTATCTCTTACGGCGGCCGGTTCTTCGTCTGCTGGGAGCCTGAGACCCTCAGCCTGCCCCGTCCCACCGCCGCTCTGGATGACCTGGGTCTGGACGAGGACGACACTCCGGAAGCGGAGCACCAGACCACCTTCGTCGAGTATCAGCAGGATCTGAAAAAGACGCTGAAGGGCTGGCAGACCTCCCTGCCCTCTGACCGAGCCCAGGCTGTCATTGCCGCCTTTGACGCCGCCACCTCCGGCCGTCTGGCCGTCACCTACTACAACGAGCTGATGGCCTCTGATTTTCTGGAGCGTCTCTACGACTGGGACCGGACCTGCTGCTGGTTCAACGGAAAGTTCGGGGTACAGTCCCCCGCCATGGCCAAACTGGTCAGCTGTGCCTACGGCACCCAGCGGGGCAGCGGCAAGGCCGCCAAGCTGGTGGTGGACGACAAACTGCTGCGGCAGCAGATCCAGCGTCTGGTCTCCTGCCGCATCGACCGCGCCAGAATGCCCGCCGATCTCGTGCATCGACTGGTACAGCGCGTCTCTACCCCTCAGGCCTACGAGCGGCACATCTGGGAGAGCATCCTGTTTTCCGCCTGTGCCGCCATTCGTAAATATCACTGTGATCAAAATAAGGAGGAATGGAATATGGCTCTTGAGCCCGATAAGAAGGACAGAAGCTATCAGTATGGCCGTCTGCTGGCCGTGATGGAGAAAGCAGAGCGGGATACCTACGACCGCGACGAAAAGCGGGAGCCCAACGCCATCAAGATGATGTCTGTCTTTGCCCAGCGTCCCCAGTACGCCAGCCGGGTGGTTTTGCAGCGGATCAAGACCGCCTACCTGCCCCGCATGAAGAACCCCGCACTCCGCGTCTTTTATGACAAGCTGATCCAGGAAATCTACGCAAACCTCTCCGACTTCGATGAGAAGGAGCTGAACCGCCCCCTGGGCGATACCTATCTGATGGGCTACTATCTCCAGCGCAAGGCCTTGTATCCTACTAAAGAGACTGAAAACTAAACGGAGGTATTAAATCATGAGCGTTTTGCAGAATAAGATCGATTTCGTAGTGCTGGTCTCCGCCTCTATGGCCAATCCCAACGGCGACCCTCTGGACGGCAACCGTCCCCGCACCGATTATAACGGCCTCGGCGAGATCTCTGATGTGTGCATCAAGCGGAAGATCCGCAACCGGATGCAGGACATGGGCCACCGGATCTTTGTCCAGTCCGAGGACCGCTGTGACGACGGCTTCGCCAGCCTGAACGACCGCGCCAAGCCCGTGGTGGGAAAGATCAAGGACCGCATCCAGTATGCTAAGGCCGCCTGCGAGACCTGGATGGACGTCCGCTCCTTCGGTCAGGTCTTTGCTTTCGGTAAGAGCGGCGACGAGGGAGGCGTCTCTGTGGGCGTCCGCGGTCCCGTCTCCATCCATCAGGCCGTCAGCATCTCTCCCGTCGAGGTCTGCTCCATGCAGATCACCAAGAGCGTCAACGGCACCACCAAGGAAAAGCGCTCCTCCGACACCATGGGCACCAAGCATTTTGTCAAGTTCGGCCTGTACGAGATCAAGGGCTCCGTCAATGTCCAGCTGGCCGAGAACACCGGTTTCTCCGAGGAGGATGCAGCGGTGCTGAAGGAGTGCCTTCGTACCCTCTTCATCAATGACACCTCCTCCGCCCGACCCGACGGCTCCATGGAGGTCTGCAAGGTGTTCTGGTGGAAGCACAACTGCAAGATCGGTCAGTATTCCTCCGCCAAGGTCCACCGCTCCGTGGAGGTGGCTCTGACCGACCCCGATACCATCCCCGTCTCCTTCGAGGACTACACTGTCACCGTGAAGGAGCTGGATGGTCTGGTACCCGAGGTCCTGGAGGGCATCTGATCATGCCCTATGACGATGAGGACCTGCTGATGCTGTCCGGCCTACAGCACTTCGCCTTCTGCCGCAGACAGTGGGCCCTCATCCACATTGAAAATCAGTGGCAGGAGAACTGGCGGACGGTAGACGGCGACCTCTTCCACCAGCACGCCCACGATGTGGGCTCCCGGGAGCGGAGAGGAAACACACTGACCATTCGGGGTCTGTCCATTCTCTCCCGGACCCTGGGGGTCTCCGGTCAATGTGATGTGGTGGAGTTCCATCTGGATGAAAACGGAGTCCCTCTCCATGGCGAAGAGGGGCTCTGGCTCCCCTATCCCGTGGAGTACAAGCGGGGCTCCGGCCAGTCTAAGGAGGCCGACGAACTCCAGTTATGCGGACAGGCCATGTGTCTGGAGGAGATGCTGTGCTGTGCAGTCCCGGAAGGGGCCCTTTTCTACGGGGAGACAAGGCGGCGGGTGGCGGTCCCCTTCGACGGGGAATTGCGGGAGAAGGTCCGCTCCCTGCTGACTGAGATGCACCGGCTGTACAAGAGAGGCTACACCCCCAAGGTGAAGCCCTCAAAGGCCTGCAACGCCTGCTCCTTAAAGGAATTATGCCTGCCGGTTCTGCTCCGAAAAGACGGCTCCGCCCGCTATCTGAAAGAGGCATTGGAGGAGGAAGTATGAGACATTTACTGAACACCCTGTTCATCACCTCCGAGGACATTTATCTGGCGCTGGACGGTGAAAATGTGGCAGCTTACCGGGAAAAAGAGGTGGTGGCCCGCTACCCCCTCCACATCTTCTCCGGAATCATCACCTTCTCCTACGCCGGGGCCTCCCCGGCCCTCATGGGAGCCTGCGCCAAACGGGGCATCGCCCTGTCCTTCTGCAAACCCAACGGGCGGTTTCTGGCCCGGGTCAGCGGCGAGAGCAACGGAAATGTCCTCCTCCGCCGGACCCAGTACCGGGTATCCGACGATCCCGTCCAGAGCTGCCGCGCCGCCCGGTCCATGATCTTCGGCAAGGTCTGCAACTCCCGCCAGTGCATCCAGCGCACCCTCCGGGACCACGGGCTCCGGGTGGATGCAGAGCGGCTCTCCGCCGTCTCCGCACAGCTGAAAGAGGCTCTGCCAAAAATTCTGGCGGAGTCCGATCTGGACAGCCTCCGGGGTTTGGAGGGTGCCGCCTCCACCGCCTATTTCAGCGTCTTTGACGACCTCATTCTGGGCGACAAGGAGATCTTTTCCTTCTCCGGCCGCAACCGCCGCCCGCCTCTGGACCCGGTCAACGCCCTCCTCTCCTTCGCCTACAGTTTAGTTTCCTACGACTGCGCCGCCGCTCTGGAGGCCGTGGGGCTGGACTCCTATGTGGGCTTCCTCCACCGGGACCGCCCCGGCAGAAGCTCCCTCGCTCTGGACCTGGTGGAGGAGCTGCGGCCCTGCCTCGCTGACCGCTTCGTCCTCTCCCTCATCAACAAGCGCATTTTCAAAGCGTCGGACTTTCTCTGGCAGCAGAGCGGCGCGGTCACCCTCACCGACGATGGGCGGAAGGAGTTTCTCACCCGCTGGCAGAGCCACAAAAAGGAACTGCTCACCCACCCCTATCTGGGCGAGAAAATCCCCTGGGGGCTGGTTCCCTATTTGCAGGCCCTTCTCCTGGCCCGCTATCTTCGGGGCGATCTGGAGGAATATCCTCCATTTTTATGGAAGTGATACCATGCTGGTACTCATCACCTATGACGTCAACACCGAGGACGCCGCCGGACGAAAACGTCTGCGCAAAATCGCCAAGCAGTGTGTCAACTACGGTCAGCGCGTGCAGTGCTCCGTCTTTGAATGCATGCTGGACCCGGTGCAGTATCGGACGCTGGAGGCCAAGCTGCTGGCCATCATGGACCCGAACAAGGACAGTCTGCGCTTCTATGAGCTGGGCAGTCACTACGAGAAAAAGATCCGGCACTTCGGCGCAAAAACCACTTATCTCCCGGAGGAACCCATCCTGCTGTAGGGTGCGGACCCCCGGCACACAGAGTTTTCCCGGGAGACTCGCACCGGAAAATCAGCCCAAATTGCTGTATTTTCCTCGTGTGATATGATATTCTAAGGGTGGAATACCCTTTTGTGAGGATGAAACCGGATTTATTTGGTACTTTCTTACAACTTCGCAGGCATAGTTTTGGCTATGTTTGCTGTCGCTCCCCTCACGGGGAGCGTGGATTGAAATAGCGGATGATCTACCCGCTCCCTGGTCTCCCGGTGTCGCTCCCCTCACGGGGAGCGTGGATTGAAATCCCTACGGTGTATATTTCTTTTTATCTCCAAAATGTCGCTCCCCTCACGGGGAGCGTGGATTGAAATGTCCCTCGTCCCTCGTCCCTACGGTCTCAAGCGGGTCGCTCCCCTCACGGGGAGCGTGGATTGAAATCGGCAAATCGTAACCAATACCCATGTTGGAATAGTCGCTCCCCTCACGGGGAGCGTGGATTGAAATTGGTCTACGCAGAAACCGTGATGAACGGTGGGAGTCGCTCCCCTCACGGGGAGCGTGGATTGAAATTCTGGACAGCGAGAGCCGGAACGACGAAACCATCGGTCGCTCCCCTCACGGGGAGCGTGGATTGAAATAATCAAAGATTCGCTGAAAAGCAGAGAAAGGAGGAGGTCGCTCCCCTCACGGGGAGCGTGGATTGAAATCATCAGCGGCACCCTGACCGGAGCCGTCGAGATTGGTCGCTCCCCTCACGGGGAGCGTGGATTGAAATCGGCAGGAAGAGCCCGAAGCTACCTATTGCGGTAGTCGCTCCCCTCACGGGGAGCGTGGATTGAAATTGGCTGGTTCGGCGCAGGTCCTTGCAGAGCCGATGTCGCTCCCCTCACGGGGAGCGTGGATTGAAATCAGTTATGCTCGGTGGAATCGTCCCGCATGATCGTAGTCGCTCCCCTCACGGGGAGCGTGGATTGAAATTCCGCCGGCTTGGATATCAGGACGAGGCAAAACAGCGTCGCTCCCCTCACGGGGAGCGTGGATTGAAATGATTAAGGTCACTGGCATCAGTACAGGCACATTGCGTCGCTCCCCTCACGGGGAGCGTGGATTGAAATGCTTGACGGAGAAAGTGGCCTTGCCGGCAAAGGCAGTCGCTCCCCTCACGGGGAGCGTGGATTGAAATCACTAGCCTGCTGGTGTAAAACAAGAAAAAGTCGTCGCTCCCCTCACGGGGAGCGTGGATTGAAATGATCAATTACAATGGACGGCCCGATATGGGAATGTCGCTCCCCTCACGGGGAGCGTGGATTGAAATTCCAACAAGGCGTATGGGCGGAGCGTTGACGTGGAGTCGCTCCCCTCACGGGGAGCGTGGATTGAAATGTTATAGTCTGCCGAATTTACGAACATGGACAGAGTCGCTCCCCTCACGGGGAGCGTGGATTGAAATCTGACTAAGAACGCAGCACCCAAGACCGACCGGTCCGTCGCTCCCCTCACGGGGAGCGTGGATTGAAATCCAAGTGGGGCCGCTACTATCGTGTCAAGGCGTGGTCGCTCCCCTCACGGGGAGCGTGGATTGAAATCAGGCTTTCGGGCTTGATGTACAGCGCGCCATCCGTCGCTCCCCTCACGGGGAGCGTGGATTGAAATGCTGTGGCTGGAGGAGCTGCGCGCAGCGTTTGAGCGTCGCTCCCCTCACGGGGAGCGTGGATTGAAATTGCAATGCTCTGGGCTCCACCGTGCAGCCCGGCGGTCGCTCCCCTCACGGGGAGCGTGGATTGAAATATCACCTAAAATGGAGCAATGATTGATACAGCGCCCAGTCGCTCCCCTCACGGGGAGCGTGGATTGAAATTCAAACCGCTTATAATGAGAAAATCTGAACCACGCGTCGCTCCCCTCACGGGGAGCGTGGATTGAAATTCTTGATAGATAAAAAATGGCGGTCTATGCCCGCTGGTCGCTCCCCTCACGGGGAGCGTGGATTGAAATATAAGCATCCTTAAAACAACCACCATAGGCAATCAGAGTCGCTCCCCTCACGGGGAGCGTGGATTGAAATTGCGCTGCGGCGGTAGCAGCCTCACCGAAGCCACGGTCGCTCCCCTCACGGGGAGCGTGGATTGAAATTCGGATGGCCGGACGAGGCGGACGAGGCCATGATGGTCGCTCCCCTCACGGGGAGCGTGGATTGAAATATCTCTTTGATGGATTCTTCAAGGTGCTGGATTTTGTCGCTCCCCTCACGGGGAGCGTGGATTGAAATACGTCAGCCGTTTTCCAGCCGACACCGCAGGGGCCGTCGCTCCCCTCACGGGGAGCGTGGATTGAAATCGGTTGTGGGCATCTTGTGGGCATCGTGGCACCCCGTCGCTCCCCTCACGGGGAGCGTGGATTGAAATTACGATGTGCGGTGGTCATCCTACGGGAAATTGCCCGTCGCTCCCCTCACGGGGAGCGTGGATTGAAATTTACTAACTTTACCCATCTAAAGTTATCCACAGGTCGCTCCCCTCACGGGGAGCGTGGATTGAAATTCTCCGCTCTGACCTTGACTTCGAGGTGGAATACGAGTCGCTCCCCTCACGGGGAGCGTGGATTGAAATAGCGGATGATCTACCCGCTCCCTGGTCTCCCGGTCGTCGCTCCCCTCACGGGGAGCGTGGATTGAAATCCAGGACCCACTGGGCCTCCCGGGTCATCTCCGCGTAGTCGCTCCCCTCACGGGGAGCGTGGATTGAAATACCTGCCTTATGTATCAGGAACAAAGCCACAGAGAAGTCGCTCCCCTCACGGGGAGCGTGGATTGAAATAATTCGGCTCCGATGCGAAACAACCGGGACTATTGTCGCTCCCCTCACGGGGAGCGTGGATTGAAATCGGGGGGACGGGTCCCCCCGTCACATAATATACCGTCGCTCCCCTCACGGGGAGCGTGGATTGAAATGCCAAGAACCATTTCATTCACCTGCCTTATGTATGTCGCTCCCCTCACGGGGAGCGTGGATTGAAATACATATTCAGTTTCCATAGTTCTTTACCTCCTAAAGTCGCTCCCCTCACGGGGAGCGTGGATTGAAATTGGCGTATCAAAATACGGGGATTGCGTCCAACAGTCGCTCCCCTCACGGGGAGCGTGGATTGAAATCTTGTTCGGCTCCTTTTTGACGTGGAACACGTCAAGGTCGCTCCCCTCACGGGGAGCGTGGATTGAAATAAGCCGGAAAAATGCGGCATTGATGATGGGGAATTCGTCGCTCCCCTCACGGGGAGCGTGGATTGAAATTCAAGGTTCTGGTGGTCAAGGGCTTTTCCCTCACCCGTCGCTCCCCTCACGGGGAGCGTGGATTGAAATATTGATATACGTCAATCCCTTTTTGGTGTAGCACTGTCGCTCCCCTCACGGGGAGCGTGGATTGAAATTTTTTCCAATTCGTCGTCCATTTTAAAGCCCCTTTCGTCGCTCCCCTCACGGGGAGCGTGGATTGAAATTGTAAAGACAGATTGTGTCCCATGTGCGCTTGGCGGTCGCTCCCCTCACGGGGAGCGTGGATTGAAATATATTCCCGGCCTGATTTCGGGATAGATCAGGCCGTCGCGTCGCTCCCCTCACGGGGAGCGTGGATTGAAATTTACCGCTACCGGAGGTAAAGGTGCTAGTACCCGTCGCTCCCCTCACGGGGAGCGTGGATTGAAATTTTAACCTGGGCGAGAAGCTCCGGGTCGTCGTGGTCGCTCCCCTCACGGGGAGCGTGGATTGAAATCCGATCTGTTGACGTTGGCGGCGAAAGCCTGGTGCAGTCGCTCCCCTCACGGGGAGCGTGGATTGAAATACAGATGAAGTCCATTTCGGGGACGGACCTGTCGATGTCGCTCCCCTCACGGGGAGCGTGGATTGAAATCCGCTCCGTATGACTGGGTATATGTGCTGTACCTGTCGCTCCCCTCACGGGGAGCGTGGATTGAAATAACCCGGAGTCTTGGGACTATGACGCCGGAGTCCCGTCGCTCCCCTCACGGGGAGCGTGGATTGAAATTAGTTTAAGTATATCCCCCTTTGCGGCGTGTCCGGGTCGCTCCCCTCACGGGGAGCGTGGATTGAAATATTGAGGAGGTAAAAACCATGGAAAACGCCCTGAGTCGCTCCCCTCACGGGGAGCGTGGATTGAAATCGGAACAGCCTGTGGTAGCGCTCAGAGATGGCCTCCGTCGCTCCCCTCACGGGGAGCGTGGATTGAAATCTGGTCGATATTTGCCCGAGGACGTGCCATCTTAGTCGCTCCCCTCACGGGGAGCGTGGATTGAAATCCGGCTCATGTGTCGGGTGGGAAGGTCCCGCTCATAGTCGCTCCCCTCACGGGGAGCGTGGATTGAAATACCTCCTGGTGGATGCCAGGGAGGCCGATCACGGTCGCTCCCCTCACGGGGAGCGTGGATTGAAATCATCTCCAGCACGGCCCGGTTGTGCCGGTAGATATCGTCGCTCCCCTCACGGGGAGTGTGGATTGAAATACGCCAGTTGCAAAAGCCTGCACCGTCGACGGACGCGTCGCTCCCCTCACGGGGAGCGTGGATTGAAATCCCCGCAGGAGGGACTGGACAGCTGGGTGATGCTGTCGCTCCCCTCACGGGGAGCGTGGATTGAAATAAACATGGCTCAAATCTCCTCCCACTGATTCCAAGTCGCTCCCCTCACGGGGAGCGTGGATTGAAATTCAAATACATCGAGAGCGCTATCCCGCATATACCGGTCGCTCCCCTCACGGGGAGCGTGGATTGAAATGCCGTAGTAGCTCGGCCGGTAGAGCAGCATCACGCGTCGCTCCCCTCACGGGGAGCGTGGATTGAAATCTAATAATAAAATTTTTGTATTAATGGATGAGCTAAGTCGCTCCCCTCACGGGGAGCGTGGATTGAAATTATAATCCTATGAATTTACTATGTTTATAAAATTAGTCGCTCCCCTCACGGGGAGCGTGGATTGAAATGGATTGTAGTTTCACCTGACGATAAAGCTGCCGAAGTCGCTCCCCTCACGGGGAGCGTGGATTGAAATAAGACAATCAGCAACGCCACGTGGGCCGGAACTGTCGCTCCCCTCACGGGGAGCGTGGATTGAAATTCAGTAGACACGGCCCGGTCTCTGGTGCAGATGAGTCGCTCCCCTCACGGGGAGCGTGGATTGAAATTGGTCATCACAGCCGGTGTCGATACTCAAGACGACGTCGCTCCCCTCACGGGGAGCGTGGATTGAAATCACCGATGGACGGTAGCCGGGGAAGAACCTCTGTAGTCGCTCCCCTCACGGGGAGCGTGGATGGAAATAGTAAAGCCTTTTGCGCCCCCATCTGGGAATGGGTCGCTCCCCTCACGGGGAGCGTGGATTGAAATCGTCATCATGTCCGCCTGCGGCACTGTCCGTGCGTCGCTCCCCTCACGGGGAGCGTGGATTGAAATCGATATACTGACAATACTCATGGCTCGTTGTCAGGTCGCTCCCCTCACGGGGAGCGTGGATTGAAATCCAATTCGTTTTTGTGGAAAGCAAAAGCGCCCTCCGTCGCTCCCCTCACGGGGAGCGTGGATTGAAATCGGTGTAGGTCTCCACACCCATGTCCACCTTACGGGTCGCTCCCCTCACGGGGAGCGTGGATTGAAATTTAATATTATAACCTTTTATCCTGATTTCTCCCATGTCGCTCCCCTCACGGGGAGCGTGGATTGAAATGTAGTATTGGTTCACTTCTCCGTTGCGGTAATAGACGTCGCTCCCCTCACGGGGAGCGTGGATTGAAATTAGGGTATGTTTGTCCGGCGGACATTTGTGTTTTACGTCGCTCCCCTCACGGGGAGCGTGGATTGAAATGTGCTTATAGTTCATCATTATATATCATCCTCCGTCGCTCCCCTCACGGGGAGCGTGGATTGAAATTCCGTTACGGTAATAGACGGCGGTGGAAGTCCCGGTCGCTCCCCTCACGGGGAGCGTGGATTGAAATCGAATTCTTCGCGAATCGCCCACGCCTCAACATCCGGTCGCTCCCCTCACGGGGAGCGTGGATTGAAATGCTGAGTTCGGGGTCACCTGCTGGCAGCTGAGCTGGTCGCTCCCCTCACGGGGAGCGTGGATTGAAATCTCATGTATGATACCGTCTCTGCGGCGGCTTCCGCTGTCGCTCCCCTCACGGGGAGCGTGGATTGAAATAGGCAAATCGTAACCAATGCCCATATTGGAGTAAAGTCGCTCCCCTCACGGGGAGCGTGGATTGAAATAATCGAAGTGTGACTTAGCCCCGACCGGGGAGCCAGTCGCTCCCCTCACGGGGAGCGTGGATTGAAATATCGGGTCCGAGGCCCTGACCGTGATCGCGATCCGTCGCTCCCCTCACGGGGAGCGTGGATTGAAATTTTCGCCGGAATGGCTGGCCCACATGGACCAGGGTCGCTCCCCTCACGGGGAGCGTGGATTGAAATAAGGGCGGCTCTTTTGTTCCGGGCGATATTGACAGAGTCGCTCCCCTCACGGGGAGCGTGGATTGAAATTCTACGTTGTACACCGTGGAGAGCGAATGACCGCGGTCGCTCCCCTCACGGGGAGCGTGGATTGAAATTTTGCGAGGCTGATCTGATCGCCGGTCAGGTAGGTCGCTCCCCTCACGGGGAGCGTGGATTGAAATAGCATCTGATCGGTCGTCATGGTGACGGCCTGATGTCGCTCCCCTCACGGGGAGCGTGGATTGAAATCTTCAAAACCACACAGGAGCCGTACCGCAGAATCGTCGCTCCCCTCACGGGGAGCGTGGATTGAAATGGGTACAAGGCATTCGCCCGCAACAAGGAGAAGGAGTCGCTCCCCTCACGGGGAGCGTGGATTGAAATCCGAAGAAGAGAAAATCACAGCGTGGGAGGAAATGTCGCTCCCCTCACGGGGAGCGTGGATTGAAATTGAATTTGGAGTCTACCGATGAATGGAAACATGAGCGTCGCTCCCCTCGCGGGGAGCGTGGATTGAAATAGTACGGCACCAAGGAGCAGGCCGAGAAGGCCGCAGTCGCTCCCCTCGCGGGGAGCGTGGATTGAAATGGTCGTGCCGCTGATTTCCGCGCCGGGCAACAGGTCGCTCCCCTCGCGGGGAGCGTGGATTGAAATCACTCGATGATGCGGGGCTCCGTGGCATCGGGGACGTCGCTCCCCTTGCGGGGAGCGTGGATTGAAATACCCTTCGCGGCCTGACCTGTGACGAGATCACCACGTCGCTCCCCTCACGGGGAGCGTGGATTGAAATGTGTCTTGAGGCCCGCGCCCCGGATCTCGTGGGCGTCGCTCCCCTCACGGGGCGCGTGGATTGAAATTCTGTTAGCGTGTGCTTAATGAGTCCATATACCAGTGTCGCTCCCCTCACGGGGAGCGTGGATTGAAATAAGGACTGGACCGGGGCCACAAAACAGCACAAGAAGGTCGCTCCCCTCGCGGGGAGCGTGGATTGAAATAGTCTCAGCCAAAGGTCAGAACAGCAGAATTCGAACAAATGGGGCAGCATTTTGAACGCTGTCCCCATCGTAAAATCTAATCAACCGGATACAGAAACGAGAAAGCCCGCCGAAACCGGCGGGCTTTCTCTCAATCATTTCATTGCGACTCTGAACCTGCTCAGGCAAGATGACCAACAATCGGAACCCGGTATCATAACAGCGCAGAGAGAAAATACGGAATCTCACATGGAGCTCTAACAGACAACGAAAGTCCTGTAACGCCCTAAGGCAGTTACGGGACTTTTCTTCATTAATTGCCTCGTATATTTTGACTGCACCAGATCCGCAACCTGGATCAGCCGCGAAGGTCTCCAGATCAACTCCGGCGATATGATCGACTATGCACTCTGGCCCAGTCTCCGGGCGGAGACGTATCCGGCAGCCCTGTTTTATTTTAAAATCAGAATCGGAACAATGACAGCCTCTCCCCTTCCTCTCACTAAATATTCCATTTATTTTCACCAATATATTATTATTCAATGAAAAAGAAGCCTTTCTATGTGACTATTAACCCGAGGTTAATATGCTGCCGATTCTTTTCAGTATATAATTTCCGCTATAGGCAGAATCTCATGTCCACCTGATGTTCGCCGCATACACCTGTTTCAGTCTGTACATCGGTCAGGCTGAGATCCGGTCCCTGCAAACAGAACGATCAACAGGAAAGGAGTGTGACTGATTATCTCAAGCAGTCCCCATCAAAATGAAAGGAAAAAGGAAATGAAAAAACGATTATTGAGTTTGGCTCTGGCTCTCGTCATGTGCCTCAGCCTGCTTCCCTCCACCGTCTTTGCGGCTGGTGGAGACCCGGTTGCCATTAACGGCACCAATTTCCCCGATGGAAACTTCCGGGCCTATGTGAGAACTCTGCCCGGCGCAGAGGACAACGTCTTCACCCAGGAGGAGCTGGCGGCTATCACAGAAATCAACTGCAGCGACAACCAGCTGGCCAGCCTGAAGCTCGGCAATACTGCCAAGCTGGCGACCCTGGACTGCCACAATAACCGGCTGACCAGCCTGGATGTTTCCCATCATACCGCGTTGACTGACCTGGATTGCAGCAGCAACCAGCTGACCAGCCTGGAACTCGGCAATACTGCCAAGCTAGGGCATCTGGACTACCACGACAACCGGCTGACCGCTCTGGATGTTTCCCATCATACCGCGTTGACTGACCTGGATTGCAGCAGCAACCAGCTGACCAGCCTGGAACTCGGCAATACTGCCAAGCTGGCGACCCTGGACTGCCACATCAACCAACTGACCAGCTTGGATCTCCGCCAGAATCCCCTGCTGACTTGGCAGTGGTGCTCCAACAACCAGCGCACCGCAGCAAACGGCACAGCACTGACCGCACTGGACCCCAACTTTGATCCCTCCAAGGCCGGCAGCATCGTGGGCGGCAGCTTCGATGACGGCAAGGTCTACTTCACCGCCGATGAACTGACCTATGTCTACGACTGCGGCAACGGAAAGACTTCCGGCTTCAAGCTGGTCAATGCGATACCCCAGAGCCTCGCCGTCTATGGCGGGAATTTCCCCGACGCGAACTTCCTGGCCTATGTAAAGACTCTGCCCGGCGCAGAGGACGGTTCCTTCACCCAGGAGGAGCTGGCGGCGATTACGAAAATCGACTGTAACGGAAGAGAGAAATCTCTGGACAAAAAAATCGCCGATCTCTCCGGCATTGAGTATTTCTCCGCGCTGACCGCACTGGACTGCTCCTGCAACCGGCTGACCAGCCTGGATCTCAGCAAAAATACCCAGCTGACTCACCTGTACTGCGACAACAACCAGCACACCGTGGACAACGGTACGGAACTGACCGCAATGGACCCCAACTTTGATCCTGCCAAGGTCAGCAATATCGTGGACGGCAGCTTCGGCGGCGGCAAGGTCAACTTCACCACCGAGGAACTGACCTATACCTACGACTGCGGCAACGGCCATACTGCCGGCTTCAAGCTGGTTAAGACTCCTCCCGTCATCACCATGGCCACCATCACCTTCCGGATCGTCAACGGCACCTGGGCCGACGGTTCCACCGCCGAACAGACCGCTATGGTCACAATGCATGACGGTTTCGGCACCCTCTCCCCTGAGCAGGTCCCCGTCGGTATGATCGCCAACCCCGGTTACGAAAACGGCACTTGGAACAAATCTCCCAACATCACCCCCGGCGCTGTCACCAAGAGCGTCACCTACACCTACAGCTTCAAGGCAAAACCCACTCTCCCCTTCGTGGATGTGACGCCCGGCGACTGGTTCTATGAGGGTGTACGGTACACCACCACCCGCGGCCTGTTCAAGGGCATTTCCCGCACCGAGTTCGGCCCCACCCTCCCCATGACCCGATCCATGGTGGTCCAGGTGCTGTACAACATGGCCGGAAAACCCAAGGTCAAAAAGACAAACCAGTTCGTGGATGTGAAGGACTCCGACTGGTTTGCCGATGCCGTGGCTTGGGGCGTTAAAATCGGTGTGACTGCCGGATACCCCGGCGGCCGCTTCGCCCCGGACGACAAGGTGACCCGGGAGCAGCTGGCCGTCATGCTCCACGGCTACAGGAAAAAGCCCGCCGCCACCGAGCCTCTGACCTTCGCCGACACGGATGATATCTCCGACTGGGCCGGAAATGCAGTCCAGTGGGCGGTGGAGAACCACCTGATGGGCGGCGTCCCCGGCAACAAGATCCTGCCTCAGGGTCTGGCCGAGCGCAGTCAGGGCGCCGTCATCATGATGAATTTCGACCAGATGCCCAAGAACTAAACCCGCTGTTCCCAATAGAAAATAAAATAGCTATTACAAGCTCCACGCCCCGGAGATGTTCTCTGCATCTCCGGGGTGTGTTCATATTTTCATCAGCCAACTCTCTATCTACGCCGCTCAGCAGCTCCACCGTGTGCTGTGGCAGGACCACCTTGCGGATGGAGTTAGCTGTCTTAGGCTCCGTGATCTCCAGCTTGCCGTTCACACAGACCGGCTGTTTACTCACAGAGAGGATGCGGTGTTCCACGTCCAGGTCCTCCCACAGCAGAGCCATCAGCTCTCCTTTTCTCAGGCCGCCGGTCACCTCCTCCGTCAGCGGAATGGTTCTGAAATCACCATTGTACTCCACATTGATCTGATTCTTTCAACGCAGAGATAAAATGCGGAATCTCACATGGAGTCCTGACAGACAGAGAAACGCAATCATCTGTCACGGATAAGAGGAAAGTGCCTGTTTTCTGGAAAAATCCGTTTGGTTCAAAGCACGTAATTGACCACTTCGGTCAATCCTGATGAGGGAGGAAACGCAATGATGGAAATTCTTTCTAAAATCGATCTCGAAAAGAAGGACCGCATCCTGAACAGTGCATTTGAGGAATTCGGAAAAAACGGCTTTGAGAAGGCGTCCACCAATGAGATGGTAGAAAAAGCCGGGATCGCCAAGGGACTGCTGTTCCATTATTTCGGGAGCAAGCGGGCGCTTTATGATACATTAGAGCAGTTTGCGGTGGACTATGTGATGGAAATTCTGGAGGACGGCATCGACTGGACGCAGTCAGACTTGTTTCTCAGAGTTCAGCAGATCACCCAGCCGAAGCTGACCGCTATGGAGCAATATCCCCACATCTATGATTTTCTGAAAACTGCCATGGAAAATATTCCGGCAGAAAAAATCAGGACCGGTTTTCAGACAGAATGCTGACGCTCATCAGAAGAGCGTATCAGGAAAATATTGATTTCAGCCTGTTCCGACCCGATGTGGAGATCACCAAGGCCATTGAAATGATCCGGTGGACGGTGGAGGGTGCGGCCGTAAAGCTGATGAAGGGCAAAAAATGTGGTGGAGGAAAAGACGGACAACACCATCTCAGCCGCAAGAGTCACTCCCGTGGACCTTTTTCAGTTTGTCATCGGCAAATGTATGCTGGGACTGCTCGCCACTCTGGCAAGCATTTCCCTGTGCCTCCTGATCCTGGGCTACACCTGGATCAGCTTCCCCCAGCTTATGCTGGTCGCTCTCTGCACCATGGTGCTGGCGGTGTTTACGGGCCTTTGCCGGGACGTGATCTCCTCGGATATTATCGAGGCAGCTGCCGGGGGAAAAATGCTGATGCTTCCCTTGGTGGCCGCCGTTCTCATCTATGAGCTGTGCGGTGAAACATGGCAGTGGACCATGTGGTGGAACCCCTTCTACTGGTCCTATAAAGCCAGTATCACCGTGCTCTCCGGCGTGGCCAACTGGGGCGAGGTCGCCCTGTGGTCGGCGCTGACCCTGGGGCTGAGCCTTGCAGCCTGCAAGCTGCTGTGGCCCACCATCGACAAAGGACTTCGCAGAGCCTGATCTGCGCAAAGAAATACAAGGAGGAACTTATATGACGATCGGTGTCGGATATTTTATCGGCGGGCTGGTGCCGGTGGCATACAGCATCCTGTGCTTCTATGTGGCGTTCAAAAAGCCTGCGGCTCTCTTCAAGCTGACCAAGGCCAAAATCGGAGCAAAAAAGAAGAGCGACGAATTTGTACAGAAATTCCTGAAGGTCTGGGCTTCTGCTGCCCTGATCGCAGGAATTGCAGTCTTTGTTCTGGGCTATGTGAACGCCTGAATGCTATGACCATCAAGGCGCCCTTTCGAGGGTTCATTTTAAACTTTTCTTTGTTTAAAGCAGCGCAATTTTGACAGGCAGACAGCCCCTTCCGGAAGGCTCCGGAAGGGGCTGTTTCGCTTAACTCATCTGCCTCCGGGCATCACAGCAGGCAAAATCCATCTGGACAATACATGCGGCATCCCTCAGGGTGACATGGACGGCGTCCTGATTTCCGGCCGCCTCTAATAAACGGAGATAGCTGTTAATTTCAGCGCAGAAGGCACCGCTATATGGAGTTTGGTCTATGCTGCAATCATACGGAAAAGAACTTTTTCGCTTGGAATTCCTGCACCCTGCATATGTCCTCAACATATATTGCTCATGAGGCCTATGGCCTCATCAGATTAGGAGGAAATGCTTATGGCAATTCTCAGTACGGCTTCACAGGTTCATCCGGAAAGCATTCCGCTCAATGGAACTGCCCAGGTGGAGCTGACTGTAACCGCCGGTCCCGATATGTTTGCCCAGCCTGCCGATATCATTCTTGTTCTGGACCGCACGCCGCCCATGATGGCAGAGCTGCTGGAGGAGGAGAAGCTGGGCGCCCGCGATCTGGTGGATACCGTTTACACCGCCAGCGGCGGCACTCAGGTGGGGCCTGACGTCCGCTTTGGCGGCGGCACCCGGATGGGGCTTGTGGTCTATACCGCCGGTACCGGCTATCAGGACATTGGTCTCACCGACAACCCGCTCCTCATGACGGCGGCGATCACCAATCTGCTGCAGCAGCAGGACCCGGGGATCAACCACCGCAGTCCCTTTGAAGAGGCGGAGAAAATGCTGGCCGGCAGCACCGCTCCCAACCAGGCGATCATCTTTTTCAGCTATACCGCTGCCGACGTGGGCGGTGATCCCGACCCTGTGGCCCAGCGGCTGAAGAACGCCGGGGTCAGGATCTTCGCCCTTGGGCCGGAGACCCGCCGGGCCGATCTGACAAAATGGGCCGGCGAGCCCAAGGACTACTATCTCTCCATCAATGTGGGCGGAGAGCGAATGAATGTGGTCTTTGATCGGGTCGGGCAACAGCTGTCCCAGACTGCTGTTTTAGACGCTGCCATGGTCAGCCAGATCCCCGCAGATTTTACCTTCAGCCGGATCGTCAGCACCAGCCACGGTACCGCTGCCCACAATGCAGGCCAGGTCAGCTGGAGCATCGGCGCTCTGGGCTCTCCCCGGGAGGAAACCGCCACGCTGATCTACGAGATCACTCACACCGCTGACACCACCGGGCAAAAGCCCGCCACCGCCGGGAACACTCTGACCGTGGCAGGCAGTTCCACCGCCGTGGCTGACCCGGAGCTCTTCGTCATCCCCGCCTGCCCCGGATGCGAAGGCATTGATGTGCCCGAGGGCTGTCCAGAGCCCACCCTCTTTACCATTCCCGGCTGTAAGGACTCCATCCGGGTGGAACTGGCCCCCACGGGAATTTCCTCTCTGGGGCGTATCGTCCAGCTGGATGTGACCCTGAAAGCGATCTGCCCCGGCAAGCGGGTAGCTGCCAGTATCATGCTCATGGAGCTGACCTCTGACGGCGTGGAAACTCCTCGCGGCGTCAAGCACATTCTGATTCCTGCCCAGACGGGCGAGTCCTGTCAGGATATTACCCTGAACTGCATCCAGTTCTCTCTCCCGGAAGCTCTGGATGTCACCGGTAAAACCGGCTCCATCTGCAATCCCCGACAGTTCAGCGCACGGGTCATTGCCAACTATGTGGACACGGACTTCACCTGCTGTGAGGCACAGACGGCCATCATCTGACAGTCGGCCGGAAAAGGCGGCACAAAAATTGTGCCGCCTTTTGATTCCAGCTCAAACCGCCTTCGGCGGCCATTTGCTCGTATAGATTTGAGGCGAATACCATCTCAGAAGGCGCTTACGGTCCTCCGGGGCCAGCTTTTCTGCCAGCGTCTTTCTGTTCTCTTCTCTCTGCATGTTGCCGCCTCCTTTATCAGCGACAACAATATCACAGAAGATAATCAATAGCCAGAGAAAGGATTCCCGCTCCGCATAATAGCTGTATATTGAATCTCCGGATCACAGAGCAATATCCTCCTGCCCGATTTCTTTCAGTTTTCCGTCCTCAAACACCACTGCCATTCCGTGCTCCATGTCGAACTTGTAATGACACAGGATCGCCGCAAGGCGGTGTTTCTCGGTGTGGGGTACGAAAATCGTTTTGGGCATGACATACCGGAAGATATTCTCCATGCGGTCCTCTCCAAGCTGCCCGGCACTTGTCTCACGGACATACTCCTTGACCGCCTCCAGAGAATCAGCCACTTCCTGCACATTCTCTTCCAGCATTGCAAGGGATTCTCTCTGGCTCGCCAGAACTTCCTCCCCGGAATAGCACTCATATATCACGGACAGCTCAAACGCTCTGTCCCAAATCGTTATGTTACAGTTACTCATCGAAGCCGCCTCCGTCTCCATAAATGGCATCACGTGCTCGACACTCTGCACATCCTCCGCTGTGCCTGAAATATCCGTGGATCTCTCTCGGCACCAGATCCATGGTACGGGTATCGCACCGTTCATGCCAGGAACAGTTATGCTCACGCCGCCAATCACGAACATCCGCCGCTGTCCAGTCGGTTTTTCCGTCCTTCCCTATGGCGTTCCATTGTTCTGCACACTTGCAATCCGCTTGCGAAAAGTTGCCTTTCTTCGTGTTCCCATCTGCATCATCATAATCATGACGATGTTCCGTCATGTCATCGATTTCTACAGCAGCCTCGGCGCATTTTGAGAAGTCCGGCTCGGCATCTTTGTATTCAATGCCTTCCTCGCCCTTTTCAGACAGCTTTTCCAGTGCGGCTCTGCCTTCTTCCGTACTGTCGGAGGGGATATACTTGGATTCTCCCTCCTCTCCTTCCCATTGACCCCGTCCCCTGTCAGCAGGAACATGATCGAATCTGTCTTTATAGGAGACGTAATGACCGTCCGCAGCCTCCTGCTTTTCTCTGAACAGATTCTCAATAAAGGCTTTGGCCTCCGAAAGCGACATAGAAGCTTGGGGGGTTATCTCTTTGACTGACGAAACCTCTGGTTTTCCAACATCGGTTCTCTCAGCAGGATTTCTATGGATCTCCGACATCAGAACACACCTCCTTCTGCTTTGTAGATCTCCGAAAATTTCATCAGAATATCGTTGTGGTCTGCATCACGAATTGCCTGCTCATGGAGGATCAGGGCCAGCGCAAGATCGATCTGCTCCTTGGAATAATCCTTGATGGACGGGTTCAGACCATCCACTACAGTATGCGCCCAGGCGTGTACCTCATCGCCGCAATGCCCGGCTTTTCTGATTGCATCTTCGGCAGAAAGAAAATCGTACAGCAGCTGACGGAGTGCTTCCATTGCTTCCGTATCACCAGAAGAAATATATTCCAAAAAATCTTTCTTGACGGAGGTATCCAGCCTGGAGCGGATGACCAGACCTTTCAGCCGGAGCATACCGCTGTGATTTCCTCTGCAGAGCAGTTCATGATCCATAATGCAGTGGAGCAGGGAGCCCGATAATCTTCCGGCCTCTGCATCCAGATGCTCGTCCTTTTCCTTCGGCGTATAGGTATATCTGATCTGCGGTCCGGAATACCTTCTCACCTTGCAGAGCACGGGCTGCACCCATTCATTTTGGTAGACAGCGGCTACTCCGCAGGGCAGCTTTGCAAGCTCGGTGATCTGGTCCTCATTCAGGCTTGCGGCCCGTCCCACCAGTTCACGGTCGGTGCGATCCGGCAGCCGCATGATGATTTTCGTGTTGGTATTACGGATCACAGACAGGTCAAGCAGTCCGGGGGCCTGGTCCGCAATGACAAAGCCCTCCCCATAGGTCCTCATTTCAGCGATGGCATTTGCCAGCATTTCAACGCTCTTCCCAAGAAGATTGGCGCTCTCAAAGGATGGGCGCAAGCGCCGGATTGGTTCCAAACACAGTTACACCCGGGTCGGAGCCGAAGATGTGCTTGTACTCCCCTTTGGCGGGCTCCACCACCATGAACCGGACCTCCCGCTCCACGGCTTCGCTCAGGAGCTGATAAACCGTGTTGCTCTTACCGGAGCCGGTACTGCCGGTGATGAAGGTATGGGAGGCCAGCGATTCCCTGGCCAGATGGACCCCTGTATTCTCTTCATGGTGCATATGGAATACTCTGCCCAGCTCAAGCTGCTCCTGCCGGGCAGGTGCCAGATCGTAGGACACCACATTCCGCCCGAACTCAGCACACTCGATGACCGGCAGACCGGAAATGGACTTCCTGGGGAAGTTCAGGGAATAGGCCAGCTCCTTACCGGAAAGGTTCGTTGCCGCAGTGACCACAGGCGGATACACGTTGTAGTCCGGATGCTCCCTTGTGATAGCCGGATTCAGTCCAAAGAGCGGATGGCGCAGTTCGCGCAGATACTCACAAATCTCTTTTGCATCGCCGCTGTACTCTCCCATATCCCCACGCCACAGATTGATGGCCGCCTGAGACAGATAGGACTCCTCTCCCTGAGTCAGCGCCAGATAGGAGTGCGCCACATTGTTGGCCACATTCTGATCCTCGCTCATGACATAGGCCGCAAAGTCCCACATTCCAAGGGCGGTGCTCAGCTCCAGCCGCTTCATCTGCGCTTCCAGGATCTCCAATGCATGCTTGATATTGTAGTTGACAAAGGTCTGGTTGATTCCTTCACTCTTGCCGATGGTTGCGGTGACGCTGGAGCTGCGGGCAAAATTCGCGCCGAAGTTGGCACCGAAATTCACGCTCTTGAATACGCCCGCAGTTCTCGATGCAGAATTGGACACCGCCCGGCCCAGCGTGTTCGCAACCGCTTTTCCGACAGAAGAAGTGATTGCCGTACCGGCAGTCCTTGCCACGGCCTGCCCGGTGGAATTTGCGATGGCTCTTCCCGTGGAGGCCGCTACGCTTTCGGAAATATTCTGTGTTGTACCTGTGGTCACGGCATCGGACATGTTTGTGCCCATTCCATCTGCGGTACTTCTATTCCAGGAATGTTCATAGCTCGCCGTTGCCTCCATGCCGAACTTGGCACCTGCCGTTCCGCCGGTGGTATCCGTGCTGCCTACTGTGTCGGTTCTGCTTGTACTGCTCCCTTCTGTATGCGTGTCGCTTGTGGATTCAGAGCTCCCTGTGGTACTGGTGGTGGAGCTTCCGGTGGAATCCGTAATCGACTGCCCCGTTGAATCAGTCACCGTTTCCCCTGTAGATTCCGTCGTGATATCGCCGGTGGAGTCGGTCACCGTTTCGCTGTTGGTATCCGTTGTGCCGGTCGTCGTGGTATTCGCCTGATTCTGACCATTCTGAATGCCTGCGCTGGCACCAATATTCACGCCTACCGTTGCAGAAGAACCGGTCGCATTCTGCTCGCTGTATGTAAAGGTCGTGGACCAGGAGGCATAGGGTGCCAGTCCGGAATACAGCTCCGCCAGACTCATTTCTGTGCTGCTCGGCGCGCGCATCATACCTGCGCTTGATCTGGGCGGGCAGAATATCATACCGGTACAGCTGCTTATAAAATCGGGAGTTGGGATCGATGTACTTATTCTTCTGGTCCTCAAAGACTTCCGCATTGTGGTCGTTTATGAAATCCTCATCGTTTTTCGAGCCCAGCCCCATAATGGAAGAAACAAAGTAAATACCGCCGGAGTACAGCTTGCGGGGAATGGCCAGGCTCAGAATGCGTTCCCGGTCCTCCTCTGTCAGGCCGGTCTTTTTCAGCGATGCGGCGTCCGCTTTGTTTACGATGATCATAGTGAATCTGTTATCCAGCTCTTTCATATTGTTGATGTCCTGATAGAGCTTGTCATTGTCGGTGCTGTCCAGTGCATTATACTCAGACACAAAGATCGGCAGGCCGTTGGACAGATCCGCCATTGCCTTTTTCAGAACTTCATAGTGCTTCACATTAGACGCAGAGTTGGACCCCGGCGTATCAAAAATAACGAAGTTATTCCACATCTTCCCCCACAGACCGTCATCGTCAAAGGGCGCTTCAATTTCAATCAGATCGGATATGGCCTCTTCCTTCTCCCGATTGGCATATCCGTTGATCAGATCCAGCACCTTACTCAGCTTGGACGGGATACCTTCTCCGGCAATTTCCTCCAGCAGCTCCTTCAGCTTTACGATCAGAGGAATGTTTTCCGCATCGGTCAGGAACGTGGACGAATCTGCGTCGAACCGGATACAGACACTTTTGAAATCATATTCAAATTTGACAGCTGCTCTGTCCGGATATTTTGACTGCGAGATCTTATAGATCTTTGCCGTTGTGGGCTCGTCGCTGCTCGGCAGCAGCTCGTACCCGATCAGGGCATTGATAAAGGTGGATTTTCCGGAGCTGTAATTTCCGATCACGCAGATCGGGATCACATCATTGGAGGCATCCGAGAACTTTTCCAGCTCACGCCTGATCTTTTCCTTGTCCGAAACACTCTCTGCCACAAGGGGGCTCAGCTTCTTGAACACTTTAATTACATCGGGGAGAATGTCTCTGGCATTTTCCAGATATCGTTGGGATTTGGACAATTGAATCTTTTCGCAATAGCCTTGCTGACTGCAAATGGAGCTGAGCTCCCTATATTCGTCATCTGTTCCCTCAAATACGATTTCGATTTTTTCGGAACCGGTGCTGTATTCATGGATGATCACATCCACGATCTCTCTTGCCTTAAATGGGAAAAAACCGACCCGGAGTTCTTCCCGCAGCAGCCGGCTGTCCGCATTGTTCTCCCGATCAATGTCGAACCATTGCTCAGCTGATTCATCCCATATCTGAAATACCGCAGCCTTTTGATACGGATTGCTGATGATCTTCACCACGTTTCCTTCATCTCTCCTTCGTTATAGTGCGCCTCTATGCATCATTGGTTTCATGGTAATAATATCAAAAATTCCAATATCTTTCAACGGATCACTGTTGATGTTTAATAATACAAATCTCACAGAATTACAACTACCGCAATGTGTCACACAGCTGAATCCTGAGCGCAGTATATTCAGACAGCAGCACATGTTGACACGAAAATAACGTACCTCCCGGAAGCGCCGCTTTTACTGTAGCGTGCAGACCTACAGCGCACATTCATTTCCCGGAACATTCGCGCCATAATTTTGGATACAAATATAGTTTTTCATAATATCGTAGTATTCTAGTATTGGAATACTTTATCGGTTCTCCCTTTAAACACAGTAGAGCACCCCCTATGTCAGAAGTATCCCGTACTTTCTGACATAGGGGGTGCAGTTCACATGTTCAGACTGGTTGACTCCCATTTATCCCAGAATGGACTTCAGATCTTCCTCAGGGGTGGTGATGGGAGCGATGCCGAAGTTCTCAACCAGGAAGCTGACCACGTTGGGAGACAGGAAGGCGGGCAGAGTGGGGCCCAGCTTAATGTTCTTGATGCCCAGATGGAGCAGGGTCAGCAGGATGCAGACGGCCTTCTGCTCGTACCAGCTCAGGATCATGCTCAGAGGCAGGTCGTTCACGCCGCAGTCGAAGGCACCGGCCAGGGCCACAGCGATCTGAATGGCGGAGTAGGCGTCGTTGCACTGGCCGATATCCATGAGCCGGGGCAGGCCGCCGATGGTGCCCAGGTCCAGGTCATTGAAGCGGTACTTGCCGCAGGCCAGAGTCAGCACCACGGTGTCCTCGGGGGTCTGGCGGACGAAATCGGTGTAGTAGTTGCGGCCCGCTCTGGCACCGTCACAGCCGCCCACCAGGAAGAAGTGGCGGATGGCTCCGGCCTTCACGGCCTCGATGACCTTATCAGCCACGCTCAGAACGGTGCTGCGGCCGAAGCCGGTGAGCAGGGTGCTGCCGCCGTTGATGCCGTGGAAGGTCTGCTCCTCGGCGTAGCCGCCCAGCTCCAGTGCCTTCTCGATGACGGCGGAGAAGTCCTTCTCAGGGCCGATGTGGGTAATGCCGGGGTAGCCCACCACCTCGGTGGTGTAGACCCGGTCGGCGTAGGACATTTTCGGGGGCATCAGGCAGTTGGTAGTGAACAGGATGGGTGCAGGCAGGTCGGCGAACTCCTTCTGCTGGTTCTGCCAGGCCGTGCCGAAGTTGCCCTTGAGGTGGGCATACTTCCGCAGCTCGGGGTAGGCGTGGGCGGGGAGCATCTCGCCGTGGGTGTAGACGTTGACGCCCTTGCCCTCGGTCTGCTCCAGCAGCTTTTTCAGGTCGTACAGGTCGTGGCCGGTGATGACGATGAAGGGCCCCTTCTCCACGGTCATGGACACCTCGGCGGGTGCGGGGTGGCCGTAGGTCTCGGTGTTGGCCCGGTCCAGCAGCTCCATGCAGCGCAGGTTGACCTCGCCCACCTCCATGACAACAGGCAGGTAGTCGGCCATTTCCAGGGTCTCCTCGCCGATGTACATCAGGGCCTTATAGAGGAACTTCTCCACCTGCTCATCGTGGTAACCCAGCACGGCGGCGTGGTAGGCGTAGGCGGCCACGCCCCGGATGCCGAACAGGATCAGAGACTTCATGCTCCGAATGTCGGCGTCGGGCTCCTTCCACAGCTGCTCCATGTCGTAGTCGTTGGTGCGGCCGCAGGCGGACAGGCAGGTGAAGCAGTCGGGGACCATGTGTCGCTTCTCGGCCTCGGCCCGGGCCAGCAGGGCGTGGAAGTCCTCATTGTCGAAGTTCACGTTGGTCAGGGTGGCAAAGAGGCTCTCGATGATGAGGTCGGTGGTCTCTCTGCGGATCAGGTGCTCGTTGCCGTTGGCGGCACGGGCAATGCCGATCAAAGCGCCGGTCAGCTGGTCCTGGAGCTGGGCGGTGTCCTCTTTCTTGCCGCAGACGCCCATAGCGCCGGTGCAGGCCGCGCAGGATGCGGTCTGCTCACACTGGTAACAAAACATTTGGTTCCTCCTCGTTTGGGTCGGGGGCCGCTTATCGCTGGCCCAGGATGGTGCCGTCGGGGGTCACGATGACCACCTGGCAGGGGATGTTCTTGCCGGAGATCTCCATGGCTCTCTGGAGGGCAAAGGCCAGACCGCCGCAGCAGGGCACCTGCATACGGACCAGAGTCACGGAGCGGATGTTGTTATTTTTCAGGATCTCACCCAGCTTCTCGGAGTAGTCCACAGCGTCCAGCTTGGGGCAGCCGATGATGGTGGTACGTCCTTTCAAAAATCTCTCGTGAAACGCCCCATATGCGAAGGCAGTACAGTCGGCGGCGATCAGCAGGTCGGCATTCTCATAGAAGGGGCCGAAGGTGGGGACCAGCTTGATCTGGACAGGGAAGTTCTGAAGTCTGCCGGGAGCCTCGGCGCAGGAAGCCGGGGTATCCTTCTTGGCCAGCATATGACTGAGCATGCTGGGGCAGGCGGCGGGCTGACCGGCGCAGGAACCAGTCTTGGCGTCCTCCTTCTGCTTCTTGGCGGCCAAAACGGCGGCCTCATTATAAGCGGGAGCCTCCCGCAGTTCAAAGGAGATGGCGTCCATGGGACAGGCGGGCAGACAGTCACCCAGACCGTCGCAGTAATCCTCCCGCATCAGCTTGGCCTTGCCATTCACCATGTCGATGGCACCCTCATGGCAGGCAGCAGCGCACTTGCCGCAGCCGTTACAGCGCTCCTCATTGATAGTAACGATTTTACGAATCATTGCGATTCCTCCTTGACTTTCTGGAGTTATCTTACCACGGTCCCGCTCCCCTGTCTGTTGAATTTTCAACATTGGCCCTTTTGGTAAAAAAATCTGCGGCGGCAACCGCAAGCGGTTCGTGCGCTGTCTGCTCTCCCATAGCTGTATCCCCATTGCGCAGAGGCCGACGTCATGCTCATGCAGTCCCATAAACGCAGAAAAGGAAGGCCCGCCGGTCGGCGGGCCTTCCCTCTCTTATTTTCCCGGACGGCTCAGTCCAGCACGTCCAGCAGCTTCCGGGACACACGGCTGTTGACCTCCACGTAGTAGGCCAGCTCCTCGTCGTTCAGGTCCTCGCCCTCCCATTCCTCGAACTTCTCGTTCATGTCGGACAGCTTGCCCATCATGTCGGCATACTCCGCCAGCAGCTTCAAATCGGAGGGATTCCGGTTATATTCCTCCATAAATGCGCAGTAGTCGTCGTAAAAAGCCTCGTAGCTGTCCATGGCCGCCTTGAACTCCGGGCGCAGGCCGCTGTCAGCGGCGGGAGCCTCCTCCTGGCTTTTTTCTTCCTCCTTGGATTCGTCCTCTTCCGGAAGCTCCTCCGGGGACTTCTCCTCCTCCCCGGCAACGGAGCTGCCCCAAGAGGTGTTGAAGCCGTTCCCGAAGCCACCCTCATTCTCCGCTCCGCAGGCCGTCAGAGCCATCACCAGAGCCAGCGCTAACAGGCAGGTCAGTGTCTTTTTCATCGTTGTTTCCTCCATTTTATCAATATTTCAGCATTCTTCTCTCCCCGTTCTTCCCCACGGGGCAGGGTGCGTTGGGATGTACTTGCAGGCGAATCAATTACAACTCCAATAGGTACTGTTCAATTTGTTGAATCAATTCAGAGATCTCCCTGCTGTGCGCCTCCAGTTTTTCTCGCTGTTTGCACAGGACCTCCTTCCGCTCATGGGAGGGCGCATCGATCAGGGTCTGGATCTCTTTGAGGGAAAAACCGATCTTCTGAAAAAACCGGATGGTTCTGACCCGCTCGATCCCGGCGGCATCATAGAGCAGGTAACCGTATTTGTTCTTCCCGATAGGCGTGACCAGCCCCGCCTTTTCATATCCCTGTACAGCCCGCCTGGTCACCCCGGTTTCTGCACAGACATCACGCAAAAACTTCCCGTCCATATTCATTTCCCCTTCACCGTAAAACTGCACGCTGCGTGCAGTCAAGCCATATTCGCGGGCAGGTACATCCCGTAACAGGACTTGTAAATTTCGCGAAGGGACAAAAAACAGCTGCTCCGAAATCAGAACAGCTGTTTCTGAATTTGGTCGCCTCATGGGGTTTTCCCGCCCCGGTAAAGAAAAAAGGCACGAACTTTAAAAAGTTCGTGCCTTTTGGTTCGTTCCATGCTTCTCTGTTCCGATGGCTCAGACGGGGTTGTGGCTTGCTCTCATGTTCATGCGGCACCGGGCCAGTCTGCGCTTTTTGGCAAAGGTGACGCCGTCGGCATCGGCCAGCGTATAGCCCAGATAGGCCATGGCGATGACGGTGATGGGCATGAGCCAGTTGAAAATGGCCCAGACGCCGTAGTCCGCCACGCTGACGCCCAAGGTGTCCTGGATGAACACACCGCAGGTATTCCAGGGGATCAGGCAGGAGGTCACGGTGCCCGCGCCCTCTAAAGCGTTGGACAGCACCTTGGGGTGCAGGCCCCGGCGGTGGTACTCCTCGGCGAACATCTGGCCGGGCAGCACCAGAGAGATATACTGCTCCGGCATGGTGACGTTGGACACCACGCAGGTACCCTCGGTCATAGCCACCAGACCCACGGGGGTCTTGGCCACCCGCTTGAGGCGGTTCAGAATGACCTCCAGCTGGTGGGTCTCGTCCATGATGCCGCCGAACATCATGGCGATGATGGTCATGGAGATGGAGAACATCATATTCATCAGACCGCCGCTGTTCAGCAGGCGGTCGATCTCGGTCACGCCTGTATTGCAGGCGAAGCCGTTCATGCCGCAGGTGAACAGGGTGCCCACGGAGCAGGCGGGCTGGAAGATCATGCCCAGCACAGCGCCGGACAGGATGCCCAGCACAATACCGGGGATGGCGGGGACCTTTTTAGCCACGGCGATGATGACCACGGCGGGCGGCAGCAGCAGCACGGGGCTGATGTGGAACATCTGGTCCAGGGTGTCGGACAGCAGCTTCACCGTGCTCAGGTCGGCGGTCCCGCCGCTGCTGTACCGGTAGCCCAGGAAGGCGAACACGGAGAGAGCCGCCGCATAGGTGATGACGGTGGGGAGCAGCATGAACTTCACATGGGTCATCACATCGGTGCCCGCCATGGCGGGCGCCAGATTGGTGGTGTCGCTGAGGGGAGACAGCTTATCGCCGAAGTAAGCGCCGGACAGGATAGCGCCGGCGGTCATGGCGGGGTCCATGCCCAGGCCGTAGCCGATGCCCATCAGGGCCACGCCCATGGTGCCCATGGTGCCCCAGGAGCTGCCGGTGGCCAGGGAGGTCACGGAGCAGATCAGCACCGTGCCCACGAAGAAGATACCCGGGGACAGGATTTGCAGTCCGTAGTAGATCATGGCGGGCACCACGCCTGCATTGATCCAGACGCCGGTGAGGATCCCGATACAAATGAGGATGATGATGGATTGCAGGGCCTTGCCGATGCCGTTCAGCATGGCTCCCTCCACGGTCTTCCAGCGGTAACCCAGCCGAAGGGCCATAAGCGCAGCGCCCACGGTACCCAGGAACATGGGGATCTGGGGGTCTGCTCCGTACACGATGATGCCAACGGCCAACGCGGCAATGAGGAACAACAGGGTCGCAGCTGCCTCCCAAAGCTTGGGCAGCCGCGGTTTTTGTTCTGCGGTCTCTTCCATGATTACGATCCTTTCGACGTCTGTCCGGCAGGCGTTCTGTTGTGTTTTGCAGGACGATCATAAGCCCTCCGGGGAAAAGGGTGGATAAAGAAGGGGCGATTCGTATAAAGGCCCCATTATGAACGGCGGCAAAAGGAGGCCATCCCTTCGGATGGCCTCCTTTTTATTTGTCTGCTGACAAAGCAGGGTTCAATCAGCCCATCTTGTCCAGGTTCATCAGGATGATGGCGGCCTCGGCACGGGTTGCGGTGTTCTTGGGGGAGAACTGCATCTGATTGGGGTTGGTGCTGCCCATCAGCTTGTTGGACACGGCCCACTGGACAGAGGGAGCGGCCCAGGAGGCGATATCCGCCTTATCGGCGAAGTTCAGCTGACCCTCGGCAGGAACGCGGCCCTTGAAGGCGTGCATCATGACGGCCATTTCCTGACGGGTGATCTTGTTGTTGGGGGCGAAGGTACCGGCACCCACGCCGGAGGTAATGCCCTTCTCCACGGCCCAGGACACGGCCTTTGCGAACCAGTCGCCGGGCTTCACGTCCTTGAACTTGTCGGTGATGGCCACGTCGGGCTTGCCCTCGAAGGCGTACAGCATCTGGACCAGCTGGGCGCGGGTCATGGTGACGGCGGGACCGAAGGTGCCGTCGGGCAGGCCGGACATGAAGCCCTTACCGGCGGAGTACATGACGCCGTTATAGAACCAGTCGCCGGGCTTCACGTCGGGGAAGGAGACAAAGCCGGAGACGGTGACGGTGACGGGGTCAGACTTGACCTTGCCGCAGGTGGCGGTCAGGGTGTAGGTGCCGTTCTGGGCGGGGAACTGAGCCACGCCGTCCTTGATGGTGACGTTCTTATTGTCGGCAGTCCAGACGATGTTGGCGGTAGTCTCGTAATCAGAGGAAGCCACAGCGGCCTTGGGGTTGACGGCCTTGTCCAGGTCGGTACCCTTGTACTGGTCGTACATCTGGACCTCCAGGGCGTTCAGATTCAGGGTCTGGGCCTTGGGGGCCAGCTCCACGGTCTTGGTGGTGGTCAGGGAACCCAGGGTACGGGGTGCCTTGACCTCGATGGTGTGCTCGGTGTAGGTATCGGGGGCGTCGGGGTTGCTGCCCAGATAGGCCACCACGGTATACTTGCCGGGCTTCAGATCGGCGGGTGCGGCGAAGGTGTCGTCCAGCACTTCCAGAGTATTCAGATCCTTGGCGTACCAGTGGACGGGATAGTTGACCTCACGGTTGAACTCGTTATAGACCTTGACGGTCAGGTCGGGGGTAACAGCGGGGTCACCGGCGGCAATGTTCTGATTGCCGGACAGCTCGATCTTCCAGCCCTCCTTGGAGGTCTCTTCCACAGTAATGGGGATGCGGACGGTCTTGATATTGGCATTGGTGATGGGCTCGGCACCGGGCAGGTTGTTGTTCAGATAACCGGTCTCGGCGTAGTAGTCCTCGTCGATGATGTACTTCAGATAGACCTTGCCGGGCTGAGTGCCTGCCACCAGCCTTTGCTTGCCGCTCTGGAGGTCCTTCTCCAGTCTGGCCACGTCGGAATTCTCAGGGATGGGATTATCGAACTCATCCACCAGAGCCCAATAGCCCTCTTCCTTCTTAAAGCCGTGGTAGGGAGCATTCTGGTAGTTGGAATCCAGTCTGCCTTCCAGTTCGATATTCTCAGGGTAGATATAATCGCCCTTGGACATAGTGTATTCCGTAATGCCATTGGTGCAGGCGATCTTCTTCATGGGATACAGAGAAATCATTCCGCTGCTTCTCTGACTGGTCACCTTCTCGGTAGAGGTCAGATTTTCCACATGGGGTGCATCGGGGATATTGGTATTCACAATATTGATGACAGGCTCAATGCTGCCCTTTACGCCGTGGTACTCCCAGGAATTGGACTTGCGGATGATCTCATTCCAGTTCAGATCCTTGAAATCGTTCCGGTTGTCGAAGCAGTATTTCACAGCGCTGACTGCATCGCCGGGCTCGCCGATTCGATCATTGGGGAAGCTGGTGATGACCTGAGCATAGTCGTGGTCCGATGCACCGTTCTCAATGTTGATGCTGTAATCCACAAAGGTGACCTTATAGGTCAGGTACATGGGGGTTTTCCAGCTCTCGTAGAAGGTCTGGGTGGAGGTGTTGCTCTCCAGCAGGACACGGGTATAGGGAGGCATGGTCACACCGGCTTCGGTGGACCAGGAGGCACCATTCGTGGTGGCCTTGCCCTCGCTCCAAGCCTGAGTAATGGCCTGAGAGACGCTGAAGTGGACATTGAAGTGCTCGCTTGCATTCACAGGGCCAACCTCGACGCCCCACTCATGTCCGACCTCAATACCCTCTTCCCAGCTGTACTGAGTACCCTTTTCATAGCCGCTGCTCACCTCGACGCTGGCAGAGTGCTCCAGCGCCTGAGAGGCCGTACCATAGGAGGCCGTATCGTTCCGGGTCTCAGTCATATGGACCTCGGAGGACAGAATGGGCTGATTGGCAGTCTGTCTGTACTGGCTCTTGGAATCAGTCTGGTCGGGGAAAATGGGGTGCAGCTGGAAATCAGAGAAGATCATGCCCATACCGGCACCGTGGCCCTTCTGCTGACTTGCACTTCCGGTATACTTGGTACCACGGACGATCAGATACAGAATATCCTGCTTCCTGTCATCATTGGACAGAGAAGATTTCTCCCAGGTGAAGCTGTCTCCGCCCTGCTTGCGGTAGGTTTCATAGGCAAACTGCCGCATTTGGGTCTCCGCATCTTTCATGGAGTTGGCGGGCTTCAGACCGCTGGTGTAGACGTCAAACCCATGGTCACCGGAATAGTAGTTCATCTTATAATCGGGGGTCAGCAGTTCATACCCATAACCCGTAGCCGCCTTCTGAAGGGGCTCATAGGGGGCGCTGGTCCAGGACTGCTGCTTGGAAATCCAAACGCCCAGACGGAACCACTCCTCAGCCAGAGAACGGCCGGAGGGACCCGGTGCGGAAAGCATGTCCCGATACAGCTTGTATTTCTCCTTATAGCCGCTCAGGTTGGGGGTCGCATCGTAATACTTGACCCCATCAACAACATAGTTGCCCTGAGAATCATAGTAGGCATTGTTCTTGTCTACCTTCTTGAAGGCGCTCTCGTTGAACTTCGGGGGCTCGTAAGTGGCTCCACCCTCTGCAAAGGCCGCGCCGGGGATCAGGCTCAAGCACATGACAGCCGCCATCAGGCCGCTCATAAGCCGCCGGAACCGTTTCTTGTTCCCGTTGTTTTTCATGTTTCTTCCTCCTTTTGATTTTTACGCCGGACCAAGGCCGTATCCGTATTCGGCCATGTCCAGCAGTTCGTCGTGGGAGATCTCTACGTCTTTGAAGCGAATGAAAAGGCCATTCGTCGTCGCCGACTTCCATACCTCCGGGTTCCTCAAAGGTGCAAAACGGAGAGAGTTCAGCCACTTCTCCATGGGCAGAATCAGTCGTCCCTCCGAACAGAAGTCCACCTGTAATACGTACCCTTCCAGCGGTGTGACAGATTTGATATATCTGCGCCGTGTTGAACTGCTCATATTCCAGCCTCCCTTCCGCAGGTATAAAAAATTCCCCGCCGTACACCCTGATTGTACGGCGGGGAAAATCAAAAAGATATTAACCTCTGGTTAACTCTTTCCCAAAAGCTCTGTGATTTTTCTGCGCTTCTCCCGGGCATTCCCCGGTAAATCCAGCTTGGTATAGATCCGGTTGAAGTATTGCTTCACCGACCCCTCTGTCAAAAACAACTCCTTTGCGATCTCCCGGTTCCGTTTGCCCTCGGCGGCCAGCTGGCACATCCGAAATTCCGTTTCGTTCAGCTCCTTGAACACTTCGCCCCGGCTGGTGCTCAGCATCCGTCGGCGGGTGTCCTCCATCTGCTCCGCAATGACCCGCACCTTCGCCAGAAAATCACTCCCGGCACAGGCGGACAGGCACCGCTGGATCCGGGGCCAGTTCTCCGCAAAGGGCACCAGCAGACCGTCCGGCTCGCCGATGGCCAGGGCCTTCTCCATCTCCGCCACCGCTTCCGCCTCTTTTCCCAGGGATTCCAGGGCGGCGGCGGTCTGGATATACACGTGCAGGTTACACAGCAGATAGGGGAACCGCCCGCACAGCTCCAGCAGCTTTTCGCTCCGGCCGATGACCTCGATGTACTTCCCCTGGGCCAGCAGGATCTGTTCGTAGATCACCTCGTACATGGGGCGGGCCGGACCCAGCAGATTGGCCTCCTCCAGCCTGCCCTCCGCCAGCCACTTGGGGATGGACTCCGTATCCCCCAGCAGGGCGTAAAAATACCCCATGCACCCGTCCAGCGTGGTCAGCAGCAGAGCGTCATAGGTCTTACGCAGCTGCTCCTGCTTCCGGGCGCACCACTCCGGGTCGAACTCCCCCTCCCCGCACAGGTCCAGCCGAAAGGCCAGCAGATCACAGCACAGCAGAATGTACTGCTGGTTCTTCTCCCGGGCGTCCAGCACCGCCTTTTCCAGCATGATCCGGGCGTCTACGTACTGGCCCCGCAGAAACAGAGCCTCCGCCTCCATGACCTTCTCCGCTCCGGCTCCCTGCCTTCTGGTCACCTGATAGTAGTAGGGCATGGAGCGGTTCATGGAGTCGATCTCCTGATCCAGCGCCCCGGCCTTCCGGTGGAACATGGCCAGCACAGAGGGCGAGCCGAAGGTATAGGCGTTGTTGGTGTCGATGCTGATGGCCGGGCGGGTCATCTGCCGGCAGGCGCTCCGGTGGAGCACGCTCATGGCCTCAATGTCATTGTAGCCCAGAAAGCTCATGATCAGGTCGCACTCGCCCCGCATATTCCGGCGCTCCTCCTCCGGCAGGTCCCCGGTCTCCACGACCTTTAACAGAAGGTCCTTCAGATACAGCATTTTCGGGATCTGCTGGAGACTGAACAGCCGCCGCATCAGCACCAGCAGACCACGGGGCTCTGCGATCAGCTCCTCGTCCGTCCGCTCCTCCAGCCAGGACATGACCCACTCCGCAGGCAGAGAGGCGATCTGCACCCCGTAGTCCCTTCCCACCAGATGCAGCACCTTCCGGTGCTCCCCGGCCATCCGGTAATAGAGGATGGCCAGCAGATACTCCGCGTGGTCCTCGTACCACCGGCCGTACCGCCGACGGCAGCTTCTCTGCTCCTCCTCCGGCAGCATGGAGAAGCTCCGCTCCATGCACTCCTTCAGCATGTGGTGGAACCGATAGGTCACCCCGTCCGCCTGCAGCCGGACAAAGGCGTTGCAATGGGTCAGATGCTGGGCGATCTCCCGGCAGTCCGGCAGCTGGGTGATAAATTCCGCCTGCTCCGCCGTAAAATCTCCCGCCAGACACATCTTGGTCAGAAATTCATGCTCGTCCGGGGTCAAAGAGCTCAAAAGCGTGGTATTCAGCATCTCGTAAATATCATGGCTCTCCGTCAGCAGACGGTGGTGCTCCTGATAGGATTCCAGATTCAGATAGACCGCAGAAAACCAGCCCTCGCTGAGATCGTGCAGGACTTCCAGCTCCTCATTGCTCATCTGGATCCCGCACCGGTGGCTGTATACCGCCAGCTCCGACGCGTTCAGCCGCAGGTCCTGCACCGTGATCTTACAGAGCTCCCGGCCCAGCCGGATCTCCTCCCCACGGGTCAGGAAGGTATCCCGGGAGGCCACGATCAGATGGTGCCACCGGGACGGCAGATGCACAAGAGCCATCAACAGCCGGGTCATCTGCTCATCATCCATCAGATGATAGTCGTCAATGAAGAGATAATGCTCCTCCCGGCACTTTTCAAAGTATTCCTCCAGCACATCCTGCAGCAGCTCCACCGCCGCCGAGCTGGTGGGCGGCTCCATCTGCTTCAGCACCTCCCAGACCTCCGTCCCACGGAACGCCCCCTGAAACCGCTTCCAAAACAGCGCAACATTGGAGGAGTACACATTCATGCAGAGGACCCGGTCCCCTGCCTCCCGTCTCCGGTCCAAAAACCAGTTGATGGCCGTGGTCTTTCCGTACCCCATGGGCGCGGTCACGGTCGTAAACTTACAGCGGGTCGCCTGGTCCAGCAGCTCCTGCATCCTGTCAGATATATAAATTGTTCCGAGTTCTGTCTTGTAGCGCGGCATATCATATCCTCCTTTGACAGTCCGAAGTGTGCTAAGCCGTGTTTATTTATTATACCAAATTATTTAGAAATGTCTATAGAAATTGGTTTTTTACAAATATCTACAACCTATCGTTTCAAAACCAGCTCCGCATCTGTACCGGACCGTCAAATCATGCAAACCGGGACCCAGGGTGCTTCAATTTCATTCAATTGTGAATTTTCCGTTTTTTGCAATCTGACCCACAGCAGGAAAGGCCGGAACAAACGGCGTTCCGGCCTTTCCACATCACACTCTATTGGCTGTAAGCCTTTGGCCCGCTCAGTTCCCGTAGGGGTCCACAGGGGCCATGCTGCCGGTCATATCCAGCACGATCTGATCGCCGTCCGGCAGGGCAACGCTGCCGTCCTTCATGCTGATATGGGGGTGGTACTTGTCCAGCACGTTTCCGTGGCTGTCCACCACGGTGATGGACAGGTTGGGCATGATATCGCTGACGTTTCCCTGAACGAAAAGGGGTTCGCCGGTGCTGCCCTCATACAGGACCTTGCCCTCCACGGGCTTCTCCCCTGCCTCGTCCCACTCCGTGACCACCACAGAGGCCTTGGGGTCGGCGGGGACGATGCAGTAGACCTCCATGCCGTCGGTGCTGACATAGCGGTCCAGAGGGATCTCCTTCATGAAGGAACGGCCCTCGAAGTATCCGGCTCGGTCAGGTGCGGTATAGAAGGTCTCATCCAGAGGCTCCCCCTCGTGGATACCCAGGAAGAACACCGCCGCAATGGCGCCGGAGGGCTCCATCTCCTGACGGATGGCGTCCAGACTCTCCTGGGCCGGGCCGGGCAGCGGCTCGGGATTGGGAGCGGGAGTGGGGTCGGGGTCAGGCGCAGGGGTGGGGTCCTCCTTCTGAGAGGAGGCGCCGCCGCTGACGTCGCTCTGGCTCTGAGAGGACGACATGCTGCCGGAGCCGGAGCTGCCGGACCCGTCGCTATCCTTGGGCCCGCAGGCCGTCAGGGACAGCGCCAGGGCCGCAGCCAGGGCCAGGGATAAATGTGCTTTCATATTGTGTTTCATTCTGTTCTCCTTTCTCCGCGGAACATCTTGTATCTGTTTCTGTCTGTGTGCCGGGGCTCAGCCCGGGGCTTAGCTCTTCCAGTATTCATCCGACTGCTTGCTCAGCCGCTCATACACCTCCCCGGCGGCCTTTGTGACGGGGAACTCCCCGTTCTTGCCCTTCAGCGTGAGCCGGTCCTCGCCCTCCCGGAGGATCTCCAGCTCATCCCCATCGGTCTCCATGGTCAGCTGCCCCTGGGCAGAGAGCCAGCACTGACCCGGTCCGGTATAGTCGGCGCTCTCCACCCAGACCAGGCTGGAATCCAGAAACGCCACGTCAAAGGCCGCTCCGCTCCACGCAGTCTTACGCAGGTCCTCCGGGATCGGGGCGCAGAGCTCATCCTGTGGCGGATTCCCTCCGTCCTCCAAAGGCACTCCGTTGTCGTCGCAGGGCGTGACCAGGATCCGCTTGCCCTCCTCAATGGGAATGCTCCGCTGGGCCGGGAAGGGGCTGTGGCACTTGATCTCCATGCCCTCGGCGGTGCGGCAGATCTCATAGATGTTCTGCACGTCCCACAGCGGCGCAAAGCTGTCGTCACTCAGGTCGAATTCCTCGGCCCGCATCAGGTTGAAGCCCAGGCCCACATCCTTCAGCAGGTAGTTGTCCTGCGCCCGGGCCTCGCTGTTCTGGCCGAAGTAGCGCAGTCCGCCGCCGCCGGAGCCGTTTTCAAAGGTGGGGTCGGCGAAGTAGTGGTGGCCGTTCAGCTCCAGCATAGTCCAGGAGTGGCCGTTCTCCTCGTTGAAGTCCCAGCCGCCCGCCTCGATGGCATTGATGCCCAGCTGCATGCACAGGTAGGCGTAGGCGGGACCGAAGCTCTGGCAGATGCCCTCTCCGGTCATCAGGGCCCGATATGGGGTCACATCCATAGATGCGGTGTCGTCCTCCATGGCGGCATAGTCGTAGTTCAGTCCGCACACAAAGTTGTAGTACAGGGAGAGCGCAGCCATGGTGGGGGTGTCCCCCTGATAGACGCTCGCTTCAATGAACTCCTCGATCCGCTTGGCGAACTGCCGGATGATGTATTCCCGCTCCGCATCCGGGCAGGAGTAGGTGAAATAGACCATCCCGTCCCGGTACTCAAAGCCTGCAAGGACATGACTCGCCACAGGAAAATTGCTCTGGAGCAGGGGCATGAGATTGCCGTAGTATTCCGGACCGGGACAGGGAGCGGTTTCGGCTCCGGCCATGATGGCATCCACGCTGTCATAGTAGAGCTGCTCCATCTCGGGGCCCCAGCCCGCCCCATCTCCCTGCTTCTGGTAGTCGCTGTAGACCTTGGGCTGCCAGGTGAAGTCGATGTTCAACTCATCGGCCTCCTCCCCCTGTCCGCTCCCGGAGGAATCTGCGGAGGAAGCAGAGGGGTCCGGCTCCGCGCCCGAGGAGGAGGCAGAGCCCTTGGGGCCGCAGCCGGTCAGCGACAGCATCCATGCGAGGGTCAGGGCCAGGGTCAGGGACAACAAGGCTCTGAACTTCTTTTTCATGGTTCTCTACTCCTTTCATAGGGGACCGTTTTTGTTGTTACTCCTTGGCCTCGTCCAGCTGGAGGCGCTGAAGGATATCCCGGAAGGTGTCCTCCACCTCGCTGTAATGGTCGCCGGGGGTAGATAAGTAATAGAGGTATGCGTAGTGATCCGTAAAGACGATGATACCGTCATAGCACTTGGTATCCTCGTTTCCGCCGAAGTACCACTGGCCGTAGACGGTGGGGTAGCCGCTCTTGACCGTAGTCTGCTCCCCTGCGCCCTCTCCCCAGAAGTCATAGGCCTCGGGGTTGACCACGTCATGGACGACCCGCTCGACCACATCTGCGGGGTCCAGATCCAGCGCCGTCCAGTCGGGGTCCATGGGGACGCACCGGTTGACCACGGTGACCCATCCGTCCTCCGTCCGGTCCTCGTACCAGTAGGTGCCGTCTTTAAAGGTGTCGTTGCGCTCCACGGTCATGCCGGGGAAGGAGGCCCCGTTCATAAAGACCAGGCAGTTCATGGGCCGCTCCTCCTCCGCCTGATGGGACACATCGGCAGAGGTCCCCCCGGAGGATGAAGCAGAGGAGCTTTCCCCGGAAGAGACAGCGGAGGAGGTCACGCCGGAGGAGACATCGGCAGAGCCCGAGGTGTTCCCCTTGTCTCCCGCACATCCGGTCAGCATCAGGGCCAATGCGGCGGCAGAGGCCAAAACGGCAGTATACTTCTTTTTCATACTTTTACTCCTTTTCTTGGTTACAGTGAGCCTGTCAGCACGATGGTTCTGCTTATGCTTTTATTTTACGGTACCCGGAACCAAAAATATATTAACTACAGGTTAACACTTCTTCCTTTTTCGGAAAATTTCCGGCTCTCTCCGGCGCAGAGACAGAGGTCGGGCTCCGGTCTTCTTTGCCCAGGACCGCCCGCACTGCCTTGACTTTTCAGGCCGATTATTCTATACTGGTCCAATCATTCTGTTGAACTTTCAACAAAGGAGTATTTTCATGGAGGAACTGTTTCCCATCATCAAGTCCTGTCCCCTCTTTGACGGCATCGCCGAGGCCGACATGGGGGCTATGCTGGCCTGTCTGGGCGCGAAGAAGCTGTCCGCACCCAAGGGGCAGGTCCTCTTTGCCGAGGGCGACCCCGCCGCCTATGTGGGCATCGTCCTCACCGGCTCCGTCCATCTGGTCCGGGAGGACTACTACGGCAACCGGAGCATCATGGCCCACATCCCGCCCGGGGAGGTCTTTGGGGAGACCTACGCCTGCGCCGGAGCCGCCGCCCTCCCCATCAGCATCGTGGCCGATGAGGACAGCGACTGTCTGCTCATCGACTGCCGCCGCATCACCGTCAGCTGTACCAACGCCTGCTCCTTCCACAGCCGCATGATCTACAACCTGCTCCGGCTGGTGGCCAACAAAAATCTGGTCTTTGACCAGAAGATTGAGATCACCTCCAAGCGCACCACCCGGGACAAGCTGATGGCCTACCTGATGATCCAGGCCAAGCTGTGCGGCAAGGGGGAATTTACCATCCCCTACGACCGGCAGGCCCTGGCCGACTATCTGGAGGTGGACCGCAGCGGCCTGTCCTCCGAGATCAGCAAGCTCCGCCGGGAGGGCGTGCTGGAGTGCCGGAAAAACACCTTCCGCCTCCTGTAAAAGAGGACCCGGCCAGCTGGCCGGGTCCTTCTTTTTATAATTTGTCTCGGATGGCCCGCACCAGTCCCTCCTCGGTGGAGGAAAAGGCGATGCCCGCCCGGTTCAGCCTGCTCTGGTCCATGCACAGGTTCCGGGGCCCGTCGGCAAAGGCCGCCCCGTTGGGCTCCAGCAGACTTCTGTCCAGCCGGAGGCGGTCAAAGACCCGCTCCATCAGTTCATAGGTGGAGCAGTCGTTGGGCGCACCGAAGTTATACACCCCGCCGGGAAGGGCGAAGGCTCTCTCCATGTTCTGAATGACCTCATACACCTGGGTGATGCCCCGGCGGTCATGGACGGGGTAGCTGCCCTTCTCCCCGGCTCTCAGCTTGGGCAGGAGGGTCCGCAGGAAGTCCCCGTGTTCCCCTGCCCACAGAGTGGCCCCGTCGTACATCCAGGACAGCCGCAGGAGGACCGACTCCGGGTTCACCGCCAGACAGCGCGCCTCCGCCTCCAGCTTCTGCTGTCCGTAGACGTTCCGGGGCGTGAGGACTTCGTCCTCCCGGTGCGGGGTCTGCTCCGAACTGCCGAAGTAGACCTGATCGGAGCTGCACAGGACGCATTTGGCCCCCATCAGCCCGGCGGCCCGGGCAATGTGCGCCGCACCCTCCACGTTGATGGCGCGGGAGCGGTCCGGCTCCCGCTGACAGGCCCCGGTGTCCGAGACAGCGGCGCAGTGGAGGACCAGATCAGGCCGCTCTGCCCTGCAAAAGGCCTCCACCGCCGCCCCGTCGGTGAGGTCCAGCCGGGCGTGGGTGGGCGTGAGGATCTTGTACTTCTCCCGAAAAGAACGGGCGGCCCGGCCGCCCAGAAAACCGGAGGCCCCGGTGATCAACAGCTTCATGGAAACTCCCTCCTTCTATCCTATCACTTTAGTTTTACCATCAGAGGGACAAATTGGCAACCGGAAACGCATGGCCGCCCCGCTCTCCCCTGCCACATGCAAAAACCGCCCATATCCCCGGAGATCCACGGGATATGGGCGGTTTTGATTTGATTCAGCAGGGACGAGGATCAGTCTTGCTGAGTGACATAGAATGGACGCTTGATCAGAGGCGTGAACTCCACCTTGGTACCCTCAGACACCTCTCTCAGGACAGCGTAGCGCTTCTCAATGGTATTGCTGTACTGACGATCCTGGTTCAGGTCATAGGCGGCCTGATAGCAGGAGAGGGCCTTCTGGATGGTGTCAGCGCTCCGGAAGTTCTCCTCATATGCCTGGGCGTCCAGAGCCAGCGCCTTTCGGTACATGAAGAAGCCGATTGCGGCGCTGGGCTGCTCCTGGGTGGTATGCTGGAGGCCCTTGTCGCAGATCTCAATGATCAGGTCATACTCGTTGGACTCGTCCAGCAGGTTCAGCAGCGTGACGCAGCACTGGGCCGCCACCAGAACGGAGTCGGGACGGTCTCTCACCTTGGTCTGGCGGATCGTCTCCGTCAGGAAATCGATGGCCTCATTATCCTCGTTACGCAGGAGCATCAGCTCGGCCTTCTTGCTGTGGCCCTTGCGGGACACATCCACGGCCTTGTTGTGGTAGTCGTCGGCGTCCATGTCCTCGCCCTGCTCCTCGTCCTCGTCCTCGTCGTCCTTGTCGCCGAACATCTGGTTCATGAGCTCATCCAGATCGGGAAGCTGGAAGGTGGAGTCATCGAACTCCTCCTCCTTCTCCTCGCGGTCACCATGCTTGTTCAGCAGATCGGCCAGCATTTCCTGGATCTCGGAGACCTCCTGGTCGTCGGCGCTCAGGATCTCGTCCTCGGTGTCGGTGGGGTGCATACCATTCTGAATGTTTTCCATAATCATTCTCCTTCTGTGTTTGATCCATTGATTGCGGCGTTTGTTTCTATGGACTGATCTTACCACAACGCCCGGACCCCGCTTTTTGTAATCCCTTGGGGGCGGGGGTCGGCAGGCTCCCTGCCGCCGCTGTGGCACCGTTCAATATACTAAAGGTAGCAAAACGCCCGGACTGTCTTTTTTTAATGCTTCTTTGTTCCGCCCGGAAACAGGCCCGGGACGGGACAAAAAAGCGGGAGCGCATCTGCGCTCCCGCTTTTACGATTCCTGAGTTCTTTTTAAGAGATGCTCCAGCCCTCGGCCCGCTCTCTCGCCTCCATGAAGCGGCGGTACAGCCCCTCCTCCCGCATCAGGTCGGCGTGGACGCCCCGCTGGCAGATGCGTCCATCCTCCACTACTAAAATCTGGTCCGCCTGCTCGATGGTGGCCAGGCGGTGGGCGATGGTGATGATGGTCTTGCCCCGGGTCAGCTCGGAGAGGGCCCGCTGAATGAGGTGCTCGTTCTCCGGGTCGATGCTGGCGGTGGCCTCGTCCAGAATGATGATGGGCGCATTTTTCAGCATGGCACGGGCGATGGAGATGCGCTGTTTCTCGCCGCCGGACAGGGTGCCGCCGCCCTCGCCCACCACGGTATCGTAGCCGTCGGGCAGCGCCATGATAAAGTCGTGACAGCAGGCCCTCTTGGCCGCCGCAACCATATCCGCCTCGGTGGCCTCCGGTCTGCCGAAGCAGATATTGGCCCGGATGGTGTCGTGGAAGAGGTACACGTTCTGGAACACCATAGAGATGTTGGACAGCAGGCTGTCACAGGTGAACGCCCGGACATCGTGGCCGCCCACGGAGATACTGCCGCCCTGCACGTCATAGAACCGGGCCAGCAGGTTGATGATGGTGGTCTTGCCGCTGCCGGAGGGTCCCACGATGGCGGTGGTGGTTTTTTCGGGGATATAGAAGGAAACATCCTTTAAAACCTGTCGGCTGTCGTAGCCGAACTCCACGTGGCTGAACTGGATTTCGTGGCTGTTTAAAGGAATGTCTCTGCCCTGCTCGTCAATGAAGCTCTCCTGCTGGAGGGCCTCCACCTGATCCATGGCGGTGTCGATGACCCCCAGCACGTGGGCGCTGTCGCTGATAGGCTCCAGAGCCCCGAAGATGTGGAAGGAGAAGAACACCAGCATGAGGACGGTGGGCAGCTCCAGCTCACCGGACACCCCAGCCAGACAGGCGGCCAGGGCCGCCCCCACAGAGCCGCACTTCAGCGCCAGCAGGTGCAGGCAGTTGCCGGGCAGGAAGCCCCACTCCAATTTCATGTGGATATCCCGGCTCTGGTCCACCGCCTGCTCCATGGCTCCGGCGGCCGCGCCGCTCTGGCCGAAGGACTTCACCACGGACAGACCACGGGCATACTCCAGCGCCGCCCCGGTCACGTCTCAGAACCGGGCGGCCAGCTTGGCGATGGTGGACTTACCGGAGCCGGAGGGTCCCACCAGGGCGGTGAACCGGCCCTGAGGCAGTTCCAGGTCAATGCCGTGGAGGACCTCCGGCTTGTCCTTCCCGTAGGCGAACTTCACACCGGAGAACTTCACGTCGTAGGAGGACAGCTCCGCCCGGGCCTCCGGCTCAGGCAGCTCCTCCATATCCAGATAGGACTGGACCTCCTCCACGGTGTTCTGCATCTGGCTGATAGACTCGGAGAACACCTCCAGCCGGGCCAGAGAGGTGACCATGGACATGGACAGCATGACGGCCAGCGCCGCCTGGGCGGCGGGAATGGTGCCGTGGCTGGCCAGCCACAGCCCTACGGGCAGGGTGCCCAGCAGGGTGGACGGCAGGAGGGCGAAGGCCAGCTTCATGGTGACCCAGGTGTCGCTCATCCACTTGGTGACAAAGGTGCGGTAGTTTCCGATGGCGTCGGCGTACTTCTCGTAGGACCCCCCGCTCGGCCAAAGGCCTTGATGACCTCAATGCCCTCGATGTACTCCACGATGGTGCTGTTCATGTAGGCGTTGGACTCATTGTACTTTTGGAAGCTCTTGCCGCTGATCCGGAAGGTGAGCATCATGCAGACAAGGCCGCCGGGGAGGGTGACCAGAGCCGCCAGCACGTGAAAGGCCACGTGGTGGGACAGGCCGGTGGACAGGGTGTAAAAGGCCACTTTCACCGCGTAACACACCAGCGCCAGTCCGCACCAGCGGAGGATAGCGGCGGCGGCGGCCGTTCCGATGACGAACAATTCCACTACCTTATATAGACAGACGTAGGGCAGCAGGCCCGCCGTCACGCTGAGGACCGACAGCACCACAGAGAGGACAAATTTCCCTCTCTGGCCCCTGGTGTAGCTGAGAACCGTCCCCAGCCAGCTTTTTTTCTTCATCCTTCTTCCCCCTTACGCAGGGATGGGCCGTTGCATCCGGCGCCCGTCCATGCTATACTTTTACCAGCAGTTACCAGTAACTAACTTCTGATTTGATTATAAAACGCCCCTGGGACCGATGCAAGAAACGGGAGCCACTCCCGTTGAATCGTGCCGAGACTGCGTTGAATGTGTATGGGAGATAAGTCCATGAACGAGAGCCTTCCCCTGTCCTGTCTGGAGCAGATGCAGTTCCACCCCTGCCCCTGCAAGGACTTTCTCAGCCCCGCCGGACTGTGCTTCGAGCCGGACCCCGCCATCGGCGAGGGCTACTACTGGTACTATGAGCGGCCGGGGATGTTCGCCGTAGCCGTCATGGACCTGCGGGCCAGAGAGGACTACATCATGGAGTATCAACAGCCCGATTTCATCTCCGTGAACTACTACGACACCATCTCCGCCGAGGAGTTGTCCCCCTACAAGCGGATGAGCGCCCACTGCATCCGGGGCCATGTGTCCGATCAGTCCCTCTACCGGGCCCGGGTCCACAAAAATATGCCCATCCGGGGCACCGAGCTGATTTTAATGCCCGGCTACTACCACGACTATCTGGAGGAGCGGTACCCCGGCCAGTTCCCCGACCCCAAGGCCGCCTTTCTCAGCGTGGACGGCTCCACCGACTTCCCGGAGCTGGTGCTGTTATTGAAGCAGATCGGCCGCTTCCAGGGTGCCGGGATGGCCGCCGACCTGTACTTCGAGAGCAAGGTGGCCGAGGCCCTGTCCCTCATCATCGAAAAGACCCGGACCGGGACCGCCGCCCCGGCGGAGCGGGTGCTGTCCGACGAGGACCGCCAACAGCTGGACAGCGTGAAGTCCTACATCGAGGACCACTTCGCCTTTGAGATCAGGGCGGACCAGCTGGCAAAGCTGGCCTGCATGGGGCAGACCAAGCTGCGGGCCTCCTTCAAGCAGTGCTACGGCTGTACCATCACCGAGTACATCCAGAGCCGCCGTCTGGCCCACGCGGAATTTCTCCTGCTGAAAACCGAGTTCAGCGTGGGGCAGGTGGCAGAGGCCGTGGGCTACCACCACGCGGGCCGGTTCTCCACCCTGTTCAAGGGGAACACCGGGCTCCTCCCGGAGGAGTACCGGAAGCTGATGGGATAAAAAAGGGCCGGAAGCTCACGCTTCCGGCTCTTTTCTTATTTTTCCTCCCATGTTTTTATCCAGTTTTCCACCAGCTTCTTCCGCTGGGAGAGGCACTCCAGATAGCGGCGGATGCGCTCCTCCCGGTCCTCGGCGGGGCCGTTGTCCAGCTCCCGGATGGTCTCCGCCTCGTGCAGGTAGTGCTGGATACAGCGGTGGCGGTCCAGGTAGTGGGTCATCCACAGGTTCTGCTCGCAGAACACGTGGAAGTCATAGACCCCCTCGAAGGCGTCGCCCTCCGCCTGCTCGCCCTTCATGTCGTGGGTCAGGAAGGTCAGGGAGTTCTCCATGACCAGTACCTTCAAGGAGTCGCAATTCACAAAGGCGTCCTTGGCCACCACCCGCAGGTAGGGCGGCAGGAACACCCGCTGGAGCTTCCGGCAGCTGCGGAACTGCCGGGGGCCCACCTCCGTCAGGAACTTGGGGAGATAGATGGCCCGCAGGTTGAAGTTGTACTGGAACACCCCGGAGGCGATGCTGTAGACGCAGTCGGGCAGCTTCACCACCTCCTGCTCCTCCGGCACCCATAAAAGGCGGTCGCCCTCCTCCCGGCGCTCCATGAGGAAGCCTCCCTCCATGTAGTAGGTGGGATTGCTGGCCTGGACCCGGACGGTGCGCAGGCTCCGCAGAGCGGTGGACTCCATAGCCCGCAGGGTCCGGGGCAGGGTGATCTCCTCCAGCTTGGGACACTCGGAGAAGGCCTCCGGCCCGATGGCCTCCACCCCCTCCGGCACCTCCAGAGAAATCTCGCCCTCCGCCATCAGCACCTCCGTGTCCATGTCCCGCAGATAGCGGGAGTCGATGGTCCCCTCGTCCGGATAGACCTTGCACAGCAGACAGCCGCCCGTATACAGGATATCTTCCTTGATGACCAGCTTCAATCGTCATCGCTCCTTCCCGTTTTCTCTTTCTTTTTCAGTATAGCACGGCCATTTTTCACTTTCCACTCTGGTAAAAAAGGCGGTTTCATGGTATGATGAAAAAAGTATGTGATCATTCTGGAGGAAAACTATGCTCTTAACCGCTGAACATCTCTCCATCAATTTCGGTATGCGTCAGCTGCTGGATGATGTGAATTTTTACTTGACCGAGGGGGACAAGACCGGTATCATCGGCATCAACGGCACCGGAAAATCCCCCTTTTTAAAGGTGCTGGCCGGGGCCACCGAGTCCGACGCGGGCACCATCTCTCGCAACCCCAACGTGCAGATCAGCTATCTGCCCCAGAACCCCGCCATGGAGGATGCCGCCACCGTGCTGGAGCAGGTGTTTCTCCACATGCCGGAGGACTTCCGCACCATCAACGAGTACGAGGCCAAGGCCATGCTGAACCGGCTGGGCATCTCCGATTTCAACCAGAAGGTCGGCACTCTGTCCGGCGGTCAGCGGAAGCGGGTGGCTCTGGCGGCGGTGCTGATCCAGCCCGCCGACGTGCTCATTCTGGACGAGCCCACCAACCATCTGGACGCCGCCATGACCGCCTGGCTGGAGGACTGGCTCCGCCGGTTCAAGGGCGGTCTGGTCATGGTCACCCACGACCGCTATTTCCTGGAACGAGTGGTCAACCACATCACCGAGCTGTCCAGAGGCAAGCTGTACCACTACGAGGCCAACTACTCCAAGTATCTGGAATTAAAGGAACAGCGGCAGGAGATGGCCGAGGCCAGCGAGCGCAAGCGCCAGTCCATCCTCCGGGTGGAGCGGGAGTGGATCATGCGGGGCTGTCAGGCCCGGTCCACCAAATCCCGGGAGCGCATCCAGCGGTACGAGAACCTGCTGAATCAGGACGCCCCGGAGTATGACGACTCCGTCCAGATGGCGGCGGCCTCCTCCCGTCTGGGCAAAAAGATCATCGAGGTCAACGATGTAAGCAAGGCCTTCGATAATCGGACCATCATCGATCACTTCTCCTATACCCTCCTCCGCACCGACCGCATCGGCATCGTAGGCCACAACGGCGCGGGCAAGTCCACTCTGCTGAACACCATGGCGGGCCGTCTGGCCCCGGATTCCGGCTCTGTGGATATCGGCTCCACCGTGAAGATCGGCTACTTCACTCAGGAGGGCCGGGAGCTGGACCTGAACCAGCGGGTCTACGACTTCATCCACGATATCTCCGACGAGGTCCGCACCGACGAGGGCACCTTCACCGCCAAGCAGATGATGGAGCGGTTCATGTTCCCCCGGGACCTCCAGTCCGTTCCCATCGGCCGGCTGTCCGGCGGCGAGCGCCGCCGTCTGTACCTGCTGTCCGTCCTGATGGAGGCCCCCAACGTCCTCCTGCTGGACGAGCCCACCAACGATCTGGACATTATGACCCTGTCCATTCTGGAGGACTACCTCCAGGGCTTCCCCGGCCCCATCCTCACCGTGTCCCACGACCGTTTCTTCCTGGACAAGCTGGCCGAGTCCATCTTCGAGGTGAAGGGCGACGGCCGGGTGGAGCGCTACACCGGCAACTGGTCCGACTGGGCCCGGAAGCGCAAGGAAGAGGAGGCTCCCGCCAAGGCGGAGAAGCCCAAGCAGGCCGCACCCCGCAGCCGGGGCAACCGGACTTTGAAGTTCTCCTTCAAGGAGCAGCGGGAGTTCGAGACCATCGACGAGGATCTGGCCAAGCTGGAAGAAAAAATCGCCGCCTGCGAGGCCGAGCAGGGCCGCTGCGGCAGCGACTACATCAAATTGCAGGAGCTCCAGGCTCAGCAGACCGAGCTGGAGGCCCAGCTGGAGGAAAAGACCGAGCGCTGGCTCTATCTCACCGAGCTGAAGGAGAAGATCGACGCGCAGAACAGCTGAATCTGACTTTCCGGGGACCGCTTTTGGACTATCTGTTCCGAAAGCGGTCCCTTTGCTGTCTCTCCTTGCTGAACCTCACTTTTTTCATTGATTATGCCGGGGAAATGGGCTATAATCTCTCTATCTGCATACTGCTTACATACAGGAGGTTTTCCCCATGTTCAACGACTACAGAGCAAAATTCGTCACCCCCGAGCAGGCCGCCAAGCTGGCTGTCCGGGACGGCGACTGGGTGGACTACGGCTTCGGCGCGGGCTTCCCCGAGCTGATGGACAAGGCCCTGGCCGCCCGCAAGGGTGAGCTGAAGGACGTGAAGATCCGGGGCGGTCTGGTCATCCGGCCCCGCATCGAGGTCGTCGAGTGCGACCCCGAGCAGGAGTCCTTCACCTACTACAGCTGGCACATCGGCGACTACGAGCGCAAGCTCCAGACCCGGGGCCTGGTGAAGTTCATCCCCATGATCCTGCGCTACCTGCCCTACTTCTACCGCAACGATATTAAGGTGGACGTGGCCTTCGTCCCCGTCTCTCTGCCCGACGATCAGGGCTACTGCGGTCTGGGTATCTCCAACTACGCCTGGCGCACCATCTTCGAAAACGCCCGCACCGTGGTCTTTGAGATCAACGAGCGTCTGCCCCGGCTCCAGGGTGTGGAGGGCTCCCACCGGGTCCACCTGTCCGAGGCCGACTACATCGTGGAGGGCGAGCACGAGCCCCTGCCTCTGCGCACCTACAAGGCTCCCTCCGAGACCGACATCGCCATCGCCAAGCTGGTGGTCAATGAGATCCCCGACGGCGCCTGCCTGTCTCTGGGCGTGGGCGGCGTCCCCTTCACCGTGGCTCAGATGCTGGCCGAGTCCGATCTGAAGGACCTGGGCTGTCACACCGGCACCATCAGCGACGCCTTCCTCAGCCTGCACAAGGCGGGCAAGCTGACCAACAAGCGCAAGGAGATCGACACCGGCCTGTCCACCTGGAACCTGGCCATGGGCTCCCAGGAGCTGTACGACTGGATCAGCGAGAACCCCTCCCTCTTCCACCCCGGCGATGTGGACTACGTCCACTCCCCTGAGCGGATGGCCAAGATCAGCAACTTCATCAGCATCAACGGCGGCGTTCAGCTGGACCTGATGGGTCAGGAGAACGCCGAGTCCGCAGGCACCCGCCAGCTGTCCAGCACCGGCGGTCAGCTGGACTTCCTGGAGGGCGCATTCCGCTCCCAGGGCGGCAAGGGTTTTATCTGCATGAACTCCGCCCGCAAGACCAAGGACGGCACCCTCAAGTCCAACATCGTGGCCACCATCCCCGGCGGCTCCACCATCTCCGCACCCCGGGGCATGGTGCAGTATGTGGCCACCGAGTACGGCGTGGCCAAGCTGTCCGGCCTGACCCTGCGTGAGCGGGCCGAGGCCATGATCCAGGTGGCCCACCCCGCCTTCCGTCAGGAGCTGGCCGAGTACGCCGAGAAGAACTTCTTCTAAGCCTTCCAAACCGATAAAAAAATTCCCGCTGTTCACACAGCGGGAATTTTTTTATTTCTTTTCCGAGTAGTCAGGGGCAGGCGGCTCCGGCGGATTCTGGGCCATGGCCCCGGTGGGACCCATGTACAGCTCCGTGGAGACGGGCAGGTTGTGGCGGCGCAGGCCGTGGTTCACCAGACGGCGGACCAGGCTGTACACCATGGCGAAGAAGGGGACACCCAGCACCATACCGGCAAAGCCGAAGAGGCCGCCGAAGAAGATAATGGAGAACAGCACCCAGAAGGAGGCAAGGCCGGTGGACTCGCCCAAAATCTTGGGGCCCAGGATGTTGCCGTCAAACTGCTGGAGCACCAGAATAAACAGGATGAAATAGAGGCATTGCAGAGGGCTCACCAGCAAAATCAGCAGGGCGCAGGGGACGGCTCCGATGAAGGGACCGAAGAAGGGGATGATGTTGGTCACGCCCACAATGGCCGCCAGCAGGGCGGGGTACGGGAAGTGGAACAGGTTGCAGCACACCAGGGTGATACAGCCGATGATAAAGGAGTCCAGCAGCTTGCCGTTGATGAAGCCGCTGAGGATCTTATAGGCGTTCCGGGTCTCCTCCACGATAAAGTCGCCGTGGGCCGGGCTGAAGATGCTGTACACCAGCTTCTTGGTCTGGGCGGCGAAGGTGTCCTTCCTGGCCAGCAGGTAGACGGAGACGATGATGGCGATGAGCAGGTCCTTCAGCCACAGGATAGACTGGATGAAGATGGTGGACACGTTGGTGACCACGCCGGTGACGTTGGGCAGGACGGTCTCCCGCAGCCAGGCCAGAGTGTCGTTGAGGGACTCCAGATTGGGCAGGATATCGGAGGACAGCCAGTGCTCCAGATTGCCGGTGAGGGCGTTGAAGTAGGTCACCACCGCCTGCTGGATCTCCGGGTTGTCGGCCAGGAAGGCCATGATCCAGTCGTGGGCGTTCTGGATGTACTCGGGGACGGACTGGATCAGACCCACGATACTCAGATAGACCTGAGGCACCACCATGTCCAGCAGGATATACAGGATGGCGAAGGCAAAGACCAGGCTCAGCAGGATGGCCGCGGCGTTCACCAGAGCCTGCTGCTTCTCGTTCAGCTCCTTCTCATGGAGGAGCTGCTCCTCGATAAAAATTTTGATGTGCCGATGGACGGGCAGCAGCAGAAAGGCGATGATCAGGCCCAGAAAGATGGGCCGCAGGATCAGCACGATGAGGGACAGCACCTCCTTGACCTCCTTGAAGTGGAACATCAGGAAGAACAGCAGGATGGAGGCGGCGATCACCAGAAACGCGGTGACCCCCAGTTTGATATAGGGGCGGTATTCCTGTTTTTTGGTATTCAAAGCTGTGCCACCTCTCCCCTTCTGAGCCCTGCGGGCCCGGGCTGTGCAGTCAGGGGGTTCGCTTGCCTTCTCGTCATATGCATCGACCTCATTCATTGTTGGTTTATCAGCGGGCCGTTTGCGGTCCGCGTACAGTTAAATTATACCGTATTCCTCCGGCTATTACCACATCATGTCAAAACATTAACAATAATTTTATAAAAAAGACAGAAAAACAGCCGACGCTGTGCGTCGGCTGTTTCAAATGCTGAACTCAGATGACCTCGCCGGCCAGGAAGCGCTCCAGCCGGTTCAGACCGGCCTCGATGTTCTGGCGGGAGGTGGCGTAGGACCAGCGGACGAAGGTGGGCGCGCCGAAGCCGGTGCAGGGCACCACGGCCACCTTGCCGAAGTTCAGGAACAGGCTGGCGAAGTCGTCGGCGTCCTTGATGACGGTGCCGTGGACCTCCCGGCCGATGAGCTTTTCAATGTTCATCATGACGTAGAACGCGCCGTGAGGGGTGATGCAGCTGACGCCGTCCACCTTGTTCATGCGCTCCACCATGTAGTTGCGGCGGCGCTCAAAGGCCAGACGCATGACCTCGATGCTGTCCTGGGGACCGGTCAGGGCCTCCACAGCGGCCTTCTGGGAGACGGCGCAGGGAGAACCGGCGCAGTGGCTGACGTAGTTGGAGATGACCTTGGCGATCTGGGCGTTGGCGGCCACATAGCCGATCCGCCAGCCGGTCATGGCGTAGCCCTTGGACACGCCGTTGATCAGCAGGGTGCGCTCCTTGGCGTCCTCGCTCAGGGAGGCGAAGGAGACGAACTTCTCGTTATCATAGACCAGCTGGTAGTAGATCTCGTCGCTGATGACGTAGATATCGGCCTTCTTGCAGACCTCGGCCAGAGCCTCCAGCTCCTTGCGGTTGTACATCATGCCGGTGGGGTTGGAGGGGTTGTTCAGGATCATGCACTTGGTCTTGTCGGTGATCAGGGCCTCCAGAGACTCGGCGGTGATCTTGAAGTCGTCCCGCTCCCGGGTCTCCACCATGACAGGCACGCCGCCCGCCATGCGGATCATCTCGGCATAGCTGACCCAGAAGGGGGCGGGGATGATGACCTCGTCACCGGGGTTCAGCAGGACCTGGAGGGACACATAGACGCAGGTCTTGGCGCCGTTGGACACCACCACCTGAGTGTGGTCATAGTCCAGACCGCAGTCGGCCTTCAGCCGCCGGCAGATGGCCTTTCTCAGCTCCACCGTACCGGCGGAAGGGGTGTAGCGGGTCTGATTATCCCGGATGGCCTGGATACCGGCCTCCTTGATATTGTCGGGAGTATCAAAGTCGGGCTCACCGGCGCCAAAGCCGATCACATCGATGCCGTCGGCCTTCATCTGCTTGAACAGCGCGTCGATGGCCAGGGTGGTAGAAGCCTTCACCGCCAGAGCGGTCTTGCATAACTCTTTCATGTCCCATTCCTCCGGTTCTTTTGATTCATTCTCAAGCGGTCCATTCCGCTTTTGGTTCCAGCGTTTCCTCCCTCCATTCTATCGGGACGGGCGGCGGAACGCAACTATTTTCAGAAAATTTGTCATTTTGACGCATCTGCAATTCAGACGCTTGGATTATTATAATCTCGTTCTTGCAAAAAATCAAGTATTTCTTTTCAAAAAAGCCTTAAAATGAATTTTGCAGGTTTTAATCTTTCAGTATGCAGGGTTTTATGCACTTTAGGGGGTAAAAACAGCGGCCTCCGGGATACGGAGGCCGCTGCTGCATAAAATCTTTCTTTTAACGGGGGATTTTCCGGTCAGCCCAGCAGTCCTCTGCCCCAGTCTGTCCGGCCCAGGGTCCGGCGATACACCAGCCACAGCAAAAACGGAATGGTATAGCAGGCCAGGGCCCGGCCCAGGATCAGATAGGACAGGGCGGTCACCCCGTTGATCTGCATGAAGTGGGTGGACAGGGTCAGGAACAGGCAGTGGGACAGGTACAGGAAGAAGGAGGCTCCGGCCAGCTCCTGCAATGCGTTTTGCAGCTTTGTCCCGCTCCGGGTCAGGGAGAGGCAGATGGACTGGAGCAGAGCGATGGACAGCAGATCTGCCATCAGCTTCACATTGTTCAGGTCAAAGGGCGCGATATTATAGGCGTACTGGAGGTAGCCCAGCCCGGCACAGCCCAGCACCAGCAGGGCGCAGACGGGCTTCACCAGAGGATTTTCCAGGGACTTGCAGAAGCTGTCGTAATACTTGCCCACGTAGAGGCCCGCCGTCCAGAAAATCAGATAGGTGGCAAAGACCCGGTCGGTGTAGGCAAATTCCACCCCCAGGATATTTAACAGCTGAGGGAAGCCCTGCATACAGAAGGTGACCAGCAGGGCCGCCGTCATGCCCAGCCAGGCCGGGACCCGGCGGACCATCCACACCCACAGGGGCATGAGGAAGTAGAACTGCATGACCAGGATGATGTAGTAAAAGGGAGAGGACAGAGAGCCGGTGAAGAGGTAGTTGAAGAACTCCCCTGCCTCACCCCGGACATAGCCGATCCGAAGGAAACTGAAGAAGTAGATGACCACCCACAGCACATAGGGCAGATAGATCTTCTTCACCCGGCCCACACAGTAGTGGAGATAGCCGGAGAGGGTGACCTCCCGGTGCTCAAACTGCCGGGCCAGCTTCACCGCCCCGGTATACAGGAACATGGGCACCACATAGGCCGACAGCCGCCATGGGAAATAGATGGCCGCCCCCTGCCAGGAGGTGCGCTCCACCTTGAATATGGCGATGGACAGCACATGGATCAGCACCACGCACAGACTGGCGATGGCGTTCATATAGTTGAGTTCCGGTCGTTTCTTCATAAAAACAAGTCTCCCCGCTGAATACTCTGAGATTTTTCCCATTATATCCCGTTTTCCCTACTGCGTCAACAAAAGAAAGCCCCTGCGGCAGAGCCGCAGGGGCGTGGGTGCATATACTTTGGCTTGTTCTGCGGCAGAGCCGCAGGGGCGTGGGTGCATATACTTTGGCTTGTTCTGCGGCAG
>SAMEA104404103__coassemble_69_pt1 | contig 89629 bp, 73 predicted proteins | sample SAMEA104404103__metabat2_high_PE_037 | metagenome-assembled genome bin SAMEA104404103 (sample SAMEA104404103) | Balaenoptera acutorostrata | reverse complement strand
GAAACCTGGCTTGTGCTTAATTGCACAGCCAGGTTTCTCGACGCTCTGAGAGGAGGACGGCTTGCCGTCCTCCTCTTTTGTCCGTTTGGAAAAGTTTTTTGAGAAATTTGAAAAAACCTGTTGACACCCGGCGGTGGTTATGGTAATATACGTCTTGCGTTGAGCGCTACCGGCTCAGCGAACTGAATAACGATGCGCGAGTGGTGGAATTGGTAGACTCGCTGGCTTCAGGTGCCAGTGCTCGCAAGGGCGTGCGGGTTCGACTCCCGCCTCGCGCACCAAAAGAAAAAGACATGACTTCGGTCATGTCTTTTTCTTTTGGGTTCCGCCGCCCATGGCGGCTCCACCCTTTTGGATTAGAATGCTCGGGGCTGGCAGAGCCACCCCTGCGCAAATGGTTTTGGGAGAAAACCATTTTACGGCGCAAAAGCGCCGCCGCCCCTGTGGGGCGGTTTTGGTGTACTCTTCACTCTTCTCTCTTCACCTTTCACTATTCTCTAAACCCTTGTCTTTCGTCCTTCGTCCCGCCCGCAGGCGAAAAGAGGCCGCCCCGGCGGGGCGGCTGGGTTGGGCTTTACTTTTCTCTAACCCCCGTCCCTCGTCTTTCGTCTCCCGTCCCCGCCCGCAGCGGACAAGGCCCCCTTGTGCAAAGGGGGCTGTCAGCCAAACGGGGACCCAAACGCAACCCAACGAAATGGTTGTGTTTGGGAGAGGAGGAGCGAGGTCGCGAGGAAGCAATCCCGCTATACGGTGCGGGATTGCAGACGATACGCAGTCCGTGACGACGAGGGGGATTGTAACCTGCATGGGCTGTCCCGCTTGAGCGATGGTCAAAGAACGGAAGATCACACCTCCCCTTGCACAGGGGAGGCTTTTCGCTTCGGCGGAACGAAGGACGGCCGTCTGCGGACGACGGGCTTTTCCACCGCCGCATTCCCCTCTGTGCAAAATTTTTTTAAGAAATTTGAAAAAACCTGTTGACACCCGGCGGTGGTTATGGTAATATACGTCTTGCGTTGAGCGCTACCGGCTCAGCGAACTGAATAACGATGCGCGAGTGGTGGAATTGGTAGACTCGCTGGCTTCAGGTGCCAGTGCTCGCAAGGGCGTGCGGGTTCGACTCCCGCCTCGCGCACCAAAACAAAAGGACACAACGAAAGTTGTGTCTTTTTTATTTGGGTTCCGCCGCCCCTGTGGGGCGGTTTTGATGTACTCTTCACTCTTCTCTCTTCACCTTTCACTATTCTCTAAACTCCCGTCCCCCGTCCCGCAACGGCGGCTTGCCTCCCACTCTGGGGGAGGTGGCCCGAAGGGCCGGAGAGGGCGCGGCAATATCTCGATGCAGAAACGGTGTCGTTGCGGCGCATCGGTTACGCCCTCTCAGTCCCAGTTTGCGAACTGGGACAGCTCTCCCAGAGGGAGAGCCAAGACCGCCACGGGCGGGGACGACGGACGGCGGGCTTTTCCACCGCCTCACTTCCCTCTGTGCAAAACTTTTTAAGAAATTTGAAAAAACCTGTTGACACCGGTCAACGGTTATGGTATTATATGTCTTGCGTTGAGCGCTACCGGCTCAGCGAACTGAATAATCGATGCGCGAGTGGTGGAATTGGTAGACTCGCTGGCTTCAGGTGCCAGTGCTCGCAAGGGCGTGCGGGTTCGACTCCCGCCTCGCGCACCAAACAAAAAAGACATGACTTCGGTCATGTCTTTTTTGTTTGGGTTCCGCCGCCTATGGCGGCTCCGCTTCTCCTCCCCCTCCGTCCCTCCGGGCGGATTTTTTATTTTCTTTCAGAATTTCGTTTTTAGTGGACTTTTTGTAACTTTCCTGTTACTGTATCTTAAAGAAAGTATAAAACTTCCGGTCTTGTTTTTTTCGCCAAACATGGTATTCTATTTTTGTTGAAAGGGGTGGTTCGATGGACTACGACAAGCTGTTGAACCTCGGCGTGGAGCTGGGGCGCAGTTTGATGTTCAGCGGCGCCGAAATTTACCGGGTGGAGGAATCTGTCACCCGGCTTTTACAGGCCTACGGGCAGGAGCCCCACGTGTTTGCTCTGCCCAACTGTCTGATCGTCAGTATCACGACTCCCTCCGGTCACCCCATGACACGTATGTGCCGCATCCCGCCCCACGGTCTGAACCTGGAGCTGCTGGAGCGGTGCAACGACCTGAACCGCCGTCTCTGCGTCCAGCTGCCCGAAGTCGACCGGGCCATGGAGCTGGTGCAGAACCTGGTCCCCAAATGTCCCGTGTTCCCACCCTGGTTCACGGTGCTGGCCTACGCCGTCACCTCCGCATTCTTTGCGCTGTTCTTCGGCGGAGTGTTCCGGGACTTTCTCTGCGCCTTCCTGTGCGGACTCTTTGTCGGCTTCCTTCTGGTCCACGGGACCCCTTTTGTGGGCTCCAACACCTTCCTGCACACCTTTGTGTGTGCGGCGGTGGTCTCGGCCATGTCTCTCCTCCTGGTGCACATAGGATTGGGAGCCTCGTCTGAAAAGATCACCATCGGCACTCTGATGATCCTGGTCCCCGGTATGGCGCTGACCAACGCCATGCGCGAGATCATGGCCTCGGATATTTTCTCCGGACTCCACCGCACAGCAGAAGTCATTCTGATCGCCACCGCCATTGCTCTGGGCACCGCCCTGCCCATGGTTGTGGCCCAGCACCTGTAAGGAGGCGTCCCCATGAAAGAACTGTTTCTCTACTATCTCCCCTGTATCTGGGCGTTCTTCTGCTGTCTGGGCTTCGGACTGGTCTTTAACATCCGGGGCATCGGTAATCTGGTCTGCGGACTGGGCGGCGCTGTGGGCTGGTTCGTCTACCTCAGCGTGCTGGCCTTCGGCCAGGGCGACATCTTCGCCGCCTTCCTGGCCGCCATGGTCATCGCAGCCTACTCCGAGTGGATGGCAAGAGTCCGCCGCTGTCCCGTCACCGGCTATTTGCAGGTGGCCCTGCTCCCTCTGGTCCCCGGTGCCGGTATCTACCACACCATGCAGTGGGCCGTCCAGGGAGACAACGAAATGTTTATTGCAACTCTGATGCACACCTTCGGCTTTGCCGCTGCCCTGTCCGTGGGCGCTATGCTCACCTCCTCCGTGCTGCGTGCGCTGCTCCCCCGGGTACACTTCGGCGGCCGTTGATCCTTTTACCCGATTTGGAGGTCACACACTTATGAAATTCCGCAGCTTCAACCGCATCCTCATCGCAGGCATCCTGTCCGCTCTGGTCCTGACCGGCTGTTCCACCGGTGACAAATCCGCTCCCTCTGCCTCCGGCAGTTCCTCTTCCGCGCCCGCTTCCTCCTCCTCTGCCGCCGTCAGCACCCCTGACCAGAGCCCTGAGCAGAAGCCCGAGCCTGAGAAGAAGCCCGAACCCGAAAAGAAGCCCGAACCTGAAAAGAAACCCGAACCTGAGAAAAAGCCCGAGCCTGCCCCCGAGCAGAAGCCCGCGCCTCAGCCCAGCGGCTCCTACAACTTCTCCAAGCCCGCCCCCAAGCACGAGGCGGTGGATCTGTCCTACTTTGACGACGCCGCCTTCATCGGCGACTCCCGCACCGACGGTTTTCTTCTGTACAGCGGCATCGGCCGGGGCAAAAACCTGACCTCCAACGGTCTGTCCATCTTCAAGCTGGGCACCAAAAAGGCGCTGACCGTCAACGGCAAGGAGATGACCCTGCTGGAGGCTCTGGCACAGCAGCAGTACGGCAAGGTCTATCTGTCTCTGGGCATCAACGAGCTGGGCTACAACAACGACAACGGCTTTTACCAGAGCTACTGCGACGCCATCGACCAGATCCGCAAGCTCCAGCCCAATGCCGTCATCTATATCCAGGGTCTGATCCCTGTGAACGAGAAGCGCGTGGCTGAGACCAGCAAGCGCTCCTATCTGGAGAATAATCACCTGCGTGTCTACAACGACCTGATGAAGAAGGCCGCCAAGGAGAAGCAGGTGGTGTTCCTCGATCTGTACAGCGAATTTGTGGACGGAAACGGTTCTCTGCCCTACGACTCCAGCAAGGACGGTGTGCATCTGAACAGCAAGGCCTGCAAGAAGTGGCTGGGCTACCTCCAGACCCACACCGTGGACCACAGCACCCTCTACAAGAGCTGAACAGACCGAATATATTAAGGAGGTCTATCTTTCATGAAAAAACTGATTGCTCTGTCTCTGTCCCTGATCTGCGTGCTGGGACTGGCCGCCTGCGGCCCCAAGGACCAGGCTCCCGCCCAGTCCTATGAGGTCAGCGCTCCCGCCGCCATGCAGAAGGCAGGCGCCTTCTCCGAGGAGCTGGAGGAGCTGGACGCCGAGACTGCCTTTATGCTGTACCGTCTGGGCGACTTCGAGCTGACCCCGGAGGACATCACCGACAGCGCCGTCCTGCGCTCCTCCGGTGCCACCTGTGAGGAGTCCGCCGTCCTGGTGCTGGCCGACGAGGCCAAGGCCGCCAAGGCCGCCGAGGCCCTCAACGCCTACGTGAAGGGCCAGATCGAGGCCAATGTGGACTACCGCCCCGAGGAGATCCCCAAGCTGGAGCAGGCTGTGGTGGATCAGCAGGGCACCACAGTCCTGCTGGTGGTCCCCAACGATATGGAGCTGGCAAACTCCGTTTTGAAGTGAAAAAAGAAGGGCTCTGACCGACCGGTCAGAGCCCTTCTTTTTTATTTTTTCACCACACGGGCGGTACTGGACAGGGAATTCAGATTCTTGCCCCGGTGGTTCTGGTTGAAGATGAGCCGGGAGATCTCTCCCTCGGCCTGCTCGATCTCCTCCTTGAAGATGCGGGCAGAGACCCGGAGGGCGCCGTGGCCCAGAATGATCATCTGCTCCAATCCGTCGGAGGTGGCCACCCGCACCCGGTTGTTCCGGCTCAGGTCGTAGGTGGTGCGCTCGATGTAGGAGTCGGCGGTCTCCGCCTCCTTGGTGTAGACCACGTAGATGCCGTTTTTCTTCTCCACGGAACCGGGGTTTCCCTTCACCTTGTAGGCGTCAAAGACCAAAATCAGCTGGCACTTCCGGTAGGCCCGGTAGTTGGCCAGAATGTCCTCCAGAATGCCCCGGGCGGCGGACACGTCCTGCCGGGCGATGTTTTTCAGCTCGTCCCAGGCGAAAATGATGTTGTAGCCGTCCACAAGGAGGTACTCCTTGCCCAGGTGGTTCTCCTTGATGGAGTAGGAGTCGGCCAGACTGGTCCGTGCGGGCTTCTTCTGGGGCTGGAAGGCCCGGTCCGCCGTCTTGCCGTAGGTCTGCTCGAAGATGGCCTGGAGTTCCTTGTCCTGCTCCAGACTGCCGCCGGAGCGGTTACAGCTGCCGCCTGCGGCGGGAAGGGGCGCTTCCTCCTCCCGCTCCTGCGCCAGCACGCTGGGCAGGTGCATATAGTCGGGTACCAGATCCCAGGGCACGTTGAAGCCGCCGCCGTGGGCGCAGAATACGGAGTCGGCGGGGTTGTCCACGTCCCGCTCCGGGTCGTAGCCGATGGCCTCCACCACCTTGTCCTGGTCGGCGCACCGCTCGAAGCCCCGGACGGAGCAGGTCAGGCGGCCCAGTCCTCTGGCGTAGGAGGCCACCTCCTGCCAGTAGTCCCGGAGCCCTGCCACGGGCGCATAGCCAGTCAAAACGGCGCTGTCGCCCTCGCTCTCCGGCCCCTGGATGGTGCCGCCCATGGTCTGAATGTCGTTCATGGCCCGGCCCACGCAGTCCGGCGGCAGCTCCAGCCGGAAGTCGTAGTAGGGCTCCAATAAAATGTTCTCCGCCTGCATCAGGCCCTGCCGGACCGCCCGGTAGGTGGCCTGGCGGAAGTCGCCGCCCTCGGTGTGCTTCACGTGGGCCCGGCCCGCCACAAGGGTGATCTTCACGTCGGTGAGGGGCGACCCGGTGAGGACGCCGGGGTGGTTCCGTTCCAGCAGGTGGGTGAAAACAAGCCTCTGCCAGTTCAAATCGAACACGTCGGTGGGGACCAGGGACTTGATGTGGAGGCCGCTGCCCCGCTCTCCCGGCTCCAGGAGCAGATGGACCTCGGCGTAGTGCCGTAAGGGCTCAAAGTGGCCCACGCCCTCCACGGTGTTGGCGATGGTCTCCTTATAGACGATGGAGCCGGAGCCGAACTCCACCTCCAAATCGAACCGCTCCTTGATGAGCCGTTTTAAAATCTCCAATTGGATCTGGCCCATGAGCCGGACATGGATCTCCTTCCACCGCTCGTTCCAGAGGATGCGGAGCATGGGGTCCTCCTCCTCCAGCTGCTTCAGCTTGGGGAGGACGGCGTGGGGATCGGCGGTGGGCGGCAGAATCAGCTGATAGGTCAGGACGGGCTCCAGCCGGGGCGGCTCGCTCTCCGCCTCTGCCCCTAAGCCCTGACCGGGATAGGTTTGCGTCAGGCCGGTGACGGCCACCACCTCGCCCGCCTCCGCTCTGTCCACGGCCTTGAACTTCTCGCCGGAGTAGAGCCGCAGCTGGTCCGCCTTCTCCTGCCATTGCTCCTCACCGGAGCCGCCGGACAGCAGGGTCTTGGAGGACAGAGAACCCCCGGTGATCTTCATCCAGGTGAGCCGGGTGTTCAGCTTGTCCCGGGTGATCTTAAAGACCTTGGCCCCGAAGTCGGTACCCCGGGCGGGCTCTCTGGTGTAGCTCTCCAATGCGGCCAGAAATTCCGCCGTGCCGTCCTGCTTCAGCGCGGAGCCGAACCAGCAGGGGAACACCCTCCGCTGGGCAATTAAATCCACGGTCAGGGCCTTGTCCACCCGACCATGCTCCAGATACTGCTCCAAGGCCTCCTCGTCGGCCATAGCCACCCCGTCGTCCCGGGTCTCGGCGGTGCCGAAGTCCACGATGCCGCCGTCCAGACGGCTCTGCAGCTGGCTCAGCACCTGCTCCCGGTCTGCGCCCGCCAGATCCATCTTGTTGACAAAGAGGAAGGTGGGGACGCTGTACTCCTTTAAAAGCCGCCACAGGGTCCTCGTATGGCCCTGGACGCCCTCGCTGCCGCTGATGACCAGAATAGCGTAGTCCAGCACCTGTAGGGTGCGCTCCATCTCGGCGGAGAAGTCCACGTGGCCCGGGGTGTCCAGCAGGACGAACGCCGTCTCTCCGGCGGTGAGCCGGGCCTGCTTGGAGAAGATGGTGATGCCCCGCTCCCGCTCCAATGTGTCGGTATCCAGAAAGGAGTCCCCGTGGTCCACCCGGCCCGCCTGCCGGAGCATTCCGCTCTGATATAAAAGACTCTCGGACAGGGTGGTCTTGCCCGCGTCCACATGAGCTAATATGCCGATTGTCAGTTTTTTCATCGGTTCACCGTGCCTTTGGGCAGTTCTGCCCGTTTTTTCATTCTTACCTGTCAGCATACAATGCCTGTCTCTCCCTGTCAAGGCCCACCAACTCCCCCATTTTTCTCCAAATTTAAATGGACTTGTCCCTCGGTGCAGTCTATAATTTTTGGTGTAAACACAAGATAACACGAAAAGAGGTTTGAATCGTATGTATGAATATATCTGGGATTTCTTCATCTACGCCTTTCTGGGCTGGTGCGCGGAGGTCAGCTTTGCCGCCCTCACCAGCGGAAAATTTGTCAACCGGGGGTTTCTGAACGGACCTGTCTGCCCCATCTACGGCTTCGGGGCGGTCATTGTGCTGTACTGTCTGACTCCGCTGAAAAACAACCTGTTCCTGCTGTTCGTGGGCTCCGTCATCCTGACCTCAGCCCTGGAGTGGGTCACCGGCTTCGTGCTGGAAAAGCTGTTCCACGAGCGGTGGTGGGACTATTCCGATATGCCCTTCAACATCAGCGGCTACATCTGCCCGCTGTTCTCCATTATGTGGGGCTTTGCCTGCCTGTTCGTGGTGAAGCTGTTCCACCCCACCGTGCTGTTCCTGGTCCACCTGATCCCCCACACCCTGGGCCTGGTGCTGCTGGTCATTCTGGCCGTCATCCTGGTTGTGGATATCATCGCCACCGTCCACACCATCACCGGCATCAACCGCCGTCTGAGCCAGATCGACGAGCTGGCCGCCAAGATCAAGGCCGCCTCCAACGAGTTCGGCGAGAACCTGGCAGACAAGGTGCTGGACGCCGCCGAGAAGGGCGAGGATTTGAAGGAGGATCTGGGCGAGTTCAAGGAGGAGCTGGCAGACCGGAAGGAGGAGCGGGCCCAGCGCCGGGAGGACCTGCGGCTGGACATCGAGATGGAGCTGGGCGAGCTGCGGGAGGATCTGAACGAGCTGCGGGACGGTCTGACCCAGCGCACCGCCGAGCGCCGGGCCGATCTGGAGCAGCTCCGCAGCACCAAGCGGCAGGAGCTGGAGGAGTTCCGCCGCTCCATGCAGGAGCTGCTGGACGCCAACGCCTTCGGTCAGCGCCGTATGCTGAAGGCCTTCCCGAAAATGCGGTCCACCGACCACCGGAAGGCTCTGGAGCGGATGCGCCGCCGGATGGAGCGCCGCTAAACCTACAATTTCACTTTGCATTTTCCCCCTTATCATGGTATGATACGTGTGATTATCCTGGAGTTAGGAGTGTTGTCCCATGGAAGAAATTGTGGATCTGAAAAAACGGATGGAGGAGGAGCGCCCCACCCCCTGGGGTGAACTGCCCGACCTGGCCCTGTACATGGACCAGATCATCTCCTATATGCCGCGCCAGCTCATCCACTTTGACGACAGCGAGGGGCTGACCTCCGCCATGGTCAACAACTATATCAAGGATGGGCTGGTACCCCGTGCCGAGGGCAAGCGGTACGGCCCGGTCCATCTGGGCTATCTGACGGCGGTGTGTGCCCTGAAAAAGGTGCTGCCCGTCCGGGATATCGGCACGCTCATCAGCGCCGGACAGGAGATGATGCAGGACTCTGAGACCCTGTACAGCTACTTCTGCAAAGCCCTGGACCGCGCCCTCACCGACACCGCCCAGACCATCGACGGGGACACCCCCAGAGAGGAGCTGGCCCGTCTGGCTCTGGACCTGGCCCTGCGGAGCTACGCCAATCAGCTGGCCTGTGCCCGCATTCTTGACGTTCTCCAGCCGCCCGCGCCCGCCAAAAAGGCGAAGCATGGGAAAGAGGACTGAGCCTACCACCCACCATATCGCTAAGGAGGGACCTATAATGTCTGATTTTGTGATTTTAACCGACTCTTCTGCCGACCTGACCGCCGAAATGGTGGCCAAGCTGGACGTGGAAGTGCTGCCCATGAGCTTCCTCATGGGCGATAAAAACTACTACAACTACCCCGATAACCGGGAGATGGACCCCCACCGGTTCTACGAGCTGCTGCGGAAGGGCGGCTCCGCCACCACCGCCGCCATCAACATCCACGAGTATACCCAGGCCATCAGCAAGCTGCTGGACGCCGGGAAGGACGTGCTGGTGCTGGTGTTCTCCTCCGGTCTGTCCTCCACCTTCCAGTCCTCCCGGCTGGCCGTGGAGGAGCTGCGGGAGGAGTACCCCGGCCGCAAGCTCTACACCGTGGACACCCTGTGCGCCTCTCTGGGCCAGGGCCTGCTGGTGACCCACGCCGCCCGTCTCCGGGCCCAGGGCAAGTCCATCGAGGAGGTCCGGGACTGGGTGGAGGCGAATAAGCTCCACCTGTGCCACCAGTTCACCGTGGACGACCTCCACTTCCTCAAGCGGGGCGGCCGCATCTCCGCCACCACCGCCGCCGTGGGCTCCATGCTCCAGATCAAGCCCGTCCTCCACGTGGACAACGAGGGCAAGCTGGTGAACATCGCCAAGGCACGGGGCCGCAAGGCGTCTCTGAAGGCCCTGGTGGATAAGATGGACAAGACCGCCATCGACCCCGGCAACCAGACCGTGTACATCAGCCACGGCGACTGCCCTGAGGACGCCCAGGAGGTGGCCAACATGGTCCGGGCCCGCTTCGGCACCGCGGACATTCAGATGAACCACATCGGCCCCGTTATCGGAGCCCACTCCGGTCCCGGCACCGTGGCCCTGTTCTATCTGGGCCATGAGCGGTGACCTATCTTTGAATTTTTAGGAGGACTATCCATGTCTGATGCAAAATGGCTGGAAATTGCCGTGAATACCACCCCCGATAAGCTGGACGAGGTCACCGCCAAGCTGACCGCCGCCGGAATGGAGGGTCTGGTCATCGAGGACGAGGGCGAGTTCCTGCGCTTTCTGGAGCAGAACCGCCAGTTCTGGGACTATGTGGACGAGGAACTCTCCGCCCGCATGAAGGGCGTCACCCGTGTCAAGTTCTACGTCACCGACGACGCCGACGGCAAGGCCCAGCTGGAAAGCTGCACCCGTGGTCTGGGCTATGAGTACACCGTCACCCCTCTGAACGAGAACGACTGGGCCTACAGCTGGCAGAAGTACTATCAGCCCCTGACCATCGGTGAGCGGCTGTACGTGGTGCCCGAGTGGGAGCGGGGCAAGCCCGTCCCCGAGGGCCGCGCCGCCCTGTACCTGAACCCCGGCCTGACCTTCGGCACCGGTGCCCACGCCACCACCCAGCTCTGCCTGGAGAGCGTGGAGGCCCACACCATCCCCGGCCGCAACGTGCTGGATCTGGGCTGCGGCTCCGGCATCCTGTCCATCGCCGCCCTGTGTCTGGGTGCCAGCCACGCCCGCGCTGTGGACATCGACCCCAAGGCCGTGGATGTGGCCTATGAGAACGCCGAGCTGAACAACATCTTCAAGGACCGCTATCTGGTCCAGGCGGGCAACGTGCTGGCCGACAAGCGCATGGCCGCCGACATCGCCAAGCAGAAGTACCATCTGGTGCTGGCCAACATCGTGGCCGACGTCATCATCCCCCTGTCCGCCCAGGTCCCCGCTCTGCTGGAGGAGGACGGCGTGTTCCTCTGCTCCGGCATCATCGACACCCGGGCCGACGAGGTGGCCGCCGCCATCGAGCAGAACGGTCTGACCATCCTCAAGCGCCGGGAGCGCAACGGCTGGGTGGCCATGGAGTGCAAGCTGGCCAAGTAAGAGCCGGTTTCTGAATACGCTCCGTTATAAAGTAACATAATATTTCAGAACGGAGGAGTTTATCGTGGACTATCCCTATATCATTCACCCTGAGTTTCAGCCGGGGCGGCGGATCATCGCCGTCAGCGATATCCACGGCAACCTCCCCTTCTTCAACGCCCTGATGGAGAAGATCCACCTGACGAAGGAGGACTATCTGGTGCTGGTGGGCGACCTCTTCGAGAAGGGCCCGGACAGTCTGGCCTTCTACCGCCAGCTCCGGGCCATGGAGAAGGAGTACCCCAACCTGTACATCCTCAGCGGCAACTGTGACGATCTGGTGTCCCGGTTCTATCTGACGGACGCTCTGGACAACACCTTCTACCGCTCCTACCTGCCCCGCCACCCGGAGTCCATCCTCCGGCAGATGGCCCGGGAGGGCGGCTTCGATCAGGTGGAGGACTTTCCCAAGCTCCGCCGGGACCTCATTTCCGCCTACCCGGAGGTCCGGGACTGGATCCACAATCTGCCCACCATTCTGGAGACGGAGCACCTGCTGTTTGTCCACGGCGGCGTCCCCGGCCGGGAGGGCATGGAGTATCTGGACCGGTGGAAGTGCATGAAGAACGACGACTTCCTGGGCCAGGGCTATTCCTTCGACAAGTGGGTCATTGTGGGCCATTGGCCCGTCACCCTCTACGACCCCCACATCCCCGGCGCGGCTCCCCTGATGAAGTACGACCGGAAGATCGCCTCCATCGACGGGGGCTGTGTCCTCAAGTGGGACGGCCAGCTCAACGCCCTGATGCTCCCCTCCGAGGAGTCCACCGACTTCTCCTGGGCCGCCTACGACGGTCTGGAGACCTATGTGGCCCTGGACGATCAGGAGGAGGGCCCCGACGACCCCATCAACATCCGCTGGGGCCGGGCCTTTCTGGAGAAGCTGGAGGACGGGGACGAGGTCTCCCTCTGCCGCCATCTGGAATCGGGCCGTGTCCTGCCCATTCTGAACCACTATATCTTCGACAGCCCCAAGGGGCTGTGGTGCGAGGACTCCACCGACTACCGCCTGCCCATGAAGGCCGGGGACCGGGTCCACGTGGTCGCCATGACCCAGCGCCACGGAGCCCTCTGCAAGCGAAAGGGCGTCACCGGCTGGTACTTCGGCCGGCTGGTCCCCCTTGAAATCTACAACGATAAGGAACATACACATGCTTGAATTTCACCCTCTGAAGCTGGAGGATTTTCCCGCACTGCGCCCCTATTTCGTCACCGACCCCGGACGTATCTGCGACTCCACCCCCGGCAGCACCTTTATCTGGCGGGACATGTACAACGTACAGTACGCCATCGCCGACGGCCAGCTGTATTTCAAGGTCGATTACCCCGGTCTGGGCGAGACCTTCACCCTGCCTCTGGGCCATGACCGCCAGGCCCACTACTGCAAGATCGCAGAATACTGCTGTAAGCGCAGCATTCCCATCGCCTTCTACCCCGTCCCCGCAGAGGAATTGGAGGGCTTGCAGAACTACTTCCCCAACTCCGCCGCCGTCTCTGACCGGGACACCTTCGACTATCTGTACACCGCCGACACTTTGAAGTATTTCAAGGGCAAGAAGCTGGCCGGTCAGCGGAACCACGTGAACAAATTTCTGAAAACCTACGGGAACTGGGAGTTCCGGGCCATCGAGGACGGGGATATCCCCGCCGTGAAGGCGTTCCTGGATTCCTACGCCGCCAAGGTGGACAAGGACTCCGAGTCCTTCCACGAGGATATCCGCAAGACCCACGAGATCTTGGACAATTTCCGCACCTACGGCTTAGTGGGCGGTATGCTCTTCGCCGAGGAGCAGATGGTGGGCTTCTCCCTGGGCGAGGTGGTGGGAGACACCCTCTTCACCCACATCGAGAAGGCCGACCGGGAGATCCAGGGCGGCTATCAGATGTTAGTTTCTCAGTTCGCCCAGCAGTTCGCCGTGGACGGCGTGGACTTCATCAACCGGGAGGACGACACCGGCGACCCCGGCCTGCGGAAAAGCAAGCTGTCCTACCACCCTGTCGCTCTGCTGGAGAAGTTCACCGTCACCATCGAGACCCCCTGCGCCGCCCAGAAGGAGCTGGAGTGCGGCTGTCACGCTGAATAATCAAAAAAGCGATGCAGTTTGCATCGCTTTTTTCTTGACTTTTATTTCTACAAGAGTAGAATATAGACAGAACTACAAACGTAGAAGAAAGGAGTTTTCCCCATGAAGAAAAAGGATTTCATCCGCCGCCTGCCCGACGGGGAACAGGAGGTCATGCAGGCCCTGTGGGACTGCACCGTCCCGGCCTCCCGCTCCGACATTGAGACCGGGCTGTTGCCCACCCACCCCATGGCACCCACCACCCTGCTGACCATGCTGACCCGTCTGGGAGAGAAGGGCTTTCTCTCCATCGAGAAGGAGGGCCGCCGCAGTCTGTACACCCCTCTCATCTCCAAGGCCGACTATCTGGCCGCCCAGAGCGGGAATTTCATCCGCAAGCTGTGCGGCGGCTCCCTGTCCACCTTTGCCGCCGCCCTCTGTGACAGCGGCCTGAGCCGGGAGGACCTGGACGAGCTCCGGGACCTGCTGGACCGGGAGGAGCTGTGAGCTGACCATGGCTGTTCTTCTGATTGCCCTGCTGTATTCCGCCATCATGGCCCAAAATCTCTACCTGACCTACCGGAGAGAGCGGGCAGAGGACCTCGGGACCCATCCCCGCTACGAGGCTCCCTTTGCCAGCTTCAACACCTTCAAGTTCTTTCTGGTCTGGACGGTGGGCACCATCCTCATGACCTTTGCCCGGGCCGGTTCTATTCTGAACGGGCTGAACGCCCTCTTCTTCTCGCTGATGCTTCAATTCAGCCTCATCTATGGGCTTCTGCTCCTGCTCACCCCCCTGCTGAGAGCCCACTTCCACCCCCACACCTGCGCCTTTCTCTGGTTCCTGCCCTATCTGCTTTTCATGGTGCAGAACGTGGTCCTGCCCTTCCTCCCGCTCCCCCGCTTTCTCATCCCCGTGGACAGGGACCTGTTTGTCCGTCTGTTCCTCCTCTGGGCCGCGGGAGCCGCCGCCGTCCTGCTGTGGAAGGTGGCCGGACATATCCGCTTCACCCAGTCCGTGCTCCAAGAGGAGATCCCTGTCACCGACCCGCTGATTTTGGACCTGTGGGCCATGGAGCTGGACGCCGCCAATCTGGAGGACTTCCCCTGTAAGCTGGTGTACTCCAACAAGGTCCGCACCCCCATCTCCTTCGGCTTCCGGCCGGAAAGCGTCCGGGTGGTCCTGCCCGCCCAGGAATACGAGCCCGAGGATTTGTCCCTGATCCTCCGGCATGAGCTCATCCATCTGGGCCGGAGGGACAACCTCACCAAGCTGCTGTTTACCATCTTCACCGCTCTGGGCTGGTTCAATCCTCTGATGTGGATGGGGACCCGGCGGATGGCTCAGGACCTGGAGCTGAGCTGTGACCAGGCCGTTCTCCGCACCGAGGACGGTCCCACCCGGAAACGCTATGCCCAGCTCCTGCTGAACACCGCCGGGGAACAGCGGGGCTTCACCACCTGTATGTCCGCCGCCGCCCAGACCTTCCGCTATCGTTTAAAACACACTCTCATCCCGGAAAAGCGTCGGGACGGCATTGCGCTGGTGGCAGTCTGTGCCGCCCTGGTGGTCCTCAGCGCCCTTCAGCCCTTCGCCCTCTCCTTCCACTCCGGTACTTTGGAGGAACTGGTCCTCCCGGAAGGGACCGCCTATCAGGTAGAGGTCTCCTACCCCGACTTCGGAGAGGCCTTCCCTCCGCCCCAGGACCCCGACTCCATCACCTGCACTGATCCCGACGCACTGCTGGACTATCTGTGCAGTCAGCAGGCCGACGAGGTCTATGCAGTGGAGCTGCCCAGAACGGGACCGTACCTCGCCCTGTGCCTCTCCGGCTCCGGGGGTGAGTTCTGGGTCCACATCTCCCACCGGATCGTATCTGTGGACGAGAAATATTACCTTCTGCGGGAGGAGCTGGACTGGACCTATCTCCACTCCCTGCTGGACTACATCCCCCAGTAAAGGGAAAACGCACCGCCCGATTTGGGCGGTGCGTTTTTATGTTTGTCCAAGAAAAAAACTTCCCCCTGTTTGAGAAGAAGTTTCATTTTAGAATGTTCAGTTGACCCATGAGCCCTCGGCCTCGGGGTAAAACATGATCTGTCCGGCCTTGGCCTCCACCAGGTTTCGGATGATGTTCTGTCTGGTAACGATTCCAACCAACATGCCACGGTCGTCCACCACAGGGACGAAGCTCTGTTTCATGGACCGCTCCACCAGCTCCTCCATCCCAACGCCGATGCCCACGGCGGGGTTGAAGTCGGGCCGGAGGATGGTTTTCAGCTTGACCTTCTCCTGGGCCTTCATGCTGTTGTCTCTGCGATCCAGGATGCTCCAGAGGAAATCGCCCTCGGTAACGGTCCCCATATAAACGCCCTCCCGGCTCAACACGGGAAGCGCGGTATAGCCGGAGCGCTGGAGCTTCTCCAGGCCCTGACGGATGGTAAAATCATCATATAAGCAAGCCACATGGGCTTTTAACGTCAACATCGAAATTACGTTCATTTGATATCTCCTTTCCGGCGGTATCCGATTTACAGTAACGCACTCTCTCCTCCTCTCTATGTTAAAGATACCATAACCAACCGGTAAATACTATATATAATTTGTAAAGTTTTCTTTAAACCCTTTAACCTTTTTATAAATCCTCTTTCATTGACTGTTTTTTCCTGCGGGGCTATGATGGAGGTAGAATTTGAACGGTATCGTCTGCCATAGAAAGCGTGTGTTCCATGAGAAAAATCATAAAATTCACTCTGCTGGGGCTCCTGCTCTATCTGGTGCTGGGGGCCATCCTGCCCTTTATCCGTCAGCCCAAGATCACCCCGGAGACCGAGGCCGCCTTCCGCCCGGAGCAGGTCTACCACGACGGCTGCTCCGGCCAGCGGGTGGACGTGATCGCAGATAACGGGGAGGCCCTGGCGGAGCGCATCCGGCTCATCTCCCACGCAAAGGAGCGGGTCATCCTGTCCTCCTTCGACTTCCGGTCCGACAGCGCAGGTGTTCAGGTGCTGGCCGCCCTGACCGACGCCGCAGAGCGGGGCGTCCGGGTCCAGGTCATTGTGGACGGGCTGGCGGGTCTGCTCCGCATGGAGCATAATCCCCTGTTCTACGCCCTGTCCGCCCAGCCCACCGCAGAAATAAAGCTGTACAGCCCCATCCGGCCCTGGCTGCCCTGGACCCTCATGGGGCGGCTCCACGACAAATATCTGGTGGTGGATGACACCGCCTTTGTGCTGGGCGGCCGCAACACCTACAACTTCTTCCTGGGCGAGCCCGACGGCTGGATGAACTACGACTGGGACGCCCTGGTCTACTCGGACGGCTCCACCGAAGGGCTGGAGCAGGTGGTGGACTACTTCCACTCCATCTGGAATTACAAGGAGAGCAAGCTGTTCCACAACGACCCCGCCCTGCTGGACAAGCCCAAGGTGCAGGAAGCCCGTGCAGAACTGGCCGACCTCTATACCCGGATGCAGAGTGAGCACCCGGACTGGTTCACGGATAGAGATTATGTAAACTCTACCCACCCCGCCGGGAAGATCACCTTGCTCCACAACCCCATCCATTCCTATGCCAAGGAGCCCACCTGTTATTACCAGATGACCGAACTTCTGGCCCGGCCCGGCTCCCGCTCCGTCATCCATACCCCCTACCTTATCTGCAACCGCTGGATGCTGGACCGGCTGGCCCTCATCGCCGCCAACAACGAGGAGACCGTCCTCATGACCAACTCCATCGCCAACAACGGCAACCCCTTCGGGGCCATGGACTACTGGGCCCACAAGGACAAGGTGCTGGACACCGGGGTGCAGGTGCTGGAGTACGACAGCGGCGTCAGCTACCACGGCAAGTGCGCCCGGATGGACGACCGGCTGACCATGATCGGCTCGCTGAACTTCGACATGCGGAGCGCCTACATCGACACGGAGCTGATGCTGGTCATCGACAGCCCGGAGCTCACCGCCCACATGGGTGCTGAGATGCAGAAGTACGAGGACGCGTGTTTAACGGTCACCGGTGTGGACTCCTGTGTCCCGCCCGAGGGCTACACCCCGCAGGAGATCGACCGGCACAAGAAAATCACCATGACCCTCATGCGGGTGTTCCTGGGCTGGAGCCGCTTCCTGCTGTGAGTTGCCCCGGTTTTCCGTAAAATCCCATATTTTCCGGGGAATCCCCGCCCTTTTCTCTTTCGTAAGCCTGTGGTATACTGATAAGGTAGGCCGCAGGCTTACTTTTATTTTGATTACGAAAGGCTGAGTTCCATGCTGGTTGATATACACACCCACACCTTCCCCGACGCCATGGCAGAGGCCACCATCGACAAGCTCAAGCGCATGTCCCACACCGCCTCCGTCACCAATGGTACCATCGGACAGCTGAAAAACTCCATGGAAGAGGTCGGCGTGGACTATTCCCTGGTCCTGCCTGTGGCCACCAACACCCGGCAGGTGGAGAAGGTGAACAACGTCTCCGCCGAGATCAACGCCCAGGCCGACGAGACGGGCATCCTGTCCTTCGGCTGTATCCACCCGGACAGCGACAACTATAAAAGCGAGATCGCCCGCATCAAGGAACTGGGCATGCAGGGCGTGAAGCTCCACCCCGTCTATCAGGGTGTAGATTTGGACGACCCCCGGTATCTGCGCATTCTGGACCGGGCCGCCGAGGTGGGGCTCATCGTCCTGTGTCACGGCGGCCGGGACGTGGGCTTCCCCGACCGGGTGAACTGCACCCCCGCCATGGTGCTCCACGCCGTGAAAGAGGTGGGCGACTTCCCCCTCATCATGGCCCATATGGGCGGCTGGCACCAGTGGGATCAGGTGGAGGACTTACTGCTGAACACCAAGGTCATGCTGGACACCGCCTACGTGCTGGGTAAAATTCACCCCCTGGGCGACGGCTTCTACGGCCCCAGCGACCTGCCCATGATGAGCGAGGAGCAGTTCTGCCGCATCGTCCGCACCTTCGGCGCAGAGCGGGTGTTCTGGGGCACCGATATCCCCTGGAGAGGTCAGCAGGAGACCATGGACTCCATCCTGGCCCTGCCCCTCACCGATGAGGAGAAGGCGCTGATCCTGGGCGGGAACGCTCAGAAGCTGCTGGGTCTGAAAGAGCGGAAAAAGAAATAAACATGAGAAAACCCCCGGTTCCAATGGAAGCGGGGGTTCTTTTCGTTATGTGGGGTTTTGCTTTCGTCCCTCGTCCCGCAGCGGCGAAAAAGCCTCCCCTGTGCAAGGGGAGGTGGCAGGTTCGCAAACTGGTGCCGGAAGGGTTGTAATCTGCCGTTCTTCGACCATTTCTCAAGCCGAACTGCCCATGCAGGTTACAATCCCCCTCGTCGTCGCGGACTGCGTATCGTCCGCAATCCCGCACCGTATAGCGGGATTGCTCCCTCGCTCCGTCGCTCCTCCTCTCCCAAACGCAACCACTACGTTGGGTTGCGTTTGGGTCCCCATTTAGCTGACAGCCCCCTTTGCACAAGGTGGCCTGACCCGCGCGGCGGGGACGAGGGCCCCTCTCAGTCGCCTCCGGCGACAGCTCCCCCCAAGGGGAGCCTTGGAACGGTGCTTTTTCGATGGATTCTGCACTCTGTTTTATCATGCAGTTTAAGATAATTTTCCGAACTCTGCGGCCGCCATATATGGCGGCCCTACAGCTTCTACAGGGCGATTTTCATTGAACAGCAGGCAAAACGAGCGGCACCGGAGGGCACAGTTCTTCGGATGCTTCTGTTATCAAGTCTTGCGATAACGCCGATGGGCGTTCAAGTATCCCCCGTAAAACAGAGCAGATTTCAGACCAACAATATGCATAGTCATCAATAAAACAGATTTTGCCACGCCCGAAAACCGCAATACCGCCGACCCCCGTAACGGGGTCTGGGGTGCTGACATTGAAAACGGGACGTTTTCGTCAGCACCCCAGCGGCGTTTTGGTTACTTTGTCGCTGTAGACAAAGTAACCCGCTCCGCAGAGCGGAAGCTTATTCTTTTACCACTCCGCATCCTGTCGGATGGGCAGGGTATTGAACACCTGATTGACGGCGCTCTCGTAGGCGGCAGCGTCCTGTGCCTTTTTGATCTGCTTGAACAGCTTCTCGCCGCCCTCAAAAATTTTACACTGGTAGCTCCAAAGCTCCTTCATGTGGAACACGGTGTTCCGGGCGCTGTTGAAGGCCTTCAGATAGCCCTGATACAGCTCCTCATGGAACTGCCGCAGCTCCTCCCGCCGGGGACCCCTGCCGCCCTTGGCCTGCCGGGCCAGAGCGGGATTGGCCAGTAACCCCTGACCCACCATGATCTTTTCCACATTGAGGAATTTTTTGTGGATATCCTGACAGGCTCCGGCGGTGGTCAGGCCGCCGTTGAAGCACAGTTCCCCCTTGTAGGACTCCGCCGCGCGGGCGAACTCCTCCATGCGGACGGGGTGCTTGTAGTAGTCATCCCGCACTCTGGGGTGGATGATGAGCAGGGAGATGGGATACTTTTTAAAAATCTCCAGGATCTCCTCGAACTCCTCCGGGTCGTGCATGCCCAGCCGGGTCTTGACGGAAATTTCCACCTCCGCGCGGCTGAAGATTTCCTCTAAAAACTGATCCAGCAGCAGCAGGTTCTCCAGCATGCCGGAGCCCTTCCGCTTGGCCACCACCGTGCCCGAGGGACAGCCCAGATTCAGATTGACCTCCCCGTAGCCCATCCGCTTCAGCTCCCCGGCGGCCCAAAGAAAGTCCTCGGCCTCCTTGGTCAGCAGCTGGGGCACCGCATAAATGCCCTCGTTGGCCTCAGGGGAGATGTTTCTCAGCTCCCGCTGAGTGAACACGTGGTCCCGGGTGGGACTGACAAAGGGCATATAGTACCGGTCAATGCCGGAAAAATACTTGTTATGGGCCCGGCGGTACTCGCCGCCGGTGACGCCCTCCATGGGCGCGAAATAATACTCCAAAACTTCCGCCTCCTTCCAGATACAAAACAGGTCAAGTTTACCATTCCCGGCCCCCAATTTCAAGAGATATTATCCATGACTACAACAGGCCAAGTAGTGACAAAACCCACAGGTTGTGATAAAATAAAGGAACAATGAAAATTGAGGAGGAGTATTCCTATGGAGCGTTACGGTATCTCTGTCAACATCGATCATGTTCCCGAGCTGGACCCCGAGTTTATTCCTATTGCCCGTTTTAACGAGGCTTTTCTGAAGGACGCCAAGAAGCCCGTGTCCATCGCTGTGGAGCGTGCCGACGGCCAGATGGCCACTGTCCACACCTTCATCCACGGCACCCCCGAGATGGAGAAGGCTGACCACTACTACATCAACCGCATCGTCAAGACCATCCTGTGGATGAAGGGCGGCTTTAAGGTCTATGTCGCCGGCGATGAGGGCATCTACAACTACCTGCAGTCCGCTTTCAGCGCTGAGGGCGAGCAGGCCTTCGACTGGGACTACTTCGCCAACATCTTCGAGCGTCCCTTCGAGATCGTTCTGGTGGACAAGGTCCCCGAGGCTCTGGACGCCCCCAAGGCCATGGGCGGCCACCTGAACGGCTGCCGCATCGGCTTCGACGCAGGCGGCTCCGACCGCAAGGTCTCCGCTGTTGTCAACGGTGAGACCGTCTTCTCCGAGGAGGTCGTCTGGTTCCCCAAGATCAACTCCGATCCCGACTACCACTATGACGGCATTGTCTCCGCTCTGAAGACCGCCGCTGAGCACATGCCCCGCGTCGACGGCGTGGGCGTCTCCTCTGCCGGTATCTTCATCAACGACCGCACCATGAACGCCTCCCTGTTCCTGCAGGTCCCCAAGGATCTGTACGACGCCAAGGTCAAGGACATCTATATCCGCGCCATCAAGGACACCTTCGGTGATATCCCCTTCGCCGTTGTCAACGACGGCGACGTGTCCGCTCTGGCCGGCACCATGAGCCTGAACTCCAACAACGTCCTGGGCATCGCCATGGGCACCAGCGAGGCTGTCGGCTATGTGGACGAGGAAGGCCGCATCACCGGCTGGCTGAACGAGCTGGCTTTCGTCCCCGTGGACGCTGCCGCCGACGCTATGCGTGACGAGTGGTCCGGCGATATCGGCTGCGGCGTCAAGTACTTCTCTCAGGACTCCGTCATCAAGCTGGCTCCCCGTGCCGGCATCGAGCTGGACGAGAAGCTGTCTCCCGCCGAGAAGCTGAAGGTCGTTCAGAAGCTGATGGAGGAGGGCGACGAGCGCGCTGCTAAGGTCTATGACTCCATCGGTGTGTATCTGGGCCACACTCTGGCTTACTACTTCGATCTGTACGGCTACAAGCACGTCCTGCTGCTGGGCCGCGTCATGTCCGGTAAGGGCGGCGACCTGCTGCTGGAGACCTGCAAGAAGGTCCTGGCCGAGGAGTATCCCGAGGCTTACAAGGCCATCAACCTGGCTCTGCCCGACGAGAAGTTCCGCCGCGTGGGTCAGTCCATGGCCGCTGCTTCTCTGCCCGAGATCAAGTAATTGAATCTTCGTCCCTGAATTTCACCTGCCAACGCGGGGGCGGCCTGCGGCCGCCCCCGCGTTTTCTCCGGTAAATCCTCTGTTTTACAGAGCTTTTATATATTTACTTACATCCGTTTTTATTCGTCTTATTTAGAAAGGACATCTCTATGAAGATTAAGAACGCTAAGGTTTTTGTTGGCCGCTCCTTCATCGACGCCGATGTGGAGTTTGACAAGAAGTTCACCGCCATCGGCAAGCTGGAGGGCGAGGCCGACGTCGACGCCGAGGGCTGCTACGTCGTCCCCGGCCTGATTGACATCCACACCCACGGCAACAGCGGTGAGGACTTCTCCGACGGTAAGATCGAGGCCATTCAGCCCATGGCCGACTTCTACGCCGCCAACGGCGTCACCTCCTTCGTGGCCACCACCATGACCCTGAAGGAGGAGACCCTGATGCCCGCCATGCACGCCATCCGTGACTGGAAGCGTAACGGCGGCGCCAAGTGTGCCGGTATCCACCTGGAGGGCCCCTTTGTCTCCCGCGAGAAGTGCGGCGCTCAGGACCCCAGAAACCTGGCTCTGCCCGACATCGGCATGTTCAACCGTCTGAACGAGGCCTCCGGCAATCAGGTCCGTCTGATCACCATGGCCCCCGAGCTGGAGGGCTCCATGGAGTTCATCCGTGAGGCCTCCAAGGTCTGCACCATCTCCGTGGGCCACACCACCGCCGACTACGACACCTCCATGGAGGCCTTCGAGAACGGCGCTACCCACGTCACCCACCTGTTCAACGCCATGCCCACCTTCCAGCACCGCGCCCCCGGCGTCATCGGCGCCGGCCGCGACGCCCACGCCAGCGTGGAGCTGATCTGCGACGGTCTGCACATCCACCCCTCCGTCATCCGCGCCACCTATGAGATGTTCGGCGACAACCTGAACCTGATCTCCGACTCTCTGCGCTGCGCCGGCATGCCCGACGGCGACTACGAGCTGGGCGGCCAGCCCATCGAGGTGAAGAACCACAAGGCCACTCTGAAGGGTACCAACACCCTGGCCGGTTCCTCCATCGCCATGATCGACGCTGTCCGCAACGTGGTCAAGTTCGGTCTGCCTCTGGAGGCCGCTGTCTACGCCGCCTCCACCGCTCCCGCCGATGCCATCAAGGCCAAGGACATTGGCCGCATCGAGGAGGGCGCCTGCGCCGATATGCTGATCCTGGACAAGGACCTGAACCTGAAGGCTGTCTACGTGGACGGCGAGAAGGTCGTCGGCTGAGTCTGACTCTCTTTGCGTATAAAAAAAGCCGCTCCTCCGGGAGCGGCTTTTTTCTGTCCATTTTCGGTTTACTTTCTTTCGTCCCTCTTCCCCGCCCGTGGCGGTCTTGGCTCCCCTTGAGGGGAGGCAAGGGGGCAAAAGCGGTTCCTTTTTCTTCTGTTTGGCCTCGGCGGCCTCTGTATCACGGCCGCCATATATGGCGGCCCTACTCTATATCAGGCTGTATTTTCGGGAGAAGCTGTAGGGCCGCGATATATCGCGGCCGCAGATTTCGGAAATCTATCCTAAAATACACCATGAAACAGAGAAGGAGACGAAAGAAAACCACCCGTTCCAAGGCTCCCATTGGGGGGAGCCTTGGACGGCCGTCTGCGGACAGCGGAACGGGCGAACGCCTCTCATCCCCATCAAAAAACGGTACTGAGTTTCCTCAGTACCGTTTTGTTTTCCTTATCGTAAAAACAGCCGCACCAGCTTCTCCTTCCAGCCGTGATAGGGCTGATAGCGCATGGGCAGATCGAGCCAATTTTTCCGGGTGACGATGGCCTTATAGTGGGTGAAGGTCTCGAAGCCGGTCTTGCCGTGGTAGGCGCCCATTCCGCTCTCCCCTACCCCGCCGAAGGGCAGACGGCTGGTGGCCAGATGGATCATGGTGTCGTTGACACAGCCGCCGCCGAAGGCACAGCCGGTGACCACCTTCTTCACGCTCTGCTTGTCCCGGGTGAACAGATACATGGCCAGCGGGTGGGGACGCTCCCGGATGCGGTCCAGAGCCTCGTCCAGCTGCTTGAAGGTCAGGACGGGCAGGACAGGGCCGAAGATCTCCTCCGCCATCAGAGGGGACTCCCAGTCGCAGGGAGAGACAATGGTGGGCTCCATGCGGAGGTTTTCTTCCTCCCGGCCGCCGCCGCAGAAGATCTTCTCCCCCTCCAGCAGGCCGGAGAGGCGGTTGAAGTGCTTCTCGTTGATGATCTTGCCGTAGTTCTTATTCTCCAGAGGATTTTTGCCCAGCTGGGCGTGGATCTCAGACATGAGGGCGGAGACCAACCGGTCCCGGACCTCCTCCTCACAGAGGATATAGTCCGGGGCCACGCAGGTCTGGCCGCAGTTCAAAAACTTTCCGAATACGATGCGCTTGGCGGCCATGGGGATATTGGCGGTGCGGTCCACGATGCAGGGACTCTTGCCGCCCAGCTCCAGAGTCACGGGGGTCAGATGGTCCGCCGCCCGATGCAGCACCTCCCGGCCCACAGCCTGACTACCGGTAAAGAAGATGTGGTCAAATTTCTGCTCCAGCAGCAGCTGATTCTCCGCCCGTCCGCCGGTGACCACGCAGACCAGACCGGGGTGGAAGGCCTCGGCAATGATCTTCTGGATGACCTCCGCCGTTCTGGGGGCGTAGGCGCTGGGCTTTAATACCACGGTGTTGCCTGCGGCCAGTGCGTCCACCATGGGCTCCAGGGTCAGCAGGAAGGGGTAGTTCCAGGGGCTCATGACCAGCACCACCCCCTTGGGAGCGGGGCGGCGGTAGCTCAGGGCCGGGAACTGGGCCAGAGGGGTCCGCACCATGCGGGTATGGGCCAGGGCGCGGATGTGGCGGCACATGTAGTCGATCTCGCTGTACAGCAGCCCTACCTCGGTCATGTAGGCCTCGGCCCGACTCTTGCCCAGATCGGCCTGTAAGGCCTCAAAGACCTCCGCCTCGTTCTCCCGGATCACCTGTTTCAGGCTGTGCAGGCTGACGATGCGGCTGCCCGTGGGGCGGGTGCGGCCCGATTCAAAATAGGTGCGCTGGCGGTCCATCAGTTCTTTCAGTTCCTCTGCGTTCATGGCGGTCCCTCCTGTTGTGATGTGTCTTATTCTTTTATTATACCGCCCTTTTCCCGGCGGCACAACCGCAGGAAAGCCGTAAAAGGAAGAAAAACCGGTGGAAGTTCAATAATTCCACCGGTTTCTTCATAAAATCTTAAAATTCCGACTTCAAAATCCCGTAGACGCACACGTCAGCCAGACCGGAGGAGCCGGTCATAAGCTTCTGCCGGAGGGTCCCCTCGTACTGCATCCCGCACTTCTGCATGACCCGGCCCGACTTGGGGTTCCGGGTGTCGTGGTCGGCCTGGATACGGTTGAGTCCCACCTGACAGAAGAAAAATTTCATTACTTCCCGGACCGCCTCCGGCATGATGCCCCGGCCCCAGAAGCTTTGGCTCATGCAGTAGCCCAGGGTGATCTCCCCCTCATCCTCCCGGAGATGGAAGCCCTCCACATTGCCGATGGGCTCCCCGGTCTCCTTCCAGATGATGGCCCAGTTGTAGTAGTCGGGCCGCTGGTACTTGGGGATCCAGACCTCCTCCAGCAGCCGCCGGGTGACGGCCACGCTCTCATGGGCGGGCCAAGTCAGATAGCGGGCCACCTCCGGGTCGCTGGCCCAGTTGTGGAAAAACGCCGGTGCGTCCTCCGGCACGAAGCGCCGTAAAATCAACCGCTCCGTCTCCAGCGGTACGGTCCCCTTGTGTTCCATGGTCTCGCCTCCTCGTAAGTTATCCCCATTATAGCCCAGAAACGTGGAAAAAGCAAAAAACGGACTTGGCAGAGCCAAGTCCGTTTCAATGTGGAAAAAATCAGCGCTGGTACTCGAACTCCAGGTTGTACATGGAGACGTAGTCACCGTCGTTGATGCCCATAGCCTCCAGCTTGTCGAACAGGCCGGATTCACGCAGCATCTTGTCGAACCAGTTGCGGCTCTCGTAGTCGCTGAAGTTGACGTTGGAGATGAGGCGCTGGAGCCAGGGGGCCTCGATGATCCAGGTGTCGTCCATGTGCTCGATGCTGACCTCGCCGGTGGTGTCCACCACGGGCTCGGGCTTCACGTAGGTGGGCTCGTACACGGTGACAGGAGGCAGCTGAGACAGCTCCTGAGCGGCCTTCATGACCAGCTCCCGGGTACCCATGTGGGCGGCGGCGGAGATCTCAAAGAGCTCCATGCCCTGGGCCTCCACGTGGGCCCGCAGCTTCTCCAGCAGCGCAGGGTCCTGCATGATGTCCACCTTGTTGGCGGCCACGATCATCTTGCGGGTGGCCAGCTCGGGGGAGTACTGCTTCAGCTCGGCATTGATGGCCTCGAAGTCCTCGATGGGGTCCCGGCCCTCGCTGCCGGACACGTCTACCACGTGGATCAGCAGGCGGCAGCGGTCGATGTGGCGCAGGAAGTCGTGACCCAGACCGGCGCCCTCAGCGGCACCCTCGATGATGCCGGGGATGTCTGCCATGACGAAGGAGACGCCCTCCTCCACGTACACCACGCCCAGGTTGGGGAACAGAGTGGTGAAGTGGTAGTTGGCGATCTTGGGCTGGGCGCGGCTGACCACGCTCAGCAGAGTGGACTTGCCCACGTTGGGGAAGCCCACCAGACCCACGTCGGCCAGCAGCTTCAGCTCCAGCACCACGTCGCGGCTCTCACCGGGGAGGCCGGACTTGGCGAAGCGGGGCACCTGACGGGTGGGGGTGGCGAAGTGCTTGTTGCCCCAGCCGCCCTTACCGCCCTTGCAGAGCACAAAGGACTCGTCCTCGGACATGTCCTTGATGATCTCGCGGGTCTCGGCGTCCCGGATGATGGTGCCGCGGGGCACCCGGAGGATCAGGTCCTCGCCGTCACGGCCGGTACAGCGCTTGCCGGTACCGTCCATGCCGTTGCCGGCCACATACTTGCGCTTATAGCGGAAGTCCATCAGGGTGGACATGTTTTCCTTGATCTGGACCACGACGTCGCCGCCGTTGCCGCCGTCGCCGCCGTCAGGGCCGCCGTTTGCCACGTACTTCTCGCGGTGGAAGGCGACTGCGCCGTTGCCGCCGTCGCCAGAGCGGACGGTGATGCGGGCGGTATCTACAAAGGGTGCTGCCATGTGTGGCACCTCCTTAATTCAAAATAAATCGGTGGAAAACCCAGGTTTTCCGAAAAAATATAACAGAAAAGCCGCAAACGTCACCCGTTTGCGGCTTCCCATTAGCAACTTACTGCGCGATCTCCACGATAGAGACCTGCTTGCGGTCCTTGCCCAGACGCTCAAACTTGACGTGACCGTCCTTCAGAGCGAACAGGGTGTCGTCGCTGCCCTTGCCCACGTTGACACCGGGGTGAATGTGGGTGCCGCGCTGACGAACCAGGATGTTGCCGGCCAGAACGAACTGACCGTCACCACGCTTCACGCCCAGACGCTTGGCGTTGGAGTCGCGGCCGTTACGGGTGGAGCCAACGCCCTTCTTATGGGCGAAAAACTGCAGACCGATATTCAGCATAACTTACACCTCCATAATCGAGATAAATTCAGGATATTCCTCCGCCAGCTGTACCAGGTAGACCATCAGGGCCGTCAGAAGGGTCTGACAGGTCTCCTCGATGTTGTCTCCCAGCCCGGCGGGAAGTTTTAGGGAGATGGACGCTTCCTTCTCGCGGATCTTCACAGGTGCCTCCAGACCCAGCACGTCATTGATGGCGCACTCAGTCAGGCGGACAGCGCTGGTGATGCCTGCGCAAACGATGTCCTCGCCCTCAAGGGCATAACCACTGTGGCCTTTGACTTCAAAGCCCGCAATGCGATTGCCCTCGGAATGAAAGGTTACGGTGGTCATCAGGCCTTGATAGCGCCGATCTGCACCTTGGTGTAGGGCTGACGATGGCCCTGACGCTTGGCGGAACCCTTCTTGGGGGTGTACTTGAAGATGCGGATCTTCTTACCCTTGCCGTTCTTCACGACGGTAGCCTCGACGGAGGCACCCTCAACGACGGGAGCGCCGAAAGTGGCGTTGTCGCCGTCCAGCAGAGCCAGCACCTGATCGAAGGTGATGGTCTGGCCGGCCTCGGCCTCCAGCTTCTCGATGTAGAGGACGTCGCCCTCAGCCACCTTGTACTGCTTGCCGCCAGTCACGATGATTGCGTTCATTTAACATTCAACTCCTTTATTACGGGCTCGCTATCCTGGGGGGGAACCGGGTTCCACTTGTTAAAAAGAGGCCCATTGCACGCCCCTTTCCCCACTCAAAGCGGCTCTGAAATAATATCAATAAATACCCCGAATGTCAAGGGTTTTCCCCGATTTTTTAAAAATATTTTTTGGAGGGTCGGAAAGGAGTGTGTTTTAGGTGTTATGTGAACTAAAGGGGTTCGCTCCTGTGTCTCTCGTCCCGCCCACAGGCGAAAAAGCCTCCCCTGTGTAAGGGGAGGTGGCACCAGTCCGCAGACTGGTGACGGAAGGGTTGTAATCTACTGTTCTTCCACCACCTCTCAAGCAGAACTGCACATACAGGTTACAATCCCCCTCGTCGTCGCGGACTGCGTATCGTCCGCAATCCCACACCGTATCGTGGGATTGCTCCCTCACTTCGTCGCTCCTCCTCTCCCAAACACAACCACTGCGTTGGGTTGCGTTTGGGCCCCCGTTTGGCCGGCAGCCCCCTTTGCACAAGGTGGCCTTTGGCAAGCATCGTTCCAAGTCCTAATCCCCGTCCCGTCCGCAGACGTTTTCACCCGCGCCGCAGGCGCACCGATTCTTTTCACTCTTCACTCTTCTCTTTTCTCCGGGCCCGTCCTGTGCTATACTCATCGGAGGGCCTGCGCCCTACCTTATATATAATGTATATATCTTATATAATACTGTACTGATAAAGGAGCGAGTGCAATGCAGGAAACCAACGCCACCCGCGGCCGCTTCCTTGCCTTTGAGGGCATCGACGGCAGCGGCAAGACCACCCAGCTCAAGCGGCTGGTGAAGCGGCTCAACGACATGGGCCAGCGGTGCTACGAGACCCGGGAGCCCACCGACGGCCCCATCGGCTCCATGATCCGCCAGGCCCTCACCGGGCGCATCAAGCTGGACAACCGGGCCATGGCCGCCCTCTTCGCCGCCGACCGGGTGGACCACCTGACCAACGAGAGCAACGGCCTTCTCCCCATGCTGGACCAGGGTATCCACGTGGTCACCGACCGGTACTACTTCTCCTCCTACGCCTACCACGCCGTGGATATGGACATGGACTGGGTCATTCAGGCCAACGCCCAGGCGGCGCAGCTTCTCCGGCCCACCGCCACCGTCTTTATCGACGTGAGCCCGGAGGTCTCTCTGGAGCGGATCTCCAAGAATCGCTTCTACACCGAGCTCTACGAGGAGCAGGGCCGTCTGACCCGCACCCGGGAGCTGTTCTACCGGGCATTCGAGGCCCAGAAGGACGTGGAAAACGTCATCATCGTCAACGGTGATATGGACGAGGACAGTCTGGAGCAGGCCATCTGGGACAAGGTCCGCCCCTTCTTTCTTTAAAATCACAAAAAACGCCCCGGAACCAGGTTCCGGGGCGTTTTTTATTTATGCTTCGTGATTTGTTCAGCTGTTGGCCTCAGCGCCGTGGCGGGCACGGAGGAAGAACAGGTAGAAGACCATGATGACCATGCCGACAGGCAGGGCAATGACGCCGGGCAGACCGTTGTGGGCCAGGAAGCCGGCCAGCACGTAGGAGATGCCGGAGATGGCGGCACAGGCGATGGCGTAGGGGAGCTGAGTGGACACGTGGTTCACGTGGTCACACTGGGCACCGGCAGAGGCCATGATGGTGGTGTCGGAGATGGGAGAGCAGTGGTCGCCGCAGACAGCACCGGCCATACAGGCGGCGATGCAGATGATAGCCAGGGGGTTATCCATGGTAAAGACGCTCTGGACGATGGGGATCAGGATGCCGAAGGTGCCCCAGCTGGTGCCGGTGGCGAAGGCCAGCAGGCAGCCGATCAGGAACACGATGACGGGCAGCAGCATCTGAACGCCGGTGGCGGAGCTGCGGACAAAGTCACGGACGAAGTACTTGGCACCCAGGGAGTCGGTCATAGCCTTCAGGGACCAGGCGAAGGTCAGGATCAGGATGGCGGGGACCATGGCCTTGAAGCCCTCGGGGATGCAGCTCATCATGTCGCGGAAGCCCATGGAGCGGCGGACGGTGTAGTAGATGAATGCGAACAGCAGGCCGAAGGCGGAACCCAGCATCAGGCCCACGGAGGCGTCAGATGCGGAGAAGGCACCCACGAAGCTGTGGAAGTTCTCGCTGGAGGCGTCGAAGAAGGAGCCGGAGTACAGCATGCCGGTGACGCAGCAAATGACCAGAACGGCGATGGGGAACACCAGGTCCATGACGGAGCCCTTGTCCTCCTCCACCTCTTCGTCCATCATGGCGTAGGGGTTGGAGCCGGAGAACAGGTCGTTGTTCTCGATGGCGTTGGTCTCGAACTTGGCCATGGGGCCGAAGTCCACACGCATCAGGACCAGACCCACCATCATGGTGATGGTCAGCAGAGCGTAGAAGTTGTAGGGGATGGCGCGGATGAACAGGTTCAGGCCCTGACCGTCCTCAGCAAAGGCGGCCACAGCGGCGGCCCAGGAGGAGATGGGGGCGATGATACAGACAGGAGCGGCGGTGGAGTCGATCAGGTAAGCCAGCTTGGCGCGGGAGACGTGGTGCTGATCGGTGATGGGGCGCATGACGGAGCCCACGGTCAGACAGTTGAAATAGTCATCGATGAAGATCAGGCAGCCCAGCAGGATGGAAGCCAGCTGCGCACCCACGCGGCTCTTGATGTGGGTCTTGGCCCAGCGGCCGAAGGCGGCGGAGCCGCCGGCCTTGTTCATCAGGCACACCATAGCGCCCAGGATGACCAGGAAGATCAGGATGCCCACGTTGTAGCTGTCGGCCAGAACGGAACCGACGCCGTCCTGGAATACATGTAAGACCGTACCCTCAAAGCTGAAGTTGGAGTACAGCAGGCCGCCCACCAGGATACCGATGAACAGGGAGGAGTAGACCTCCTTGGTGATCAGGGCCAGTGCGATGGCAATGACAGGGGGCAGCAGGGACATTGCGGTGTTATAGAAGCGGCTGGGGGACTGGACGTAGCCGGTGCCCTCACAGGTGGCACAGACGTTGGTGCCCTCACACACTTCACATTCGGGGTCGGTGCCGTAGCAGGTGGAACAATAACCCATGGTACCGCAGTCGGGACACTCGATCATCTTGGTGCCGGACTCCTCGGTGGGGTCCACGCTGGGGGCTGCAAATGCGGTGGTAGCCAGCGCCAGGATCATCATCAGGACGATCATCATGCGCACAGGCCAGGATCTTCTCGCTCTCATTTCTCTTTCCTCCTATTTTGTGTTTGCACACAGCCTCTCGGCCAAATTCGCGCAAAACAAAAGCCATGGCCGCAGAAGCGCCCATGGCAACACCGGATGCCCCAACAACCATGTATTCCCATACATGGACATAGAGACCTCTGGATAGCGCTCCACTTTTGTGACAGTCCTAGAGATATTTTCCCTATGAACCAGATTCAGCAGCACAGGCAGCTGCTTTCATCTTCGGCGGTGGTCCCTCTCCCCCGGATGGCTGCCTGACCTTCCTCCGGGGTACGCATGAACACCGCGCCTCTATCCGCTGATTTAGTTTTTTGCTGTGTGTGCCGTTATCCTAACATGAGTGGGGTGTCTTGTCAAGGCATTTTTCGCAATCTTTACTTTCTCCCGCTAAACCGGTACAGATACGGCAACTTCCACAGAAAACCCCCGTTTATTGTGTATAAGGTGCCTAAAGGCATTCACCTTTCCACTGCAACGGCATAGAATAGGGGGAGTTTCACCCCTGTTTTTCATAAAAACAAGGGGTCCAAAGGAGGCAGTTTTCCATGGAAAAATCTCTCATTTTTCCCTCTCAGCCGGATCCTGAGACCTTCCGGAGGGTGTGGTCCAGGGTCATGCCGGACCCCGGGCTCTCCCCTGTCCGGCCCCTTCCCCCAGAGGGTGAAACCGCCCAGACAGCCCATGAAGTCTCCCTCATTCCCGCCCTTCTGGAGGACCTGGCCCGCAGCGCGGCAGCCTGTGAGCGAGAGGCAGGGCGGGGCGGTCCCGCCGCCCGTGTCCTTGCGCAGCTGTCCACAGCACAGAGACAGTCCCTCCGTCAGCTGGCCGCCCTCCACTACCTGAAAACCGGGCGGACCTGCACCCTCAGGCCGGGGCCGGAGCCCCCTCTCCCGCTGCCCGCTCTGGTCCGTCGGGAGTACCTCCTCTGCCGCCGCCGGGAGGCCCTGGCCGCCCTGCTGGAGACCTCTGAAGCCGACCCCTGCGGCCGGGAATTTCTCCGCCATTTCCGGGCTGAATGCGGCCGCTGGGCGGCCCTGCTGTGGCGGGTGCTGGAACAGTTTTTCCTCCGTTCTTGACGCACTCCGATTTATGGAGTAAACTAGAGAAAAACAGGCCCGGATGCATCAGAAAAGAGGTTTCCCCATGACAAAGATTCAAGATTTTACATACCCCTCAAGCGACGGCCGACACACCATTCACGCCCGGGAATGGCTCCCCGAGGGGGAGGCCAGAGGCGTGGTGCAGATCGTCCACGGAGTCGCAGAATATATCGCCCGGTATGACCACGTGGCCCGGTTCCTCAACGACCACGGCTATATCGTCTGCGGCGAGGATCATCTGGGCCACGGCGACTCCGCCAAGGAGGACGAGTACGGCTATTTCACCAAGTACGACGGCTGGACCTTAGTGACCGCCGATGTGCGGACCCTCCGCCAGACCCAGGGCAAGAAGTACCCCGGCCTGCCCTACTTCCTGCTGGGCCACTCCATGGGCTCCTTCCTCACCCGGACCTACCTGTGCCGCTACCCCGGGGAGCTCACCGGGGCCATCCTCTCCGGCACCGGCCAGGAGCCCGGTCTCACCGTGGCGGCGGGCAAGCTGCTGGCCCAGATGATTTGCAGCGCCAAGGGCGACCGCTATGTCAGCGTCCTTCTCGACAAGCTCTCTCTGGGCTCCTACAACAACAAGTTCAAGCCCAACCGCACCGAGGTGGACTGGCTCAGCCGGGACAACGCGGCGGTGGAAGCCTACGTGAAGGACCCCCGGTGCGGCTTCAAGGCCACGGCGGGCATGTTCCGGGACATGATGGGCGGTCTGCAATACATCTCCAACCCTAAAAACCTGGCCCAGATGGATAAATCCACCCCCATCTATCTGTTCTCCGGCGCGGAGGATCCGGTGGGCGGCTGCGGCAAGGGCGTGAAAAAGGTCTACGGCTACTTCGACGCCCAGGGCGTGAAGGACCTGCACATGAAGCTCTACCCCGGCGGACGGCACGAGATGTTCAACGAGATCAACCGCGAGGAGGTCATGGAGGACCTGCTCACCTGGCTGGAGGCCCATGTGAAACAGGCCCCGGCTCCCACTTCCGCCGCCGCGAAATAAATCAATCAAGATAAAAAAACGCCCGAACCAATTGGTTCGGGCGTTTTTTGTACTTTTATCAGTCCTGCTTGGGCTGGTCGTCCTCGGGCTTCTCAGCCTCGGGGGCGGCGGGCTGCTCAGGCTTCTCAGCCTCAGCGGCAGGGGCCTCGGCGGGCTGCTCCACCTGCTCGGTGGGAGTCTGTGCGGGCTCCTCCTCAACAGGGGCGGGAGCCTCGATCTTCTCGCTGACAATGTGGATATTGCGGGCGGGAGGCTCGATATCGCCGGGCAGAGTGCGGTTCTTGGGACGGCTGGAGGCGTAGGCCTCCTCCACCTTCTCGGGGTCCTCGCCCCGGATGATGGCCACCATCTCACCGCCGGTGATGGTCTCCTTCTCCAGCAGATACTTGACCACCCGGTGCATGTCCTCCAGATTCTCCTCGATGACCTTCACAGCCTCCTTGTAGCAGGTGTTCAGGATGGAGTTGACCTCGGCGTCCATGGCGGCGGCGGTGTCCTGGGCGCAGTCCAGAGAGGCTCCGCCGTCCAGATACTGGTTGCGGACGGAGGCCAGGGACATCATGCCGAACTTCTCGCTCATGCCGTACATGGCCACCATGTTCCGGGCCACGGAGGTGGCCTCCTGGATATCCTGAGAGGCGCCGTTGGTCTGGGTGTGCATGATGACCTGCTCGGCGGCACGGCCGCCCATGGACACGCAGATCTGGGCTAGCAGCTCCTCGCGGGTGCGCAGGCTGGTCTTGTCCTCCTCAGGCATCAGCAGGGTGTAACCCAGAGAGCCCTCGGTGTGAGGCACAATGGTGATCTTCTGGACGGGCTCGGCGTTCTTCTGCTTGTAGGCCACCATGGCGTGACCCACCTCGTGGTAGGCCACCAGACGGCGCTCGAACTCGGTGAGGACGGAGTTCTTCTTCTCGCTGCCTGCGATGACGAACTCGAAGGAGGCCAGCAGGTCCTCCTGATTGACGGCCCGGCGGCCGTGGCGGACAGCGCGGAGCGCGGCCTCGTTGACCAGGTTGGCCAGGTCGGCGCCCACGGTGCCTGCGGTGGCCAGAGCGATCTTGTTCAGATCCACGTCCTCGCTCAGACGGATCTTGCGGGTGTGGACCTGGAGGGTGGCCAGACGGCCGGCCAGGTTGGGCCGGTCGATGGTGATGCGGCGGTCGAAACGGCCGGGACGCAGCAGGGCCTTGTCCAGCACCTCGGGGCGGTTGGTAGCGCCCAGGACGATGACGCCCTTGCCGGGGTCGAAGCCGTCCAGCTCGGCCAGCAGCTGGTTCAGGGTCTGCTCCCGCTCGTCGTTGCCGCCCATGCGGTTGTCACGGGACTTGCCGATGGTGTCGATCTCGTCGATGAAGATGATACAGGGGGCCATCTTGGCGGCCTCCTTGAACAGGTCGCGGACACGGCTTGCGCCCACGCCCACGAACATCTCCACAAAGTCGGAGCCGCTGATGGAGAAGAAGGGCACGTTGGCCTCGCCTGCCACGGCCTTGGCCAGCAGGGTCTTACCGGTACCGGGAGGGCCCACCAGCAGAGCGCCCTTGGGCAGCTTGGCACCGATCTCGGTGTACTTCTGGGGGTTGTGCAGAATGTCGATGATCTCCTGGAGAGACTCCTTGGCCTCGTCCTGACCGGCCACGTCGGCAAAGGTCACGCCGGTGGACTTCTCCACGTAGACCTTGGCGTTGGACTTGCCCACGCCGCCGATGCCGCCCATGCCGCCCTTACCGCCCATGCCCCGCATGAGGAACATCATGGCACCCACCATGATGATGATGGGCAGGATGCTGGACAGCAACATGGAGAGCATATAGGCTCCGGTGTTGACGGGCTCGGCGTAGTAGGCCACGCCGTGGGTGTCCATCAGGGTGATGAGGCTCAGATCACTGACGGGGGGAGGGGTGGTGACGTACTCCATGTCCTCCAGAGGCACGGGGTCGCCGATCTGGAAAATGCCGCCGGGGGAGGGCTCCTCCTTGGGCAGGTAGGCGGCGGCCTTCTGCTCCATGCCGTCCTTGATGGTGATGACGTACTCGTTGCTGCCCATGTCCACCCGCTCCACCAGCTCGGCGGTCACCCACTGGCGGAAGGTGGAGTAATCCACCATGCGCTGATTTGCCTTCATAGAAGTGGAGCTGCAGCTTCTGAACAGCATGGTCAGCAGAATGGCCCACAGGATCAGACTGAACAGACCCAACAGGTTCTTCTTTTTGTTTCCCTTATTTGGTTTCAAAGGAGAATACCTCCGTTTTCAAAAAATTTTGCGATTGTTCTATGCTAAGTCACGTTGTATCATACCACACCCCTCCCGGAAAAAGCAAGAAAGGCGGCTGTAAACTTTCTGTGAAATCTATTTGAACCGGAAATTTCCCACAAGATTTGGTGCGTTTTTTACACTTCCACCTTTTATCGAAATATGGTATACTGTGTTTTGAATTTATTTTAATTATGCTGGGAGGATTTACCCCATGAACAAGAAGCCCGCTCTGCGCCGTTCCGCTCCTGTGGAGACCGAGAACGACGGCGTGATCGAGGGCCGCAACGCCGTTGTTGAGGCGCTGCGTGCCGGAGTCAACATCGACAAGATTTTCATTATGAAGGGTGAGACCGACGCCACCCTGGGCCATATCGCCTCCACCGCCCGGGAGAAGGGCATCGTGGTGGTGGACGCCGACCGCCGCAAGCTGGACGGCATGAGCCGCACCCACTCCCACCAGGGCGTCATCGCTCTGGCCGCCGTCCGGGAGTACGTCTCCGTGGACGACATTCTGAACATCGCCCGGGAGAAGGGCGAGAAGCCCCTGATCGTGGTCTGTGACGAGCTCACCGATCCCCACAACCTGGGCGCTGTCATCCGTACCGCCGACGCCGCAGGCGCTCACGGCGTCATCATCCCCAAGCGCCGCTCCGCCGGTCTGACCGCCATCGTGGGAAAGACCTCCGCAGGCGCTGTGGCTCACGTCCCCGTGGCCCGTGTCCCCAACCTGACCGCCACCCTGAAGGAGCTGAAGGACGAGGGCGTGTGGGTCTTCGGCGCTGCCGCTGAGGGCAACACCTCCCTCTATAAGGCCGATCTGAAGGGTCCCGCCGCCATTGTCATCGGCAGCGAGGGCGACGGCATGAGCCGCCTGGTGGCTGAGAACTGCGACTTCACCGTCTCCATCCCCATGTTCGGCAAGATCAACTCTCTGAACGCCTCCGCAGCCGCCGCCGTGCTGCTGTACGAGGCCGTCCGCCAGCGCATCGACGGTTAAATTTCATTTGCACCGCCGCAGGGCTGAGAGGCTCTGCGGCGGAATTTCTGAGGAGACCGAGGAGTGCTGTCAATGAGCGAGCATCACGATCCCAACGATCACAAGGAAGAGACACAACTGAACAACGACGAGATGTCCCAGCTGCGCCTTCTTATCGGCAACGCTGACGACGGCGGTTTTCATCTGGACGATATCCTGGCCGAGTACAGCTCCGACCTCCTGTGCGATGATAAGGAGACCGGTGCGGACCTGCCCTGGCCGGAGCCCACCCATATCCCCGTGTCCGACGTGGACAACGTGGTCCCCTTCCCCGGCACCAAGCTCCGGGAGGAGGACGAGGAGGATGATGAGGACGAGGACGAGGAGGGCGACTCCGAAGAGGAGGAAGATCCCGCTTCTGAGGAGGACAGCGAGGAAGCCGAGGAGGAGGAGGAGGAAACCTCCAACGTGCTCCGGTTCCCCACCCAGCCGGAACCCGGCATCAAGGGCCTTATCGATCGGCTGATGGAGAAGGGCGACGCCTTCGCCAGCAAAATGTTTGTGGACAAGGTTGACACCCCGGAGGCCCGCCGTCTGGAGAAGCTGATCCCCGGCACCGACAGGGAGGAGCCCGATGCCCCGCCCGCCCGGACCAGCCGCCTGCGGGTCCGTATTCCCCACCTGCCCGACCTGCCCCGGCACGAGGACTGCCCGCCCTACGAGCTGTTCCGGGCCGTCTCCAAGGAGAAGAAGGACCTGCGGGGCCGCTCCCTGCTGGTGGTCCTGCTCACCCTGCTGGCCGCCGTCCAGCTCATGCTCCCCCTCTCCCTGCTGGGTGAGATGGGTCCGCTGGGCCACCCCAGAGTGCAGGTGCTGATCTCCCTGCTGCTGCTCTGCGCCGGACTCTATCTGGCCCGGGACGTGCTGCTGGACAGCTGGAAGCAGGTCAGGGGCGGCTTTCTGGACGCCACCTTCATGACCGGTTTGGCCGGACTCTGCACCCTGCTGGACGGGTTGGTCCTCATGGCCGTCCCCGGCCCCGTGACCCGGATGCCCTTCTCCGTGGTGGTGCTGGCCGGGTTATACTTCATCCTCCACGGCGCATATCACCGCAGACTGGCCGTCCGCCTGTCCTGCCGCACCGCCGCCGCCTCCAGCGAGCCCTTCCGGGTCACCCTGGACGCCCGGAAGTGGAACGGTCAGGACACCTATTCCAAGTGGAGCGGTGACCAGACCCAGTTCAGCGCCCAGATGCAGACCATGGACGGGGCCCAGCAGATCTTCTGCCGCCTGTGCCCCTTCCTGCTGGCCGCAGACCTGGTCATCGCCCTGCTGAACACCGCCGTCACCAAAAATCCCGCCCAGCTCTTCTGGGCCATGTCCGCCATGCTGATCTCCACCTCCGCCTTCGGCAGCGCCCTGGTCTACGCCCGGCCCTTCCACAAGATCGCCATCCGGCTGGCCAAGTGCGGCGCGGCCCTGGCGGGCTGGCCCGGCGTGGAGAACGCCGACAAGGGCAACCGGGTGCTGCTCACCGACAACGACCTGTTCCCCACCGGCTACATCACCATGAACGGCTACAAGGTCCTCCACGGGTTCGCCGCCGAGCGGGTGCTGGCCTACACCGCCGCCCTGATCCGGGACTCCGGCAGCGGCCTGCTGAAGCCCTTCCACGACCAGCTCCGGGCCGTGGGCGGCCGGTTCTACAACGCCGACCACCTCTGGTTCTACGAGGGCGGCGGCATGTCCGCCAATATCCGGGGCGACCGGGTGCTGGTGGGCTGTGCCGACTTCATGACCCTCCAGGAGGTGGAACTGCCCGAGGACCTGAACGTCAGCGACGCAGTGTTCTGCGCCATCAACGGCGATCTGGCGGGCATCTTCGCCCTGAGCTACTCCCTGCCCGAGGCGGTGTTCCCCTCCGTGGAGATGCTGCTGGAAAATCGGGTGAACCCCGTGCTGGCCACCCGGGACTTCAACATCATCCCGGGGATGCTCCAGCGCCGGTTCCACCTGGAGGCCGACCAGATGGACTTCCCGCCTGTGGCCCGCCGCCGGGAGCTGTCCGACAACGAACAGGGCCACAGCGCCGCCCTCACCGGCCTGCTGTACCGGGAGGGCCTGACCCCCTTCGCCGAGACCATCTCCGCCGCCAAGCGGCTCCGCCGGGCCACCCTGGTGGGCGCTCTGCTGTGCTGTATCGCCTCCGGCCTGGGTCTGGTGCTCACCGCATACCTGACCTCCGTGTCCGCCTTCAGCTCCCTGTCTCCCCTGAGCCTGCTGGTGTACATGCTCCTTTGGCTGGCACCCGTGTGGTTCTTGTCCAGCTGGGCCCACAGATATTAAGGTAACAAAAAACCGACGTGAAGAGTCACGTCGGTTTTTTTATGCCCAGGTCAGCCAGGCGAGCCAGCCGATGAGGACCAGCCACAGCACCAGAAGCGCCGGAAAGCCGTATTTGAAGTACCAGTGCCTCGTCTTGTGCCGGAACACCTTCATACCCAGCACACCGCCCAGTCCGCCGCCGAAGATCACCGGCAGGAACAGGGTCCGCTCAGCCACCCGCCAGCGGTTGTTCCGGGCTCTGCGCTTGTCCATCCCCATCAGGGCAAAGGCCGCCAGATTGGCCAGCACCAGCCACACCAGCAGCACCTTCCAGAGATACAGGTCCATACTCTCCCTCCTCTCTCCACAGCCTGTGGAAAACCCTCCATTCACAGCCCCGCGAAAATCTGGTACACTGGGGGCAGAATAAAAAGGAGTGTTGACTATGATACACCTATATTGTGGAAATGGGAAGGGCAAAACCACTGCCGCCATGGGGCTGGCCCTGCGGATGGCAGGCAGAGGAAACAAGGTCCTCATCGTCCAGTTTCTGAAAACTGAGGACAGCGGCGAGCGGAAGCTGCTGGCTACTCTCCCCGGCGTGACCCTCCTCCCGCTGCCGGAGAAATTGAAGTTCCTCTGGCACATGAACGCCGAGGAGCGGGCCGCCGAGCAGGTCCGCTGTCAGGCCCTGCTGGAGCAGGCGGTGGAGCAGGTGAAGTCCGGCTCCTTCGGCCTGCTGGTACTGGACGAGCTGTGCGGCGCGGTGGACGAAAATCTCATCGACCTCTCCTCCGCTCTGTCCTGTCTGGACCTTTGTGAGCGGCTGGGGACCGAGATCGTTATGACCGGTCAGAATCCCAAAGAGGCCCTGCTGGACCGGGCGGATTACGTCACAGAGATGAAAAAAGTCCGCCATCCCTTCGATTTTGGGGCATCTGCACGAATGGGCGTAGAGTTCTGATATTTCGTTGTATTTTGTGTTTTTTGTGATTTAGGCCCGGTGATTTGGTCCGGTTTTGGTTTGTTATCCAGTTCCGTCATTCTGTCAATATAACATTTTTACTAAAATCTTCAGAAACATATTGCAATGTTTCGTGCAGATAGGTATAATATGTTTCATGACATATCCCCCTTCCCCGTTGGAAGGGTAAAATCTCATAGCGGCAGCGGCATTGAGAAGGCCCGCTGCGAATGTGGAAAGGATTGACAGAACATGGATAAGAAATTTGTTTACCTCTTCTCTGAGGGCAACGCTCAGATGCGCGAGCTGCTGGGCGGCAAGGGCGCAGGTCTGGCCGAGATGACCAACCTGGGTCTGCCCGTTCCTCAGGGCTTTACTATTACCACTGAGGCCTGCACCCAGTACTACGAGGACGGCGAGACCATCAACGCCGACATCCAGGCCGAGATCATGGAGTACATCGAGAAGATGGAGGGCATCACCGGCAAGAAGTTCGGCGATCTGGAGAATCCTCTGCTGGTCTCCGTCCGTTCCGGCGCCCGCGCCTCCATGCCCGGCATGATGGACACCATCCTGAACCTGGGCCTGAACGAGGACGTGGTCGAGGTCATGGCCAAGAAGTCCGGCAACCGCCGCTGGGCCTATGACTGCTACCGCCGCTTCATTCAGATGTACTCCGACGTCGTTATGGAAGTCGGCAAGAAGTACTTCGAGGAGCTCATCGACGAGATGAAGGCCGACCGCGGCGTCACCATGGACGTGGAGCTGACCGCCGACGATCTGAAGGAGCTGGCCGAGAAGTTCAAGGCTGAGTACAAGGAGAAGGTGGGCGCTGACTTCCCCTCCGACCCCAAGGATCAGCTGATGGGCGCTATCAAGGCCGTGTTCCGCTCCTGGAACAACCCCCGCGCCATTGTTTACCGCCGCATGAACGACATCCCCGGCTCCTGGGGCACCGCCGTCAACGTCCAGTCCATGGCCTTCGGCAACATGGGCGACGACTGCGGCACCGGCGTTGCCTTCACCCGTAACCCCGCCACCGGCGAGAAGAAGCTGATGGGCGAGTTCCTGACCAACGCTCAGGGCGAGGACGTGGTGGCCGGCGTGCGTACCCCCATGCCCATCACTCAGATGGCTGAGAAGTTCCCCGAGGCCTTCTCCCAGTTCACCGATATCTGCAAGACCCTGGAGTCCCACTACCGCGACATGCAGGACATGGAGTTCACCGTCGAGAACGGCAAGCTGTACATGCTGCAGACCCGTAACGGCAAGCGCACCGCCGGTGCCGCTCTGAAGATCGCCTGCGACCTGGTGGACGAGGGCGTCATCTCCGAGAAGGAAGCCGTGGCCATGATCGACCCCCGCAACCTGGACACCCTGCTGCATCCCCAGTTCGACCCCAAGGCTCTGAAGGCCGCTACTCCTCTGGCCACCGCTCTGCCCGCCTCCCCCGGCGCCGCCTGCGGCCGCGTGGTCTTCTCCGCCGACGAGGCCAAGGAGTGGGCTCAGCGCGGTGAGAAGGTGGTTCTGGTCCGTCTGGAGACCTCTCCCGAGGATATCGAGGGTATGGCCGCCGCTCAGGGCATCCTGACCGTCCGCGGCGGTATGACCTCTCACGCCGCCGTCGTCGCCCGCGGCATGGGCACCTGCTGTGTCTCCGGCTGCGGCGAGATCAAGATCGACGAGGCCGCCAAGGAGTTCTTCCTGGCCGGTCAGCACTTCACCGAGGGCGACTGGATCAGCCTGGACGGCTCCACCGGTAAGATCTACGGCCAGGCTCTGAACACCGTCGAGGCCTCCATCTCCGGCAACTTCGAGCGTCTGATGACCTGGGCCGACGAGTACCGTCAGATGGGCGTCCGCACCAACGCCGATAACCCCCGCGACACCAAGCAGGCCCGCAAGTTCGGTGCCGAGGGCATCGGCCTGTGCCGCACCGAGCATATGTTCTTCAATGCCGATCGTATCCCCGCCATCCGGGAGATGATCTGCTCCGATACCTCCGAGCAGCGTGAGAAGGCTCTGGCCAAGCTGGAGCCCATGCAGCAGGGCGACTTCGAGGCCATGTACGAGGCTCTCGAGGGCTATCCCATGACCGTCCGCTTCCTGGATCCCCCTCTGCACGAGTTCGTGCCTACTGAGGAGGCCGACATCAAGCAGCTGGCCGACGATATGGGCAAGTCCGTGGCCGAGATCAAGGCCATCATCGACTCCCTGCATGAGTTCAACCCCATGATGGGTCACCGCGGCTGCCGTCTGGCCGTCACCTACCCCGAGATCGCTGCCATGCAGACCCGCGCCGTCATCAAGGCCGCTCTGAACGTCAAGGCCAAGCACCCCGACTGGAACGTCACCCCTGAGATCATGATCCCCCTGGTCGGCGAGACCAAGGAGCTGGCCTTCGTCAAGAAGACCGTGGTGGAGACCGCCGATGCCGTCATCAAGGCCGCCGGTTCCGACATGAAGTACAAGGTCGGCACCATGATCGAGATCCCCCGTGCCGCTCTGACCGCCGACGAGATCGCCAAGGAGGCCGAGTTCTTCTCCTTCGGGACCAACGATCTGACTCAGATGACCTTCGGCTTCTCCCGTGACGACGCCGGTAAGTTCCTGAACTCCTACTACGACAACAAGATCTACGAGAGCGATCCCTTCGCCCGTCTGGACCAGAGCGGCGTGGGCCGTCTGGTGAAGATGGCTGCCGACCTGGGCCGCGAGACCCGCCCCGACATCAAGCTGGGCATCTGCGGCGAGCACGGCGGCGATCCCTCCTCCGTGGAGTTCTGCCACAAGGTGGGCCTGAACTACGTGTCCTGCTCCCCCTACCGCGTGCCCATCGCACGTCTGGCTGCCGCTCAGGCCGCCATCAAGTTCCCCCGCTGAGTCCCGAGAACTGACCTGTTGATAGGAATGACCGCCCCGGTTCCGACTGGAACCGGGGCGGTTTTTGCGCAAAAGAGCCGCACCAAATCGGTGCGGCTCTTCTTATCCCTCCAAAAGGGCTCGTGCTCTCTTTTGGATCTGTTTCTCGATCATCTTTAACCGCCGATCCGGCAGGTTGTAGCGGCTGTTCTTCTTGAATTTAAAGTTTAGCAGATGCCGCAGCTGCTGGTGGCTCCGTTCATCCATGATCTCTCTGGCCGTGCCGATAAAGTCATCATAGACGCTGGGGACAAGGGTCTGGATATACTCTTCCAGTACCTGCTCGTCCTCCCAGCAGTCGCTCCCCGCAAAATTAAACAGGGAATTTCCGTGGTCAAACAGGGGCGCAGGAGCTTTGATTCGATTGGTCTGACTGTCCACCAGAAAACCGAAGTTTCCGAAATGGCGGTCCACATTGCAGACCACAGCGTCAAAGACCAGCATATCCACCAAGGCGTTCCAATACTGCTCGCCCAGGCTCTGATAATACTCTTTCACCGCCGCCATACCGCCTCTGGTCACCAGATGGCCCACCGGAAGAAATGCAGTCTGCTGATTGGTAAACAGCTCGCACTTGGAACACAAAATGCCCTTCCACTGGCTCAGGGTATAGGGAACTGCTTCGATGCCCATGGCCTGTGCCACCTGATAGGCGTAGAACTCTGAGTAGGGCTCAAAGCCCGTATTGGACGCCCCCTGAGTGCCGCCCTTGAAGAGATAGATCTTGCCGCTGATCCTCCGCCAGCACTTGGGGAGCATCCCGTTGGTGGTGAACTCAGGACTGGAGAGCAGGGACGTCCTCAGGCTGCTTCCATAACCGGTGAAGGCCATCCAGGCCAGCACGTTGCTGAAGCGGTTGTCGTACAGATTGACCTTCTCAAAGGTGCTGGGGTCGTCCTCCTTCACCACCCAGTAGGAGTCATTCAAAGACAGCCCCTTGCAGAGGTCGATGATGCTCATGGGGCGGTTCAGATTTAATCCACATTTCGCCAGCAGATTGTGGACGTAGGCCCGGTTTTTGGGAATGGTGCGCCGCTTCAGCCAGCGCCTCAGGCTGTATTCCTTCAACTCTAAATCCATAGGGAGCTGCTGTCGGTTCTCCTCATCTACCCACAGGATTTCGATCTCTGGGTCGCTGGTGTCAGTCGTCGCCGAGAATTTCAAAAGAGGCGTATCAAATTGTTTCAAAATATAATTCATTCCGGTCACCTCCGTTGGAAAACATAACATATTGATTTATTATATCATACTATACTATGCTTGAACACTATACCACCCCATGTAAAAACCACTTACATAAGAAGGATGCCATTCAGCTTCCATCGCTATTAGTTTTCGACCTTTATTTTTTATCGAAACAAGTCTCCCAAATATCAAAACCGACTTGAATGGGAATCTTTTCCGGTGTAATATAGGGATGAACGATCCCCACGCATTTTCCTTTTGCAGGAGACAGCGATTTCCCCGTAATATATACAGCTGCTCAGGCCGCCATCAAGTTCCCTCGCTGAGCCCCGGGAGCTGACCTGTTGATAGGAATGACCGCCCCGGTTCCGACTGGAACCGGGGCGGTTTTTACAAAAAGGAGACGTCCGAACGTCTCCTTTTTATATTTATTTTTTGTCCTCGATGATATGCTCTATCAGCTGATCGGCATGCCTGTTCAGCCGGTCCACAGCATCCTCGCCCAGAAGCTTTCCAACCATTTGCATACCCATCCCCAGATTGGGCGGACGGGTGGTGATATTATGGCAGTCAGAGGCCATAATATGTGCCTGGTGGCGCTTTAGGAACTTGACGATATCTCTGCGCTCAAAGAAATGGGGCATAGGGGCAGAGCTCACCTGAACGGGCATCCCCATCCCGATGATCTCCCGGATATACTCCTTCTTCTGGTGCTTCACATAGCGCTCCAGATGGGCAAAGATCGGGGTGATCCCCTGCTCCATCAGCTCATAGATCTCCCGGAGCATTCCGGCGTTCCAGGTGTAGAAGGGCATTTCCAGCAGCATATAATTGCTGTTGTTGATACAGAGCCGATCCAGTTCGGGCCACTGGGGCATATTGGGCACCCAGGCGACCTCTGCACCCAGCAGAAGCTTCGGTGCGGAGGCCTTTCGGCCCTCGAGTTCCTCTGTCAGCTTCTCATAGGCTGCGGCGCGGCGTTTCAAAAAATGTGCCGGCTCCTCCTTGTCCCGATAAAAATGAGGGGTCAGCGTGACCACATCCACGCCCTGCTCCAACTCCATGCGGAGCATCGCCAGACTCATATCCACATTTTTCGAGCCGTCATCCACGCCGGGCAGGATATGAGTATGGATATCTACCATTCCCATTACTTTCCGTTCACTCCCTCCGCTTTATTATGCTCTCCGCAGCCATAACCATAGCCATAGCTCCTATACTTCTTGTACTTTCCGTACTTGCCACACGCTGTGCCGGGGCGCGATCATGAATTTGGTATAGAAAAATGCGGCCAGAGCCAGCACAAGAGTGCTGATGAGCAGCACCACCCAGTGTCGCAGACGGTAGCGCATCAGCCTGCCCGGGTCGATCTCTATCTCGTCTCTTCTCTCATTCACGGGAGTTCCTGCATTCATTCCATATGGAAAGATAATTGATGCTTTGTCATATCTGATCCATTTTTCTCTGCGATACGCGCTCCCGGAGCCATCCCAGGAGCCACAGGAGGACCAGTGCCGCAGCCGCACCCGCGGTATCGATCAGAACATCTCTGATTTCTCCGCTCCGTCCCGGTACAAATAATTGGATCCCCTCATCCACTCCCGCCGTAACAGCGGACAGCAGAAAGGGATAGCCCGGCTTGCTGCCCCGAAACACACCGGACCAGAGCAGCCCCAATATCGCAAATTCCGTGATGTGTGCCGCCTTCCGTATCACGAACTGACGCACAGCCTCCGGCGTACAGAGAAAGTCCAAAATGGGGCTCAAAAGCTGCTCTGCCCGTCCGCTTTGAGCACTGGACACTGTTGCCGGACACATTGAATTATGCCATATAAAGGCGGTCCATACAAGGGCGAACAGAAGAAACGCGATCTTCTTTCTCCCATATTCAGGCGTCACTTTTACATCCGGTCTCATAGGAACACTTACTTTCTCCAAACCATCTTATTGACCACCCCTGTGTAGCTCTGGATGATCTTCACCACCTTGGTGGAGACGTTCTCCTCCACGTAGTCGGGGACGGGGATGCCGTAGTCCCCATCCCGGTTCATCTCCACGGCGGTGGCGACAGCCTGGAGGAGAGAATCCCCCTGAATGCCCGCCAGCACGAAGCAGGCCTTGTCCAGGGCCTCGGGCCGCTCGGTGGAGGTGCGGATGCACACCGCCGGGAAGGGGTGGCCCACGCCGGTGAAGAAGCTGGACTCCTCGGGCAGGGTGCCGGAGTCGGACACCACGGCGAAGGCGTTCATTTGCAGGCAGTTGTAGTCGTGGAAGCCCAGAGGCTCATGCTGAATGACCCGCTGGTCCAGCCGGAAGCCGGACTGCTCCAGACGCTTCTTGCTCCGGGGGTGGCAGGAGTACAGAATGGGCATATCGTACTGCTCGGCCATCTTGTTGATGGCGGTGAAGAGAGAGGTGAAGTTGGCCTCGGTGTCGATGTTCTCCTCCCGGTGGGCGGACAGCAGGATGTACTTCCCCTTCTCCAGACCCAGCCGTGCGTGGATATCGCTGGCCTCGATCTTGTCCAGATTCTTGTGCAGGACCTCCGCCATAGGAGAGCCGGTGACATAGGTGCGCTCACGGGGCAGTCCGCAGTCCGCCAGATAGCGGCGGGCGTGCTCGGAGTAGGCCATATTTACATCGGAGATGATATCCACGATGCGGCGGTTGGTCTCCTCCGGCAGGCACTCGTCCTTGCAGCGGTTGCCCGCCTCCATGTGGAAAATGGGGATGTGGAGCCGCTTGGCGCCGATGACAGACAGGCAGGAGTTGGTATCGCCCAGCACCAGCACGGCGTCGGGGTTCAGCTCCACCATCAGGTCGTAGGACCTGGCGATGATATTACCCATGGTCTGACCCAGAGTGTCGCCCACGGCCTCCATGTAGACCTCCGGGTCGTCCAGCTCCAGGTCCTTGAAGAACACCCCGTTCAGATTGTAGTCGTAGTTCTGGCCGGTGTGGGCCAGAATAGTATCAAAGTATTTCCGGCACTTCTTGATGACCTCAGCCAGACGGATGATCTCAGGGCGGGTACCCACGATGATCAGCAGCTTCAGCTTGCCGTTATTTTTGAAGGAAGTCATAATTTTCTCTCCTTTGCAGCGGATAGGCCCGGTTTTCAATGACCTGCCCCGCCTCCGCTTTCATGCAGGCGGGGATGTGATTCTCCGCCTTGACGATGGCACCCAGGCAGATATGAGCGCCTGCGCCGATGGTACAGCCGTGGTCTACGATAGAACCGCAGTTGATGATACAGCCCCGCTCCACGGTACAGCCGGTATTCACCAGCGCCTTGGGCAGGACCATCACCCCCGCGCCCAGCTTTGCCGTGGGGCTGACGTAGGCGGTGGGATGGACCAGCGCGGCCACGGAGATTCCCGCCGCCGCCAGGGTGTCCACCCAGTTCAGACGGCTCCGGTTGTTGCCGAAGGCGGGGTACATCTCGGTCTCCCTGTCCCGAAAGAGAAGGAAGTCAGAACATACACCCAGAATATCCTCCCCCTCCGCGTTGTCGTCCAGAAAGGCCACCCGGGTATATTTCCCGGACTGGCGGGCCATGTCGGCCACGGTCTGGCCGTAGCCGCCCGCGCCCAAAATCAGCAGCTTCATTCCGTCACCTTCTCGAAAAAGGTGTCGGGGTGGTTGGGGTCGAACTGCTCGTTGGCCCACATCACCGTGACCAGGTTCTCGGTGTCGCTGAGGTTGATGATGTTATGGGTATAGCCGGGGAGCATGTGGACGGCCTCGATCCTGTCGCCGCTGACCTCAAATTCCAGCACCTCGTCGGAGCCCACCTTCCGTTCCTGAATCAGGCCGTGGCCGGACACCACGATGAAGAACTCCCACTTGGAGTTGTGCCAGTGCTGGCCCTTGGTGATGCCGGGCTTGGAGATGTTCACGGAGAACTGGCCGCAGTCTGCGGTTTTCAACAGCTCGGTGAAGCTGCCCCGGTCGTCCACGTTCATCTTCAGCGGGAAGGAGACGGCCTCACGGGGCAGGTAGGACAGGTAGGTGGAGCAGAGCTTCTTGGCGAAGCTGTTCTCGGGGAGGGCGGGCATGACCAGGGTGTTGGGCTGATTTTTGAAGGAGTTCAGCAGGTCCGCGATCTCGCCCAGAGTCGCTTTATGGGTGGTGGGAACGGCGCAGTAGCGGCCGTTCTCGGCGAAAACAGGGCTCAGACCGTCGTAATCACAGCGGTGGCTCCTGCCCTCCAGGGCGTCCAGCAGCTCCTCCACCAGATCGTCGATATACAGCAGCTCCAGCTGGGTGGCCCGGTCGTTGACCCGGATGGGCAGGCCGTTGGCGATGTTATGGCAGAAGGTGGCCACGGCGCTGTTATAGTTGGGGCGGCACCACTTGCCGAAGAGGTTGGGGAAGCGGTAGACCAGCACGGGTGCGCCGGTCTCCTTCTCGTAGTCGAAAAATAACGCCTCGCCCGCCAGCTTGGACTTGCCGTAGTCGGACTGGCCGTAGCGGCCGATCAGCGTGGCCTGGATGGAGGAGGACAGCATGACAGGGCACTTGTTCCCGTGCTTTTTCAAGGTATCCAGCAGGGTGGCAGCAAAGCCGAAGTTGCCCTTCATGAACTCGCTCTCATCCTTGGGGCGGTTGACGCCGGCCAGATTGAACACGAAGTCGCAGTCCTTACAGTAAGCGGCCAGCTCCTCCGGGGTGCTGTCCACGTCGTACTCGTAAATTTTGTCAATGGTCAGAGTGGGACGGGTGCGGTTCTTGCCCTGGGCGATGTTCCGCAGGTTACAGACCAGATTTTTTCCCACGAAGCCCCTGGCTCCGGTGACCAGAATTTTCATTTCAGATTCGCCTCCATCTGTCTCAGCTGCTCCCGGACGTAGTCGGTGGTCAGCAGCTTTTCCATGGTGCCGTCCACGCCCAGACGGTTGGTGTTGTGGCTGGTGTAGGACTCATCGGCCATGGTGTGGACCTGGCCGTTGACCACGAACTTATCGTAGTTCAGATCACGGCTGTCGGCGGCCACGCGGAAATAGTGGCCCATATCCTCGCTGCGGAGCCGCTCCTCCCGGGTCATCAGGGTCTCATACAGCTTCTCACCGTGGCGGGTACCGATGATGCTGGTGCCGGTATCACCGAACAGCTGCTGAACAGCCTTGGCCAGGTCGCCGATGGTGGAGGCGTCCGCCTTCTGAATGAAGAGGTCGCCGGGATTGGCGTGCTCGAAAGCAAACTTGACCAGATCCACAGCCTCGTCCAGGTTCATCAGGAAGCGGGTCATCTCGGGATCGGTGATGGTGACGGGCTTGCCCGCACGGATCTGGTCGATGAACAGAGGAATGACAGAGCCGCGGGAACACATGACGTTGCCGTAGCGGGTGCAGGAGATGACGGTGTCGCCCCGCTCGGCGGCCACACGGGCGTTGGCATAGATGACGTGCTCCATCATGGCCTTGGAGATGCCCATGGCGTTGATGGGGTAGGCGGCCTTGTCGGTGGACAGACAGACCACCCGCTTGACCTTGTTCTCCACGGCGGCGTGGAGCATATTGTCGGTGCCGATGATGTTGGTCTGAACGGCCTGCATGGGGAAGAACTCGCAGGAGGGGACCTGCTTCAGGGCGGCGGCGTGGAAGATGTAGTCGACGCCGGGCATGGCGTCGGCGATGGATTGGGCGTTGCGGACGTCGCCGATGTAGAACTTGACCTTGTTGACAAACTCAGGGTACTGGGCCTGCAGGTCGTGGCGCATATCATCCTGCTTCTTCTCGTCACGGGAGAAGATGCGGATCTGGCCGATATCCATGGTCAGAAAATGCTTCAGAACGGTGTGGCCAAAGGAACCGGTACCACCGGTGATCAATAGAGTTGCTCCGGAAAATGCGGACATGATTCTTCTCTCCTTGTTTTTTGTACTTGCACTCATTGTTTATCATTTAACCGCTGTAACTTTCCCTTCCTCCACGCCTTCTGTACTCTCCGGCATAAACAAGATTTTTACTGTTGCGATGATAATTTTGATATCCTCCAAGATGCTGGGATGTGCGATATACATCAAATCCATCTGTAATTTATCATAGGGCGGAGTATTGTACTTGCCGTACACCTGAGCATAGCCGGTCAAGCCTGCCTTTGCCTGGAGGCGAAGAACAAACTCGGGCATCTCCTTCTGATACTCTGCTGCGATCTCAGGCCGTTCAGGCCGGGGACCGACGATGGAGAGTTCACCCTTCAGAATATTGATGAGCTGAGGCAGCTCGTCAAAGCGCAGTTTGCGGATCACCTTGCCGATAGGGGTGATCCGATCATCGTGATCTCCGGTGGACAGTCGGGCCACGCCGTCCTTCTCTGCATCGGTCCGCATAGAGCGGAACTTATAGATGGAGAACGTCTCCCCATCCTTGGTCAGCCGCACCTGGGAATAGATCGCAGGACCGCCATCATACATTTTAATTGCAATTGCAACTACCAGCATGATGGGACTGAGAACGAGCAATGCAATCAGCGAGATCACAATATCCATGGTTCGCTTCATAAAAAGATACTCCGGAGTAGCGTTGTATCGCTTCACGCTCAGCATGGGAATATGGAACAGATGGCTGGGCGTTGCGCTGCTCATGACCACATCACCGATGCGGGGAAGGACCAGCAGCTGAATACCCTTCGCCACACAGTATTTCAGGATGATATTTCTCTCCTTGCTGTGGATGCCGCTGATAAACACCACATCAACATCGTCCAGTACCGAGAGGTCCTCCATACACTCCTCTGCACTGATCTTCTGCTTGAGTGCATATTTTCGCTCAAGGCCGTACTTACGGATCATCTTATCCACACCACGGTAGCCATCATCGACGATCACCGTCGACTTGGGCGGAAAAATGCAGTAATACAGCTTGTTGGACAGGAACGACCAGACAACTGCAATCAGGCTCTGGGCGACCAGACACAGTACCATCGGGAGGACCGCAGGAAATCCACGGACCAACAGCCAGATCACAACAAACATGATGGCGTCTGCTGCCAGCGCAGAAAGGCTCTGGCTGTATACCATCTCAGAAATCCTTTTGGTAGATATCTGGAACGCCTCATAAATACGTCCGAAAATACAATACAGCACAATAAACAGTGCTGCAATCAGGTAGTTTTCCGCTCGATAACCATTCAAGCAAGCTTTTTCTGCATATGCAGCGCCCCAGACAAATCCAAACGGCACTGACATCAGCAGCAGATTTAACAGCTTAATACTTCGTAGCAGCAAATCATGATGAATTTTTTTCAAAGCAAATCCCTCTACTTTTTTCTTTCTCATTCATTCAGATAGTTGTCGCGTAATATACCACTGTCACCCAATACAGGAATCTCCCGTATTTTTCTCTATCCTTCTGAAACCGTGAAAAGACAAAGCAGTCCCAGTCTCTGAAAAGACGTTTCTGCTTTGCCTTATCTATTCCTCTTTTTCCAGAATTAGCAATTGCTAATTCACGGGGAAAGGATGGTAATATTGGGGTGAGATTTCCGTTTTTAATATTTTTGTGTGGTATTCCTTTATTGTCTCGAACAGCCTTTTCCATTTTACTACCAGCATTACAGAAAGGCAAGTCCAAAGAATACAATCTTTTCCATTTCCGTCCCCTTATGCCGCTATGCCGCGCTTTATTATCCATTCAATTTATATTAACATTTTTCAGGATTAAATTATTAAAATCCGGGTAAAAGCTCTTTTCATCGCCGTTATAAGTGTTGATCTCATTTTGCTCTTTCTCCTCCGTTTTTGTGGATCTCTTACTTAAAAAGGAATTTTTGTGTTTAGCTCTCTGCAGATTTTTCTCTCCGCCAAGCTGAACTCCTCATTGCAGAGATGCCAAAATTTATAAAAAACGGGTCCGCGGCAAATGCCGCAGACCCTGTAAAATGCTCAAATAATTTCCATATCATTCAACTGAAAATCTCTGCTCTTCAGGCTTCTCCAAAAAGTTCTTACCGCACAGACAGCACGGTCCTCATCCAATTCGTAAGGATCCAGCAGAGCCTGTGCCAGCTCTTCCCGTGTGCGTTTCCGGGCCAGCCGCCCCCACAGGAACGCGCCCACGTCGTTCATGGTGATCATCAGATCCAGAGCAGCATCCACGCCGGAGGGAACGGCGACGTTCTCCCCTGCCACTCACCGGAGAAAAAATCCTGAGACCCGGAGGCCTCAGGATCAGGAAACCTTAATTTTCGCCTCTGCACATGGCGTTGTACCGCTTGAGGGCGTCCCGGTAGGAGGTCACCACCGCCTTGCGGGAGGAGCCGCCGTAGCACTGGTGGAGGGTGCCGTCCAGCCATTGCTCAATATCCGGGAACACCTCATCCAGGAAGAGACGCCGCAGATAGTCCTCCGTCAGCGGCAGGGTGTGGGTGCAGTTGAAGCCCACCACCTTCCGGCTCTCCGCATCCACCTCGAAGGCCATGTAAAAGGAGCCGTAGATCCGGGTGATGGAGTTGTCCGCGTTGGTCCGGGACTCGCCCACCACAAAATAGCTGCCGGGCTTTCTGTTTCTGTCCATGGGCCCGCCTCCTGTCTTTTTCAGAGTAAAGTATTATAATTATAAATTCCCCGCGCTCCCCTGTCAAGGTTTTCCGCCTTCATTTTGATCAGTCTGTACAAACAGAGCCCGTTCCGGGCCGATTATTTTATTCCGATTGCAAAATGTCTTGAGGAGAGTCCTTTTTATACGCCGTGTCATCATACAGCGCAAACAGGAGCCACACAGCCGGCTCATTGCGGGACCATGGAAGCAGGACCCCTCTGTTCATAAATTTTGCATGATCGTTTTATAGATGCTGAGACCGATCTCTTTCCTGTAGGCCTCATGATACAAGGCTTCGGCCCTCTTCCCCATCTCAGCCGTGAGCTCCGGATCATCTTTCAATCGAAGGATCGCCAGCTCCAGCCTTGCTGCATCACCGATCGGAGCAAATGCGCCGATCTCTTTGCACTGAATTTCTTTGGCGAGATACGACTCCTCCTCGACAATGGCTATAACAGGCTTTCCGCCCTGCAAATAACTGTAATACTTGCTGGGGGCGCACATGCCCTTCAGCCCCTTTTCCAGGCTGACCACACAGCAGGAGCTGACGGCGACGGCCTGCTCAAACTCCTCTCCGGTGAGAAAATCCCGTATCTGTACATTTTTCAGCTTCTGCTTTTCAAAGCGTTCTGCAATGGCAGGCTTTTTATTGCCGTGGCCGACGAACAGAAACCGGACCTCATCGTTGTCCTTCATATTCTCCACCGCCTGCACCAGCGTCTCCATCTCCTGACAAATCCCCATATTTCCAAAATAGGACACAATGAATTGTCCCGGTTCATAGCCGAAGCGGGCGCAGCCCTCCTCTGTGGCTTCTGTTTTCTGTTCATGCGCCCAGTTGGCGATCGTCGTTACCCGGTCCTCCGTCAGCTCAGGGCGGTTTTCCAGCAGAAATTCCTTCATCTCGTCGGTCAGAGACACCACCATGGAGGCCCGCCTGTAGAGCATATGGTTGATCCACCGCATCCCCCGGTCGAGGATGCTGCCGGGCCGGATACTGTCAGAGGCAAAGGCCACCTCAGGATAGATATCGTATGCCACAAAGACGATCTTGGTTTTAAACAGCATATTTGCCATCACCGGCACGATCGGCAGAATGGGCGGATTGGAATAGACCACCACCGTCCTGTAGCTTCGCAGCTGAAAAAGGCGCAGAAGCACGCTCAGCGTAAAAGACATATAGTTGACTAACCGACTCAGTTTTTTCGCCCGTTTCATTTGAATATATCGAATACGCCGGATCCCGACCCCATCTTTTTCTTCCCGCATGGGGATGTTCGTTTCATCGCTGTACTCTTTGGGATACCCCACTAACGCATCAACGGAAAAGCCGTGATCGACAAAATACTTTGCGGTGTCAAAGGGCAGCGTTGCCGATGAATTGTGTTCGGGATAAAAAAACTGGCACAAAAATAAAATATCTTTTTTTCTCATTTCAGAGGCTTCTCCGTTTCTCACCTTACCGCTGTTGTCCGTTCCCCGTCTCCCTGCCCCTGGCGCTGTACCCCGCCGGAAGGTCGCCGCGGCCTCGCAGGAGAGCTGTAGAGCCTCGGGGCTCGCCCGCCGCAAAACAGCTGCCGGGCGTTCTGTTTCTGTCCATGGGCCCGCCTCCTGTCTTTTCCAGAGTAAAGTATTATAATTATAAATTCCCCGCGGTCCCCTGTCAAGGTTTTCCATCTCTTTTTTGCTCACTATGCACAAATGAATCTCCTGATGGTCCGCTGATTTTATTCTTATTGTAAAAAATCTTGACAGGTCCCCGCTTTTCCTCTATAATGAAAGAAAGCAACAGATTCTTCCAATTGAATATCGCTGCTTTATCCTGTGGCCCGATATATTTCCTATATCGGTAATAAGCGGATGAAACCCAGCATAGAAACACGGCGTAGAGGTCGTGTATTCTATGCTGGGCTTTTTTTATGAAAAAAGTGAGAAAAGCCCGATTTTCCGGCCATCCCACTTGTTTCGAATGAGGTACACAAACCTTCAAGGAGGTAACAGCATGAAGATCACGGAGGTAAAACTGGGGAAAATATCCGTTCCCCTGCGGGTGCCCTTTAAAACGGCCCTGCGCACCGTCAACAGCGTGGAGGATGTGATCGTCGAGATCCACACCGACACCGGAGCCATCGGCTACGGCGAGGCGCCTCCCACCGGAGCCATCACCGGCGACACCACCGGGGCCATCATCGGAGCCATCCAGGACCACATCGGCAAGAGTATTCTGGGCCGGGACGTGGACGACTTCGAGGACGTGCTGCAGGTGGTGCAGAAGTCCGTGGTGAAGAACACCAGCGCCAAGGCGGCGGTGGATATGGCTCTGTGGGACCTGTACGGCCAGCTGTACAAGCTCCCGGTGCATAAGCTGCTGGGCGGAGCCCGGAAGTCCATCGTCACCGATATCACCATCAGCGTCAACGCCCCCGAGGAGATGGCCCGGGACGCCATCAACGCCAAGGAGCGGGGCTATGACTGTCTGAAGGTGAAGGTGGGTGCCAACCCCACGCTGGACGTGGCCCGTCTGGCCGCCGTCCGTCAGGCCGTGGGCAATGACATCTGCATCCGCATCGACGCCAACCAGGCCTGGAGCCCCAAGCAGGCCGTCCGCATCCTCAACGAGATGCAGGACAAGGGTCTGGCCATCGAGTTCGTGGAGCAGCCCGTGAAGGCCCACGACTTCGAGGGTATGAAGTACGTCACCGAGCGCAGCTACGTCCCCGTGCTGGCCGACGAGAGCGTGTTCTCCCCTGAGGACGCCATGAAAATCATGCAGATGGGTGCGGCCGATCTGGTGAACATCAAGCTGATGAAGTGCGGCGGCCTGTACAACGCCCTGAAAATCGCCTCCGCCGCCGAGGTCTTCGGCGTGGAGTGCATGATCGGCTGTATGCTGGAGGCCAAGATCTCCGTCAACGCCGCCGTGGAGCTGGCCTGTGCCAAGAAGATCATCACCAAGATCGACCTGGACGGCCCCGTGCTGTGCAGCGAGGACCCCATTATCGGCGGCGCCACCTTCGACGAGAAGGTCATCACCGTCTCCGACGAGCCCGGTCTGGGCATCAAGGGCATCGAGCCCGGCCGTCTCATCTATATCTGATCCCCGCGTTTTGTTTGTGCCTGACCCGCAGAGACGGGTAAAATAAGAAGAGAAAGGGAGAGAATTATGGTCATTACCAATGGTTTCACCTACATCGCAGTCCTGATGTTCATAGCAGGCACCCTCTTGTTCCTGGAGAAAAAGACAAAGTGGAAGGTATTCAGCGTGGTACCTCCCCTGGTCTGGATCTACATCATCAACATGGTCCTGTGTACCGCAGGCGTGTACAACTCCGAGGGCGTGTCCGCCGCCTACGGCGCTGTGAAGAACAACATCCTGTACGCCATGATCTTTGTCATGCTGCTCCGCTGCGACTTCCGCAAGCTGGGTAAGCTGGGCCCCCGCATGATCGCCATTTTCATGGGTTCCGCCATCACCCTGGGTATTGGCTTCGCCGTTCTGTACCCCGTGTTCCACGGCCCCATGGGCGGCGCTGAAAAGACCTGGGCCGCCACCGCCGCTCTGTACGCCTCCTGGGTGGGCGGCTCCGCCAACATGGCCGCCATGCAGGACGCTCTGCCTGTGGACCCCGGCTCCTACAGCTGCGCTCTGGCTCTGGATACCGTGTGCTACTCTCTGTGGATCGCCCTGCTTCTGCTGGCCGTCCGCTTCTCCGGTAAGTGGAACAAGTCCACCAAGGCCAACACCGCCGGTCTGGACGCCATCGCCGCCGCCGCCAACGCCGAGGTGGCCAAGGAGAAGAACAACCGCCCCAGCGCCGCTGACTGGATCTTCCTCATCGGCCTGTCTCTGCTGGTCTCCGCCGTGTTCCAGTGGCTGGGCACCGCTCTGGCCGGCTGGCTGAAGTCCATCGGCCTGGCCATGTTCGACAAGGGCACCTGTATCACCGTGCTGATCACCATCTTCGGCCTGATCTGCGCCATGTCTCCTCTGGGCAAGCTGCCCGCCGTGGAGGAGCTGTCCAACGTCTATCTGTACGCCGTTGTCTCCCTGCTTGCCTCCACCGCCTCCGTGGTGGATCTGGTCTCCGCCCCCATGTGGGTGGTCTACGGCCTGCTGATCCTGGTCATCCATGTGGTCCTCATGTTCGTCCTGAGCAAGATTTTCCACTGGGATCTGTGCATGTGCTCCACCGCCTCCGTGGCCTGTATCGGCGGCTCCGCCTCCGCCCCCATCATCGCCACCGCCTACGACGCCTCCTTCGCCGGTATCGGCGTTCTGATGGGCGTTCTGGGTGCGGCCATCGGCAACTTCTGCGGCCTGGGCATGGGCGTGCTCCTGCAGCTGTTCGTCTGATCTCATTCCTCATTCATTCCGGGTATTCCCCTCTGAAAAGAGGGGAATACCCCTTCTTTTACCCCAAGGAGGTAGCTTATGGATCTCAATCACACTCTGCACGCCCTGCATCTGGGGCTCCCGGAGGACGTGGAGCGTCTGCGGGGCTTCGGCGACTACGCCGGCGCGGCGGCGGCCATTGACCGCCATCTGGCATCCGACAAACTCACCGAGCCTATGCGGAACTGCCTGACCGCCCAGCGGGAGCGGCTGCGCCGTCTGCCCGCCGACTATCCCCTGACCCGTGCCGAGGCGCTGGCCCTGGCCCGGAAGCAGGTCCCGGACTTCTCCCAGGCGGAGTTCGACGCGCTGGAGCAGGACTGCCGCATCGATTTTATCTACATCAACGGGGAGAAGCGGTACTTCGACCGCTTTTTCGAGACGCTGACCAAGACCGACCGGGAGATGGCCCGCCGGGCCGCCGCCGATCCGGTGGGCTCCGACGGCCACGACAACTTCGGACGGCTGGAGCGCACCCTTGAAAAGATGCACACCCGGGGGAGCGCCGCCGCCCGCATCCGCTGCCGGGCCACCCTCCGTCTGAAGGAGGACCGGTTCCGCCCCGGTGTATCCGTCCGGGCCCTGCTGCCCCTCCCCTGCGCCTGTGAGTCCCAGAGCGAGATCCGCATCGAGGAGGTCTCCCCCGCCCCGGCCCACATCTCCCCGGAAAATGCGCCCCAGCGGGTCATCCTGTGGGAGGAGGTCATGGAGGAGAATCACCCCTTTACGGTGGAGTTCTCCTACGTGCGGACCGCCCGGTTCACCGACCTGAGGGAGCCCGTCCCCACCGACGCCCGCCCCGCCTTCCACACGGAGGAGCAGCTACCCCACATCCGCTTCACCCCCGCCATCCGGGCGCTGGCAGCGGAGCTCACCGAGGGCATCTCTCAGCCCCTGGAGCAGGCCCGGGCCTTCTATGACTACGTGACCACCCAGACCCGGTACAGCTATATGCCCGCCTACTTCTCCCTGGAGAACATCCCGGACTTCTGCATCCGGAACCACCGGGGCGACTGCGGGGTCATGGCCCTGCTGTTCATCACCCTCTGCCGCTGTGCGGGCATCCCCGCCCGGTGGGAGAGCGGCTGGAAAACGGAGCCCGGCTTCTGCGGGGCCCACGACTGGGCCCAATTCTACGTGGAGCCCTACGGCTGGCTGTACGCGGACCCCTCCTTCGGCTGCGGAGCACACCGGGAGGGCGACGAGGCCCGGCGTCAGCACTACTTCGGCAGTCTGGACCCCTTCCGCATGACGGCCAACACCGCCTTCGAGGCGGACTTCGACGTGCCCTGGGAGGACTGGCGGGCCGACCCCTACGACAATCAGGTGGGCGAGCTGGCGGTGGACGGCCGGGGCCTGGCCTACGGCGACTTTCTCCGCACCAAAGAGGTCCTGGACTTCACCGAGCTGTAAAAGAATAAAAACCCGCCCCGGTTCCGTGGAACCGGGGCGGGTTTTTGCTTATTGCAGAAAATTATGTGCCTCCAGCTTCTTCACAAAGGCGGCGGCGTGGGCGGCGGCGGTGGCCTCGTCCACCTTGAAGGCCCCGGTGAGGGCGGCGGTGAGCTGGTCCAGGTCTGCGCCCTCCTCCAGCTTCTGCCACAGGAGACAGCCGGTATTGTTCAGGGTGATCATCATGTTCTGGTCCATGTCCTCGTCCAGAGGGACCACCACGTTCTCTCCGGCGATCCGGCGGAGCATGAATCCTTCTTTCAGCTTCATAGTGTTTCCTTTCTGTACAGAGGGCCCGGCGCGGACCGGTAAACGGTTCGCGCCGGGCCCTCATGACGGTTCAATCAGGGGAGATCAGCCGATGGGCAGCTGGTTGGGCTGATCGGGGCCGGTGGTGCCGCTGGCGCTGAGCACGTCAACCTTGCCGAAGGTCACGATCTCCATCTCAGGCTCCTGATAGATATCCTGCTTCAGATCATTATTCATATTGAAACTCCTTTCTGAGCGGGTCTCACGGGTGATTATTTCTGGGCAAAGTACACGCTGGAGGAGGTGCCGAACTTCACCATAGCCTCGTAGATGCCGCCCTGCTCGTTCATACGGCCGGCATAGTTGGCGATGCTGTCGGTGGCGGAAGCCACCAGCTCCTCGCCCTTGAACACCTCGATCTTCACCATCTGGGCGAAGTCGGCCACAGCCAGGGTGTCCACGTTGACGCCGTAGTGGCCATCCCAGGAGGTGTCGAACTTGTCGGCCCGGATGGCCTCAGTCTTGGGCTGATTGTAGTGGTCGTTGTAGGTAACCACAGCGTGGAGGCCCTCAGAAGTGCCGTTGAAGTACATGGACAGGCGGATGTTGTTGTTCAGCGCGGGAGCGGTACCGGCGTACTCCTTGACGTTCTCTGCGGGAACCGCGGTCAGGGGCACGTTCTTGGTGGCCAACTCCTGCTCTTCAGCAGTCAGGTCGGCGTTGGCCAGGTTGGCCACATCATACTTGAACTGCTTCTGAGCCTCTGCGCCGTAGTTCAGCATATCCACCAGCAGGGTCTTCAGCGCGGGAGTGCTGGAGGGCTTGCGGATCATACGCACAGCGTAGTCGTGGATGCTGTCGGTGCGGACAGCGGTCAGGGGCCGATCCTCAGCGTCAAAGACCTGGACGGTGAACTTGTCCATCATCTCCTTGGCGGCCACGCCCTTGAAGTCCACATAGTACATCCGGTCCTTCTCAACGTAGGTCCAGTCAGCGAAGGGGACCTTCACCTGATCCAGAGCCCGGGTATCGGAGGCGGCCTTGGTGATCATGGCGTAGATACCGTCGGTGTTCTCGGGCAGCTTGCTCTTCTCCACGTAGAACTGCATCTGCAGGTCGCTGTTCAGTCTCATGCTGGTGCCGTAGAACTCACCGGAGACGGTGTAGGGCTTGGCGATCTTCTTCACGGTGAAGGTGGTCTGGTTCTCAGCCTCGTCATAGGAAGCGGGAACGGCCACACCCTGGGCGTCAGTCATGACCCAGCCCTTGCCGGCCATGGTGACAACGGCGTCGGTGTTGTTCAGGAAGTACTGGGTGCCGTTGACAGAGGTGACGGTGTAGAAGGTTTCGTTGTTGGCGGTGTTGGTGTCGTTTCTGCCCACAGAGCCGCTGACCGTCTGCTTGGGCAGGTAGACCACATCGATTGCGGTCTTATCCGGCTGATTCAGGGTACTGGCGTAGACGGTGCCCTCGAACTCAATGGCACTCTCGGCCCAGATACTGGGCTCGTCCTTGTTAGCGTGCAGGAACTTCTTCTCGCCCGCCTTCAGATCAGTGGCCCGGAAGCCGAAATCGGCATAGACCTCAGCCAGAACAGAAGCGGGGATGCGGTGCTTGCTGTCGATCCAGTAGGTAGTCAGGGTACGGCTGTCGATCAGGGTCAGCTTACCGTCCACATAGGCGAAGAATCTCACGCTGCGATTCTCCTTCTCCACCAGGCCAAAGACGGCCACATAGGTGGTGTCCTGATCGATGGTGGTAGCGGCGGTGACCATCTCGTTGGTGGTCTCGTTCTTCCAGCCCTTGAACTCCTTGTCGGCGGGAGCGGCGGGAGCGGTGGGCAGAGTGCCCAGGGCGGAACCCTTGTCCAGTTCAGTGGTCTTCACGACGTCGTTGCCGTTCTTGAAGGTGGCGGTGACCTTTTCGACCACAACGGGAGCCACCTTACCGAAGACCTCGATCTCGTTGATGTGGTTGGTGCGGCCGTTGGCAGTACCATCCATGTAGACGCGGACATAGCGGCCCTGAGCCTTCACGGGGAAGGTGTGGCCCTGAGCGGTCTCGGGATAGCCCTGGTCCTTGGCCTCGCCCATACCCTGATGCTGCTCGGTATCGGCGTTGAAGATGACCTTGGCATCGGTGAACTCAGGGTTGTCAGCAATGGCGACGACGGTGTTCTTATAAACACGGTTGTCCCAGTAGCGGTACAGGTTGATGTGGTCGATATCGCACAGCTGACCCAGATCGACCTGGAAATAAGCGGGGTTATTGTTGCCGTCGGCGCCGAACTCGGCATAGTTGCCGTCGCGGTTGTTCTTGGTGCCGTCAACAGCCATGGTCAGAGGACGGTCGCCGCCCTTGGCGGCGTTGGTACCATCCAGATACTTGGCCTCCAGACCGGTCTTGTTCAGAGCCAGGTTGACCAGATCGGTGGTGACGTTCACGTTGTAGATCTTATCGGCGGTCTCCACCTTAGCGGTACCCACGGTCAGACCGGTCAGGGCCAGCTTCTTGGTGGCGGTGCTCAGAGCGATCTTCATGACGTAATTGAACTTCTGGTTCTTATCGCTGTCGGTAGCGGGGCGCAGGACAAACAGGGTGTTCTGGTACTCGGCAACGATCAGGTACTTGCCGTTGGCAAGCTCACCCTGGTTGCTGACCTTGACGTAGCCGGGCAGCTCGGTGCTGGAGGTCTCGTTGTCCTGAACGGGACGATACAGCATAAAGGAGCAGGCATCAACACTACTGCCCACAGAACCCAGTGCATCAAAGTATGCCTTGCCATCTCTCCAGAAGTACAGGACACGCTCAGAGCCCTGATTCTTGATCAAGAACTTATCGGTGGTGCCAGACACAGCCACCAGATCCATCTCATCTGTGGTGGTGCCCATCATGGGATAACCGGAATTGGAAGCTGCAATCTGCATGTAGATGGTCTGGTTATCCTTCTGGGCAGAGACACGGTAGCCGCCGTTGTCCTGCTTGGCGAAGTCCAGCAGAGCAGTCTCAACGGCCACGGAGCCGCCGTTGAAGTGGTTATCGGTGCCGATCAGGCCCCGAACGCCGTCGGTGGTCTCGGTGACGATCTCAGCCTTGACGACCTGATCGTTATCCACAACAGGAGCCTGGTCGGACTCGATCTCGAACTTCTGAGTCTCGCCGACCTTCAGCTCCACATCCTGCTCGGGGAGCTTGTTGGACAGATCTTCCTTGGGGATGATCTGGAAATAGATATCCTCGCCATAGCGGTTATCCACAGTCTTACCCTCGAACAGCAGAGCGATATCGTGCTCCTTTGTCTCAGTCAGGCTGGAGTAGCCGTACTTGTCCTCGTTGACCACGATGGTGTTCAGGACCTTCATGGTCTTGTTCTCGTCCTGATTCAGGCCCAGAACATAAATGCGGCCATGGGAACGGTTGCCTTCACCACCGTCAGCGGTGGACACCAGATAGACCTTCCGGCCATCCACAGGCTGAGAGTACTCGATGGCAGACAGCTGGTTGTTATAGGTCTTGGAGGCACCGGGAACAGCCACGGAGGTGGCATTGGTGGTAAACTTCTGGGTATCGGGGTTCCAGGTGTAGTCGGTGTAGTTCAGCGCATTCTCACCGTCACGATAGAACTGACGGACGGTGGTGGCATCGATCTGGACCAGAGCGCTCTCGCTGGACCAATGATTGCCCTTGGTCGCATCGGGGGCACGATGCCAGGTCGCGCCCTTGTCGGTGGTATAGACAAAGCTGGTGATCTGGGTGCTGAAGGTATAGGCCTCCAGCAGGATCACGTTGTTCTGCTGGGCATCCACAAAGCTCAGACCGGCACCGGGGCCCACGCCGTAGAACTTGTCGGCATTCTGAGTCTTACGGACCATGCCGTTCAGAATGGTGGGAACGCTCCAGCTCTTGCCGCCGTCCTTGGAGGAGATGACCCACAGATAGGCGGCGTCACGGACGTGGAGTTCAGCGTTGTAGAAGAACACATTCTGGTGAACAAACTTGTCGCCGTTCACGTTGCCGCCCTCGATCTGACGGCAGTACAGAGGCTTCTGAGCGGCGTCATACAGGTAGTAGTGCTCGTCCACATAGTAGGCGGCCTCATCGGTCAGAGCGGCGTCCTTGGCCAGAACGGGAGCCAGCTGCTTGCCGTTCATCTCGGTGAACTCGCCGACATAGTAGGCGTAGTTCTCAGCAGTCTGGGCAGCGCCTACGCCTGTATACAGGACCATGCGCTGTTCATTGTGGATCAGGCGGTAGCCGCTGTCGTTGGCGGGGCTGCGGGGTGCGGTATTGATGGCCACACCGCCGGGGAACAGGTCCACCATCATGTAGATGGTGCCATCCTCGGCCTCGACCATGACGGGATCGATAAAGGCAGTACCATTCGCAGCCTTCTGGTTGGTGCTGTCATTGAAGAAGTTGGGGAAGCTGTACGTCCAGTCGGTACCGTTATTGTCGGAAACGCTCAGGATCGTATCCAGGGAGCAGGCGTCTCCGGTATGGTTCCAGCGGGCGTCGATGGCGGCCACCAGGCGGCCGTTCAGCTTCTCATCGGTCTGATGCTTCAGCGTGATGATGGAGGGGATGCGGAACTGATTGCTTCCGGCAGTGCCCTTGGCAAAGGGCTGATCCTTGGTATTGCCGGTGGAGGCGCCGCCCTTCTCGATGGAGGACTCCGCCACAGTCAGACCCTTCACAGCGGCCTTCAGATTGGCCTCGGCAGTCCGGCAATTCTCGTCGGTGGCGGCGTCGCTGCTCAGGACCTTGCGGGCCTCAGCCAGAGCTCTGGTCACCTCTGCAATGCTGGCCTCGGTGTAACCGGTGGTCTTCAGGGCCTCGATATCCTGGCAATAAGTACGGAGGGCACGCTTGACCACGGAGCCGGCCTTGACAGCCTGATAGGTGTAGATCTCAGATGCGGAAGCAAAGCCGCCCTGGCCTTCCTTAATGGTAACCTTCAGATGCGTCAGAGGCTGGGTGGTAAATTTGATCTTCATTTCGGTAACATCGGCAGGGATCACAACGTCCTCAGTCAGGATAGTCCAGCTCTCACCGCCGTTTTTACCCTCGACAGTGACCTTCTGCCAGTCGCCGTTACCCTTGTTGGGGCGCTTGACATACTCGATGCTGCTGATCTGCTTGGCCTCGCCCACGCACCACTCGATGGTGTGGGGAGGAGTGTTGTCACCCCAGCTGCTGTGCCAGAAAGTACCCAGTTCATTGTCAAACGCATTCTTTGCAGGGGTGTTCTCAATAGTGGTCTGCTCGGAACTGGGAACGATGTCGGTAATCATAGCCTGGGGGATACGCTCATGGATGATAGTATCTGCAGAAACTGCGGAGTAGGTGATGATCTCACCGGCGGAGGCAAAGGGGCCGCCGGAGCTGTTGTGGCTCTCGTAGACGGTGACCTTCAGCGCAGATACCGCCTTGGGCTCAAAGGTGATCATGGTAGAAGCGACGTTCTCCATGTCATTGACGATTGCCAGCTCGAACCAGTCGCCGGTGGTCTTGCCCTCGACCTTGATATTCTTCCAAATACCATTGTTGCCACCGTTCTTTTTCTGGTACTCGATCCGGCCGACCTGATAAGTGTCGTCCAGGGTCCACTCGATGGACTGGGGCAGGGGATGTGCGCCGGCATTATAATCGGAGTGCCATGCGGTACCCAGATTGCCGTCAAAGGCCATGGAGGCAGGTCCTTCATTATAAACGCCGCCATTCTGCTCTGCCGAAGAGGCAGTACTTCCGGTAACAACAGTCTGAGGCAGCTTGTAGTACGTATATTCCGTACCGGTGTTGTCCGCAGGCGCCGCACTCACTGCGGGCGCAAACAAGCTGAACATCATAACGATGGACAGCAGGCCTGCCAGCAGTCGCTGATGCTTGCTATGTTTCATAGTTCTTCCTTCCTTTCTTTTGTGTCTCCTCTTTTATTCCAAGCTGTACAGCTTAAAATATAAACCCGCCCTTCTCCGGGAAAGCTCTCTTTCTGCCGCAATTTTATATCACTTTAAGTGTACCAACTTCATTTGAATATAGCAAGGAAATTCGTATGAATTCCCTATACATTTCGACCCTGCGTTTTTGGCTCTGTATAATCCTCCAAAAATTCGTATTCCATCCGATTTTCGCAATTTTTACCCGTTTATTGAAAAGAAAGCCAGCCGAATATCTGCTCCAGATTCTCCTCGGAATACTCCACCTCGCCGGAGTACATCCGGGCGTATTCCACCAGATCCTCCGGGGTCACGGCTCCTGTCCGTCTCAGGCGGACAGCGCACAGGGCCCGGAGCAGCTTCACGCTCAGCACGGCGAAGGCTCCCTTGGAGCCCACGTCCCCGTCCTCCAGCGCCGCCGGAAGGTGCCGATAGAGGAAGTACACCCCCGCCTGCTCAAAGGCCCGGTCCCACTCCGGAGTGCAGAGCGCTTTCTCGTCCCAGTCCTCCCGCTCCAGCGCTGCCAGGCAGTCCGTCCAGCCCTCGTCCAGCCGCTCCAGGGTGGCAAAGGCCGCCGCCCACCGGGAGATGGGCCGCTCCCGCATCCCGCCGCAGGTCTCCGCCAGCTCGTCCAGCCGCTGGTCCAGGGTGCAGCTCCGGTCCTGCATGATCTCGAACAGCATGTCCCGGAAGGAAAGTAACGCCTGCTCCTCCGGGTCCTCCTCTTCGGGGGCATCCTCCTCCCCCACCGGGATCAGCCGGACGGGCTCCTCCCTGGTCAGGATCAGGCGGCCCGCCGCCTCACAGCACAGCCCCAGGCCGATCTCCGTCCGGTCCCCGAAGAAGTTGCGGAACCGGGGGTGGTCCGCGCAGATCTGGCATAAGGAACCCTCGCCCAGCTCCAAAATCATCTCACACAGGCCGTTCTCCTGCAAAAAGGGGCACCGGTCCCCGGGGCCCATCCGGTAGTGGGGCACCTCATCCCCGGTGCTGATGCGGCTGCGGATTTTCTCGCCCACCGCCCCCTCCAGAGCCTGATACCGGGCGAAGGAATCCTCGTCCACGTCGATCTCCCACCCCGCACAGCAGGTGTGCTTACACTCCCCCGCAATACAGACAAACTCCGGATAGTAGTCCGGCCCCATGATCTTCATAGCTTCAACCTCACAAAACAGAATAGGTCCATTATAGGCGTATTTTTCCCTCTGCACAAGATTCTCCCGCCTGTCTGACGATTCTTGGCATTATTAGGATAATATTGTTGTATTATTGCGATTGCATAAATTTTTTCTATCTCCCAATAACTCTGTCCCATTCAGAAAAATTGTTCTATGCTATGATGTTCATAACAAGAAAGCCACCGCTTTCCGGCGTATGAGGAGAGAAATTTATTTTTGAGCAAGGGAGACTGTGAGTATGAGTAACGTGAGATTTGATTTTTCCGCCGCCGCCCAGACCGGCACTGTAGAGCGCCCCTATCAGCTGATGTACGCAGCTTCCTGCTGCTATGACGCCGACTGGAGCAGTCCCATCCACGCCCACAACTGCACCGAGATCTTCTTCTGTGTGGCCGGTGAGGGTCAGTTCTTCGTGGGTGAGCAGACCTTCCCCGTGAAGAAGGGCTCTCTCATCATCGTGGACGCCGGCGTGGAGCACACCGAGTACAGCACCCCGGACCACCCTCTGGAATATATGGTGCTGGGCGTGTCCGGCCTTCAGTTCCGCCGCCCCTCTCAGGAGTCCGACTACATGGTCCTGTCCTACGAGAAGTACGAGGCTGAGATCCTGTTCTGTCTGAAAAACCTGCTGAAGGAGGCCGACCAGAAGAAGCACTTCTACGAGGACGGCTGCGCCAGCATTCTGGATATGCTGATGATCTACATCCAGCGCCTGTCCCATACCGTGGTCACCTCCCGGATGCCTCAGGCCCAGGACAGCTGTATGCCCGACCAGCGCTGCAAGATCGTCCGCCAGTACATCAACGAGTATTTCGGCAAAAAGCTGACCCTGGATGACCTGTCCCAGATGGTCCACATCAACAAGTACCACCTGGTCCACCTGTTCCAGAAGGAGTACGGCATCACCCCCATCCACTATCTGAACAAGCGCCGCCTCCAGGAGAGCTGCTTCATGCTGAAGAACACCGACCACTCCATCTCTCAGATCGCCGCTCAGCTGGGCTACTCCTCCCTGAGCTACTTCACCCAGTGCTTCCGGGACAAGCAGGGTATGACCCCCAGCGAGTACCGCGCCCTCCACACCAAGAACGAGGCCGAGGCCGCTGTGTGCTGAATTTATCCATAAAACTGAACGGCAGACCGTCTGAGGCGGTCTGCCGTTTTTTTATTGCTGGCTCAGCTCTTTTTTGAAATTCTCCGGGGTGGTGTGGACGATCTTTTTGAAAACCTTGCTGAAATAGTTGGCGTCCCGGAAGCCCACGTTCTCCGCCACCATGTAGATGCACTGGTCGGTGGTGGCCAGCAGCACCTTGGCCCGCTCCACCCGGTACTCGTTCAGATACTCCACAAAGGACTTTCCGCACTTTTTCTTGAACTGGGCGCAGAAATAGGTGGTGCTCAGATTGAAGTGCTCCGCCGTGGAGGTCATGGTCAGGTTCTCGTCGTAGTGGCTCTCGATGTAGGCCAGGGTATCGTCCAGCCGGAAGCTGCTGGGGAAGGTGACGTTGGCGCTGGTCTGCTCAAAGCACCGGTCCAGCAGCCAGTCGAAGAAGGTGATGGCGTCCTCGGCGAACACCATCCCCGTGAGGACGGAGATGTTCCGGTTGTCGTTGAAGCTCACCTTATATTTGAGGAAGATGCCCAGCAGGGCGTCGTAGAGCCGGAGCAGGTGGCGGACCCCGGCGTCCCGGCTCTCGGACCGGTCCCGGATGGTCTCCACCGCCTTTCGGACGGCCCGGTGGATATAGGGGAAGTCGTGGATGTGCTTCTGCATATCCCGGGTGAACTGGGCGTCCCAGCGGCTCTCCATACTCAGGGTGCTGGAGGCGCGGAGGTAGTTCACGCTCCCTCTGCCGTGGAGGAACCGGTCCGCCAGGGCCTCTAATGCCTCGTCCTGGAGGGCGGAGATGAGCCCCGGCAGGTAGCTTCTCCGGGCAGACACGCCGAAGGAGATGCTCAGGTTGGACAGGACGGCCAGATTGGTCCGCAGGGCGCTGACCACCCGCTCCCGGTCCTCCTGATTGGTGTAGATGAGACAGCAGTGCCCGGCGTAGAAGGTCTCGCCGAAGCGGCGGTTGGCCACGCAGTCGGAGGTAAGCCCGAACACCACCTTCTCCTCCTGCTTGGACAGGTCCTCGTAGGTGAAGGTTTCTCCGTTGAAGGCGGGGTCCACCGACACGGCGATGCAGCTCAGCCCGTCGAAGTCCAGCTTCAGCTTCAGCAGCTCCTTCACCTGGTTCAGGCTGTCCCGGCCGTGGTCGCTGTCCCGGAGCATGTTGAGAAAGCTGTTTTTCATCACCGACACCGGCACGTTGGCCGGGGCGGTGCGGTGGGCGGCGTCGATCTTCTGGGAGACACGGGTCAGGGCCTGCAATAGCTTCTCCTGGGTCAGGGTCAGCTTTAAAATGTAGTCGCTGGCCCCGTAGCGCATGGCCTCCTGTGCCAGTTCAAATTCATCGTAGCAGCTGAGAATGATGGACTCGGTGGGCAGCTCCCGGGCGCTGATCTCCTTAATGAGGGTGATGCCGTCCATCTCCGGCATTTTGATATCGGTGAGCAGGATGTCCGGGTGGAGCTCCTCGATCTTCTCCAGGGCCTCCCGGCCGTTGGCCGCCTCGCCGATGACCTGATAGCCGTACTTCTCCCAGTCCACCGTGGATTTGATGCCCACCCGGACCAGCATTTCGTCCTCAGCGATCAGTATTGTTTTCATGTACTTCCCTCCCGTTTTTCCGGGGAAACAGGCAGCAGGATGGAGACTTCCGTCCCTCTGCCCACTTCACTTCTCACATACAGGCCGTAGGGCTCGCCGTATTTCAGCCGGATGCGCTGGTGTACATTGCTGATGCCGATGCCCCGGAAAATGGCGCTCCGGGCCTCCGACGGTGCAGTCAGAATGGTCTCCAGCTTCTCCGGCGGGATACCGGTGCCGGTGTCCGTAATGACCAGCTTGATCTTCCCGTCCTCCAATCCGCCCCGCACATGGATGCGCAGCTCGGACACCTGGCCCATGTTGTGCATGATGGCGTTCTCCACAATGGGCTGAAGAACCAGCTTCATGATGCGGTGGGAGCAGATCTCCTCGGACACATCGTAGTCGATCTCAAAGGCGCTTCCGTAGCGCACCTTCTGAATGTTGATGTAGCAGTTCAGATTGTTCAGCTCCTCGGACACGGGGATAAACTCCGCCTGCTTGTTCATGCTGATGGTGAGCAGGGTGCCCAGGGAGGTAATGGTCTCGGCAATCTTGTCCTCGTGGTCGATGAGGGCCATCCACTTGATGGAATTTAAGGTATTGAAGAGGAAATGGGGGTTGATCTGGGCCAGAAGCACCTCGAATTCCAGCTTGGAGTACTCCTTCTGGATCTGGATGTTCTTGTCCATCAGCAGATTGATCTCCCGGACCATGTCGTTGAAGGTGTTGGTCAGCACGCCCACCTCGTCCCGGGAGCCGATCTCCAGCACCGGCTGGTCCAGCTCGCCCCGCTCCATGGCCTCCATCTGCTGCTTCAATTCCGTCAAGGGGTGGAGCAGCTTGTGGATGGCCATGCGGGTCATCCAGATGGAAATGAGGACGATAGCCAAGATGGTAATTGAAATTTGGAATCTTAACTGGTATATTTGTGTTAACATATTGCGCTGCATCACATGAAACCTAAGGTCCCAGTCCAGCACCGGCACGGTCCAGCTGTATTGCAGATACTCCTCCCCGCCGCTCAGCGCCACGGGCTCGCCCTCCGGGGCGGTCAGGGTCAGCAGCTCCTCCGGGATATCCGGGGAGGCATACAGCAGCTGCCGGTCCCGATCCCGGGCGGTGACGTAGGATTCAAAATCCTCGCTGTCGTTTTCCAGACTGGCCACCATGGGTGCGGTGGGGGTGGTCATCATGATCCAGACCGTCGGGTACTCCTTCTCATCGGGCAGGGCGACCTCCCGGAAGAAGGTCAGATAGATGGCCTCCCGGTTTCCGTACTCCAGGCCCCGGTGAATGACGGGCTGGCTGCTGTCGTTGGGGTCGTACCGGTTGTAGACCTCTACGAACCGGTCCTCGAACTCCATGGAGGTGGTGGAGGTGGAGATGATCTGTCCATCCCCCAGCACCACGGTGTACTCGCACTCCTCCAGACTGCTGTATTTATAGAAGTCCAGAATGTTTCGGATGCCGGTGGACAGGGTGAGATACTCATGCTTGGTGAGGAATTCCGGGGTCTCCACCCGGAGTCGGAAGGGTTCATTTTCCGGGATCATCCGGGCATAGTCCTCCAGATACTCCCGCATTTTGGCGTCGTGGGACAGGGTGGCGTAGGTCTGGTAGGTGTGGTGGATGTTCTCCTCCAAAAGGCCCACCCGGTTGTCCAGATCGTCCCGGAACAGATTGACGATCTTCTCCGCCAGAATATTCTCCATCACCCGGTAGGTCCCCGCAAACAGGAGCATCAGCGGGATCACCAGCGAAAACAGAATGGTGGTCAGCACCTTCACCGAAACCGGCAGGTCCCGGAACCGCTTGATGGCCACGCATACCCCTCCCCTTAAATTTGATAAACAGATTATACCATAGGAGCCCCCTGAAATCTATTCCGCCTTGCAGTTTGCCGATCTCAGACTCCGGAAAGGAACCAGGTTATGAAACGCTTCTCCGCTTTCCTGCTGTCTCTGGCCCTGCTGATGGGGCTGAGCGGCTGCGGGCTGACCATCACGCCGCCCTCCGCCGCCCCGGTCCCGCTGAAATTCTGGTGCAGCATCCCCTATGAGGACGGTCCCCGGCAGCTGCTGGAGGACTTCAACGCCTCCCACCCGGACATCGAGGTGCAGTACGTCTACTACGTCAACGACGAGATCGGCCACGGGCGGCTGGACAAGGCCCTGGCCACCGACGGCGACGTGGACCTCTGCCTCGGCTCCTCCCGGAACCACCTGCTCCGGCGGGCGGAGAGAGGGTGGCTCCTGCCCTTAAATGGCATGCTGGCCCGGCGGGCGGTGGACGTGTCCACCCTCTACGGCCCCGGTGCGGAGCTGTTCCGGCTGGAGGACACCTACTACTCCCTGCCCACCCGGCTGTTCAACCAGTGCATCCTCCTCAATGAGCAGATGTTCCGGGACAATGGCGTGCCTCTGCCCCGGGCGGGCTGGACCTATGAGGAATTTCTGTCTGCGGCACAGCAGCTCTCCGGCGACGGGGTCTACGGCTACTTCAGCGGGCAGGTGGACCAGGGGGAACCGGCCCTGTCCTTTCTCCGGGCCCAGCTGGGTGAGGACTGGATGTACACCGAGGACGGCTGCGGCATCGCCATCGACCGTCCGGAGGTGAAATACGCCCTGGACCAGTACCTCTACCGCTCCCAGTCCGGCATCGAGCCCGACTTCACCGCCAACAAGACCCAGCGGATGCTGCCGGAGGACATGTTCCTCCGGGGCAAGGCCGCCATGATTTTAGACCGCTGGACGGTGCGCCACGTGAAGGATCTGGACCGCTACCCCCACGACTTCAAGGTGGGCTTTGCCACCCTGCCCAAGCTGGGCGGCGAGGACCAGAAGGAGCTTTTCACCTCGGTGTACAGCGACGATATCTCCATCTCTGCCAGCACCCTCTACCCGGAGGAGGCCATGACCTTCCTGCTGTGGTACGTCACCGAGGGCGTCCACTGGCTCACCCCCAAGGGGCTCATCCCCTGCACCCTGCGCATCTCCCCCGCCGACACCGCCGCCTCCCTCTTCGCCGGCAGCGAACAGCTCTTCGACATGGACAGCGCCCGGGCGGTGTATCTCACCTCCCAGGACGCCCGCTCTCCCCGGTATTTCACCGCCAGCCAGGAGATCCACTATATTCTGGGTCAGGAGTTCGAAAAAGCCTTCACCGGGGCCTGCTCCGTGGATGAGGTGCTGAAAACCGCCCAGCGCAGGGCCCAGACCGCCTTTGACGAATCCAAATAAACAGCACCGCTCCCGCTCCGGCGGGAGCGGTTTTTTGCTCTTTTCTTCCGCCGCCGATTCTGGTAAGCTGATGTTGCCACAATCTTCCACGGGAGGTATCCTGCCATGTTATATCTGCTCCTCGCCATCCTCAGCGGCACCGCCAACAGCCTGATTTTCCGGGTCAGCGGCGGCAGGGTCAAAAGCAAATTCAGTATGCTGGCCGCCAACTATCTGGTCTGTCTGGCTCTGGCCCTCTGCTATCTGGTCCCGGACCCGGTGTTCCCTCAGAACAACGGGCTGGGCCGCACCGCCCTGCTGGGTCTGGTCAACGGCTTTCTCTTCCTCTGCGGCTTTGTCATGATCCAGCGGAACACCCGGGTCCACGGCGTGGTGCTCACCGCCATTTTCTCCCGGCTGGGGGTGCTGGTCCCCACCGCCCTAGCCGTCACCCTCTTCCGCGAGGTCCCCACCCCCATGCAGGTACTGGGCTTCCTGCTGGCTCTGGCCGCCATTCTCATGATGAACGGGGAGAAGGACGCCGGTTCCCGGGGCTTCCGGCTGGCGCTGGTGGTGATGCTCCTGCTCAACGGCAGCTGTGACGCCATGGCCAAGGTCTATGAGCAGTTCGGCTCTCCCGCCCTGTCCGAGCACTTCCTGGTCTACTCCTTCTTCTTTGCCCTGCTGTTCAACGTCCTGCTGGTGCTGTACAAGAGGGAGCGCCCCGGCCTGACGGACTTCTGCTTCGGCGCTCTGCTGGGTATTCCAAATTACTACGTGGCCCGGTTCCTGCTGAGAGCCGTGGAGTCCCTGCCCGCCGTCATCGTCTACCCCTCCTTCAGCGTGGGCACCATCGTGGTCACCGCCGCCGCAGGGGTTCTCTTGTTCCGGGAGAAGATCAGCCGCCGGCAGGGGGTGGCCATTGGGGTGATCTTGGTTGCATTGGTTCTCTTGAATATATAAGAAAAAACGCCCCGATTTTGAAATCGGGGCGTTTTTCTGAGAAAATCAGGCCTCCATGACGCCGTGGCCCGCATGACGGCCGCAGATTGCCAGGAACCCAACGAGGACGATGAACAGAGCCACAGGGACGGTCCAGCTTGCAAGCATATCGTTCAGAAATCCGGTGAGGATGGGGCCCAGGGCGGCGAAGAGGTAGCCTGCGGACTGGGACATACCGGACAGCTGAGAGGCCTTGTGGGAGTCGTGGCTTCTCAGGGAGATGAAGGCGATGGACAGGCTGATGCTGCCGCCCATGCCGATGGACATGAGGATCACTGCCAGGGTCATCAGAACTGCGGAGGAGCCCAGCAGGAACAGGGCCATGCCGCAGGCGTAGATGGCGCAGACGGCGTAGACCAGCACCCGCTGGTCCTTATACTTGTCGCAGAGGGCGGGGATGACCAGGGTGGCGGGGATGGCCATGAGCTGGAACAGCAGGGCCATATTGCCCGCGAAGGCCTCGCTGAGGCCCTTGGAGGCCACGATGGTGGGCAGCCAGGCCACCAGAGAGTAGAACAGCAGGGACTGGGTGCCCATGAACAGGGTGACCCACCAGGCCAGAGGGGACTTCCACACGGAGGAGCGCTTCTCCCCGTGGTTCTTCTTCACGGCCACGGTTTTCTCCCGGGTCTGGGGCAGCCAGATGAGGATGGTCAGGGCGGTGAGCAGGAACCAGACGAACAGGGTGTTCTTCCAGCCCAGGTTTAACCCCTTGGCCAGCGGGACGCTGACGCCTGCACCCACAGCGGCGAAGATGCACATTCCGGAGGTGTACACGCTGGTGACCGCGCCCACTTTATGGGAGAAGTGCAGCTTGATGATGGCGGGGATGATGACGTTGCCCATGGCGATGCCCACGCCGATGATGGCGGTGCCCACGAACAGACCGGCCTTGCCGGTGTAGGACCGGACGGCCTCGCCGCCCAGAATGAGGCAGAGGCCCAGCAGCATGGTCTTTGCGTGGCCCAGCTTGGCGGAGACACCCGCCACGAAGGGGGACACCAGAGCGAAGGCCAGCAGCGGCAGGGTGGTGATAAAGCCCGCAGCGGCACCGGACAGGCCGTACTCCAGCTGGATCATCTCCACGATGGAGCCCACAGCGGTGATGGGGGCCCGGAGGTTGAAGGAAATGAAGAGGATGCCCAGGATCAGCAGGGCGGAATTGCTTTTTTTCATGAATACTTCCTTTCTCATTGGTCCGGCCTCTAAACATAGAATCATCCCACCTTTAGAGGTCCGAAAAAAGCTCATTCTTTCATGAGCGGACGTTTGTCTTTCACAGAGCCGTATTTTAACATCCTTTCCCGGCCTTGTCAACAGAAACTTTATACAATCTTTACGTTTAGTAAGCATATGCTAACCGCTTTGTACAAAGTGCCGCAGGCCCCTTCCGGGCATACAAAAACCCCTGTCCGGTGAAGGGGCCGGACAGGGGCTTTTTGTAGAGATGTTGATCTTGAGGAGATCGTTTTAAAAAGGAAGGCGGTTAGAGGGGCCACCCTCGGAGCGAGACCAAAGATAGAATCATCCTACCTTTGTTGCCCAAGAAAAAAGCTCACACGGAGGGGCATGAGCAGAGATGTTTTTTCCTTGAGTTCACAGGCATTTTAACATTTCTTTCCTGCCCTGTCAACCGGTTTTGACGGAAAACTTTCACGAAGTAAGCGTATGCTAATTCCTTGAATTTGGAAGGTAAGAAAGGCCCCGCCGGGAGGCGGGGCCTTCGCTTATTTGTCCAAAAGCTCCAGGGTAAAGACCATGTGGAAGGTCTGGGTCGCACCCTTCTCCGGCTCCAGCCGGTGGTAGCGCCTCTGGTGGGCCACAGAGCTCATGATCTCCTCCACCGACACCTCGGACCGGGGCAGGAACCCCGCATAGGTGTACTGACAGCCGGCCCTGACCCCGTTGACCTCCTGCTCCCAGCTCTCAAAGGGGTGCTCGGCAATGAAGCGGCTCAGTTTATCCGCCGCCTCACGGGCGGACCGCCCCTTCTGTGCGCCCACAAAGGCGTCCACCGCACCGATCTGCTCCTGGAACAGGTCCCGGACATAGAGCTTCTCCCCGCTCTTGTCCAGCTCCAGACGGATGCCGGTAAGCTGCTCCCCGTCGGTGGTATAGGTGAAGTGCAGGTCCTCGTGGGCCTGTCCGGGGATGGGGGTGCCGTCCGGGTTCAACTCGTCGGAGTATCGCTCCCAGCGGTCCCTGATGATATCGTTGTAGTTCTCGGCAAACTGGGCCACGGTCAGCTGGCCCCGGTGACCCAGACCGACCCTCGCCGGGATCTGGACATAGTCCACGCAGACGCTGAGGAGCAGTCCCACCGCCGCAAAGCGCAGGAACAGCTTGAACTGATTTCCGCTCTGGGTCTGAACGCTGTCCTGCTCCCAGACCAGCTCCTCCCCGTTGTCCAGCTTCTTGCTGCTCCGAAACATGGCGAACAGACAGAGCACCGGAATGTACAGCGCCATGCCGTAGACCATGACCTGCCAGGTTCTACGCCACGCCGCCTGATAGGTCAGCTTCTCCCCCTCCGGGTCCCGGATCTTCATGCCCAGCAGGAGTTTGCCCGGGGTGGTGCCCCAGCGGTGGAGCATCACCGGCTCCACCGCCAGCAGGATCAGCATACCCAGCAGGGAGAACACCACCAGCTGGACTACCGCCCAGCCCGGGCTGTAAAACTCCACCGCCGCAGGAGAGGTCAACCGGACCACCAGTGCGGCCAGACCGCCATACACCATCAAATCGAACTGGCGGGCGAACATCCGCCAGGCCTGCATCCGCTGAAAGGCCACGGCGTCGGTGTCCGGCACCTTCTCGCCCTCCATCTTCGCCAGATAGGGGTCCGGGTCCAGCTCGTCGTAGCCCTTGCCCCTCCGCCCCAGACGGTCACAGACCTGGGCGGCGGTCTCCAGCTTTTTTCGCTCCTGCTCCAATGTGTCCATGTGCTGTTTCATCAGTTCAGTCAGCTCCTTCTGTCCGCTCTGGGCCGCCCGGATGTCCTCCAGAGAGAGGCCCAATACCCGAAGTAACTTGATCTTCCGCAGCTCCTCCACCTCGGCCTCACTGTAATCGCGGTAGCCGTTGTCCGACCGCGTCGGGGCGATGAGCCCCTCCTTTTCATAAAACCGGATGTTGGCCCGGGTCATCCCCGTCAGCGCCTCGACCTCCTTAATGACCATATAAGCTGCCTCCTATTTCCTGTCTTTGGACACATCTTAATCTATAAACCAGGTTTACAGTCAAGTATTTTTTGAAAAAATATCACTTTTTTCAAGGATTTCTTTTCTCTCTCCCAGTATAGACCCCCTCCACAGCCCTGTCCAGCGAAACTTTCTGCTTTCCTTCCCCTGTCCGATTCGGTATAATATTCACGAACCATTTCATCTGTGAGGAAAGGCAGTACTGTATGAACGTATTCGACATTCTCGGGCCGGTCATGATCGGCCCCTCCAGCTCCCACACCGCAGGCGCGGCCCGCATCGGACGGATCGCCCTGGCCCTGCTGGGTGCCCCCGCCGTCAAGGCGGACATTCTGTTCCACGGCTCCTTCGCCAAGACCTACAAGGGCCACGGCACGGACAAGGCCCTCATTGCGGGCATCATGGGGATGAACACCGACGATATCCGCATCCGCAACGCCCCGGAGCTGGCCAGACAGCAGGGTCTGGAGGTCAATATCTCCACCGGCGACATTGACGGAGCCCACCCCAACACCGCCAGAGTTACCCTCACCGACAAAGAGGGCCGCTCCATCACCCTCCAGGGCAGCAGCATCGGCGGCGGCAACATTCTGGTGCAGGAGGTCAACGGCATGGACGTGTCCATCACCGGCCAGCACACCACCCTCATCGTCCGGCACCTGGACACCCCCGGCACCATCGCCGACGTGACGGAGGTCCTGCGGGACGCAGACGTGAACATCTGCAACTTCACCCTGTCCCGGCAGGCCAAGGGCGGCGAGGCCATCATGACCATCGAGCTGGAGGGCAATTTCGGCGACGAGCTCAACGACCACATCGAGGCCCTGCCCAACATCTACTCCAGCACCATGCTCCGCCCCATCTGAGAAGGAGAACGTATACTATGGATTTTGATTTCAACTATAACTCTGTGGCCTCCATCGTGGAGGCCGCCACCCGGAGCGGAAAGAAGATCTCCGAGCTGATCCTGGCCCAGCAGGCCCAGCAGCTGGAGAAGTCCGAGGCCCAGGTCTATGAGCAGATGCGGGCCAACTATCAGGTCATGGCCGAGTGCGTGGAGCCCGGCTGTGACCCCGACCTGAGAAGTACCAGCGGCCTCACCGGCGGCTCCGCCTATAAAATGCGGCAGGCCTCTGAGAAGGGCACCGCCCTCACCGGCTCCCTCCTGTCCGGAGCCCTGTACCGGGCTCTGGCCGTGTCCGAGCTGAACGCCGCCATGGGCCGCATCGTGGCCGCTCCCACCGCAGGCAGCTGCGGCATCCTGCCCGCCGCCGTCCTCACCATGCAGGAGGAGAAGGGCATCTCCGAGCACGACTGCGTCATGGCCCTGTTCACCGCCTCCGCCGTGGGCATGGTCATCGCCAACAACGCCAGCCTTGCAGGCGCTCAGGGCGGCTGTCAGGCGGAGTGCGGCTCCGCCGCCGCCATGGCCGCCGCCGCCATTGTGGAGCTGGCGGGCGGCACCCCTGAGATGGCCGGTCACGCCGTGGCCATCGCCCTGAAGAACATTCTGGGTCTGGTCTGCGACCCCGTGGCCGGTCTGGTGGAGATCCCCTGCATCAAGCGGAACGCCTCCGGCGTAGCCGGGGCTTTCGTGGCCGCCGAGCTGGCTCTGGCGGGCATCGGCTCCGCCATCCCGCCTGATGAGGTCATCATCGCCATGAAGAAGGTGGGCGACTCCATGTCCCCCATGCTGAAGGAGACCGCCGAGGGCGGTCTGGCCACCACCCCCACCGGAAAGGCCCTGCACGAGCAGGTCTTCGGCCCCGGCTCCTCTGCCAACGCCGGAGGCTGCGCCTGCTGCGGTGCCTGCCGATAACATTTAACGCCGGCGGCGGAGAGAAGAACGCCTTCTCTCCGCCGCTTTTTTGCCCGCCCCCCCCTTTCCTCGTCCCGCCGCGGCGAAAAAAGCCTTCCCTGTGCAAGGGGAGACTTGGAACGGTGGTTTTCGGTTGATATGCAAAATCTGTTTTCAATTTGTTTTGCATCTCTTGTCCTAAAATTGCGGCCGCCATATATGGCGGCCGCTCCCCCGTCCCTCGTCCCGCCCGCAGGCGAAAAAAGCCTCCCCTGTGTAAGGGGAGGTAGCGCCAGTCCGCAGACTGGTGACGGAAGGGTTGTGATCTGCCGTTCTTTGACCGTTTCTCAAGCAAAACTGAACCTACCGGTTACAATCCCCCTCGTCGTCGCGGACTGCGTATCCTAAGCCCTGACACACCGTATAGCGTCAGGGCTTACTCGCTCCATCGCTCCTCCTCTCCCAAACACAACCACTTCGTTGGGTTGTGTTTGGGTCCCCGTTTGGGCTGACAGCCTCCTTTACACAAGGGGGCCTTTGGCAAAAACTGCTTCAAGTCCTATCTTTCATTCTCCGTCCCACCGCAGGTAGGTCGCTCAGTAGCACGAAACTCCCCATCAAAACAGCAAAAAAGGGACAGCGCTTCCGCGCTGTCCCTTCTCTTATCTTCTCTTACACCTTTTTCATATGGGAGGATGCAAACTTCAGCATCAGCCGCTTGGTGCCCACATTGTCGAAGGCGATCTCCAGCATGGCGTCGCCGCCCGCCTTGGTGACACTCAAAATCATGCCCTTGCCGAAGGCGGAGTGCTGGACGGTGTCGCCCTTCTGGTACTCCGGCAGGGAGGCCGCCGCAGGTGCGGCGGCGGTGGTGCCGCTCAGACCGCCGCCGTACCGGGGGCGGTTGTTCATGGCCCGGGTAAAGCCGCCGTAGGAGCTCTGCTGGCCGCTCTGACCGGGTCTGCCGCCGCCGTAGCCGCCCGCGTTGGCCCCGTTCAGATGGCGGTAGCCGTCGTAGCCGGAGGAGCGGCTGGCCACGCCGCCCCACTCGCCGGTGTTCTCGGAGCGGTAATCTCTGCCCTTGCGCTCCATGTGGTCCTCCGGGACCTCAGACAGGAACCGGGAGGGCCGGTTGGCGCTGGTGCGGCCGAACAGCATTCTCTGGTTGGCGCAGGTCATGTACAGCTTCTCCTTGGCCCGGGTCATGGCCACATAGCACAGACGGCGCTCCTCCTCCATCTCGTCCTGCTCGCCGATGGCGCGGAGGCCGGGGAAGATGCCCTCCTCCACACCGGCCACAAAGACCACGGGAAACTCCAGACCCTTGGCGGCGTGCATGGTCATCATGGTCACGCAGTCCTGATCCGGGTCGTGGCTGTCCAGGTCGGTATACAGGGCGATCTCGTCCAGGAAGCCGGACAGAGAGCTCTCGTCCTCCCCGGCGTTCTCCATGTAGCCCCGGATGGAGGTCATCAGCTCCCGCACGTTCTCCAGGCGGGTGCGGTCCTCCACGGTGTTCTTGCCCTCCAGCATGACGGCGTAGCCGGTCTTGGCCATCAGCTCCTCATAGAACTGATCCAGCGGCATGGTGTCCAGCAGCTCGGTGAGCTCCTTCATCATGGAGGTGAAGGCGGCCAGCTTGCCTGCGGACCGCTCCAGCTGGGGGTACAGCTTGGCGTTGTCCACCACGGCGAAGAGGGAGGCCCCGGTGTCGGCGGCGATGGTCTTGGCCGTCTCGATGGTCTTGGCACCGATGCCCCGGGGCGGGTTGTTGATGATGCGGGACAGGCGCAGGTCGTCCTCCGGGTTGTTCAGGACCGCCAGATAGGCCACCATGTCCTTGATCTCGGCCCGGTCGAAGAACCGGGTGCCGCCGATGATCTTATAGGGGATGCCGTTGCGCTTGCAGGCGTTCTCCAGCTGGTTGGACTGGGCGTTCATCCGGTAGAGGATGGCGTGGTCCTTCCACTTCTTTCCGTTGCTGTAGTCCTCCAGGATGCGGGCGGCGATATACTGGGCCTCGTCGTTCTCGTTCTGGGCGGAGTAGACGGTGAGGGGGTCGCCCTCCCCTGCCTTGGTCCACAGCTCCTTGCCCTTGCGGCCCTTGTTGTTGCGGATGACGGCGTTGGCCGCCTCCAGGATGTGCTTGGTGGAGCGGTAGTTCTCCTCCAGACGGATGACCCGGCTGCCCCTGTACTGGCTCTCGAAGGAGAGGATATTCTCAATGGTAGCGCCACGGAACCGGTAGATGGACTGGTCATCGTCGCCCACCACGCAGAAGTTCTCGTAGCCGCCCGCCAGGGTGGAGGCCAGCTGGTACTGGAGGTTGTTGGTGTCCTGATACTCGTCGATGAGGACATACCGGAACTTCCGCTGGTAGTAGGCACGGACGTCCTCGTGCTGCTGGAGCAGGCGGACGGTGTGCAGGATGATATCGTCGAAGTCCAGAGCGTTGGCCTCCCACAGGCGGCGCTGGTACTCGGAGTAGATCTTGGCGATCTTGGTCAGGCGGAAATCTCCCGCCTTCTCACAGTCCGCTAAAAACTCGTCGGCCAGCTTCATCTCGTCCTTGGCCTTGGAGATGTGGCCCAGCACAGAGCGGGGCGGGAACTGCTTGTCGTCGATGTCCAGCTCCTTCAGACAGTCCTTGATGACCCGCAGGGAGTCGTCGGTGTCGTAGATGGTAAAGGAGCTGGCAAAGCCCAGCTTCTCAATATCCCGGCGCAGGATACGGACACAGGCGGAGTGGAAGGTGCTGGCCCACACGTCCTCGGCCTCAGGGCCCAGCATGGCGGACAGACGGTCCTTCAGCTCTCCGGCGGCCTTGTTGGTGAAGGTGATGGCCAGGATGGACCAGGGCACCGCGGGGTCCATACGGCACAGGTCCTCCTGCCGGTCCTTGTCGCCCACGCCGGTCCGGGCGTAGTAGTCCAGAAAATCCACGTCCTCCGGGGTGACCCACTCGGGGACCTCCTCACAGTCGGAGCCCCGGCCGTATTTCATCAGGTTTGCGATTCGATTGATCAGCACGGTGGTCTTGCCGCTGCCCGCTCCCGCCAGCAGGAGCAGAGGGCCCTCGGTGGCCAGGACCGCCCGCTGCTGCTCCGGGTTCAGCCGCTGGAAGTCCCGGGCGATGGCGCTCCGGCGCACCTTACAGAATCTCAGTTCTTCTTCATGGTTCAGCATAGTTTCTCTTCCCGTTCCTTATTTTTTCAGTATCCTTTATTCTATAACAGCGGGGCCGCCGGGTCAAGCCGACGCCCCCGGCCAATTTCCATAAACTCCCTTTCATTCTTGCAAAAATCTCAAGTTTCGGCGAAAAGTCCAGTTTACAGGACCTGTTTTTTCTGTTTTCACGAAAGCTGATACCGGTCTGTAACCAATTTTTTACCCTTTCGTTCCGATGGTAACACCCCCGGAGGGCTATAATAGAATCAAGCTAAGGAAAGGAGCCCCCACCATGAAAAAAATTCTCACCGCCGCTCTGGCAGCCGCCCTGCTCATTGTCCCCTTCAGCGCCGCCGCCGCACCCGATCAGGTGGAGCTCCCTCTGCCTCCCGCCGCCAACTACGTCCCCGGCACCGCACCCGCCGAGGTCACCGTGGCCGAGGCCATGACCCCCGCCGTCCACGCCGCCATGCTGGCCATGCTGAACCACCAGGTCAACAGCTTCGCCGCAGAGGATACCTCTCTCACTTGGGAGACCCTCTACAACATGCTGAGTATGTACGGCCAGTTGGACGACCGGGCCGAGTATCAGGGCGAAAACCTGCTGATCCCCGCCGAGACCGTTCTGGACTACGCCGCCGCCCTCCTCCCCGATGTGGAGGCTCTGGGTCAGCTGCCTGAGACTCTGGCCGACCGCATGACCTACGACGCCGCCTCCGACAGCTATCTGGTGGTCTGCGGCAACGACGAGATGGCCGAAGTAAGTCTCCAGTCCGCACCGCTGGCTCACGGCCGGCTCCTCCTCACCGGCGCTCTGGTCAGCGTGGAGGACGGCTCCGCTCTGGTCCGGTTCCAGGCCGTGGTGAAGCGGGCAGACAACCTGCTGGGCTGTGAGCTCATCTCCATGGACCTGCTGTAAATCGAAATTTTCAGGCCGCATCCTCCGGGATGCGGCCTTTTTTGTCCACAGAAACCCGATATTTTGTGGAAAGTCTTGCGTTGATTCCCAGTCTTGACTATAATGTTATCAGTATCTCTATGGTTTGAAGAAAGTTTCTGAATTTTTATATATTGAGGTGTTACACCATGGATTTAAAGATCAAGGAGTATATCCGCCCCGGTAAGCACTGCCATCTGGCGGGCATCGGCGGCGTCTCTATGGCTCCTCTGGCCGAGGTTTTACACGGCGCAGGGGTGAAGGTCACCGGCTCCGACATGAAGGAGAGCGCCGCAGTCCAGCATCTGCGGGACCTGGGCATCGAGGTCACCATCGGCCACAAGCCCGAGGGCTCCGAGGGCGCGGACTGCGTCATCCGCACCGCCGCCATCCACGACGATAACCCGGAGATCGCCGCCGCTATCCAGGCCGGTATCCCCATTTTTGAGCGGGCCGAGGCCTGGGGCGCCATCATGACCCACTACGAGAACGCCCTGTGCGTCTCTGGCACCCACGGCAAGACCACCACCACCGGCATGTGTACCCACATCTTCCTGGCGGCCCAGAGAGATCCCTCCGTCATGCTGGGCGGCACCCTCCCCATTATGGGGGCAGGTCATCGCTCCGGCAAGGGCGACACCATCATTCTGGAGTCCTGCGAGTACTGCAACTCCTTCCTGTCCTTCTTCCCCACCGTGGCTGTGATTCTGAACGTGGATGCCGACCATCTGGATTTCTTCAAGGATCTGGACGACGTGAAGCACTCCTTCCGCCGCTTCGCCCAGCTGGTGCCCCAGCGGGGCTTCGTGGTGGCCGACGCCGACGACGCCAACACCATGGACGTGGTCCGGGGTCTGGACCAGAACGTGCTGACCTTCGGCGTGGAGCAGGGCGACGTCCAGGCCGCCAATCTGACTTGGGAGAACGGCTTCGCCTCCTTCGACGTCACCGTCAAGGGCCAGCACTACTCCCACGTGGACCTGACCGTCCCCGGTCTGCACAACGTCCGCAACGCCCTGGCCGCCGCCGCCGCCGCCCACTGTCTGAAGGTCCCCGGCGAGGCCGTGTCCGAAGGTCTGCACCAGTTCCACGGTGCCGGCCGCCGCTTTGAGGCCAAGGGTGAGTTCCACGGGGCCAAGGTCTACGACGACTACGCCCACCACCCCCAGGAGATCAGCGCTCTGATGAGCGCCGTGAAGGCCCTGGACTACAAGCGCATTATCTGCGCCTTCCAGCCCCACACCTACACCCGCACCCACGAGCTCTTCGACGACTTCGTGGAGGTGCTGAAGCACCCCGACGTGACCATTCTGGCTGAGATCTTCGCCGCCCGTGAGACCAACACCCTGGGCATCTCCTCCAAGGATCTGGCCGACCAGATTCCCGGCTCTATCTTCTGTCCCACTCTGGAGGAGGTCACCGACAAGCTGGCTGAGCTGGCTCAGCCCGGTGACTTGATCCTGACTGTGGGCGCAGGCGACATTTATCTGGCCGGTGAAGCTCTGGTGAAGCGCGCCTGATCGTTTCCATCTCCGGAAACAGGGATGGAATGACCGCCTCAGAGAAAACATAAGCAGAAGCCGCGAGAAATCTCCATGATTTTCTCGCGGCTTCTTTTTCCTCCTTTATACTTTACAGGGACCGATTGGACCGGTTCACAGAATCTCCTTATATAAAATATTTTTAATCTTTATTTATATTGAATATTTTATATAAATATTATACACTATTATATAGATAAAAGAACCAAAAAATCCTGGTGTAAAGTGAGATGATTCCAATGTGGTAACAGAATCTCCCAAGTGTTTCATTAGAATCTAAAATCAGTTGAAAGGAGATTCATATGAAAAAATTTTTGAGTGCAGTATTAGCACTATCTATGCTTATGTCCATTATGACCTATAGTATGTATGCTTACAAATACGAAGATACTTCGAATATGCAGCTAACAGAAGTGGATCAGATTGAAGCAGAGCGTAAGAAACTCCACGAGTCCGTGAAGGAACAATTGATTGTGCAAGATTCTCTTTACTTGATGGATTATTTTGATTCTGTGATTGATAATATGCTATCAACAAAGTATGGGACTATAACAAGAGCGGAAGGTTCCACGTTTTATGCACCACATGGTGGTTGGATCATAGGTAAAACCTCGAATGTGGACATCGAAGCTCAATTTTATGATATTCAAGATACTCAGAAATTATACAATGCAAGGAACGATAAAAGTCTACTAAGAACATTATTGGAGAATATCCCTACTTACATAGGAAAAGTATTATCATTAGGACTTATGTGTGATAAATTTGCTAAAGAAAATATGTGGAAAAATATCGATGTTGGTAAAGAAGGTTGTTGCTTCTATGGAGCCTATGATTCCAACGAGATGAAAACTACGACAGTTATTATGTCGTGGCAGCCGCCATATATGAGCGTTAGTTCCAGTGTAACGGTTCTTGACCACGGTGTTAGATAAAATTATTTCACTTAATCGGAGCGAAAGGAGGTTTTCGTATGAAAATCACAGAATCTATGCATCGGTTGCGTTGGAAGCTGTTTTGGGGCTATCATGGCGTGATCATTCTCTGTGTTCTTGTTCTCGGTCTTATGCAGGACCAAAACAGGATGGTACCGGAGTCCATTCGGATGTTCCTGATGGGGCTTACGGTGGTGGTCTCCCTTGTGCTTCTGGTATCGAATCTGATCACTGTGTACCAGTGCGGTTTTTATACCGTACTCCTGCTTGAACCAATCAGTGACGTTGCTTTTATGTTTTCAGCTTGTAATAATTCCGGAAACTCTGCTGACGTATTGCGGAACAGTTCTCTGTTTATCGGATTCTCGGCTCTGGTACTGGCTGTGGAAATTATTACCCTGATTGCTGCAATCTACAAATATAGAAAGGGTAAGCTGCATCGTGAGAGCGATGCACCCGGTGAGCATCTGGCAGACTTTCAATTTGATTTCATTTACGGTGTAAACTTCCTGGTACCTTTCTTGGGCGCACTGAAACTGATCGAGCTGGTATTTTTGAGTTAAGGTACATTTGGTACAGGGATTCAGAAAATCCCCCTGTAAAACAGAGTTTTCTTCCTCCTACATCAAAAATGGGCCGCCCATCTGGGCGGCCCATTTCATCAAATGCGTTTTGAGTCGGATCAGTCCTCGATGTCCTCGTCTTCGTCCTCTTCCACGTCCAGCGCATACTTGCTGCCGCAGTAGGGACAGACGACCTCGCCATCCTCCAGAGCATCCTCAGTAATCAGAAGCTCCTTCTTGCAGGTGGGACACTCAACCTCGAACCAGTCATCATCGTAGTCCTCGGCCTCGTCGTCCTCCTCGGCCTCATCCTCGTCATCCTCGTCCTCGAACACGACGTCCTCTACGTCCTCCAGATCGTCAGACAGGACGTCGATCTCCTCGCCGAGTGCCTGGACGTTCTCCTCCAGGTCCTCCAGGGACATGCCCACTTCCTCCAGAATGCCGATCATCACAGAGATCAGCTTGCCTTCCTTGGACTTCTCGGTATCCAGGTTCAGACCCTCAGCCAGGCCCTTCAGATAGGCAACTTTTTCAGAAATCGTCATAATGTGCTCCCTTCTTGAGGTTACGCCTCGATTGTGTTATGTTTTCAGATCAGCTGCGGGACAAATCAGCCCTTGCAGCGCTCCAGATACTCGCCGGTGCGGGTGTCGATCTTGATGCGGTCGCCGGGGTTGATGAACAGGGGGACCTTGATCTCGGTGCCGGTCTCCAGGGTGGCGGGCTTGGTCACATTGGTGGCGGTGTCGCCCTTGAAGCCGGGATCGGTCTCGGTGACCTCCAGCTCCACGAAGTTGGGGGCCTCAACGCCGAACACGCTGCCCTTGTAGGACATGATGCGGCAGGTCATGTTCTCCTTGACGAAGCGGAAAGCGTCGCCCAGCAGATCCTTGCCGATGGGGAGCATGTCATAGGTCTCCATGTCCATGAAGTAGTACAGGTCGCCGTCGTTGTAGCTGTACTCCATGTCCTTACGCTCGACGAAAGCCTGCTCGAACTTGGCGGTGGGGTTGAAAGAGGTCTCGGTCACGCCGCCGGTGATGATGTTCTTCATCTTGGTGCGGACGAAAGCGGCGCCCTTGCCGGGCTTAACATGCTGGAATTCAACAACCTGCATGACCTTACCCTCCATCTCAAAGGTCACACCGTTGCGGAAATCGCTGGCGGAAATCATTGCCATAGGAATCATCCTCCGTTTACATACAAATTAGCTGATTTATTTTACCCTATTTTTTTCGATTTGACAAGGGGTTTCCCGTGAATCAGCACTTTCACAGGAATCTTTTTTCCAGACCGACCTGTTATAACACTTACAACACAATCAAGTCCCGGGGAGAACGGGTGATGTCGTCGCAGCCGCCCTCCTTGATGTGGAGCACGTCCTCGATGCGGACGCCGAACCTGCCGGGGATGTAGATGCCCGGCTCGGCGGAGATCATGCAGCCCACGGGGAGAGGCAGGTCACAGGAGGGGCTGGCGAAGGGGGACTCGTGGATATCCAGACCCAGGGAGTGACCAAAGCTGTGGCTGAAATACTCGCCGTAGCCCGCGTCGGCGATGACCTTGCGGGCGGCGGCGTCCACCTCGCGGCCGGTGATGCCGGCCCGGGCGGTGTTGATGCCCGCCTTCTGGGCGGCGCGGACCACCTCATAGACCCGCTCCATCTCCTCGGTGGGCGCACCCAGAGCCACGGTGCGGGTCATGTCGGAGCAGTAGCCCTCCACCTTGCAGCCGAAGTCCATGGTGATGAACACGCCGGGCTCCAGCACGGTGTCGCCGGGGACGGCGTGGGGCCGGGAGCCGTTGGCGCCGGAGGCCACGATGGGGTCGAAGGACACCTTCTCTGCGCCCCGGCGGAGCAGCTCATAGACGATGCGGGCGGCCACCTCCCGCTCCGTCATGCCGGGGCGGATGTAGCTGAGAATGGCCTTGAAGGTCTCGTCGGTGATCTGCTGGGCCTTGTGCATGACGGCCTGCTCCTCCTCGTCCTTGGAGGCCCGCAGGTCATTCAGCAGGCTCTGGGCGGGGTGCAGGATGCAGGGCAACTCCTGGGCGTAGCTGTGGTAGTCGTCCACGGTCATGGAGCCGCTCTCAAAGCCCACGTTATGCAGGCCCCGCTCCTCGATGAAGGCCCGGGCCAGAGCGATATGGCCGCTGCCCTGGACGATGCACTTGGGCTCCACCCCGGTGATCTGCTCCTGAGCGGCCTCGATATAGCGGCCATCGGTGGTGTAGTGATGGCCGCCCTCCCGGGTGACCAGCAGAAGTCCCTCGCCATGGAAGCCCAGGGCATAGCGCTCGCCGGACTCACTGGTGATGAGCATGGCGTCAAGGCCGTAGTCCGGCAGCTTGGCGGCAATTTGGGACAGATGATTCATAGCGGTACTCCTTTGCTCAGAGGGTTTTCCTGCGGAGGAAGTCCCCGTAAATTTGTTTCATGGTCAGCGCGTCCTCGGCCTGGGTGCCTGCGCTCTCACAGATGAAGGTGGGAGACCAGTTCCGCCGGGCCACCTCCTCCGCAAGAGGGGTCCAGTCCGGGCCGAAGCCGTCGTCGTTGTCAAAGGTGCGGTGGCACTTCTCGCCGCCGTTGAGGGTAAACTGGATGTGGGAGAAGTGGCTGTGGAAGCGGCTGGCCCGCTCCGGGCCCAGCACCTCCTCCACCCGGTCCAGCATCCTCACGCAGGCCTCGTGACCCTCCAGCTCGCCCAAAGTCCGGGCGTAGAGGTGGCCGAAGTCGATACAGGGGGTGAGCCGCTCGTCCAGAGTACACAGCTCCAGCACCTCGTCCAGATCGCCCAGCTGGTTGATCTTGCCCATGGTCTCGGGGCAGAGGGTGATATGCTGGAACCCCTGATCGTCACAGGCACGGATGACCTCTTTGAGAGACTTTAATGCGATCTCCTGGGCCTCCCGCCGGGTGCGCTTCATCAGGGCCCCGGAGTGGATGATGACTTTCTCTGCCCCCATCCAGGAGGCGGCCAGACAGGCGGAGGTGATGTAGCCGATGGTCTTGCGTAAGCTCTCCGGGTCGGGGTTGGCCAGATTGATGAAGTAGGGTGCGTGGAGGGACAGGGAGATGCCCGCCGCAAGGGCGTTCTGCCCCAGCTTCCGGCAGGTCTCCTCCCCCACGTGGACCCCCTTGCCGCACTGGTACTCGTAGCAGTCCAAACCCTGCTCCTTCACCCAGGCGGGTGCAAACAGAGAGGACTTGTAACGCTTGGAGAAGCTGTCGCAGTTGCCCGCGGGGCCGAACTTGGCGCTCACAGGAAGGGCCTCAGCTTTCCCAGCAGGCGGAAGGGCGTCTCGATGGCGTAGCGCACATAGCGGCCGGGGTTGCCCGCCAGCCGGATGGGCTTGATGAGCAGGGGCGTGACTCCGGCGATGTTGCCGCCCAGGGTGTCGGTAAAGATCTGGTCGCCCACGATGACGGTCTCCTCGGGGCGGCAGTGCATCCGCTCCAGAGCCCGGTAGTAGCCGCCGGGCTTGGGCTTGCCGGAGTGGCCCTGGAAGGGGATGCCCAGGTCCTGGGCAAAGTGGCTGGCCCGGGTGGGCTTGCGGCTGTTGGACAGCAGGAACAGCTGAATGCCTGCGGCCTCCAGGTCGGCCTTCCATTGACGGATCTCCGGGGTAGCCTCCGGCACGCCGTAGGGCACCAGAGTGTTGTCCAGATCGGCCAGCACCAGCTTGATGCCCTTGGCTTTCAGCTTTTCGGGTCTGATGGCTAAGACAGAGGGGTAAAACCCTCTGGGAATGGGAGAAAAGGGCACAGTCGTGTCCTCCTTTGTTCTAAGGGATTTGTGCCGTGCATAGGCTGTGGCACAAGGTATTTTTGTTGCTTGAAGTATATCACACAACCTGGATTTGGACAAGGGGGAGCCGGACTATGGCACAGGAGGAACGCATCATCATCACGCCGCCGAAGGGAAGTTTTCCCCTCCGGGGGTTCCGGTATTCCGCCGCCCATCCCTGCTACGGGGTGGACCGGGAGGGCCGTCTGGTCTGCCGGGAGAACAGCCGTCTCCGGGGCGGCTGGCTGTATCTCCGGCGGGGCGGGCTGTGGGACGGACTGCGGCGGTCCGAGGGGCTCTGCCGGGACCTGCTGCGGGAGTGCGCCGCAAGAAGTTTCTGCGGGGTCCTGCTGGACGGCCCCTGTGGTTCCCTCCTCCATTGGGAGGAGGCGCTGACCCTCCACGGGCTCCGTCTGCTGGTGCCGGAGACCTGCGCCGGACTGGTAGACCGGGCCGGGGTATACCTGTCCTCCGCCCTGTCCGGGGGCTGTCTGGAGGACCGGCTGAAAGCCGGGCTGGACCGGTTCGGACCGGAGCGGCTCACCCTCCTGCTGGAGCAGGCGGCGGAGGACTTTTTTCTCCCCGCCCCCACGGGCTGCGGAAAGCCCTTGACTCAGGAGGAGTTAAACAATCTTCGGGAGCGGCTGGAGCCCTGTGTCTTTTTCTCCCCGCCCCTCTGCGCCCGGTACTTCACCTACATGAGTCAGGAGTCCGGGGCCCACTTCGTCCTCTTCGACGACCGGGACACCATGGCCCGGAAGCTGGAGCGGGCCCGGGCGGCGGGGGTGCGGTCCTTTCTCCTGCCCTCCCCGGCGGTGGCGGCGGCTCTGCCATTGACGGCGGCGGGTGACAGGGGTAAAATAGGACCATCATAAGAAAAAGGAGGAGTTTTCAATGGTCCGTCACATTGTCTCCTGGAATTTTAAGCCCGAGCTCACCGCCGAGGAGCGCAAGGCCGTGGGCGAGGAGGTCGTCTCCAAGCTGAACGCCCTGAAGGATAAGATTCCCTGTCTGGTGGAGATCCAGGCCTTCTGTCCCCCTCTGGACAGCAGCAACTGCGACCTGGCCCTGTACTCTGAGGTGGCCGAGGCGGCCCACCTGCCCGAGTATCAGAACCACCCCGAGCATCAGGCCGTGGTCAAGATCATCAAGGCCAACTTTACCGACCGCCGGTGCATCGACACCGATCGGTGAGAGATTTTTGAAACAAAACCGGGCTGTATCTGAGGTACAGCCCGGTTTTCGGTTTGGGAAGGGTTTCGCCCTTGCGAGGGCGAGGTACTTTTCAAGCGATTGAAAAGTACCCAAAAGATCGCCGGGGGATAC
>SAMEA104404103__coassemble_55_pt1 | contig 106533 bp, 103 predicted proteins | sample SAMEA104404103__metabat2_high_PE_037 | metagenome-assembled genome bin SAMEA104404103 (sample SAMEA104404103) | Balaenoptera acutorostrata | reverse complement strand
ACTTTTTTCAAGTTATTCAAAACTGTTTCAGTTCAAAAGAGCCTCTGTTCTGTTGTAATTCCCGGCGTTTTGTGGTCTCCCGCAAAGCGCTTAGCTATACTACCAAACTCAGCTCCATATGTCAATAGCTTTTTCCAATTTTCCCGACATTTTTCTTCTTTTTTCCGAACGCCCGTATTTGTCCGTCTCATACGCACAGAACAGCCAGAAAGATGCCTTGCAGAAGGGACTCCGGTATGATACCCTGTAACCATGTGTTTTATCCATATACAATAAGGAGGAGTCCCCATGCCTATTGAAATCCCTGACGCGCTGCCGGCCCGTGCCACTCTGGAGGGCGAGAACATCTTCGTCATGACGGAGTACCGCGCCATCCACCAGGATATGCGTCCCCTGAACCTGCTGATCCTCAATCTGATGCCCACCAAGATCGTCACCGAGACTCAGCTGATGCGGAAGCTGTCCAACACCCCGCTTCAGGTCCGGGTCCGACTGCTGCGCACCTCCAGCCACATCTCTCAGAATACAGACGCCAGCCATCTGGACTCCTTCTATACCACCTTTGACCAGATCAAGGACGAGAAGTTCGACGGTATGATCATCACCGGCGCCCCCGTGGAGAATCTGGACTTCGCCGACGTGGACTACTGGGACGAGCTGTGCCAGATCATGGACTGGACCCGCACCCACGTCCACTCCACCCTGCATATCTGCTGGGGCGCACAGGCGGGTCTGTACTACCACTACGGCATCCAGAAGCACACCCTGCGCAAAAAGCTGTTCGGCGTCTTCCCCCACACTATTATTAAGAAGCAGTCCCCTCTGTTCCGGGGCTTTGACGACGAGTTCTACGTCCCTCACTCCCGGTATACCACCAACTACATCCAGGATATTCTGGCTCAGCCCGAGCTGGAGCTGCTGGCTGTCTCCCACGAGGCCGGAGCCTTCGCCATGAAGAGCCAGGACAACCGCCGGTTCTTCATCACCGGCCACCCGGAGTACGACCCGGACACCCTGGCCAACGAGTATTTCCGGGACGTGAACAAGGGCAAGACGATCGACGTCCCCGCCAACTACTTCAAGGACGACGATCCCTACCAGCCGCCCGTGGTGCGGTGGCGGTCCGCGGCCCAGCTGTTTTATACCAACTGGCTGAACTACTACGTCTACCAGACCACCCCCTACGACATCACCAAGATCTGAAAAAACGCCCGGAGCCGATCAGGCTCCGGGCGTTCTCTCTTATATATAGTGATATTCGTTTTTCAGACGAGCAAAAAACCAGAGGGCCACCGCCAGCGCCAGACCCTCGGCCACCGGCACCGCCCACCAGATACCGTCCGGGCCCATGAGCTCCGGCAGCAGGAGCAGGCAGACAGACAGGAAAAGGAAGGTCCGCAGGAAGGAGATCAACGCCGACACCAGTCCGTTGGAGAAGGCGGTGAACATGGAGGAGGCAAAAATGCTGGTCCCGGTGAAGAGAAAGCTGATGCTGAACAGGGTGAAGCCGTGGGAGGCCAGCTCAAAGACGTGGCTCTCTCTGGGGACAAAGATGCGGATGATGGGCTCCTTCACCACAAAGCTGAGGAGGAACACCACCACAGAGGTAAATGCGATGAAGCCCATACTGATACGGAACAGCTTTTGCAGGCGCTTCCAGTTGCCCATGCCGTAGTTATAGCTGATGATGGGAGCCACGCCGCCGGAGAAGCCCATGAACACGGAGGTCATGAGGAACTGGGCGTACAGGACGATGGTGACGGCGGCCACGCCGTCCTCGCCCACGTACCGGAGCATCATGATATTAAATAGGAAGGTGGTGACGGCAACCGCCATGTTGGTGACCATCTCAGAGGCACCGTTCAGACAGCTGCTGCGCAGGAACCTTCCCCGGAACAGGGGTTTCACCAGATAGAGGGTCCCTTTCCGGCAGAGCAGGAAGTAGAGCAGTCCGTAGATGGCCGGGAGGGTGTAGCCGATGGCGGTGGCCAGACCGGCTCCCGCCACGCCCATACCAAAGACGCCGATGAACAGATAATCCAGCACCAGATTGGTGAGGCCGCCGCCCACCGTCATGGCCAGACCCAGGTGGGGCTTGCCCGCCGTGACGAAGAAGGTCTGGAACAACACCTGTAAAATGGACATGGGGGTGGCCGCAATGAGGATGAACAGGTAGTCGTGGCAATAGTGGTACAGATGGGGGGTGGAACCCATCAGATAGATTAGGGGCTTGATGAGGGCCAGCCCCAGCACCGTCAGCAGAACGCCCAGCACCGCACCGGTGGCCACCAGCAGGGAGAACTTCTCCTTGGCCTCCCTACCCTTGCCCTCACCCATGTTCTTGGCGATGATGGCGCCGCCGCCGGTGGACAGCATGATGGACACCGCCAGTACGATGCTGATGGCGGGATAGACGATGTTCAGCGCGGATAATCCGTCCGAGCCCACAAAGTTGGACACAAAGACCGCGTCCACCATCTGATAGAGGGAGATAAAGACCAGCATGATGGTGGACGGGGCGGTGAATTTCAGAAGGGACCACACGCCGAAGTCCTGATTCAATTTGTTGTGTTCCATAGGTTCCTCCTTTTCCGGTGTAAACGGCAGTTTTTTCATTCTAACATAAAATTGTACCATTTTAAAGGGGGGAGGAGCGCAAGGGGCGGGGGATCAGAGAATAGTGAAGGGTGAAGAGAGAAGAGAGAAAAGAAGCGGTCCGCCTGCGGCGGGTTTGGATTTCGCCTGCGGGCGGGACGGGAGACAAGAGTTAGGACCCGAAGCAGTTCCGCTTGAGAAATAGTCAAAGAACGGCAGATCACAACCCTTCCGTCACCAGTCTGCGGACTGGTGCCGACACCTCCCCTTGCACAGGGGAGGCTTTTCGCCTGCGGGCGGGACGAAGTTTTTCTTCTTACGAAATATCTCCGTTGAATGGTTAGCAAACCGGGCGGTGCCGGCGGGCGCAAATCGAAAAACGCTTCTATTTCAGTCTTTGCATGGCCCCGGCGGGCGAGTCCTGTTGCTCTCGTAAAATGCCCGTGATTTCTGCCCAGGATGGAGCGTAGCCGTCGATTTATCAATTTTTGCCGCCCATCGAAAACCCCACCCACCGCCTACAGCCCCCGTACTCTGGGGGTCCGGGGAAAACGCCATTGAAAACGGGACGTTTTCGGCGTTGTCCCCGGCGATCTTTTGGGTACTTTTCAATCGCTTGAAAAGTACCTCGCCCCGCAGGGCGAAAAACCTTAAATAAACAAAAAAGAGGTCGTCATCCATGGGATGACGACCTCTTTTTGGAGCTGGTGGTGGGAATCGAACCCACAACCTTCTCATTACGAGTGAGATGCTCTGCCATTGAGCCACACCAGCATACTCCGAACAACATTATATCCGGGATCTTCTTCCCCGTCAAGACCGAATTGTTTCCCCGCATATTTCCCCGGTTCCGCAGGTGGTCCGCCTGCCGATTCCGGAATAATTTATATTTTCCGCTATACAGGCAAATGCTGAAATGATAAAATATCTATGTAACACAGAACTTTTCCATGCATTTCCACGCAAATCACAACAGAAACGGAGGAACTTATCCATGGTGATCTCCAGTTTTGAAGCATTGAAGGCCCGTTTACAGGGTCTGCCGCCGGTTCCGGCGGTGGTGGCCGCCGCCCACGACCCCCACACCTTAGAAGCCGTCTTTTCCGCCGTGGACAACGGCCTCATCGAGCCCCTTCTGGTGGGGCACCCAGACGAGATCCAGACCATCGCCCGTCAGCTGGGCCGGGAGGTCCCGCTCCGGCGAATTGTGGAGGCGGGCGACGAGAAGGACTGCGCCCGAGCCTCTGTCTCCCTCATCCGGGAGGGCCGGGGAAAGCTGCTCATCAAGGGCATGATGCAGACCGGCTCCCTGCTGGGGGCGGCGGTGGACCGGGAGACCGGCATCCGCCGGGCAGAGGTCATGTCCCACGTGGCCATTCTGGACGTACCCTCCTACCACAAGCTGCTGTACATCACCGACGGCGGCATGGTCATCGCCCCGGACTTGCCCCAGAAGCGGCACATTTTGAAAAACGCTCTGGACCTGTGCCGGTTCCTGGGCTACAAGCGGCCCAAGGCCGCCGCCCTGTGTGCCGTGGAGGTGGTGAACCCCCACATGATCGAGACACAGGACGGAGCCGCTCTGAAGGAGGAGGCTCTGTCCGGGGCCTTCGGTCCCTGTCTGGTGGAGGGCCCCATCTCTCTGGATCTGGCCACCGACCCGGAGGCCGTGAAGATCAAGGGCTATGAGAGCCCGGTGGCGGGAGATGCGGATATTCTGCTGGCTCCCTCCATTGCGGCGGGCAACCTGCTGGGCAAGTCCCTGTACGGGCTGGCAGGCGGGCTCATGGCCGGGGTGGTGCTGGGTGCCTCCGTCCCCATCGTCATCAACTCCAGAGGGGCGGCTCCCGAGGAGAAGTACGACTCCATCCTCATCTGCTCCGCCATGGCCGCAGGCGCTCCGCCTCAGGTATAAAGGGAGGTTTCCACTATGTATGAAATTCTGGTCCTGAACCCCGGCTCCACCAGCACCAAGGCCGCCGTCTATCAGGACGGCCGTTCTCTCTTCTCCCACAGCATCCCCCACACCAACGAGGACCTGTCTCCCTGCCCCACGCTGAACGATCAGCTGGGCTACCGGGTGGAGCTGGTCCGGCAATGGCTGGACAGCCAAAATTACGACCTGTCCCGGCTCAGCGCCGTGGTGGGCCGGGGCGGCATCCTGCCCAATCTGGTCCCCGGGGGCTATGTGGTGGACCAGGTGCTGGAGGACGCTCTGCTGAACCACACCGTCTTTGACCACGCCTCCAATCTGGGCGGCCTGATGGCGAGGGCCTTTGCCCAGCCGCTGAATATCCCCGCCTATATCTACGACGCCGTCACCAGCGACGAGCTCCTTCCCGAGGCCAAGGTCACCGGCTTCAAGGAGGTCACCCGGACCAGCTTCTGCCACGTGCTCAACGCCCGGGCCACCTCCATGAAGTACGCACAGACCATGGGCCGGAGGTACGAGGACATGAATCTGGTGGTGGCACACATGGGCGGCGGCATCTCCATCTCCGCCCACAGCCACGGCCGCATCATCGACTCTGTCTCCGACGACGCGGGCCCCTTCTCCCCCGACCGGTCCGGCAGTCTGAATCTGGAGTATGTCCTGGATATGTGCTACTCCGGCAAGTATACCAAGCCCCAGATGATGAAGAAGCTCCGGGGCGAGGGCGGCATGTCCGCCCTGCTGGGCACCCACGACTGCCGGGAGATCGAGGCCCGCATCCACAGCGGCGACGAGTGGGCTGCTCTGGTCTACAAGGCCCAGGCCCTTCAGATCGCCAAGGGCGTAGGCATCATGCTGGGCTGCTTCACCGAGCTCATCGACGCGGTGATCCTCACCGGCGGGCTGGCCAACTCTAAAATGCTGACGGGCATGGTCATCGACTACCTGCACAACCTGTGCCGGGTGGTGGTCATCCCCGGCGAAAACGAGATGGAGGCCCTGGCTCTGGGCGCCCTCCGTATCCTCCGGGGCCAGGAGGAGCCCCACACCTTCTGTCCCTGCTGTCCCCTCACCAACCATTGAACATACGAAAGGAGCATTTTCTGTGAAACGTCCCCTCTCTCTGGCGCTGGCCGCCGCCGTGAGCCTGTCCCTGCTGGCAGGCTGTGCCCCTGAGGCTCCCGCACCCTCTGATACCTCCGACCCCGCCGGGTCCGCTTCCGCCTCTGTCTCCTCCCAGCCCGAGGAGAAGCCCCAGCAGGAGGTGGCTCCCTCCAGCGGCGAGATGAAGCTGACCGCATTCAAAAATATCCAGCTGTCCACCCTCTCCCCTGACATCCGCATCGAGCGGGGCGAGGACTGGGGCATCCGCTACACCCTCCACAACAAGGAGAAGGTCACCCGGGCCGAGGTGAATGGAGACACCCTGTACTTCTCCTCCACCTTCAAGCTGACCCCCACCGTGGATCTGAAGGACTGCGAGCTGGTCATCATCATCCCCGTGGGCCAGGAGCTCCAGGATGTGTCTCTGGCCACCGCCGCAGGCACCATCGAGCTGTTCAATCTGAACTGCCGCTACCTGGAGCTGGAGAGCGTCTCCGGCGACGTGAAGCTGGACCACGTGGTCTCCCAGACCCTGGAGGCGGAGAGCACCTCCGGCCATGTGACCGCCACCGCCTGCACCGCCGACAAGGCCGAGGCCGAGAGCACCTCCGGCCGGGTGAAGCTGGACGGCACCTACCAGACCGCCGAGCTCTCCTCTGTCTCCGGCTCCTGTGAGCTGTACGCTCAGATCGGCAAGGAGGCCGAGATCGAGACCGTCTCCGGCAATATCACCGCCCAGGTCCCCGTGCAGAAGCTGGAGGTCCGGTCCATCGGCTCCATCACCATCGACGGCGAGAAGCACGGCGGCCGCTCCGTCACCATCGGCGAGGGCGAGCCTTCCCTTTCCATCGAAAGTGTGTCCGGAACGGTCACCGTGGACCAGAACGCTTTGGTTATGATTTCCTGATACGACAAGTTGCCACAATTATTCATAAAGGGTGCATTCCTGCACTTTGGGCCCGACCTTTCCCCGGATTCCACGTCAGAACCCCGAAATTTTCTCATTCCGGAAGGAATTTCTTCTCCCGTAAGGTGCCGGATTCCGGCGAAAAGCCGGGGATTATTGACCAGTACGGGAATGTAAAACACGGAAAGCCTTGTAGGAATAGTGATTTACTTTATGAATTTTCCGTGCTATAATATATGTATGTTAATTCTTTAACAAATAATTATCATAACTTTTTTGTTATATATTTTAGGAGGTCTCCTTATGGCTATGGTTTCCGAACGTCTCCAGAAGCTGGGTTCTTCCCGCTCTGTGATCCGTGAGCTTTTCGAGTATGGCAAGGTGCGTGCCGCTGAGATCGGCGCCGAGAACGTGTTTGACTTCTCTCTGGGCAATCCCAGCGTCCCCGCCCCCAAGGAGGTCAACGAGACCGCCATCCGTATTCTCCAGGAGAATCCCGAGCTGATCCACTGCTACACCAGCGGTCAGGGCGATCTGGTGGTCCGTGAGCGGCTGGCCGCTTCCATGAACCGCCGCTTCGGCACCAGCTACAGCCCCGCCGAGCTGTATATGACCTGCGGCGCCGCCTCCTCTCTGTGCTGCACCATCCGCGCTCTGACTCTGCCCGAGGAGGAGAACGAGGTCGTGGTCTTTGCCCCCTTCTTCCCCGAGTACCGCGTGTTCGTGGAGAGCTCCGGCTCCAAGATGGTGGTCATCCCTCCCCGTGAGCCCGACTTCCAGCTGCCTCTGGACCTGTTCGAGGCCGCTCTGACCCCCGCCACCCGCGCTGTCATGATCAACAGCCCCAGCAACCCCTCCGGCGTGGTCTACACCCGGGAGACCCTGGTGGAGCTGGCCAACATCCTGACCGCCAAGGCTGAGGAGTTCGGCCATCCCATCTACCTGATCTCCGACGAGCCCTACCGCGAGATCGTGTTCGACGGCGTCGAGGTGCCCTGGGTGCCCGACCTGTACAAGGACACCATCGTCTGCTACTCCTACTCCAAGTCCCTGTCCCTGCCCGGCGAGCGTATCGGCTACGTGCTGGTCCCCAACCAGACCACCGACGCCCGGGACGTGTTCGCCGCTATCATGGGCGCAGGCCGCTCCATGGGCTACGTCAACGCCCCCAGCCTGTTCCAGAACGTCATCTCCCTGTGCGCTGATATGACCTCCGACCTGGCTGTCTACGAGCGCAACTGCAAGCTGCTGGTCCCCGCTCTGCGGTCCATGGGCTACGAGCTGCCCGAGCCCGGCGGCGCTTTCTACCTGTTCCCCAAGTCCCTGGAGCCCGATGACCGGGCCTTCAGCGAGCGCGCCAAGGAGTTCGACCTGCTGCTGGCTCCCGGCTTCGGCTTCGGCGCTCCCGGCCACTTCCGTCTGTCCTACTGCGTGCCCACCGAGCGCATCGAGCGCGCCCTGCCCCGCTTCAAGGCTCTGGCCGAGGCCTACGGCAAGTAATTTCGCCCCCTTTTCACCCGTCCCGCGGTTCGCCGCGGGGCGGGTTTTTTGTCCCCCGGCTCCTCTCAAATCTTAAATTTTTCTATGCTCTGTCCGGCGCTATGGCATTTTTATTCCGCATATGGTATACTATTCCCTGTAAATACCGTATATTTTCGGTATATAGAAAGGAGGACCTATGGTTCCTGTCATCATCTGGCTCGTGCTTCTGGTACTGCTGGTACTGGGTGAGATCGCCACCGTCAGTCTGACCTCCATCTGGTTCGCCGTGGGCGCGCTGGGCGGACTGATCGTCGCATTTTTCCACGGGTCCACGTTTCTCCAGATCACGGTCTTTCTGGTTCTGTCCGGTCTGTCCCTGCTGCTGGTGCGGCCCCTGTGCAAAAACTTTTTAAAGGCCAGCATCTCCCCCACCAACGCCGACCGCGTGATCGGCAAAACCGCCGTGGTCACCGAGGCCATCGATAACATGGCCGCTCAGGGCCAGGTCAGCGTGGCCGGTCAGGTCTGGACCGCCCGCAGTGAACACGGCATCGTCATTCCCGTGGATACTCAGGTGAGGATCCTGCGTATCGAGGGCGTGAAGGTATTTGTAGAGGCGGTCTGACCGTCTCAATGTAAGGAGGATACATATGGAATTTCTGCTGAAAGCCATCCCCTGGTTCATTCTGATCCTGCTGGCCCTGCTGGTGCTGGGCAGCTGCATCAAGGTCGTCCCTCAGTCCCGGGCCTTTGTCATCGAGCGTCTGGGTGCCTTCCGCACCGTCTGGGGCGTGGGTATGCACCTGAAGGTGCCTCTCTTCGAGCGCGTGGCCAAGAACGTGTCCCTGAAGGAGCAGGTGGTGGACTTCGCACCCCAGCCCGTCATCACCAAGGACAACGTCACCATGCAGATCGACACCGTGATCTACTTCCAGATCACCGACCCCAAGCTGTACACCTACGGCGTGGAATCTCCCATGTCCGCCATCGAGAACCTGACCGCCACCACGCTCCGTAACATCATCGGCGATCTGGAGCTGGACCAGACCCTGACCAGCCGCGACCACATCAACACCAAGATGCGCTCTCTGCTGGACGAGGCCACCGACCCCTGGGGCATCAAGGTCAACCGCGTGGAGCTGAAGAACATCATTCCTCCCCGTGAGATCCAGGACGCCATGGAGAAGCAGATGAAGGCCGAGCGTGAGCGCCGTGAGTCCATCCTCCAGGCCGAGGGCACCAAGCAGTCTCAGATCCTGGTGGCAGAGGGCGAGAAGCAGTCCGCCATCCTGCGGGCCGACGCCGCCAAGCAGGCCGCCATCCTCCAGGCAGAGGGCGACAAGCAGGCCCAGATCCTGGCCGCCGAGGCTCAGGCCGAGGCCATTCTGAAGGTCCAGCAGGCCACCGCCGACGCCATCCGCCTCATCAACGAGGCCAACCCCGGCGAGGGCGTCATCAAGATCAAGGCTCTGGAGGCCTTCCAGGCCGCCGCCGACGGCAAGTCCACCAAGATCATCATTCCCAGCGAGATCCAGGGACTGGCCGGTCTGGCCGCCGCCGCCAAGACCGTTTTCGATACCCCCGACCCCGAGAGAAAGTAAGTTCTCAGGAAATAAAATCACCCGGCCCGGAACCTTCAAAGGTTCCGGGCCGGGTTTTATTTTGAGAGAAAAGTGAAGAGAAGCAGTAAACCCTATCTTCCATCCCTCGTCCCCGCGCACGGGCTTGGCTCTCCCTCTGGGAGAGCTGCCCCAGTTCGCAAACTGGGGCTGAGAGGGCGTAACCAATGCGCCGTAACGGGAAAGCTTCCATAGCGAGACAGTTCCGCACCCTCTCCGGCCCTTCGGGCCACCTCCCCCAACGTGGGAGGCAAGCCGTCTGCGGACGGGAGGAGGGGCGGCCGCCATATATGGCGGCCCTACAATGTTTTAGGCAGCATTTTCGGTGAACGCCGTAGGGCCGCGATATATCGCGGCCGCCAGCAGAAATAGTGCAGATAGCAAAACCTTCTTCTGAACATCCGCGTTTGCGGCACCGGCGGGCCACGCCCCGTGGATGCTTCTGGTGGCAGTCTTTGCCGCCCATCGTGGCGGGCGGATCATGTTACTCCCGTAAAACAAAACAGATTTCTGCCCAAGAAGGTGCGTAGCCGTCAATAGTGCAGATTTTGCAACGCCCGAAAGCCGCAATGCCGCCGACTTCCTAGGGGGTCCGGGGGATGACGTGAGCAAGTAGACGCCTCAAGCGTCACTTGCTGCATTGTATCCCCCGGCGATCTTTTGGGTACTTTTCAATCGCTTGAAAAGTACCTCGCCCCGCAGGGCGAAACTTGAACGGCGGCCTGCGCAGAAAGAAAAGTTTTCCACACAGCAGGCCCAAAAAGTGCAAAAGGCAGAAAAAACCGGGCCGGAAGCGATGCTTCCGGCCCGGTCATGATTGAAGCCTGATTTAGAATCAGATCTCGTACCAGCGGATCTCGTTGGCGTCCATGTCCAGATCGAAGCTGGAGCCGTCGCCGCGGTAGACGGTGGTGGACTGAGGCACGTAGGTGTTGTTGACAACACAGTACTTGCCGTTCTTCACGTAGGCGTGGACCTCGACGTTGAAGTTGGAGGAGAACCAGTTGTTCAGCTGATCCTCGGAGTGAGAGCTCCACAGCACGGCGCGGTGCAGCAGACGGTTGTTCTCGAAGCTGTAGGGCAGGCCGGAGATGTAAACGGAACGGCCCTTGCCGTACTCGTTGACAGCCAGCTGGACCTCCTTATCCTTCTGGACCAGAACCTCAGCGCCGGCCAGAGCGTAGATGCTCTTCTTGCCCTCGCCGAAGTCGACGGGACCGGTGCAGTCCTTCAGGATGAAGTGCTCGGGATGCTCCTCCCAGTTGTACTTGTCGTAGTTCAGGGTGAAGCCGGTCTCCTTCTCAACGCCCATGACGCTGGCCAGCTGCAGGTAACGGCCCTGGAACTGGTGGCCGGCAGGCTCGCCGACACCGATGAAGCCGCCGCCGTTGTAGACAAACTTCTTGATCATGGCGGTGATAGCGGGGTTCTCCCAGATGGCGCCGCCGGTGTGAGCGGTGTCGCCGTCGCCGTCGTTGATGATGACGTCGATGTTGTCCAGGATGGTGGGATCAGCCAGCAGATCGTCGAAGCTGATGAAGCTGACGTCGTAGGGAGCGCCGGACAGGGCCTCGATGACGCCGGCGTAGGAGTAGTTCTGCTTCTGGTACAGAGCATGGTGGACCATGTGGCAGCCCCAGGAGCGGCACTTGCCCCAGCTGTTCAGAACAGCGACGCGCTTGACGCAGTAGGGAGTGGTGCCCTTGATGTTCTCGTACAGGACGCGGAACTCCTTGCAGACGCTCTCGACGTAGTCGATGAACTCGGGGAACTCACAGGCCAGCTTCAGGTAGCCGCCGTAACCGATACGGTCGATGGGCTTACGCAGGATGGCGCGGCGGGCAGTGACCCAGTTCTCCTTGGCCTCGCGGACGGGATCGCCGCCCTCGTGGAAGGTGTCGGGGAAGAAGTAGGGCAGGAAACGACCCTCGGTGTACTTGACGCCGGGGATGTCGGAGATCAGACGCAGGGTGCAGCCGTTGCCCACGGAGCCGACCACGGCGTCCAGGCCGATGGACTTGAACTCCTCCATGTAGGGCTCGGTGCCGATGAAGTGGTCGCCCAGGAACATCATGGCTTCCTTGCCCAGCTCGTGGGTGATGTCCACCATCTCCTTGGCCAGCTTGGCAACCTCGCGGCGCTGGAAGGCCATGAAGTCCTTGAACTCCTTGGAAGGCACGCGGTACTGGTTGTTGTAGTAGCCCTGGTCGATGATGTACTCGGGACGGAACTTGTAGCCCACCTCTTCCTCAAACTGCTTCAGGATGTAGGGAGAGACGGAGGCGGAGTAGCCGTACCAGTCCACGTACTTCTCGCGCTTCATCTCGTCGAACACCAGGGTGAACTGGTGGAAGAAGGTGGTGTAGCGGATGACGTTGACATAGGGGTGGTCGGCGATGAACTTGCGCAGACGCTCCATGGTGAACTTGTGAGTCTTGGGCTGACGGACGTCGAAGGTAATCTGATGCTCGAAGTCCTTCCAGTCGTTGGTCACAGCGTTGTACATGTGGACGGGGTCCCAGATCAGGTAAGCCAGGAAGCTGACGGTGTACTCGTGGAACTCCTCGGGCTGGTCGATGACGACGGAGCCGGTGGCCTCGTCCCAACGCCATGCGTCGGTGGAGATGGGCTCGCCGGTGGTACGGTCAACAACTTCCCACCAACGCTTGATGTCGTCGCGGGTGTTGACCTGCATCAGCTCCTCGCTGATACCCTTCATCAGACGGATGGACAGAGGGCCGCCGTTGGCGGTGTGGAAGCCGGTCATGATGTAGCACTGCTGCACCTCGTCGGGGTTGGCCTTGGCCCAGGCATTGTCCTTACGAGTGGTGTAGTAGGTGGAATAGACCTTGGCGTCGACGTCCTTCAGCTCCTCGGGATAGTCGGTGCCGTCGCAGTCACGGATGGCGTCAGCGCCCCAGCGCTTCAGCAGCTCCAGGGTCTCAGGAACGACGTCGATGTCGGTGGGGATGGTGACGCGTCCGCGGATAGTATCGCTCATGATAATCTCTCCTATTCAGATCTTAGAATTCAGAATGGTGGGGAAATACAGGTTACTTGGGGTCCTCGTAGATCTTGTTGTACAGCAGCAGTGCGGTCAGCAGCAGGGCCAGACCGACGATCATGATGACCAGACCGGTCATCTTACCGGTCATGGACCAGCCAAACAGGATCAGAGCCATGCCGACCACAAAGAAAATGGTCATCAGGGTGGCTCTCAGAGGCATATGTTCTTTCCAAAATTGCATAAATCGACTCTTCCTTTCCCGCGCAGCTTTCGCGCGCGATCGGTTTCAATCAGCCCTTCAGGCCGCCCACGGTCATGCCCTGAGTCAGCTTCTTCTGCACGCACATGTACAGGATCAGAGTGGGCAGCATGACCAGCACCAGGCCGGCGTACAGCTGGCCGTACTGAGCAGCGCCCTGCTGAGACTGGGTCAGGTTCATCAGACCGACGGGCAGGGTGCGAGCGCCGTTGGGGTCGGTCAGCAGGGTCATGGAGATGATGTACTCATTCCAGAAGGACAGGAAGTTGAAGAGGATGATGGTCAGGATAGAGGGCTGAGCCATGGGGAAAATGACCTTCACCATGGTGGTGCCGTAGCCTGCGCCGTCGATGTAGGCGGCCTCCTCAAAGTCATGAGGCAGGGTGGCGAAGTAGCCGGACAGCAGATACACCGTGAAGGGCAGTGCGGTGGCGGCATACACCAGAGCCAGGACGAACAGGTTGTTCAGGAAGAAGCCGTGGCCGAAGATACCGGTCAGGGCCTTGTCACCGTCGACCAGCATCAGGAAGATGGGGACGACGATGTAGTTGACGTTGATAAACAGACCCGCCATGAACAGAGCGTTCAGGGTCTTGGAGCCGCGGAACTTGAAGCGGGACAGAGCGTAAGCGGCGGGCAGAGCAATGATCAGCAGCATTGCCAGAGCCATAGCGGTGACAATGACGGAGTTCAGCATGTACTCACCCATGCGGGCCTTGGTCCATGCGTCCACGAAGTTCTGCCAGTAGAAGCCGGCGGGCAGGGTCCAGGGGTTGCCGTAGAACTCGGAGTTCTGCTTGATGGAGGCCAGGAACACCCATGCCACAGGCACGATGATAGAGATGGCCAGCAGAGCCAGGACGACATAGATAAAGATCTTGTACAGGCGGTCGCCGCCGGAATGGATTCTCTTTTCTTTCATGACTGACGACCTCCCTTAGAATTCCAGAGGCTGACGCTTGGTGACCTTGTTCACCAGAGCAGACAGGGCAAAGGAGAAGATGAACACCACAGCGCCGATGGCCATACCATAGCCGTAAGCGGAGTTGGTGTAGGCCTGCTTGTACATGTAAGACAGAGCAACTTCGGAGGAGCCGTTGGGGCCGCCGGAGGTCATTGCCTTGACGAACAGGAAGGCCATGTTGATGGTAGAAATAATGAAGAAAGTCAGGGTAGTGCGGATGTTGGTCCAGATCAGAGGAATGGTGATCTGGAAGAACTGGGTGACGCGGCCGGCGCCGTCCAGACCGGCAGACTCATACATAGTCTGGGGGACGCTTGCCATAGAGGCCATGTACATGACCATATAGTAGCCGATGGCCTGCCAGACCATGGCGATGATAAGACTCACCATAACGAGGCCTTCGCCCTTCCACATGATCTCGACCGGCTCGGAGGAGAAGAAGGAGAGGAAGCTGTTGAGCATACCGTTCTTGGGGTCATAGATTGCGGAGAAAATAGCTGCAATGACAACAACGGACAGAATGTTGGGGATATAGAAGATAATGCGGAAGAAGTTCTGACCACGGAGCTTCTCACGGGTCAGGATACCGGCGAACACCAGAGCAAATGCGAAGGTCACGATGGTGACGACCACGATCAGCAGGATGGTGTTCTGCATGGAGCGGATGAAGTTTGCATCGTTCATCAGCTTGCTGAAGTTACCGAATGCCACAAACTCGGCCTTGGGGGAGTAAGCGCTCTGCTTAAACAGAGACATACGGAAGACGTTCAGCGTGGGAAGGATCATGAAAATGGCGAACAGAATGGTGGCGGGAGCCACGCAGCATGTAATAAATGCGTTCTTTCTGCCGGACTTTTTCATGTGCTCATCTCCTTTCTTTTCTCACATCTCTTTTCCTGATGGACAGGACTGGTTCAGGGGCAGGGAATTTGCAGGAAAAAATTCCCTGATAAATACAGAGGGGCAGTGAGTAGGTATTTCTACTCACTGCCCCTAACCCTACATTTTAGGTTGCGGAATCCGTATACTGAAAAGAATTACTTCTTAGCAGCGCGCAGGGCGTTGTTGGCCTCGACAATGGCCTTGGTCCAGTCGGCGACGGACAGGTTGCCGGAAACCAGGCTGTTGACGGAACCGAACAGGGTCTCGCCCATGTTCACGCCCTCAACGGCGTCGGTAGCAGCCCAGCCGCCCATGGCAGCCTTAGCACCGGTCTCATAGATGGAGTAGAACATGGCGTTCTCGCCCTCGAGGGTCTCAGCCAGGCCCTGGATAGGCTGGATAGCGCCGGCCTCGGCGAAGATCTTAGCAGCAGCGTCGGAGTACATGAAAGCCATGAACTGCTTAGCCTCGTTCAGGTGGGGAGCAGAAGCGGGGATCCAAGCCTGCTCGATCCAAGCGAAGGCGTAAGCGTCGCCACCCTCAGCAACAGCGGGGATAGCGGTCATGCCCCACTCGAAGCCGTCAGCGCGAGGAGCGTCGGCCATCTCGCCGGGCAGCCAGGTGCCGTTGGGGCAGAAGATAGCCTTGTTGTCCAGGATCAGCTGCTGGTTCTTGGTGAAGTCCTGGTTGTTGGCGTTGGCGGGGACGGAAGCCTCGGTGTAGGTAGCCAGCTTGGCCAGGATCTCCAGGACCTGCTGACCCTGCTCGGACTCCCAAACGCCCTCCTCGTAACCGGTGATCTTATCGAACAGCTCGGGGCCGCCGACAGCGTAGATCAGAGAGAAGGTGAACTCCTGCAGGTAACCGGTGGTGGGGTAAGTAAACAGAGCGATGCCCTCGGCCTTAGCCTTGTCGCCCAGCTCCCACATCTCGTCCCAAGTGGTGGGGACTTCCCAGCCCTTTTCCTTCAGCAGGCCGGCGTTGTAGAACAGACCGCAGGGACCATAGAACATGGGAGCCAGGTAGGTCTTGCCATCGCCGTAGGGGTTGGTGGTGGTGGAATCGGTGAAGCCCTTGGACATCTTCTCCTTGACGGTGACTTCCTCGCCGGGGATCTTCATGTCCAGAACGTCGGTGACCTCAGCCAGAGCGTTGTCCTTGATGAAGGTCTCGGTCATAGCGTCGGGACGACCCATGGCCAGGTGGACAAAGTCGGGGGACTTGCCGGACTTGATCTGGGGGCCGATGACGGCTTCCAGCTGCTTGTCGGCAACCAGATCGACCTTGATGCCGGTCTGAGCGGTGAAGGCGTCGCAGACGTCCTTCCACATGTCGGGGTGCTTGTCCATGTAGGCGGACTGCAGAACAGCGACCTGGATGGACTCAGCGGCGGGCTGGCTGCCGGCAGCAGAACCGGAAGCGGAGCCCTCGGCGGGCTCCTTGGGGCCGCAGCCTGCCAGCAGAGACAGGGACAGGGCACCAACGAGGGCCAGACTCATAAATCTTTTCATTTTGTGTGTACCTCCTTGATTTTTGTGAAGCAAGACGGTGGGTAGACAGGAGGACCCTGTCGCCCATTACAATCTATAGTATACTACGATTGGCAGTTTAGGCAATTCATTTGTTGCTCAGTTTTTTAGCGTTATTGCTCTATCTTGTAAAATTTAGTTTTTAGACAATTAAAGAGGGGGTGTTATAGTGCGAAATGCACAGTGCGAAAAAATTTACATAAAATTGATACCGTAAAATTTTTCCCTCTTTGTTCAAAACCCAGACGGACAGATGTACATGAAATAGTTGCAGTTTTTCTAAACCATGTATATAATAGGTGAAAGGAACAGAAATCTCTCTATGCGCGGGGCTTTTGCAAAAAATTGCGCTCCCGCCCGACGCCGAAAGGAGGCAGGGCCGATGAGCTCTCAGACGTACCAGCTGAATCAGCAGACCGCCATGAGCCGACCGGGGATGCCTCAGCTGCGGTACATCACAGATGCACAATTCAGTCGTGAATGGAACTGTACACCCCACACCCATTCTTTTACAGAAGTGTTTTTTATTACCAGCGGGCACGGCGTGTTCCACGTGGAGGACCGCACCTTCCCCACCGCCGTCAACGACGTGGTGGTGGTCAACGCCAATGTCCCCCATACAGAGGAGAGCCAGACGGACAACCCCATGTCCTACGTCGCTCTGGGCGTGGACAGCCTGGAGGTCATGGCCGACATCGGCGGCTCCACTCTGATCCACCTCCGGGGCCAGCAGCCCCAGATGACCGCCTGCCTCGAGATGATGCTGGAGGAGGGCCGGGAACAGAAGGAGGGCTGGGAGATGGTCTGCCAGAACCTTTTGGAGATCGTCATCCGCCGTCTGGCCCGGCGCAAGGACTTCACCCTGTCCCAGACCGCCTCCACCAACAAGTCCAACCGGGAGTGCGAGCTGGTCCGGCGCTACATCGACAACCACTTTAAAGAAAATCTCTGTCTGGACGAGCTGGCGGCCCTGGCCCATATCAATAAGTATTACCTCTCCCACGCATTCCAGAAGGAGTTCGGCACCTCTCCCATCAGCTATCTGATCTCCCGCCGCATCCAGGAGAGCCGCTACCTCCTCACCGACACGGACCACACCCTGTCCCAGATCGCCCATATCCTGGGGTTCTCGTCCCTGAGCTACTTTTCACAGAGCTTCCGCCGACTGGAGGGGATGAGCCCCATGGAGTACCGGCGGCAGCACAGGAGGGCTGCACCGGGAGGTACTGTATGAACTATATCCCCCTGACGCCCCAGCGGGCACTCACCGTGGACGCCCTGTATTCGGTCCACTACTTTGAATATGCCAGCGGCTTCACCTTCGCCGGAGAGTCCCATGCCTTTTGGGAGATGCTCTACGTGGACAAGGGAGCCGTTACCGTCACCGCCGGGGAGCAGCAGCTGGAGCTGACCTCCGGGCGGGCCATCTTCCACTCTCCCTGGGAGTTCCATGCCCTCTCCGCCTGCCGGGGCACCGCTCCGGACCTGATGGTGGTGGGCTTCTCCTCCCCCAGCGCCGCCATGGACTTTTTCAAGACCAACAAGGTGCTGGACATCGGCGCAGAGGAGCGCGTCCTCATGGGACGCATCGTGGAGGAGAGCGCCTCCGCCTTTGCCACGCCCCTGAACGACCCCACCACCAACACCCTGACCCGCCGGGAGGACGCACCCTTCGGCGGCGAGCAGCGGGTGGCGGCGGCGTTGGAGGAGCTGCTCATCCGGCTCATCCGCCGGGAGAAGGGCGGCCCCGAGGGCCGGGAGGACGCAGATTCCCCCGACGCCAAGTGGCTGTCCTCCATGGAGGACTATCTGCGCCAGCGGCTGGACCGGCCTCTCACCTTAGAGGAGATCTGCCGGGACAACCTCATCGGCCGGAGCCAGCTGCAAAAGCGGTTCCACGACCTCACCGGCGGCGGGGCCATGGCCTACTTTGCCAAGCTGAAAATGGAAACCGCCCGGAGACTCATCCGGGAGGGTCGGCTGAATGTGACCCAGATCTCTGCCTGTCTGGGCTATCAGTCTGTCCACTATTTCTCCCGCCATTTCAAGCAGCACACCGGAATGTCCCCCAGTCAGTACGCCGGAAGCGTGAAAATGCTGTCCGGACTGCCCGGTACCCCTACGGACGATCGTACAAACAATGTATAGTATCGTGCATTTCAATTCCCAGTATTCTTCGTTAAAATCCTCTTTGATAAAGAGGTTCCCCGGATGGGGATATATGTATCCTGGTTCCCAAATTTATCGTGTATAAAGGAGTGTTTGTTATGTCTATTCTGGTCAGCGGCGGCGCCGGCTACATCGGCAGCCACACTTGCGTGGAGCTGCTTCAGGCAGGCTATGATATCGTGGTGGCCGACAACCTGTGCAATTCCTGCGAGGAGTCCGTCCGTCGTGTTGAGAAGATCACCGGCAAGACTGTTCCCTTCGAGAAGGTGGATTTCACCGAGCCCGAGGCCACTGAGGCCCTGTTCGAGAAGTACCCCGATATCGAGGGCGTTATCCACTTCGCCGGCCTGAAGGCCGTCGGCGAGAGCGTCCGCAAGCCTCTGGAGTACTACACCAATAACCTGGTCAGCACCCTGGTCCTGCTGAACGTCATGCGCAAGCACAACGTGAAGAACTTCGTGTTCTCCTCCTCCGCCACCGTGTACGGCGACCCCGCCTCCGTGCCCATCCGTGAGGACTTCCCCACCGGCGGCACCACCAACCCCTACGGCACCACCAAGCTGTTCCTGGAGCGCGTCCTGATCGACTACTGCGCCTCCGCTCCCGAGCTGAACGTGGCCATCCTGCGTTACTTCAACCCCATCGGCGCTCACGAGTCCGGCCTGATCGGCGAGGATCCCAACGGCATCCCCAACAACCTGGTGCCCTACATCGCTCAGGTCGCCGTCGGCAAGCTGGAGAAGCTGCACGTGTTCGGCGCTGACTACAACACCCCCGACGGCACCGGCGTCCGCGACTACATCCACGTGGTCGACCTGGCCAAGGGCCACGTCGCCGCCATCAAGAAGCTGGAGCAGAACTCCGGCCTGGTCATCGTGAACCTGGGCACCGGCAAGGGCTACAGCGTTCTGGACATCCTGCACGCCTACGAGAAGGCCTGCGGCAAGGAGCTGCCCTACGTGGTCGATCCCCGCCGTGAGGGCGATATCGCCGAGTGCTACTCCGATCCTGCCAAGGCCAAGGAGGTCCTGGGCTGGGAGGCTCAGTACGGCATCGAGGAGATGTGCGCCTCTTCCTGGAAGTGGCAGTCCAACAACCCCAACGGCTACCGCGCGTAATTTCCGAAGATTCTACTACAGTTCGTAATCAAATACGAGCCATTTTTTGAGACCCGTACTGTACGGGGAAAGAGATTTAGGAGGATGCAGTTATGAATAAGCCTGTTCTTGTTGTCATGGCCGCCGGTATGGGCAGCCGTTACGGTGGTCTGAAGCAGATCGACCCCGTGGGTAACCACGGTCAGCTGATCATCGACTATTCCATCTTTGATGCCCGCCGCGCCGGCTTTGAGACCGTCGTGTTTGTCATCAAGCACGAGATCGAGGCCGACTTTAAGGCCGCTATCGGCGACCGTCTGTCCAAGATCATCGACGTGAAGTACGCCTTCCAGCAGCTGGACGATCTGCCCGAGGGCTACACCGTTCCCGAGGGCCGCGCCAAGCCCTGGGGCACCTGCCACGCCGTTCTGGCCGCCCGCAACGTGGTTGACGGTCCCTTCGCCGTCATCAACTCCGATGACTACTACGGCCCCGAGGCCTTCAAGGAGATCTACGACTACCTGAGCACCCACGAGGATCAGCCCGACTGCTACGAGTACGCCATGGTCGGCTACAAGCTGGGCAACACCGTCACCGAGAACGGCCACGTGGCCCGCGGTATCTGCACCGAGGACGAGAACAACTTCCTGGTCGAGGTCGTGGAGCACACCCACATCGAGAAGGTGGGCGCTGACGCCCGCTTCACCGAGGACGACGGCAAGACCTGGACCGACGTGTCCGGTGAGACCATCGTCTCCATGAACATGTGGGGCTTCTCCGCCGGCTTCATGAAGGAGGCCGGTGCCCGCTTCGCCGCCTTCCTGGATAAGGCCATGGTCGAGAACCCCCTGAAGGGTGAGTACTTCCTGCCCAGCGTTGTCAGCCAGCTGCTGGACGAGAAGCGCGCCCGCGTCAAGGTCCTGCGTTCCGCTGACAAGTGGTACGGCGTGACCTATCAGGAGGACAAGCCCGTGGTCGTGGCCGCCATCGCCGAGAAGACCGCTTCCGGCATGTACCCCGACAACCTGTGGGAGGTGAAGTAATGAGCGTTCAGGCTGAAGAGACCCTGCAGGAAGCCCTCCAGGCTTTCGACTTCGGCGCTCCCCTGGTCGGCGCCATCCGCTACGGCTGCGGCCACATCAACGACACCTTCTGTGTCCACACCCAGCCCGATGACGAGCCCTGCGTCCGCTTCATTCTGCAGAGAATGAGCGCTCAGGCCTTCCATCACCCCGATGAGCTGATGAAGAACATCATCGGCGTCACCGAGTTCCTGGGCAAGGAGATCGAGAAGAACGGCGGCGACCGCGCCCGCGAGGCCATGGAGGTCCTGCGTCCCAAGAGCGGCGAGGACTTCTTCACCGACTCCAAGGGCGGCGCATGGCGTGTGTACCCCTTTGTTGAGGGCACCCACTGCTACCAGTCCGCTGACACCGCCGAGATGTTCGCTGCCTCCGGCCGCGCTTTCGGTCACTTCCAGAAGATGCTGAAGGACTATCCTGCTGACACTCTGTTCGAGACCATCCCTCACTTCCACGACACTGAGGACCGTCTGGCCAAGTTCAAGGCTGCTCTGGCTGCTGATAAGCTGGACCGCGCCAAGAACTGCCAGAAGGAGATCCAGTTCATCATGGACCGTGAGGCTGACTGCTCTGTCTGCCTGAAGGCTCTGCGCGAGGGCGTTCTGCCTCTGCGCGTCACCCACAACGATACCAAGCTGAACAACGTCCTGATGGACGCTCAGTCCGGCGAGGGCATCTGCATCATCGACCTGGACACCACCATGCCCGGTCTGTCCGTCAACGACTTCGGCGACTCCATCCGCTTCGGTGCCAACCACAGCGCCGAGGACGAGACCGACCTGTCCAAGGTCAATCTGGATGTTGAGCTGTTCGACGCCTACGCCGGCGCCTTCCTGGAGGGCTGCGGCGGCGCTCTGACCGACGCCGAGCTGGACTACATGCCCTGGGGCGCCAAGCTGATGACCCTGGAGTGCGGCATCCGCTTCCTGACCGACTACCTGGAGGGTGATACCTACTTCCGCACCCACCGCGACGGCCAGAACCTGGACCGCTGCCGTACCCAGTTCAAGCTGGTCTCCGACATGGAGGCCCACTGGGATGAGCTGAACGCCATCATCAACAAGTACCGCAAGTAAGATCAAGGTCTTATGAGTTTTACAGGCCCGGAGGAACCTTCGTTCCTCCGGGCCTGTTTTTTGTTTGAGGGAGTTTTCCGATGTTTGCCCCCTTGCCTCCCCTTGAGGGGAGGTGGCACGGCGGAAGCCGTGACGGAGAGGTGTCGTTGTCGCTGATGAATGAGGGACGAAAGGAGGGGTTCGCCCTGCGGGGCGAGGTACTTTTCAATCGATTGAAAAGTACCCAAAAGATCGCCGGGGACAACGCCGAAAACACTTCCGTGTTTTCAATGGCGTTTTCCCCGGACCCCTTGTTTACGAGGGATGCAGGCGGTAGGTAGGATTTTCGATGGGCCGCAAAATCTGAAAAATTGACGGCTACGCTCCACCCTGGGCAAAAATCACGGGCATTTTACGGGGGTTACATGATCCGCCCGCCGTGGCCATGCAAAGACTGGAACAGAAGCGTTTTTCGATAATGCGCCCGCTGGCACCGCCGGGAGCCTCGGCTGTTCTCTCGAAAATGCTTCGGTAAACGCTGTAGGGCCGCCATATATGGCGGCCGCCCCTCGTCCCGCCCGCAGACGCGTTCCAAGGCTCCCCTTGGGGGGAGCTGTCGCCGGAGGCGACTGAGAGGGGCTACTTGAAAAACAAATCAACTATCGATCCCCTCCCCCGCAGGGTGGGAGGCTTGGACGTGCCCGCCACGGGCGGGGACGAAGAACGAGAGGCAGGAACTGAAACAGTCTTCGCCAAAAGGCCCCCTTGTGTAAAGGGGGCTGTCAGCTTGCTGACTGGGGGATTGTAACCTGCATGGAAAGTCCTGCTTGAGAGGTGGTCAAAGAACGGCAGATTACACCCCCTCCCCTTACACAGGGGAGGCTTTTCGCCTGCGGGCGGGACGAGGGAACTTAAAAATAAAGCAGATAGCAGAACCTTCTTCTGAACTACCGCGTTTGCGGCACCGGCGGAACCCTCTCCCCAAAACAAAACCGGTTCGGGTCACCCCGAACCGGTTTCAACATTTTATGCACTTCCTGTGGAAAACTTACGGATTGGCCAGCGCACCGTCCCAGACGATCTTCCGGTAATTCTCCCGGTCGGTATCGCCCTCGGTGCTGAAGCACAGCACCACAGAGTCCTCGTCCAGTCCCAAGACCTTCCGCTCCTCCTCCATGCCGGGCTCCATCAGCAGCTCCAGAGCCGCGCCCACGCCTGCGGCCCCACTCTCGCCGGAAATCACTCGCTCATCTCCGGGCAGAGGGTTCCCCAGCACCCGCATGCCCCGTGCGGCACAGCGGTCGGGCATGGAGATGAAGTTGTCTGCGTGGTCCCGTAAAATCTCCCACGCGGTGGTGCAGGGCTCGCCGCAGGCCAGCCCCGCCATGATGGTGTCCATCTCCCCGGTGACAAAGTGCAGCTTCCCGTCGTCGGCCTGGGCCGTACGAAAGATGCAGTTTGCGCTGTGGGGCTCCACAATGGTAATGACGGGCCGGTCCTCGCCCCAGAGGGAGGCGAAGTAGGCGGTCAGCGCCCCGGCCAGGGAGCCCACACCCGCCTGTAAGAAAATGTGGGTGGGTTTCACCCCATTCAGCTGGTCCACCGCCTCCTTGGCCATGGTGGTGTAACCCTCCATGATCCAGCCGGGAACCTGCTCATAGCCGTCCCAGGCGGTGTCCTGCACCAGAATATAACCCTTCTCCTGCTCCATGCGCCGGGCCAGACGGACGGCGTCGTCGTAGCACAGGTCGGTGATGGAGGCGTCGGACCCCAGCGCCCGGATGTTGTCCAGCCGCTCCTGAGCGGTGCCTCTGGGCATGTAGACCACGCTCTTCTGGCCCAGACGGGCGGCGGTCCAGGCCACGCCCCGGCCGTGGTTGCCGTCGGTGGCGGTGACGAAGATAAGGTCTCCCAGCTTTTCCTTCAATTCGGGCGAGGTCAGTTCCCCGCAGGTGGGGACCTCCTCCCCTACCCGCTGGGCGATGCACCGGCCCACGGCCCAGCTGCCGCCCAGCACCTTAAAGGCGTTGAGGCCGAACCGGTAGCTCTCGTCCTTGACATAGAACCCCTTCACGCCCAGCCGATTTGCCAGATTGTCCAGTCTGACCAGCGGGGTGGGCGCGTACTCCGGGAAGCTGCGGTGAAAGGCGCTGACCCTCTCCCCTGTCTCCGGGCCCAGGTGGTCCACCGGGGACAATTTATTTCCAGCATGGTCCAAATGGACCAGTTTCAAGCCGTCCATCTCACTCAGCGGCGATCATTTCGATCTCCACCAGAGCGCCCTTGGGCAGGTTGGCCACCTGCACGGCGCTGCGGGCGGGGCACTCAGCGGCGAAATACCGGGCGTAGACCTCGTTCATGGCGGCGAAGTTCTGGATATCGCTCAGAAACACGGTGGTCTTGATGACGTTGTCCAGGGTCAGACCGGCCTGGGTCAGAATGGCCTTGCCGTTCTCCAGAGACTGCCGGGTCTGCTCCTGGATGCCGCCGGGGACGAACTCGCCGGTGGCGGGGTCGATGGGGATCTGGCCGGAGACAAAGACGAAGCCGTTGGCGGCGATGGCCTGGGAGTAGGGGCCGATGGCGGCGGGAGCGTTGGTGGTGGCAATGACTTTTTTCATGGAAGATTCCTCCTTTAAACTGGGTGTTCCTGGTTCAAATGATATGGGATTTCCGAAAGGTTGTCAACGAAAAAAGAGCGGCCCCGTGGGGCCGCTCTTACGATTTGCTTTAGTTGAGGTGCCAGATATCCTCGTTGTACTGGGCGATGGTGCGGTCGGAGGAGAAGTATCCGGATTTTGCGATATTGACCAGCATCTTCTGGGCCCAGGCCCGGCGGTCGCCGTAGGCGTGGAGCAGACGGTCCTTGGCCTCGATGTACTCCTCCACATCCAGCAGAGCCATGAACCAGTCCTTGGACTTCATGTCGTGCCACAGCTGGGACAGGCAGGCGGGGTCGCCGATGGAAAGCATCTCCGGGGAGACCAGGAAGTCCACCAGAGGCTCGATGGCGGGGCGGTGGTAGAACGCCCGGGCGTTGTAGCTGCCCTCGGCGTACATTTTAATCACCTGGTCGCTGGACGCGCCGAAGGTGCAGATGTTGTCCTCGCCCACCAGCTGGGCGATCTCCACGTTTGCGCCGTCCATGGTGCCCAGAGTCACCGCGCCGTTGGCCATCAGCTTCATGTTGCCGGTGCCGCTGGCCTCCTTGGAGGCCAGGGAGATCTGCTCGGAGATATCGCAGGCGGGGATGAGCCGCTCGGCCCAGGTGACGTTGTAGTTCTCCACCATGAACACCCGCAGCCAGGGCCGGACCATGGGGTCGGCGTCGATGAGCTTCTGCAGGCACAGCACCAGATGGATGATGTGCTTGGCCATGACGTAGGCGGGAGCGGCCTTGGCTCCGAAGATGACGGTGACGGGGTGCTCGGGCACCTTGCCGCCCTTGATCTCCAGATACTTGCGGATGACGTACAGGGCGTTCATCTGCTGGCGCTTGTACTCGTGGAGCCGCTTGATCTGAATGTCAAAGATGGAGTCGGAGTCCAGCTCCACTCCCTGCTCCGCCCAGATGAGGCGGCACAGCTTGTCCTTGTTGGCCTGCTTGATGGTCAGCAGACGGTCCAGCACGCTGTCGTCCTCCTTGAAGTCCAGCAGCTTTTCCAGCTTCCGGGTGTCCTGCCGCCAGTCGGTGCCGATGCACTGGTCAATGAGGGCGGTCAGAGCGGGGTTGCAGGCCTCCAGCCAGCGGCGGAAGGTGACGCCGTTGGTCTTGTTGTTGAACTTCCGGGGGTAGCGCTCATAGAAGTTCTTCAGCTCGGAATTTTTCAGGATCTCGGTGTGCAGAGCGGCCACGCCGTTGACGGAGAAGCCGTAGTGGATATCCATGTGGGCCATGTGGACCAGGTCGTTTCCGTCCACAATGTCCAGGTCGTAGTGGCCGGGGAAGGCCTCCTTGACCCGGCGGTTCAGCTCCAGGATGATGGGGACCAGCTGAGGGACGGCCTTCTGGAGGTAGGCCAGAGGCCACTTCTCCAGGGCCTCGGCCAGGATGGTGTGGTTGGTGTAGGCACAGGTGCGGCTGACCTGATCAATGGCGGTGTTCAGCCCCATGCCCCGGTTGGTCATGAGCCGGATCAGCTCCGGGATGACCATGGAGGGGTGGGTATCGTTGATCTGAATGACCACGTGGTCGGCCAGCTCGTACATGGAGTAGCCCCGCTGTTCCAGCTCATCCAGGATCAGCTGGGCACCGGCGGAGACCATGAAGTACTGCTGGTACACCCGGAGCAGGCGGCCTGCGTCGTCGCTGTCGTCGGGGTACAGGAAGGAGGTCAGCCGGTGGGCGATGTCGTGCTTGTCGAAGTTGATGCCCACCCAGGGCAGAGCGGCGGGCTCCTCCACGTCGAAGAGGTGGAGCCGGTTGGCATACTCGTTGCCCGCGCCGGGGACGGCCACGTCATACTGGACGGCCTTCAGCTCGAAGCCGCCGTAGGGGATGGTGTAGGTCTTGCCGGTGGGGATCAGCCAGCTCTCAGGCTCCAGCCAGGGGTCGGGCTCCTCGCACTGGCGGTTGTTCTTGAACTTCTGGTGAAACAGGCCGTAGTGGTAGTTGAGGCCCACGCCGTCGCCGGGGAGGCCCAGGGCTGCGATGGAGTCCAGGAAGCAGGCGGCCAGACGGCCCAGACCGCCGTTGCCCAGGGAGGGCTCCGGCTCCATGGACTCGATGATGCTCAGGTCCCGGCCCATGCCGTCCAGCAGTCTGCGGACCTCATCGTGGATGCCCAGAGCCAGCAGGTTATTGGACAGCAGCTTGCCCACCAGGAACTCGGCGGAGAAGTAATAGAGCTTCCGTCCGGTCTGGGGTGCGGGGCGGGCCTCTGCCATGCGGCGGGTCAGCACCAGCAGGGCCTCGTACAGCTGGCGGTCGCTGCACTGGTCGGGGTTGCATTCAAAGCGTTCACGGGTGAATTGTTCCAGCTGTTCCTTGATTTCCATGGATATACCTCCTGAATCCGGGTAAAAAAACGATGTATCAGTTTCGGGGCAGCCGCTGATAGACTGCCATGTCGTGGCGGAGCTTCTCCGCCAGCTCGTCGGTAAAGACGCCGGGCAGGGCGCGCCAGCACCAGTTCCCTCCCAGGGTGGAGGGGACGTTCATCCGGGCTTCGCCGCCCAGGCCCAGCACGTCCTGCATCTGCATGACGGCCAGATCGGCGGGAGAGGCCCATGCGCCCCGCATCATGCCCCAGTGGTAGCCCTCCTCCTCGTTGAGGCGGAGATACTCCCTGGCATAGGCCACGGTGTCGGCGGGCGCGTTGACCATCCAGCCCTGGATGGTATCGTTGTCGTGGGTGCCTGCGTAGACCACGCAGTGGGTGCCGTAGCAGTGGGGCAGGTAGTCGCTGCCTGCGTCCCGATCATCAAAGGCGAACTCCAAAATCTTCATGCCGGGGTAGCCGGTATCCTTCAGCAGCTGACCCACGGAGGGGGTCAGGAAGCCCAGGTCCTCGGCGATGATATCGGGGGTGTTCAGAGCCTCGTTGACCCGGCGGAAGAAGGCCAGGCCGGGGCCGGGACGCCAGCGGCCGTTCCGGGCGGTCTTGTCCCCGTAGGGGATGGCGTAGTACTCGTCAAAGCCCCGGAAGTGGTCGATGCGGAGGGTGTCGCAGATGCGGTACTGGGCCTTGATACGCTGGAGCCACCAGCGGTAGCCATCCTCCTTCATCTTGTCCCAGTCAAAGAGGGGGTTGCCCCACAGCTGGCCGTCCTCGGTGAAGGCGTCAGGGGGACAGCCCGCCACCTCTACAGGCAGACCGTCCTCGTCCAGCTGGAACTGCTCCGGGTTGGCCCACACGTCGGCGCTGTCTCCGGCGGCGTAAATGGGCAGGTCGCCGATGATGGTGATGCCCTTCTCGTTGGCCAGGGTCTTGATCTGCTCCCACTGGTGGTAGAACAGGTACTGCACCGCCTTCCAGAAGGTCAGCTCGTCGGCCAGCTCCCGGCGGGCCTCGTTGAGGGCGGCGGGCTTCCGCAGCCGCACGTCCTCCGGCCATTGGAACCAGGAGCTGCCGTTATATTTGTTTTTCAGGGCCATGAACAGGGCGTAGTCCTCCAGCCAGAAGGTCTCCGCCTTGCAGAAGGACAGAAATTCCTGGTCCTGCCGCTCCGCCAGCCGCTGACAGGCCCTCCGCAGGACAGGGTAGCGCGCCTGGTACAGCAAGCCGTAATCGATGGCGGCGGGGTCGCCGCCCCAGTTCAGATACCCATACTCGCTCTTCTCCAGCAGGCCCTCCCGCTCCAGCTCATCCAGATCAATGAAGTAGGGGTTGCCTGCAAAGGAGGAGAAGGACTGATAGGGGGAATCCCCGTAGCTGGTGGGGCCCACAGGGAGCAGCTGCCAGCAGCTCTGGCCCGACCGGACCAAAAAGTCGATAAAGTCACGGGCGGCGTCGCCCAGGGAGCCGATCCCGTAGGGGGACGGCAGAGCAGAAACAGGCATCAGGATTCCGGCATTTCTCACGGTAGTTCTTCCTTCCTCTTCGTACTTAACAGCCCGGCTTGGGCGGAGCCACGCTCTCCCCCGGCTTCAGCTGGGGCGGGGCGATGGCGTGGACGGGCCTGGTCAGCCCGTCCTCCATGGCGTGCAGGAGGAGCTTCACGCCCTCCTGAGCCAGATATTCGGGGTCCTGGCGGACGGTAGTCAATTTAGGAACTAAATAGTCCGCCATGGGAGTTCCGTCGTAGCCCACCACGGACAGGTCCTCCGGCACCCGCTTGCCCATCTCATAGGCGGCCCGCATGACGCCCACGGCGATAACGTCGCTCATGGCGAACACGGCGGTGACATTCTTGCACCGCTTCAGCAGGCGGCGGGCGGCGGCACAGCCGTCTGCCATGGAGTAGCGGCAGGGCTCCCACAGCTCTCTCCGGTCAGAGGCCAGGTTCCAGGCCGCCAGGGCGTCTCTGGCACCCAGCAGTCTCTGGTAGCCCACCTGGGTGGGGGAGTTGTGTCCGCCCACGAAGCCGATCTCCCGGTGGCCCTGCTTTAAAAGGTACTCCACCGCCAGCCGGCCGCCCTCGGCGTCGTCGGTGGTCAGGGAGGACAGGTTGCGGAAGGGGACCCCCTCGGCGGAGGAGGTGAGCAGGACGGCGGGGATCTGAATGGGGGCGAAGCCCCTTGCAAAGAACTCCCGGTCGCCGCCTAAGAACAAAATCCCGGGCGGCTTCCGCTCCCGGCACAGCCGCAGGGCGAAGTCCACCTCGTTGTCCTCCTCGTCCAGGTGGTAGACGGAGGTCTCCCGTCCCGCCTCCCGGAGCTTCCGCTGGACCCGCTCCACCAGGTCGGCGAAGAGCATGTTCTGAGTGCCCTTCACCAGAATGGCGATGGTGGTGCCCACCTGCTGTTTTAAGTGTTTGGCGTTGCAGTTGGGCTCAAATCCCTGCTCCTCCACCACCTCCATCACCTTTTTGCGGGTGGCGGGGCTCACGTCCGGGTGGTGATTCAGCACACGGGAGACCGTAGCCACGCCCACACCGGCCAGCCGTGCAATATCCTTGATGGTCACGCCGCAGTCCTCCTTTCCCATGGTCCGAATACAGCGATTCTGGAAACGATTCCAGTTATTATCCTGTATCATCATACACGGATTCTGAAAAATTACAAGCAAATTCCCCACTCCCCGCCCCATTTTCGGGTGAACCACTAATCCGGAGGTGTGTTTTTTGTGCAGAGTGCCCGGTACTTTCCCGGTTTTTCCAGCCTCCTTGTGGGATAAGCGCATATTTCCGTTGTCATTTTATACAGCGGGCGTTATAATATAGAATAACTTCAAGTTTTAAGCGGACCGTTCTCCGGCGGGAGAACGCCCGGCACAAGGGAGGCGCAAGCCATATGAACCACTATGTTATTTCCATCAGCCGCGAATTCGGAAGCGGCGGCCGCCTGATCGGCAAGCGGCTGGCGGCCCAGCTGGGGATCCCCTGCTACGACCGGAGCCTGATTCAAAAGACCTCTGAGAAGAGCGGTCTGTCCCCGGAGTTCATCGCCCGGGCGGAGGAGCGGGCCCGGAGCCGGTTCCATCTGTCCATCTCCCCCATCGGCATCGGCACCACCGCCTTTGCCAATCAGGGGGTCCCGGTCAGCCATCAGGCCTTCTTCGCCCAGGCGGAGGTCATCCGGGAGCTGGCCGACGCAGGCCCCTGTGTCATCGTGGGGCGCTGCTCCGACTATGTGCTGGGCGAGCGGCCCAACTGCATCAAGGTGTTCATCCACGCCGATCTGGACCGCCGGATCCGCCGCTGTGTGGAGGAGTACCACATTCCCTCCAACGATATGGAGCGCCGGGTCATCCAGATGGACCGGGGCCGGGCCAACTACTACAACTTCTACACCGGCCACACCTGGGGCGAGATGCGCCGGTACGACCTGACCATCAACTCCTCCGCCTCCGGCATTCAGGGCAGCGTGGACCTGATCGCCGCCATGATCCGCGCCCGGGAGTCCGTGGACATTGAAAAGGGGCGGGAGCAGTTCTATGACGTGTAAAATTCTCCTCTCCTCCGCCCCGGAGGAGCCCGTCTGGTACCGGGAAGCCCTGGAGGCCGCCGGAGCCTCTGTGGCGGGCGGCTACTGTCCTGCTCCCGACCTCAGCTGTGACGGTTTGGTTCTCTGCGGCGGCGGGGACATCGACCCCGCCCGGTTCCGGCAGGAAAATCAGGGCTCCGACGCCCCGGACCTCCGGCGGGACGAGGCGGAATTTCTCCTCTGTGAAGCCTTCATCCAGGCCGGAAAGCCCATCCTGGGCATCTGCCGGGGCATGCAGGTTTTGAATGTGGCTCTGGGCGGGGATATCATCCAGGACCTGCCACCTCTGTCCGCTCCCTTCCACGGGGGAAACGGCCGCTACCAGAGCCACGCCGTCCGGGCGGAGGAGGGTTCTCTCTTCGCAGAGCTCTATGGGAAGATCTTTCTGGTGAACAGCTTCCACCACCAGGCTGTGGGAAAGCTGGGCGCGGGGCTGGTCCCTCAGGTCTGGGCGGAGAGCGGCATCGTGGAGGGCTTCGTCCATGAATCTCTCCCCATCCTGGGCACCCAGTTCCACCCGGAGCGCATGACGGGCCGAAAACTGCGCCCTGAGACCGTAGACGGAAAATTTATCTTCCAAAAATTCCTGGAACTGTGTAAAATGAAATAAGACCATCTGCCCCGGCCCTGGCCGGGGCTTTCTTTCAGATAAAGGAGTGAACCACATGGCTCCCACCACAGCCATCAAGCACATCGCCCACATCCGCAGCGACTTTACCCAGAAGTTCGGCATCCCCCGCCAGAGCGGTCTGGTGGAGGATTTGATTGCAGATATCGTATTCGAGCCGGAGTACCGGGACCCGGAGGCCCTGCGGGGTCTGGAGGGATTTTCCCACCTGTGGCTGGTCTGGGAGTTCTCCCGGGCCAAGCGGGACACCTGGTCCCCCACCGTCCGGCCGCCCCGTCTGGGCGGCAACCAGCGGCTGGGCGTGTTCGCCACCCGCTCCCCCTTCCGGCCCAACCCCATCGGGCTCAGCTGTGTGAAGCTGGCGGGCGTAGACCTGCACACCCCCGACGGCCCGGTCATCCACGTGGCCGGGGCCGACCTGCTGGACGGCACCCCCATCTATGACGTGAAGCCCTACCTGCCCTACGCCGACTGTAAGCCCGAGGCCCTGGGCGGCTTTGCGGCCCAGCCCAAGGAGGCCACCCTGTCCGTCACCTTCCCGGAGGAATTTCTCTCTCAGGTGCCGGAGGAGAAGCGGGCCGCCCTCACCGGGGTGCTGGCTCAGGACCCCCGGCCCTCCTATCAGAACGACCCGGACCGGGTCTACGGCATGGCCTTCGGCGGCATGGAGGTCAAGTTCAAGGTGGACGGCGTGAACCTCACCGTCTGCGGGGTGGAATTGAAGTAACCCGCATTGCCGCCGTTCTGCGCAGGACGGCGGCTTTTTCTGCCCGGCTCAAAATCGGGTATTTTTTCTTTTTTCGAGAAAAAGTTGAAAAACACTTGACCTTCCCCCTTGTGGAAGGTATATCCTGTGGGTGAAAAGAGGGAAACCGACTTGAAGATCAACGAAGTGGAGGCCATTGTGGGCATCACAAAAAAGAATATCCGCTTCTATGAGGAGCAGGGCCTGCTCTCTCCCCGGCGCAACAGCCAGAACGGCTACCGGGACTACGGCGAAGAGGAGGTGGACATCCTCCGCAGGATCAAGCTCATGCGGAAGCTGGGCGTTCCTCTGGAGGAGATCCGCCGGATGCAGTCCGGGGACAGCACCGTGGGCGACGGTATGCGCCGCCACCTCATCACCCTGGAGCGGGAGCGGCAGAACGTGGAGCAGTCCATGGTGCTGTGCCGCCGCCTCAGCAACGAGGAGATCAAACTGGACAGTCTGGACGCCGCCGCCCTTTTATCCGAGATGGAAGCTCTGGAGGAGAAGGGCGCCACCTTCCAGAACAAGCAGACCGGGGACATGAAGCCCATCCGGTACTTCGGAGCCGTGGCCGCCACGGTGGTGTTCTCCCTCCTCATGCTGGGCGTTCTGGCCCTGCTGATCTGGGCCTACATCTACCAGCCTCAGGACGCACCGCCTAAGCCTCTGCTGGTGCTGCTGTTCCTGCTGCCGGTGGCGGTGATCCTGAGCCTGCTGTTCGCTCTGCATCAGCGTATCCGGGAAATTCAGAAGGGAGAGGTAGACGATGCGAAAAAATACTGACTCCATGGCCGGGACTGTAGCCATTGTTCTGGTCCTGCTGGCCGTGATGGGAGGGATCATCTGGGCCTTCAGCCATGTATTTGCGCTGGGAGAAGGAGCCCTCACCGTGATCGCCGTCATTTACATCACCGCCGCCGCGGCGGTGGCCATCGGCCTCATCTGGTCCCTGTACCAGCGGAAGAAGGAGATCGACTCCGGCGAGGAGGACGAGGCCCGGAAGTATTAAATGAAGGAGAATCACCCATGAACAAACAGAAGAAAAAGGACGAATTGCAGGGCTCCATCGCCTCCATCACCCTGCTCTCTCTGGTGCAGCTGGCTTTTTTCATCCCTCTGGCGTGGGGCGTTTTTCACTCTGAAAATCTGCTTCTCCGGCTGGGAAGTCTGCTCTTTTCCGTCTATCTGGCCATCCGGCTGGTCCTCCAGTGGTACGCGGTCTTTCACCAGATCCACGTGGTGGACCGCATGGAGGAGGACAACACCCTTTGAACGGGAGGTTTATCCATGAATCAGGAACGAAAACGAGATCAATGGGAACAGGGGCTGGCCTCTGTCATTGTGCTGACCCTGGTGCTGGTGGCCCTTGTGGGCTTTCTGAGCATGATGTGGCGCATCTCCGATGCGCTCCCCTACCGCATCCTCGTCGGCGGATCTATGGCGTTCTTTACGCTCCATGTGGTCCTGCAATGGTACGCACTCTTCCGGCTCCACCGGGAGTTAAAATCCAATGAGGGCGAAGAAGCCGCCGCTCTGGACGCCGCAACCAATGCCCCGGCACAGACCGGGGCCATCTATAAGGAGGAAACCGCAATGTTAATCGTCAATATCGATCACATCCCCGGCAAAAACCTGGAGGCTCTGGGCATGGCCAAGGGCACCATCGTCTACTCCAAGAACTTCGGCAAGGACTTCATGGCCAGCGTGAAGGGTCTGGTGGGCGGTGAGCTGGAGGGCTACACCGAGATGCTCAACGAGGCCCGCCAGATGGCCGTCAAGCGCATGGTGGACGAGGCCACCCAGATGGGCGCCGACGCCGTGGTCAACGTGCGGTATGGCTCCGCCTCCATGATGGCGGGCGCCGCCGAGGTCATCGCCTACGGCACCGCCGTGAAATATGTGTAATTGAGCAAATCGAAAGGGCCGCCGCTGGTAGCCCTTTTTGCGCCTTCTTCGGAGACTTTTTTATTCACAGACACTTGCCTCCCGTCCTTCGTCCCCGCAGCGGCGAAAAGCCTCCCCTGTGCAAGGGGAGGTGTCACCAGTTCGCAAACTGGTGACGGAAGGGTTGTGATCTGCCGTTCTTTGACCATTTCTCAAGCAGAACTGCCCATGCAGGTTACAATCCCCCTCGTCGTCGCGGACTGCGTATCGTCCGCTATCCCGCACCGTATAGCGGGATAGCTCCCTCGCGACCTCGCTCCTCCTCTCCCAAACACAACCACTACGTTGGGTTGTGTTTGGGTCCCCTTTGGGCCGGCAGCCCCCTTTGCACAAGGGGGCCTTTGGCAAAACCTGTTTCATTTCTCTTCTGATTTGGCCTCGGTGTCCTCTGTACCACGGCCGCCATATATGGCGGCCCTACGGCGTTCACCGAACATGCCGCCTAAAACAATGTAGGGCCGCGATAGATCGCGGCCGCTCCCCCGTCCCGTCCGCAGACGAAATTCAAAAGCGCCGCAGGCGCACCACTTCTCTTCACTCTTCACCCTTCTCTCAGAGAAGAGAGAACTTCGAGTTCTCTTTTTCTCTTTTCCCGCATAATCTATTGGGACAAAGGAGGCGGTTCCATGTCAGGACAAGAACTTTCATTTCACCCCATCTTCACCCGTGGCGACCGGCAGGCGATCGGCGCGGCCCTGGTGCTGTCGCTGATCCTCTTTCTTCTGCCGCTGTTTGCCTCAAAAACGTCCACACCGGGGACAGGCTCTGTGGAAAACCCTCCCGCTCCGCCGGGGCAGCCCGTTCCCACCGGAGGGAGGGACCGTTCCAGACCGGTGCGCCTGCTCCAAAAGGACGGGACCGTGGCGGAGCTGACCATGGAGGACTACTTATGGGGGGTGGTGGCGGCGGAGATGCCCGCCTCCTTCGAGCCGGAGGCGCTGAAGGCCCAGGCCTGCGCCGCCCGGACGTACACCGCCATTTTGCAGAACAAGGCGGAAAAGAAGCACCCCAACGCCGACATCTGCGGGGACAGCACCTGCTGTCAGGCCTACATCCCCAGAGAGGATGCACAGGCCCGGTGGGGCCTCAAGTCCAAGACCTACACCCAAAAGATCCAGGAGGCGGTGAACGCCACCGACGGGCTGGGGGTGCTCCACGGCGGAGCCCCCATCCAGGCCCTGTTTTTCTCCTCTGCGGCGGGGCGGACGGTGGATGCGGTGGAGGTCTGGGGCAACCCGGTGGCTTATCTGAAGAGCGTCAGCAGTCCCGAGGGGCCGGAGGTCCCCAACTATAACAGCAGGGTGGTGCTCTCTCCCGCAGAGGTGCAGGAGAGGGCCAAGGCCGCCTATCCGGCGGTTGATCTCTCCCCGGACCCGTCCACATGGTTCGGTCAGCCGGTGCCGGGTCAGAGTGGGGCGGTGTCCTCCCTCCTGCTGGGCGGCGTGACCCTGACGGGCGGACAGGTGCGGAGCCTCTTCGGTCTGCGCTCCGCCTCCTTCACCCTCCAATGGGACGGAAAAAACTTCATTTTTCAGGTCACCGGCCACGGCCACGGGGTGGGCATGAGCCAGTACGGAGCCAACGCCATGGCAAAGAACGGCTCCTCCTTCCGGGACATTTTGGCCTGGTACTACACCGATATCGAGGTGGCCCCGCTGTGGTGAATGGAACAATTTCCCCGGAAATACGTCTTAGCAAACAGAAGAAAAAACCGGGCTCTGCCCATGAAATGAGGTTTGTTACAATGGATTTCTTGATGTTTGACTCCCCCATCGGCTATATGGCTCTGGCCGCCGAGGACGAGAAGCTGGTCCGGGTCTACCTGCCCAACGCCCCAACGCCCCGGCTCATGCCCCGTGAAACGCCCCTGCTGGCCCGGGCCAGAGAGCAGATCTTGGAGTATCTGAACGGTGCGCGAAAGGACTTCGACCTGCCCCTGGCTCCTGAGGGCACCGAGTTCCAGCAGAAGGTCTGGGCCGCTCTGCGGGAGATCCCCTGCGGCCAGACCCGCACCTATCAGGATATTTCCGCCGCCGTGGACTGCCCCAGAGGCGCACAGGCCGTGGGCAATGCGCTGGCCGACAACCCCCTCCCTCTGCTCCTGCCCTGCCACCGGGTCATCTGCTCCGACGGCTCCCTGGGCGGCTATGCGGGCGGCGAGGCGCTGAAGGAGCGTCTGCTCCGGCTGGAGGGTTTCTCCAAAAATTAAATATTTTTCCTGTATTTGTTAATATTTTCTCCGTTTTCTACGAAAAAAGGCCATTTTTTTCTTGCTTCTGTCAATTTACAAATACCGTGCATAAGGAATAAAATAAAACCATAAAAAGCAGGTATCGGTCCCGCAGCTTTTGATCTTATCTCAGGAGGATGATCTCTATGAAACGCTCTAATATCGTACCGTGGTACGGGGTCCTCTCGGTAGCGATCCTGTTTGAACTCCTCAGTTATACCAAAAAACTGCTCATCCACTTTGAACTGGGCGGGGCCGCTGTCGTATCGAATATCATCGTCTATGCGGGTATCCCGGCCCTCATTTTGCTGCTCGTCGGTATGTTTTTCCTCAAAAAACGGCGTCCGGTATCCAACGCCCAGCTCTTTCATGACAAGTGTTTTCTGACCCTGTTCGTGGTCATGGTCTTGTTGGGCATCGGCCTTTTCTTTTAACAAAAATCAGAGAACGGAACCAAAGGGCTCCCGGCGCAGGCCGGGAGCCCTTTTTCCATACTCCCATGAAAATGCCAACCAAAGGACCCCACCGGAACCCGGCACGCTTTCTCCAAACGTAAAAAAACTGCTCAGCGGGTTGCAATTCCCCGTCCGGCGATAGTATAATAAATAGAGTGTGCAGGTGGATATCTTTTGAAGTCCTATCCGCCCCGCATCCCTATAAAACCATAGGAATTGACACAAATAAGGAGGTGGGTCCTAAATGGACGGCCGAGGTCGAAAACGGGATACAGAGATAAGCTGCCACAAACCGTGGGCAGCGGGTCTGTCCCCCTCTTGTGCGGGACCCATCCGCTGCCGGAATATCTGATTGCACCACAGACAGGAGCGTTTGATCCTGCCTGCGGTATGTGTGTTCCGTTTGTGACAGCCACAGGTATCCAATGGCATTTTCAAACCCGCAAAGCGCAAGGTTTGCCGGCTTGAAAATGGAGATTGGGCCTGTGGTTTTTGTTTCCCGCTTTCCATGGCAAAAACCACACGGAAAGAGGAGGAACCCAAAAAATGCAAGAGACTTTTGACATGAACATTCTGCTGGAGCTGCTGGCAGAGAAGAAGTTCCGCCAGCTGAAAACCATTCTGGCGGACATGAACGTGGTCGACGTAGCCGAATTTCTGGACGAGGTGGAGCCGGAGCAGCTGATCCTGGTGTTCCGGCTGCTGCCCAAGGACATGGCGGCAGAGGTGTTCACCTATCTGGAGGACAGTGAGGACCAGGAGAAGGTCATCGGCGCTCTGAGCGACAAGGAGCTGCGGGAGGTTCTGGACGAGCTGTATCTGGACGATACGGTGGACCTGATCGAGGACATGCCCGCCAACGTGGTGTCCCGAATCCTGCGCAACACCGACGCCACCACCCGCACCCAGATCAACCAGCTGCTGAACTACCCCAAGGACTCCGCCGGTTCGCTGATGACCACCGAGTTCATCTACCTCCACCCCGATTCCACGGTGGAGGAGTCCTTCGCCCGGATCCGTCAGGTGGGTCTGGACAAGGAGACCGTCTACACCTGCTACGTCACCCGGAACCGTGTTCTGGAGGGCGTGGTCACCGTGAAGCGGATGCTCATGTCCAGCTATGAGACCCACATCCGTGATATTATGGAAACCAATGTCCTGTCCGTCCACACCCACACGGACAAGGAGGAAGTGGCTCAGACCTTCTCCAAGTACGATATCGGCGTTCTGCCCGTGGTGGACAGCGACGAGCGTCTGGTGGGCATCATCACCTTCGACGACGCCATGGACGTTATCGAAGAGGAGGCCACCGAGGATATCGAGAAGATGGCCGCAATCCTGCCTACGGACAAGCCCTACTTCCAGACCGGCGTTATCGAGACCTGGAAGCACCGCGTCCCCTGGCTGCTGCTGCTGATGATCTCCGCCACCTTCACCGGCACCATCCTGGGCTTCTTTGAGGAGGCCCTGGCCGCCAACGCGGCCCTGACCCTGTTTATCCCCATGCTCATGGACACCGGCGGAAACTCCGGCGGACAGGCCTCCGTCACCGTCATCCGTGCCATGTCCCTGGGCGATATTGAGTACGCCGACTGGTACCGGGTCATCTGGAAGGAGCTGCGGGTGGCCGCCATGTGTGCCCTGACCCTGGGCGTGGTGGTCTTTGCCAAGGTCATCTTCCTGGACCGCAAGAGCGTCCCCGTGGCCATCGTGGTCTCCCTGACCATCATCGTCACCATCATCATCGCCAAGCTGGTGGGCTGTACCCTGCCCATGCTGGCCAAGAAGCTGGGCTTCGACCCCGCCGTCATGGCCTCCCCCTTCATCACCACCGTGGTGGACGCCCTCTCCCTGCTCATCTACTTCGCCATTGCCACTCAGGTGCTGGGTCTGGAATAAAAGTTTGTTGAATCACCGCCGCAGAACAAAAAATGTTCTGCGGCGGTTTTTTCGTCCCGGCTCCGCTGAATGGTGCAGAGGCTTCCGCAAAAAGACAGAAGAAACACGGCCCAGTCTTTGCCGCCTTGCCTCCCCTTGAGGGGAGGTGGCTTGCCCGGAGGGCAAGACGGAGAGGTGTTGTCAAGAGACGAGGGACGGGGGAACACCTCTCAGTCTCGTCGTCGCGGACTGCGTATCGTCCGCAATCCCACACCGTATAGTGGGATTGCTCCCTCACGACCTCGCTCCTCCTCTCCCAAACACAACCACTACGTTGGGTTGCGTTTGGGTCCCCTTTTTGCGGACTGGGTGACTGCTCCCCTCAAGGGGAGCCAAGGCCGCTGCGGCGGGACGAGGGACGAAAGTTAGGCCCTGTAGCAGCGTTTCTCCAAGGCCCCCTTGTGCAAAGGGGGCTGTCAGCTTGCTGACTGGGGGATTGTAACCGGTACTATCTTCACCGCTAAAGATTACGTCAAAGAGGCTGCCGGTTACAACCCTTCCGACACCAGTTTGCGAACTGGTGCCACCTCCCCTTGCACAGGGGAGGCTTTCCTTCCGTCTGCGGGCGGGACGAGGAACGAAAGTTTCTCCCGCTCCGTCCCCGCCGCGCGGACAATTCCAAGCCGCCCCGGGCGCTCCATTTCTCTTCACTCTTCACCCTTCCCCTTTCACTCTTCTCTCACCCCCGTCCTCTCCCCTCAGAATCCCCCTCCAAAACTTTACACTTCTGCCCTGTTCTCTGTCTTTCTTTGCCCTGTGTCCCATGTTTCTCTTTCTTTTCCCTGCAAAATATGATATAGTGTAGAATGATTTATTGTGTAAAGGTTGGTTGCCGCCATGAAAAACGTAGTTCTGATCGGAATGCCCGGTTCGGGCAAAAGCACTGTCGGTGTTCTGCTGGCCAAGGCCCTGGGCTACGACTTTCTGGACATCGATCTGGTGATCCAGCACCGGGAGGGAGAACTCCTCCAGCACATCCTGGACACCCGCGGCACCGCCGCCTTTCTGGAGGCCGAGGAGGCCGCTGTCCGCTCCGTTACCTGCGAGCACACGGTGGTGGCTCCCGGCGGAAGTGCCATCTGCCGCCCCGGCGCGGCGGAGCATCTCCGCTCCCTGGGGCCCGTGGTCTATCTGAAGGTCTCTCTGGATGACCTGCACAAGCGCATCCAGAATATGTCCTCCCGGGGCATCGCCATGGAGCCCGGCCAGTCTCTGGCCGACGTGATGGCCTACCGCACCCCTCTGTACGAGAAGTATGCCGATATCGTGGTGGAATGCCGGGACGGCATGTCTCTGCCCGAGACCGTACAGCTGGTGCTGGCACAGCTCCGTCCTCTCCTCTGATCCAAGGCACACAATGGGTCCCCCAGCCCACGGGGTAAATTCGGTGGGCCGGACGGGCCGTTTCCCGCCCGCTCCGAATCTTTATAAGGAAGTTTAGCATGACATTTCACAAGCTGGGGCTCTCCGCCCCCATCCTGACCGCCCTGGAGGAACAGGGCTATCAGAAGCCCTCTCCCATCCAGGAGAAGGCCATCCCCCACGCCCTGGAGGGCCGCGACGTGCTGGGCATCGCCCAGACCGGCACCGGCAAGACCTGTGCCTTCTCCGCCCCCATCCTCCAGCGGCTCTCCGCCCAGCCCAAGGAGGCCGGTCACATCCGCGCCCTCATCCTCACCCCCACCCGGGAGCTGGCCATCCAGATCGGTGAGAGCATTGAGAGCTACGGCACCCACCTGAAGCTCCGCCACACCGTTATTTTCGGCGGCGTCAGCCAGAACCCCCAGGTGGACGCCCTCCGCAAGGGCACCGACATCCTGGTGGCCACCCCCGGCCGCCTGATGGACCTGCATAACCAGGGCTTCGTCACCCTGGAGCACCTGGAGATCTTCGTCCTGGACGAGGCCGACCGGATGCTGGACATGGGCTTCATCCACGACGTCAAGAAGATCCTCAAGTGGCTCCCCAAGGAGAAGCAGACCATGCTGTTCTCCGCCACCATGCCCCCTGAGATCACCCATCTGGTCAACTCTCTGCTCCACGACCCCGTCCGGGTGGAGGTGGACCCCGTCTCCTCCCCTGTGGAGGCCATCCAGCAATCCGTCTACATGGTGGACCGCAGCAACAAGACCCGTCTGCTGGCCACTCTGGTGAAGGAGCTGAACGTGAAGAACGCTCTGGTCTTTACCCGCACCAAGCACGGTGCCAACAAGGTGGCCCGGGACCTGGGCAAGGCGGGCATCACCGCCGCCGCCATCCACGGCAACAAGAGCCAGACCGCCCGCCAGCAGGCGCTCAGCGATTTCAAGGCCGGAAACCTGCAATGTTTGGTGGCCACCGATATCGCCGCCCGGGGTCTGGATATCGAGGAGTTATCCCACGTTTTCAACTACAACCTGCCTGAGGTCCCTGAGACCTACGTCCACCGCATCGGCCGCACGGGCCGTGCCGGCCGCGGCGGTCAGGCCATCGCCTTCTGCGACTTCTCCGAGCAGGGTCTGCTGAAGGATATCGAAAAGCTCATTGGTCGGAAGCTGCCTCTGGTGGAGAACCACCCCTTCCCCATGGAGGTCTTTGAGGTCCCCAAGAAGGACAAGCAGGGCCGCCCCGTGAACGCGGAGGACCTGGAGGCCCGGGAGGCCGCCCGCGCCAAGCGCAAGGCCCAGGACGAGCAAAAGAAGGCCGCCGGTGAGAAGCAGGAGGCCAAAAAGAACGAGCCCAAGAAGCAGGAGCCCCGCAAGCAGGAGCCCAAGAAGGCCAAGCAGGCCGAGCCTGAGAGCATCGTCAAGAAGGCGGCGCAGAAGGTGAAGGAAGTGGCTCAGCAGGTGGTGGAGGCCGCCACCGAGGAGAAGCCCAAGAACCGCCGGAAGAAGGGCAAGGTGGCCCAGCAGCTGGAGCAGGCCGAGAAGCTGGCTCAGACCGCTGTGGAGCCTGAGCCCGACGAGGTGGACGACTTCGACCCCTCCGAGTACTACACTCCCGCCAATAGAGAAAAGCCCCGCATGGCCCGGCCCGGCACCTTCCTGGACACCGGCGACGCCATGCCCTGCACCGAGTTCGAGCGGCCCAACCCCCTGGACAGCGACGTCATCATGGATGCCACCGCCCGCCTGCTCAGCTCCCGGAAGATGCCTGCTCCCCGGATGGAGACCAGCCGCATGAACCGGAACAATAACAACAGCCGCCGCAGAAAGAAGCCCGCCCACACCGGGGAGACCCCCGCCGAGCAGCAGGCTCAGGAGAACACGGTGGTGAAGAAGGCCCAGAAGAACGACCAGCCCCGCCGCAAGGCCGAGCAGAAGCCCCGGCAGGAGGGTCAGCCCAAGGCTCAGGGCAATGGAAGTGGTAAGCCCCGCCGGGACCGCAAGCCCGATGCTCACCGCAATGAGGAGAATACCGAGGCCCGCAAGAACGAGGGCCGCAGCGAGGGCCGCAAGCAGGACCACAAGAAGTCCGACCAGCCCCGCCGCAGCGAGCAGAAGGGCCAGCACGAGGGCCAGAACCGCCGGAAGAAGTCCGGTGAGGCCACTCCCGCCCAGAAGCGGGACCGGGCCCGCAGCGGCCGGAACAACAGCCGCCGTGGTCTGCCTCCCGAGCCCCACACCCTGCACAAGGACTCCACCGAGCAGCCCAGCCTGATGAAGCCCTATTATCTGGACCTGGGCCGATAAACGGTATCACTCCGGGGCGGTCCTCCGCCCCGGTCAGGATCAACTATATAAAATCCGGCGGGCTGCCTTCGGACTCCGCCGCCGAACAACAGGAGGAGAATTGACATGGATTATCAGGCACTTTACCAGCAGAAGCTGACCACCCCCGAGGAGGCCGTCAAGGTCGTCAAGTCCGGTGACTGGGTCGACTACAGCTGGTGCACCAACCACCCCATCGCTCTGGATAAGGCTCTGGCCGCCCGCAAGGACGAGCTGCGCGACGTGAAGGTCCGCGGCGGCGTTACCATGTGGATGCCCGAGATCGCCAAGGCTGAGGACGCAGGCGAGCACTTCACCTGGAACTCCTGGCATTGCAGCGGCATCGACCGTAAGATCATGAACAAGGGTATGGGCTACTTCAGCCCCATGCGCTACTCCGAGCTGCCCCGCTTCTACCGCGAGAACCTGGCTCCCGTGGACGTGGTGATGCTCCAGACCACCCCCATGGACAAGTACGGCAACTTCAACTTCGGCCTGGCCTGCTCTCACATCGACGCCATCCTGTCCCGCGCCAAGCACGTCATCGTTGAGGTCAACGAGAACATGCCCTGGGTCAACGGTCTGAACGGCACCGAGGTCAACATCAAGGACGTGGACGCTGTTGTTCTGGGCGAGAACCCCGAGGTCGCTCAGCTGGGCGGCGGCTCCGCTGCTCCCTCCGACGTGGACATCGCCGTGGCCAAGCTGGTGGTGGACCAGATCCCCAACGGCGCCTGCCTGCAGCTGGGTATCGGCGGTATGCCCAACACCATCGGCGCTATGATCGCCCAGTCCGATCTGAAGGACCTGTCCGTCCACACCGAGATGTACGTGGACTCCTTCGTGGACATGGCCAACGCCGGCAAGATCACCGGCCGTCAGAAGAAGCTGGACAACGGCCGTCAGGTCTTTGCCTTCGCCGCCGGCACCAAGAAGCTGTATGACTACATGGACCACAACCCCGAGGTCATGGCCGCTCCCGTCGACTACACCAACGATCCCCGCGTCATTGCTCAGATCGACAACTTCATCTCCATCAACAACTGCATTGATATGGACCTGTTCGGCCAGATCAACGCCGAGTCCGCCGGCCTGAAGCACATCTCCGGCACCGGCGGCCAGCTGGACTTCGCCATGGGCGCTTACATGTCCAAGGGCGGCAAGAGCTTCATCTGCATGTCCTCCACCGTCACCGGCAAGGACGGCGTGATGAAGAGCCGTATCGTTCCCACCCTGACCCCCGGCTCCATCTGCACCGACCCCCGCACCTGCGGCCACTATGTCGTCACCGAGTACGGCATGGTCAATCTGAAGGGCCTGTCCACCTGGGAGCGCACCGAGCAGCTGATCGGCATTGCTCACCCCGACTTCCGTGAGCAGCTGATCCAGGACGCCGAGAAGATGCACATCTGGCGCCGCTCCAACAAGTAATTTCTGCTTGTTTCAAGAATGAAAGTGCCGCACAGCTGAGCTGTGCGGCACTTTTTTCGTTTTTTGTCCACAGTTGAAAGGGAGAATGTGGATAAGTTTCGGGGAGGGGCCTTGGAACGGCGGTTTTCGTTTGATTTTGCTCTCTGTTTCACCCTGTGTTTCAATATCATTGTCCGAAACCTGCGGCCGCCATATATGGCGGCCCTACGGCGTTCACCGAAAATGCTGCCTAAAATAACGTAGGGCCGCGATATATCGCGGCCGCTCCCTCGTCCCGCCCGCAGGCGTAAAGCCTCCCCTGTGCAAGGGGAGGTGGTCCGAAGGACCGGAGGGGTTGTCCGTGTCCTGATACGCACAATCCCCCACCGCCTACGGCGGAGCCCCCTTTGCACAAGGGGGCCTTTGGCAATCACCGTTTCAAGTCCTAACCCCCGTCCCGCCGCGGCGATTTCAAATGCGCCTTGGCGCACCTTTTCTCTTCTCTTTTCACCCTTCACTTTTCTCCGGGCCCCGCCCAATAGTCCGCTTTATAGGACTGTTATTCCGGTATACTACAGTCAGAGAACAGGAAAGGAACCTGTTCAAACTTGAAAAAACGTACTGTGAAAGGGGCGGAACATATGAATTACGATATCGTTTGGGTGCGGGGACACATTGAGGTATATGACAACGCGGGCAAGTTCTGCTTCTCCGCAGACAACGAGCGGGAGGCCTGGGAGGAGCTGGGCCTGAGCGCATAACATACAAAAAACCGGGGACGTGACCGTCCCCGGTTTTCTTTTACTCTGCAATGCGGAAGAACCGCTTGCCGTTCTCCATGGTGATGCGGGCGACCTCCTCGGGGTCCATGCCCTTGACCTCTGCGATCTTCTCCGCCACACGGTAGACGTGGGTGGAGTCGTTGCGCTTGCCCCGGAAGGGGGTGGGGCTCAGGTAGGGGGAATCCGTCTCGATCATGATGCGGTCCATGGGCAGCCACTCCAGCACCTCGATGGCCTTGCGGGCGTTCTTGAAGGTGACCACGCCGGTAAAAGATAACATCCAGCCCAGCTTCACCAGCACCTTGGCGTCCTCCAGACTGCCGGAGTAGCAGTGGTACACGCCCTTCACGTTGGGGTGGTTCCGCACGATGGCCAGACAGTCCCCGTGGGCCTCCCGGTCGTGGATGATGACGGGTAAATTCAGTTCCTCGGCCAGGTCCAGCTGGGCCTCAAAGACCTTCTTCTGGTCGGGACGGGGCGGGTTCTCCTCCCAGTAGTAGTCCAGACCGATCTCGCCGATGGCCTTGACCTTGGGGTCGGCGGCCAGCTGGCGCAGCTGGTCAATGGAGTCCTCGGTCCACTTGGCGGCCTCCTCGGGGTGGAAGCCCACAGCGGCGTAGACGAAGGGGAATTGATTGGCGATCTCCACCGCCTTCCGGGAGGTCTCCAGGTCACAGCCGGGGTTGACGATCAGGTCCACGCCGTTGTCCGGCATGGCGGCCAGCAGGGCCTCTCTGTCCTCGTCGAAGGCCTCGGCGTCATAGTGGGCATGGGTATCAAAAACGTGCATATACGTACTCCTTTCGGGGGTTCTGGGAATTTTTATCTATCATACTCCCTGGACCCCCAAAAAGCAAGGGCGGCCCCGCCCCTCACATCAGCCAGAGCAGCCACCCCGCCGAGGCGGTCACCGCACCCAGCAGGCCCCAGATGGGCCCCGGCAGGGACCGCAGGCGGCTCCGCCAGCCTCCGTCCCGGCGGAGGTACTCCCAGGCCGCCTGTTGGGCCTCCTCCATGACCTGCTCCGGCCCCACGCCCTCCCGGGCCAGTGCCTCCTCCTTCACCAGAAAAATGGCCTGCTCAAAGAGCTTCTGGTCCGGTGTTTTCACCCAGATCACCTGCCGGGTGGTCCCTTTCACCATGTTCTCCACATCCTTTCTCCCTCATTCTGTCCCGGTCCTCTGCCCGCTATTCAACTTAACAGCAGTTCCAGGTCCTCCAAGGTCAGCTCCGGCTGAAGGGCCAGACTGACCCCGTAGCCGATGAGCTTCCCCAGGTCCGCCACCTGGCTGTCGATATCTCTGGGCGTGACCACCACGTCCCGGCCCACGTCCACAGCCTCCTGCCCGGTGAGGTCGGCGGCCAGGGTGGCCCCGTCCACCACCGTGGGGACCCCGATGGCAATGGCCGGCACCCCCAGGCTCTCCCGGTTCAGCCCCATTCTGTGATTCCCCACCCCAGAGCCGGGGGTGATGCCCGTGTCGGACAGCTGGACGGTGCGGCACAGCCGCTTTAAGCTGCGGGAGGCCAAGGCGTCCACCGCCAGCACGCAGGCGGGCTTGATTCGCTCGCACACCGCCCGGACCACCTCGGCGCTCTCCACCCCGGTGGAGCCCAGCACCTCCGCCGCCAGGGAGGCCACGGGCCGCAGATAGCCGAACTGCTCCGGCAGCTGTCCCACCAGATGCCGGGTGATGAGGGTATGCCCATGGACCAGGGGCCCCACCGCATCCGGGGTGATGGCCCGGTTGCCCAGCCCCGCCACCAGAACCAGACCCTCCGGGGCCAGAGGCTCCAAAAGGTCCCGGAGCTCCCCGGCGACTGCGTGGACCCCTCTTGTGAAAATGCCCTGGGCCCGGCGGGCCAGCCCCTCCAATTCCAAGGTGACATAGGTCCCCTGGGGCTTGCCCAGCGCCTCCTCCCCGGCCCGGTCCAGGATCTTCACCGCGGTCACGGAGATCCCCTCCCGGAGCCGCTCCTCCACCGCTACACCCGGCAGCGTGGAAGCTCTGCCGCCGCCCGCCTGAAACAGCGCCCCCGACTCCACCGCAAGGTCCGTTCTTCTCATCCGCTTCTGCCTCCCGTCCGCCCTGTTTTGTGGTGATTTTGCCCTATTATGCCCACTTTTTCCCGCCTTTAAGCGGCTGTCTGACCAGCCGCAAAAAAACTTTTGAAAAAATGAAAAAAAGTGTTGCTTTTTTATACAGACGATGTTAAAATACATATCTGCACAGGCTAACTATTTTGTTATGCCTAAATATTATTACGATTTTAAATCGGAGGAGGTGTTTGGTTTGCCGAATATCAAGTCTGCCAAGAAGCGCGTACTGGTGTCCCAGACCAAAACTGCACAGAACAAGGCCGCTAAGTCCGCTCTGAGAACTGAGCTCAAGAAGTTTGACGCCGCCGTGGCGGAAGGCAACCGCAGCGAGGCCGATGTTGCTTACAAGGTGGCCGTTAAGGCTGTCGATAAGGCTGCTGCCAAGGGTCTGCTGCACAAGAACAATGCTGCTAACAAGAAGAGCAGCATGACCATCAAGCTGAACAAGCTGGCCTGATTGTTCTATTGCTGAATTGTCAAAAGCCGTCTGTCTGACAGACGGCTTTTTGCTTTTTCTGCGGAGCGGGTTTTTCCCGCTCCGTTCTCTTTTTTTCTGACTGCGCTTCTGATATACTGGGGGTATCAAACCCCGCCGCCAAACTGGAAAGGATGGCCTGCTGTGCTGAAAAAAATCGTCTCCCGGCCTCCGGTGTCCTTTCTGCTGGAGGTCATGGGAAATTATGCCCGGGTGGGGGTGGCCCGGTCCGCCGCCGCCCTGTCCTACTTTTTGATCCTGACCCTGTTCCCCCTCCTGCTGTGCATGAACTACATCATCGGCCTGTTCCATCTGGACTTTGCCGCCGTTTTGCAGTCACTGGAACAGTTTTTGCCCCGGGTGGCGCTGACCATCATGGAGGAGTACGTCAGCTACGTCAGCTCGGCCCAGAGCACCGGCCTGCTGTGGGCCGCCCTGTTCACCATCCTGCTGTCCGCCTCCGCCGGACTGCGGACCCTGTTCCACACCATGGACGACCTGTACCATGTGGAGCCCTCCTCCCCGCTGGGCCGGTACATCCCCAGCATCGTCCTGTCCTTCCTGCTGGTGCCCACCATCTTCCTGTCCATCGTGGTCATCTTCACCGGCGGCTGGTTCTTCGGGATGCTCCAGACCCACCTGCCCGAGCGGCTGTTGGAGCTGCTCCCTCTGGATCTGGTGGGAGACGTCTGGGTCTGGCTCCGCTACCTCCTGCTGTTCTGTCTGGTGTTCCTGCTGGTGCTGGTGGTCTACCGCATAGGGACGCCCCAGTGGGCCGCCTCTTTGAAAACCCTGCTGGCGCCCGCCCTCCTCACCGCTCTGGCCATGGTGGCCTGCTCCGGCCTGTTCTCCTGGTTCATCGACATGTCCACCCGCTACGCCCTGGTGTATGGCTCTCTGGCCAGTATCATCATCCTGCTGGTGTGGCTCTACTTCTGCGGCAATATCCTGCTGCTGGGGGCGGTCATCAGCCGCACCTGGGTGCGCCGCTCCCTGGACAAATTCCAGCGCAGAAAATAAACGGCAAAACGCCGCACATCCTGAGATGTGCGGCGTTTTTTTATGGCAGAGGCAGATAGTTCTCCGGGTCCACGGGCTCCCCGGCCAGCCAGGTCTCCAGATGGATGTGGGAGGGCAGCTTGCTCTCTCCCATGGCGGGCTCGCCCACGGTGCCCAGAATGGTCCCGGTGTCCACCTTGTCCCCGTCCTTCACGGACAGCTCCCTGGCCAGGCCGCAGTACACCGCCGTCACCCCGTCGGGCTGTTCCACCACTACGGTCCGGCCCATCATGGCGTCCTCATAGGTCTCCGTCACCACGCCCCGGCCAATGGCCAGAACATGGACCCCCGCCTCGGCGGCCACGTCCAGGCCCCGGTGGGTCCGCCAGTCCCCCATGGTGGGGTCGGGCGAGAGCGTTTCCAGACTGAACTCCCGCAGGACCTCGCCCTTCACGGGCCAGGTGTAGACCACGTCCCTGTCCACGGGCTCCGGGGCGGGGATCTCCTTGGGCTTTGACTTGGGCTTCTCCTTCTTCTCCGGCAGAGGCTTGGCGGGGAGCGCAGGCTTCACCGGCTCCGGCTTGGGCTCCGGCTTAGGCTCCGGGACCTGCACCACCGCCTGCCCGCCAGAGGGCTCCACAGGCTCCGGGGACGCCATGGAGCGGTACAGATAATAGCTCGTCACGCCGATCACAGCCACACACAGGGTCAGGGCTATGTAAAAGCCCTTGCCCAGAATGAAGCTGCTGACGCGGTTCAGAAAATCACGATTTTTCATGGGAACACCTCCGAGCCTATTGTGGACGGAGGAAAAGAAGGTTATACATCAGTATGTTACTTTGCCCACGGCGGCAAAGTAACCAAAACGCCGCCGGGGACAACGCCGAAAACACTCCCGTGTTTTCAATGGCGTTTTCCCCGGACCCCTTGTTTACGGAGGTCGTAGGCGGTGGGTGGGGTTTTCGATGGGCCGCAAAATCAGAAAAATTGACGGCTACGCTCCACCGTGGGCAGAAATCAGGTCCATTTTACGGGAGTAACATGATCCGCCCGCCGGGGCCATGCAAAGACTTTAATCGTTGCGTTTTTCGATGGGTGGCCCGCCGGCACCGCCGGGAGCCTCGGCTGTTCTTTTGAAAATGCTTCGGTGAACGCTGTAGGGCCGCCATATACGGCGGCCGCGATTTTAGGACAAGCTGCGTAAAACAAAATGAAAAACAGATTTTACATATTGAGCGAAAACTGCCGTTCCAAGGCTCCCCTTGGGGGGAGCTGGCGGCGAAGCCGTCTGAGAGGGGCCTTCGTCCCGCCCGCAGGCAGAAGGAAAGCCTCCCCTGTGCAAGGGGAGGTGGCACCAGTCTGCAGACTGGTGACGGAAGGGTTGTAATCTACCGTTCTTCGACGATCTCTCAAGCAGGACTGCCCATGCAGGTTACAACCCCCCCCTCGCAGGGGCGCGGTCAAAGGAAAACCTCTTCTATTATTTACGACTTCCTGTTTCTGTGATATACTCACACTAAAATTTCACTCATCGAGAATGGAGGACAACCATGCACGATAAAATCACTCTGCCCAACGGCGCGCGCATTCTGACCGAGGCCATCCCCGGTGTGCGCTCCGCCGCTCTGGGCTTTTTTGCGGGGGTAGGCTCCCGCCACGAGGAGCCCGCCCACAACGGCTGCGCCCACTTTGTGGAGCACATGCTGTTCAAGGGCACCCAGCGCCGCTCCGCCACCGATCTGGCCAAGGACATGGACGCCATCGGCGGCCAGTTCAACGCCTACACCACCAAGGAGCACACCTGCTTCCACGGCCGCACTCTGGACTCCCATCTGGACCAGAGCCTGGACATTTTGAGCGACATGCTGTTCCACTCCAAGTTCGCCCAGGAGGACATCGAGACCGAGCGGGGCGTCATTTTAGAGGAGATCAGCATGTACGAGGACGTGCCCGACGATCTGGTCTCTGAGCGGCTGTCTGCCGCCGTGTACAAGGGTACCCCTCTGGCCCGGCCCGTGCTGGGCACTCAGGCCACCCTGTCCAGCGTGACCGGGGAAAGTCTGGCCGCCTGGCAGAAGGCCCACTACCGCCCCGGTGCGCTGGTGGCGGCTCTGGCGGGCAGCTTCACCCAGGCCCAGGTGGACCGTCTGGCGGACTGTCTGTCCCAGCTGGAGCCCGGCCCCGCCAACACCTTCCAGCCCGCCGCCTACCGCCCCGCCGTCACCGCCCGGAAGAAGGCCATCGAGCAGAACCACCTGATTTTAGCTCACCAGGGCCTGTCCTACATGGACAAGCGCCGCCCTCAGCTGATGCTGCTGAATTCCATGCTGGGCGGCGGCTGTTCCTCCCGCCTGTTCCAGGAGGTCCGGGAGAAGCGGGGCCTGTGCTACACCGTGTACTCCTACGCCTCCGACAGCGAGGACACCGGCTATCTGGGCATCTACACCGGCACCAACAGGGAGCAGGAGGACGCGGCCCTGAACACCATCCGCAACGTGGTCCAGGACTTCGCCGAGCACGGCCCCACTGAGGAGGAGCTCCGCCGCACCAAGGAGCAGGCCAAGGCCAGTCTGCTCATGGGCACCGAGTCCGTCCAGTCCCGCATGAGCCGTCTGGGCACCGGGGAGCTGCTGTTCGGCCGCATCCGGGAGACCGACGAGCTGGTGGACCTCTACGAGAACGTCACCCGGGAGCAGATCCGGGATCTGGCACAGGAGATCTTCCGCCCGGAGACCGCCTCCCTGTCCGCCGTGGGCCGGGTCAGGACCGTGGCCGAGTACACCAACTGGCTGGGCCGCTGATTTGGAATAAAACACCGCCTTTCCGGATATGCTGTAGCAAAACAGCACTACGGAAAGGCGGTTTTTTCATGCTGGTAAAGGAATTGATGCACCCCGGAGCCATCACCATCGAGCCGGGGTCCTCCGCCGCGCTGGCGGCAAGGTTGATCAGCAGGCATAATGTGGGCGTTCTCCCTGTCTGCGGACGGGACAAGCGGTTGAGAGGCATGGTCACCGACCGGGATATCATCCTGCGCTGTGTGGCCCCGGAGGAGGACCCGGCTCAGACCCCGGTCCGGGATATCATGACCCGGTACCCCGCTACCCTCTCCCCGGCGGACGACTGTGAGCAGGCGGTGAAGCTGATGGCTGAGAAGCAGGTCCGCCGCCTGCCTGTGGTGGAGAACGGGCGGCTGGTGGGTATTTTGTCCCTGTCCGACCTGGCCAGAAGCCACAGATATGATATGGAGGCCGCAAAGGCCTTGTGCGAGATTGCGGAGAATATTGTACTGCGGTAAGGAAAGGCTCTCTATTCTTCGTCCTCCGTCCCGCAGCGGCGAAAAAGCCTCCCCTGTGCAAGGGGAGGTGCCCGAAGGGCGGAGGGGTTGTCGGTTCCCCGATACGTACAATCCCCCAGTCAGCAAGCTGACAGCCCCCTTTACACAAGGGGGCCTTGCCTGCGGGCGGGACGAAAGAGAACCCCTCTCAGTCGCCTCCGGCGACAGCTCCCCCCAAGGGGAGCCTTGGAAGGTTGCTTTTCAACACGCTCTGCAAAACTGTCCCTCTACCCAACAAAAAACCGGCCCATACGGGCCGGTTTTCCTTTACTTATCAATTTGACGCAGAACCTTATTGAACCACTCCGGCAGAGGGCACTCCAGCTCCACCGGCTCCCCGGTGGAGGGGTGGACGAACCGGATCTTCCGGGCGTGGAGGCACTGTCCGGCCAGGCCGGGCCAGGGCTTCTTGCTGCCGTAGACCACGTCCCCCAGCAGAGGGTGACCCAGAGCGGCCATATGGACGCGGATCTGGTGGGTGCGGCCCGTCTCCAGCTGACACTGGATGTGGGTATAGCCGGGGTAGCGGCCCAGCACCTTCCAATGGGTGACGGCCCGGCGGCCGCCCTTGTGGTCGATGGCCATGCGCTTCCGGTCCACGGGGTGGCGGCCGATGGGGGCATCCACGGTGCCCTCGTCCTCCCGGAAGTTGCCCACGGCCACGGCCTCGTAGACCCGGGCCAGGCTGTGGTCCTGCAGCTGAGCGGCCAGAGCCAGATGGGCTCTGTCGTTCTTGGCGGCCACGATGAGACCGGAGGTGTCCCGGTCGATACGGTGGACAATGCCGGGGCGCAGCTCTCCATTGATTCCGGAGAGTGATTCTCCGCAGTGATATAACAGAGCGTTTACCAATGTCCCGTCGGGGTGGCCCGGTGCGGGGTGGACCACCAGCCCCACGGGCTTGTTCACCACGATGAGGTCGTCGTCCTCATAGATCACATCCAGGGGGATATCCTGAGGCACCACGTCCACGGGCTCCGGGTCGGGCAGAGCCACCTCCACCACGTCGCCCACGGAAGTTTTCTCGTTCTTCTTCACGGGCTTTCCGGCGCGGGTGACGCTTCCCTTCTCCAGCAGCTTCTGGACGGCGGACCGGGTCAGGTCGGGGACGGAGCGGGCGATGAAGGCGTCCATCCGCTCCCCTGCCTGCTCAGCGGTGAGGGTGAGGATATTCATGCCCGCCCTCCGTTCTCCAGCTTGTCATAGAAGAACATATAGTAGACGGCGGCGGCGATGCCGCCCACCACCACGCAGATATCAGCCACGTTGAACACGGCGAAGCGCATAAACAGGGGGTTGAACATGTCCACCACGTAGTGAAGGACGGCCCGGTCGATGAGGTTGCCCACGGCTCCGGCGAAGAGCATGGTCAGGGCGGTCCGGCCGAAGGGGTGGCGGAAGAAGCCCTTGAACACGGCCAGACCCAGCACCACGGACAGGACCAGAGAGACCAGGGTCAGCACCCAGGTGTGTTCGTTGAAGATGGAGAAGGCCGCGCCGGTGTTCTGCACGTAGGTCAGCTCCAGCACGTGGGGAATGAAGTCCATATGTCCATTGAGGGGGATATTCTGGACCACTAAAAACTTCACCAGCTGGTCCAGAGCCACCAGGACCAGGGCGAGGATGGCATAAGGCATGATTGAAAATTCCTCCGATGTTATAATCTCTGTTTTTTCAGCACCCGGATATCGTCTCCGAAGAAGTGGAGCACGTGGTACTCTCCCTCCAGCCGGGACGCGATCTGGGGCGCATAGCGGCGGCCCACGTCCTTCATGGACAGGTTGGAGGAGATGACGGTCTGCTTGCCTCCCACCAGACGGGTGTTGATGAGCTCATAGAGGGAGGACTGGGTGAGCTGGGTGGTCATCTCGCTGCCCAGATCGTCCAGAATCAGCAGGTCGCAGTTGAGGTAGCGGCGGGTCTCGTCCCGGGCCTCTCTCAGGTCGTTGGTGTCCCGCTGGAACTTCTTGTTCTCAAACTGAGAGAAAATGTTGGCGGCGGTGTCGTAGACCACAGAAAAACCGTTCTCGGACACGGTGCGGGCGATGCAGGCGGACAGAAAGGTCTTGCCCAGTCCCGGCGCACCGGAGAGGAACAGGTTTTTGAAGTAGAACTTCCCGAACTTCTGGGCGTAGTTCAGACAGACCTCGTAGACCAGCTCCATATTCTCCCGGGGAGAGGACTGGAAGTTGGGCCAGAAGGTGGTGGAGTAGTAGTCCAGCCGGAAGGAGTCAAAGGACTGGTCGCCCAGGTCCAGCACCTTGGACAGCTCCTTGATCTGCTCCCGGGTGCAGAGGTCCTTGAGACAGCGGCACATCTGAGCGCCCTTCCACCCGGTATCGTTGCAGAGGGGACAGGCGGGCTTGTCGTCCAGAGCGTCCGGAGCCAGGCCGATACCGGTGAGGAGCATGGCCCGCTCCTCCTGTAGGCTCAGGTTCTCGGTTTTGATGCGGCGGACGGCCTCGGCGGGGTTCTGGCCATTGCGGAGGGCGGTGGCCACCAGCTTGGCCATGGTCCCCTGGAGACGGCGGTCCAGCTGGGCCAGCCGGGGCTCCCTGGCGTAGGCCTCCATCCGCAGGTGGGCGGCCCGCTCACTGCGGGCCCGGCGGTTCTGCTCCAGCTGCTCGGTGGCCCGGCGCAGGATGTTTGCATCGTATGACACGGCTTATTCCCCCTTCTTCATCTGTTCCATCAGGCGGCGCATCCGGTCCATGTCCTGACGGGACTGCTGGACCTCTGCGGGTGCGGTCTGAGCGGGCTGCTGGCCGCCGGCCTGGATGACGTGGGGCCTGCGGTCCTGGGTGCGGATGGACTCGGCGGTGTGGAGGCCGCTCTCATGCCAGCGGCGGAGGATGGCATTCATATAGGCCCAGTCCATGGCCTGTTTTTTCAGTACGGTCTTTTCATAGGCCATGCGGATGGCCTCGTTGTCGAAGCCCATCTCATCCCACGCGGCGATGTAGGAGCGCTCCCGCTCCACCAGAGGCCGCACGGGCAGGTCCAAAAGCCGGAGCACCTCGCCCTCCCGGCTGCGCATATGGGTGAGCCGCTGTATGTGGGCCTCGGCCCGCTCCATGGTGTCGATGCCCCGTCTGGCCCAGCTGAAGCCCTCCTTTTTGATGGCGGGGAGGCTGGGGCGGCGGCCTGCGCCGTACTTCCGGGCGGTCTCCTCACAGCACCAGCCCAGCAGAAGCAGGATGACCTCCGGGGGCAGGTTTAAGTAGTCGTACAGGGTGTACAGGGATTTCAGGTCGTTGGGAGACAGCTTCCGGCCCAGACGGCGCTCCACCTCGTCGCAGAGAGCGGGGAAGGCAGTGTCCTTGTTTTGCAGGGCGAACCGGATATCCTCCAGGGCGTAGTCCGGCGGGGTCTCCTGGACCACGGGCTGAGTCTGAATAAACTCCTCTTTCGGGGCCATGCCCAGCTTTTGCAGGTCGGCCAGGGCCGCCCGCAGCCGGGGCTCCGGCCAGTTCACGGCGTTCACCGTGGTCCCCTTCAATAAGTGCAGATACAGCAGGGCCGCGTCCCCGTGGTCCAGCTTTAAAAGGCGGCCGGCCGCCTCGCCCGTCATGGCGATAATGCCGCCGGGCATCAGGGTGGAAGACAGTGTCACCGCCCCCTTTCACAGTTTTCCGGGTATTTTCCATACCTCTGGATTTTCTCATTTTACCGCAAAATCCCTCCGGCGTAAACAGGAAACTTCCGGACCCGGTTTTTTCCCGCGGGAGGGCCAAAATATCCCCGAAAATTCACGGATTATTTGTTTTCCAAATTCCGCGGCTTGTGCTATAATGAAGTGTAAGTTGGATTTATACGCCCACACGGGCGTTGGAATAGAACACGGGGAGGAGTTCCGATGAAAAATAAAGTTACCGTTACCATCGGCGGTCAGGATTACACCATGGTCGCCGTGGAGGACGAGTCCTACGTCCGCAAGTGCGCCGCCCATGTGGACGCCAAGCTGGCCGAGATCAAGAGCGTCCGGCTCTCCCTGACGGATACCGCCGTACTGGCCGCCATGAACGTGGCGGACGAGTACTTCAAGGAGCAGGAGAATGCGGAAAACCTGCGCCGTCAGTACATGGAATCCCTGGAGGAGGCCAGCCGGCTGAAGCTGGAGCTGTCCGACGCCAAGCGGGAGATCTACAAGCTCCAGACCAAGCTGGACAAATAATGCAAATCACACCTGCGGCGCGGGGAGCTTCTCTGTTCGGGAGATTCCGGTTCTCTGCGCCCCTGTTGTTTTTTCACACAAAGGAGGATACCCACTATGCTGGAGCTGCTCGCTCCCGCCGGCTCCATGGAGTCTGTCACCGCTGCGGTGCAGAACGGTGCCGGCGCTGTCTATCTCGGATACGGAGATTTCAATGCCCGCCGTAACGCAAAGAACTTCTCTGAAGAGGAAGTTGCGGCGGCGGTTTCTTATTGCCACAACCACGGCTGCCGGGTCCATCTGACTCTGAACACCCTGCTCACCGACCGGGAGCTCCCCGGAGCCGCCCAGGTGGCCGCCCACGCCAGCGATATCGGCATCGACGCCGTCATCGTGCAGGACCTGGGCGTGGCCCGGATGCTGCGGCAGACCGTCCCCGACATGGAGCTCCACGGCTCCACCCAGATGACCATTCACTCCCTGGACGGCGTGAAGGCCTGCGCCGACCTGGGTATGGACCGGGTGGTCCTGTCCCGTGAACTGTCCAGAGAGCAGATCGAGTACATCTGCCAGCGCTCCCCCATCGAGATCGAGGTGTTCGGCCACGGCGCGCTGTGCATGTGCTACTCCGGCCAGTGCTTCTTCTCCTCCGTCATCGGCGGCAGAAGCGGCAACCGGGGCCTGTGCGCCCAGCCCTGCCGTCTGAAATACGGCTGGAACGGCAAGGCTGACTCCTACCCCCTGTCTCTGAAGGACGCCTCTCTGGCGGGCTATTTGCAGGATCTGGAGGACATGGGCGTGGCCTGCCTCAAGCTGGAGGGCCGCATGAAGCGTCCCGAGTACGTGGCCACCGTCACCGGCATTTACGCCCGGGCCTTGAAGGAGCGCCGGGAGCCCACCCCGGAGGAGTTCCGCCAGCTGGAGCAGATCTTCTCCCGCCAGGGTTTTACTCAGGGCTACTACGAGGGCAAGCTGGGCGCGGATATGTTCGGCGTCCGCAAGGAGCAGAAGGAGCCTGTGGAGCTGTACGCCCAGGCCCGGGCCAGCTATGAGAACGGCGAGCACCGCCGGGAGCCCGTCACCTTCTATGTCTCCATCCAGAACGGCCAGCCCGCACAGCTGACCGCTCAGGACAAGGAGGGCCGCACCGCCACCGCCGAGGGCCCTGTCCCGGAGGCCGCCCGCAATGTGGCGCTCACCGCTGAGAAGGTCCGGGGCCAGCTGGACCGCACCGGCGGCACCGTGTTCTACTGCGACCACGCCGAAATTCAGCTGGACGAGGGTCTGTCTCTGCCTCTGGCGGCGCTGAACAAGCTGCGCCGTCAGGTATTGGACGACCTGACCGAACAGCGGAGCCGTCCTCCGGAGCGCCGTAAGAACCAATTCGTCCCCGTGGACCGCATCCCCAACACCAAGGAGGCCCCGGTCTGCACCGTGGCCGTCCACACCGCCGACCAGATCACCGACGAGCTGCTGGAGCAGAAGCCCGCTCTCATTTACCTGCCCACCGACCAGGGCGCGGCCCATCCTGAGGTCATCCGCCGCTGTCACGAGTTCGGCGTCCCCGTAGCCGCCCTCCTGCCCCGTGTCTGCAACGATGCGGAGACGGACAAGCTGGCCGCTGAGCTGAAAATTATGCAGAGTGAGGGCGTGGAGGAGGCTCTTGCCTCCACCCTGGGCGTGGCCCATCAGGCCAAGACCATGGGCTTCAAGGTCCGGGCCGACTACGGCGTGGGCGTGTTCAACAGCGAGACCATGGCCGAACTGGAGCGGATGGGCTTCATCAGCGCCACCGCCTCCTTTGAATTGAAGCTGGCCCAGATCCGGGACATCTCCAAGAACCTGCCCACCGAGATCATCGCCTACGGCCGTCTGCCTCTGATGATCACCGAGAACTACATCATCCCCAAGCGGGCCGCTCAGCCCCCCAACAAGCCCGCCCAGCTCACCGACCGCCGGGGCGAGCACTTCCCCGTGGTGGAGGCCTGGGGCCACCGCAGCGAGATCTTCAACTCCAAGCGGCTGTTCCTGGCCAACCGCGCCATCGACTACAGCCACCTGGGCCTGTGGGCCGTCCGGCTGTCCTTTACCACCGAATCCCCCGGCCAGTGCGCCGGTATCCTCCGGGCCTACATGGGCACCGAGGAGATGCCCCAGCCCAACGACCACACCCGGGGTCTGTACTACCGGGACGTCAACTGATTTTTCCACTCAGGAGTGATTGAACATGAATCTGAAAGTCAAGGCCGTATCCCCCAAGATCGGCAAGGAGATCCCCGCCCCCTTCTACGCCAGCGCAGGCGCCGCCGCCATGGACCTCCACGCCTGCATCGACCAGGCTGTCACCATCCCCGCCGGTAAGCGGGCCGTCATCCCCACCGGCATTGCCATCGCTCTGCCCTCTGCCGAGTATGTGGCCCTGGTCTTTGCCCGCTCCGGCCTGGGCATCAAGCACGGCGTGGCTCCCGCCAACTGCGTGGGCGTCATCGACAGCGACTACCGGGGCGAGATCATGGTGGGTCTCCAGAACTCCGGCGATACCGACTACACCATCCAGCCCGCCGACCGCATCGCCCAGCTGATGATCACCCCCGTGATCCAGGCAGAGGTGGAGCTGGTGGAGGAGCTGGACGACACCGCAAGAGGTGCGGGCGGTTTCGGCTCTACCGGTAAGTAAGGTTTTCCACCAAAACAAGCTGTTCTGTGGATAAAACGGGAGATATCCCCCGTCCCGCCGAAGCGAAAAGCCTCCCCTGTGTAAGGGGAGGTGCCCGAAGGGCGGAGGGGTTGTCCGTTCTCTGTCACGTACAATCCCCCAGCCGCCAAGGCGGCAGCCCCCTTTGCACAAGGGGGCCTTTGGCAATCATCGTTTTACTCCGCATCATCCGCACAGCGTTGGCAAAACGGGCGGTGCCGGCGGGCCACCCATCGAAAAACGCTTCTATCACAGTCTTTGCATAACCCCGGCGGGCGGATCATGTAACCCCCGTAAAATACCCGTGATTTCTGCCCAAGGTGGCGCGTAGCTGTCGATTTTGCAGATTTTTCCGCCCATCGAAAACCCCACCCACCGCCAACGACCCCCGTTTTAAGGGGTCCGGGGAAAACGCCACTGAAAACGGGGCGTTTTCGGCGTTGTCCCCGGCGATCTTTTGGGTACTTTTCAATCGCTTGAAAAGTACCATATTCCCCAAACTTTCATTTTCCCCACAACATTTCTCACCGAGGTGAAATACTATGTCCATCATTCTGGCGTCCCAGTCTCCCCGGCGGCGTGAGCTGCTGGGCCAGATGGGACTTACCGATTTCATCATCCGACCCGCCAGGGGCGAGGAGGTGGTCGACCCGGCTCTGACCCCCGCTCAGCTGGTGGAGGCCCTCTCCGCCCAGAAGGCCGCCGAGGTGGCCGCCTCCGCAGGCTCCGACGATCTGGTCATCGCCGCCGACACGGTGGTGGCCATCGACGGCAAGGTGCTGGGAAAGCCCCACAGCACCGATGAGGCCGCCGCCATGCTGTCCCGGCTGTCCGGCCGGGCCCACACCGTCTACACCGGCGTCACCGTCCGCCGGGGTGAAGCCACCCTCACCCGGCACGAGGCCACCGACGTCCGCTTCCGCACCCTGACCGCCGACGAGATCGCCGCCTACATCGCCACCGGCGAGCCCATGGACAAGGCGGGCTCCTACGGCATCCAGGGCTTCGGCGCTCTGCTGGTGGAGGGCATCGCGGGCGACTACTCCAACGTGGTGGGTCTGCCCGTGTGCTGTCTGGGCCGCATGCTGAAGGAGTTCGGCGTGGACGCGCTGGCTCTGGCGGCAGAGAAGGAGTAACACCGTGAAAAAATTTCTCCAACAAAACGGTCTGGTCCTGCTGGCCATCGCCGTTCTGCTGTCCATCCTCATCGGCATCGGCTCCGCCGTGCTGGGCGGCTCCGCCAACCCCGTGGAAAACGTGGTGAACACCATCACCGCTCCCATCCGCAAGGGCGTGTCCGCCGTGCTGGACCTGGGCGAGGGCGTGTACACCTACGTCTTCAAGTACGGCGAGATCGAGCAGGAGATCGCCGACCTGCGGGCCCAGGTGGCCGACCTCCAGGAGCAGGTCATCGCCGGGCAGGACGCCGACCGGGAGAACGACCAGCTCCGCAAGCTGCTGGAGCTGAAGGAGCGCCGCCGGGACTTCACCTTTGAGTCCGCCCGGGTCACCAACCGCTCCACCTCCAACTGGGAGTCCACCATCACCCTGAGCAAGGGCTCCAAGCACGGTCTGGCCCTGGGCGACTGCGTGGTCACCGAGACCGGCGTGCTGGCCGGTATCATCACCGAGCTGGGCACCAACTGGGCCACCGTGTCCACCGTCATCAATCTGGATATCGAGCTGGGCGGCGTGGTCTCCCGCACCCTCAGCGCCGGTATTCTGGAGGGCGACTTCTCCCTCATGGGCGAGGGCCGTCTGAAAATGAGCTACCTGCCCAACGAGGCCGCTCTGGTCAACGGCGACCGGGTGGTCACCTCCGGCAAGGGCGACGTGTACCCCTCCGGTCTGGCCGTGGGCCAGGTGGACGGCGTGTTCTCCGACCCCTCCGGCCAGTCCCGCTACGCCGTCATCGTCCCCGACGCCGATCTGGACAACCTGATCGAGGTCTTTGTCATCACCGACTTTGACATCGTGGAGTAACGGAGGACTGCTATGACGACACGTGACTCCATCCACAAGTGGTTTATTTACGCTCTGGCCCTGCTGCCCGTCTGGATTTTAGACGGCATGGTGCTGCCCCGGTACCCTCTGGGCGGGGTGACCCCCATGCTGCTGCCCGCCGCCGTGGCGGCGGTGGCCGTCCTGGAGGGCGGCTTCGCCGGCACCGGCTTCGGCATGGCCGTGGGCCTTCTGTGGGAGCTGGCCTACCCCGGCGGCTTCGGCATCATGGTGGCCGCCATGGCCCTGGCGGGTATGCTCATCGGCATCTCCGCCCAGTACAGCCTCAGTCAGGGGCTGCCCGCCTGCCTGCTGTGCACCGGCTGTCTGCTGGCCGTCATGGACGGCCTGCGTATTCTCAAGGGCCTCATCACCAACTCCGCCGGACTGGCCGCCATGTTACAGGTGGCTGTCCCCGAGGTGCTCCTCTCCCTATGCTGGACCCCCGTGGTCTGGCTCCTGTTCCACGCGGTTTTCCGCCGGGTCGGCGGTACTAAGCTGGCCTGATCCACTTCTCTCTCCTTCGGAAAGGAGGCGTCCCCCTTTTGGACCCGAAACAGTTTCACCGCAGAGTGTGGGCCCTTGTGGTCCTGCTCTGTCTCATGCTGGGCGGCATGGGCTCTACCCTGTACGATCTCCAGATCAACCAGGGCACCGACTTCTATGAACAGTCCCAGCGCAAGATCGCCGAGACCCAGGTGGTCGACGCATCCCGGGGCCAGATCCTGGACCGCAACGGTCAGGTGCTGGTCTCCAACAAATCCGTCTATCAGGTCACGCTGAACACCAAGCTCATGGGCGACGACCGCAACGACGTGCTGCTCAAGCTGGTGCGGGTGGCCCGGGAGGAGGGCGTGGAGTGGACCGACTCCCTGCCCATCTCCAAGACCGCCCCCTTCACCTTCACCACCGACACCCCCTACTACACCGTCTCCAAGGACGAGGAGGGAAACGACGTCACCAACACCTCCCGGCTGTGCAGGCTGTCCCTGAAAATGGAATGGGTCCAGCCGCCCAAGGAGGAGGACCAGGAGGAGGTCAAGGAGCCCGGCTTCTTTGACAAGCTGGCCGCCTTTTTCACCGGAAAGGACCCCTACGAGGGGCTGAACGAACCGGTGAAGAAGCCCACCGAGGCCGACATCCTCCCCACCGCCGAGGTCCTGCTGGGCCGCATGTGCAAATCCTTCAACATCCACGGGGAGAACGGCTGGATCGACCCCAAGAGCCTGCCCAAGGACGCCGACCAGGACGAGCTGCTCCCGGTGCTGAACATCGGCGACATGCCCCCGGAGGACGCCCGTGCCGTGGCCGGTGTGCTGTACGAGCTGTACCTCCGCACCCGGGAGGTCTACCACAACCCCTATATCTTCGCCACCGACGTGGATATCGACTTCATCACCCGGGTGAAGGAGTTATCTCTCCCCGGCGTGGTCATCGAGCCCACCACCATCCGCCAGTACAACACCCCCTATGCCGCCCACCTGCTGGGCCGGGTGGAGCAGATCTGGAAGGAGGAGTGGAAGGACTATAAGGACATCGACGAGGACGGCGACGGCAAGCCCGACTACCAGATGGACGACTTCGTGGGCAAGACCGGCGTGGAGCTGGCCTTTGAGTCCTACCTCCGGGGCAAGCCCGGCGTCCGGGCCGTGGAGCGCAACACCAACGGCAAGATCGTGTCCTCCAAGTGGATCGAGCCCCCGGAGCCCGGGGACAACGTGTTCCTGACCCTGGATATCGGCCTTCAGCAGAAGGTGGAGGACACCCTGGCCCAGAAGATCCCCCAGCTGGAGAGCAAAGAGGTGGAGGGCGCAGCCTGCGTCATTCTGGACGTGAAAAATGCCGACGTGCTGGCCTCCGCCTCCTACCCCACCTACAACCCGGCCACCTTCCGCCAGGACTACAAGGAGCTGGAAAAGGACCCTCTGCGGCCCATGACGAACCGGGCCCTCCAGGGTCTGTACGCCCCCGGCTCCACCTTTAAGCCCGTCACCGCCATCGCAGGTCTGGAGGAGGGCATCATCACCCCCTCCACCACCATGGACACCAAGGGCGTGTACACCTACTACCCCGACTACAAGCCCAAGTGCTGGATCTACCGGGAACACCACCGCACTCACGGCACCATTAACGTGTCCCAGGCCATCGACGTGTCCTGCAACTACTTCTTCTTCGATGTGGGCCGCCGTCTGGGCATCGACCGCATCGCCGACTACGCCGCCCGCTTCGGTCTGGGCCAGCGCACCGGTCTGGAGCTGGGCGAGGCCAAGGGCGTCATGGCAGGCCCGGAGTTCACCGAGTCTCTGGGCGGCACCTGGTACGAGGGCAACACCCTGTCCGTGGCCATCGGCCAGGAGAGCAGCCAGTTCACCCCCATCCAGCTGGCCAACTATGTGGCTACTCTGGTCAACGGCGGCACCCACAACGCTACCCACCTGCTGAAGGAGGTCAAGTCCAACGACTTCACCAAGGTCCTGGAGACCTACGAGCCCCGGGTCCTCAGCACCGTGGACATCCACCCCGAGAACCTGAACGCCGTGAAGATGGGCATGCTGTCCCTGACCACCGACGGCTCCGTGAAGAAGGCCTTCGACGCTCTGGGCGTAAAAGTCGGCGCCAAGACCGGTACCGCACAGGTCAACTCCAAGAAGGAGGGCAACGCCCTGTTCATCTGCTTCGCCCCCTATGACGACCCCGAGATCGCCATGGCGCTGGTGGTGGAGTACGGCGCACACGGCTCCCACATGGGTCCCATCGCCGCCGATATCCTGTCCTACTATTTCAGCTCCCAGCAGACCCAGGAGGTCCTGCCCCAGGAAAATACCATCATCCGTTGACTTTTTCCGCCTGACTCTCCGGTTTTTTTGTCTCTTTCTCCGGCCCCGGGCCATTAGTCTTGACTAACTCGGGCGCTGCGGGGTAAGATATAGTTCCCCGGCAATTTAAATCACCAATTTCGGGTAAAAACCCAGTTTAATTTAAGGAGATGCACACCATGTCTGAATCCTGCTCCCACAATTGTTCCAGCTGCAGCGCTGACTGCGGCTCCCGGGATATGCACGTGCCCGGCAATGCCAAGTCCAGCGTGAAGCGGATCATCGCTGTGGTCAGCGGCAAGGGCGGTGTTGGTAAGAGCACCGTTACCGCCTCTCTGGCCGCCGCCATGTCCAAGCGCGGCCATAAGGTGGCCGTGCTGGACGCCGATATCACCGGCCCTTCCATTCCCACCGCCTTCGGCATCCATGAGCACGCTACCGGCACCGACGAGGGTATCAACCCCGCTGTCACCGCCGGCGGCATCAAGCTGATGAGCCTGAACCTGCTGTCCGCCAATGAGACCGACCCTGTCATCTGGCGCGGTCCCGTCATCGCCGGCGTTGTCACCCAGTTCTGGACCGACGTTGTGTGGGGCGATGTGGACTATATGTTCGTGGATATGCCTCCCGGAACCGGCGACGTGCCTCTGACTGTGTTCCAGTCTCTGCCCGTTGACGGCATCATCGTGGTCACCTCTCCCCAGGATCTGGTGTCCATGATCGTCACCAAGGCCGTGAACATGGCCAAGATGATGAACATCCCCGTTCTGGGCCTGGTGGAGAACTACAGCTACTTCCAGTGCCCCGACTGCGGCAAGAAGCACGCCATCTTCGGCGAGAGCAAGCTGGAGCAGGTGGCCGCTGAGCTGGATCTGCCCGTTCTGGCCCGTCTGCCCATCGACCCCAAGCTGGCCGAGCAGATCGACGACGGCAAGGTCGAGGAGCTGGAGAACAATCCTCTGGCCGAGCTGGCCGGTTACGTGGACGCTCTGTAAGCGCGTTTTTACGGAAGCTGAAAACAGCCCTTCCTTTCGGAAGGGCTGTTTTTTGCGTTTAAAGGGGGTCCGCCTTCCGTCCCTCGTCCGCAGACGAAATTCAAATACGCCTTTGGCGCACCGCTTCTCTTCTCTATTCTCTTTTCACTCTTCACTATTCTCTAAAACCCCCGTCCCCGCCCGCAGGCGGTCTTGGCTCCCCTTGAGTGGAGCCTTGGAACGGCGGTTTTCGTTTTGCTCTGCTCTCTGTTTCCCTTCTCGTTTTTCGATTGCTGTCCGAAACCTGCGGCCGCCATATATGGCGGCCCTACGGCTTCTACTGCCGCATGACCTAAGACTGTGTAGGGCCGCGATATATCGCGGCCGCTCCCTCGTCCCGCCGCAGCGAAAATTCAAATGCGCCTCCAGGCGCACCGCTTCTTTTCACTCTTCACCCTTCTCTTTTCACTGGGCACCGCCTTTTCTTATCCACATTTTTCTCCACAATTTTCCATCCCCCTTATTTCCCCCGCGGGGTCTTTTTCGCAGTCGAAAAAAATATTTATTTTCCGATTTATTTCATCCAACCCCCGCAGACCCTACCCGTACAGCGTTTTGACTGCCCCCGGTTTTTCCGTTCCTTTCTCCCCCGCAATTTCCCTCCATTGACAGTCCCGGAAGGGTGGGCTACAATAGACGTTGCGTGGTCGGGACGCCGCGCCCAACCAAACAGAACAACTTCGGCGAGGGTGACAAATTTCACCCTCGCTTTTTGTATGACACAACATATAGTGTTATTGACCATGGATAATCCCATATATTGACGTTGATGCAGGAAAATGCTATAGTAGAGGAGCAAGTACGGCGGGGCGCTGCGTCCCGCTTTCAGCATAGGTATCTCAGCAGAAAAGTGGAGGAATGGTTATGTATCAGGTAAAGAAACGGGACGGTTCCACCGTTGAATTCGAGATTGCGAAGATCACGGCCGCCATCACCAAGGCCTTTCAGTCTCTGGACAAGCAGTTTCACCCCAGCGTGATCGAGCTGCTGGCTCTGCGGGTGACTGCCGATTTTGAACACAAGATCCACGACGGGCTGGTCCATGTCAACGACATTCAGCACAGCGTGGAGACCATTCTGGCCGATGCGGGCTACGAGGATGTAGCCAACGCCTTCCGCTCCTTCCGCCAACAGCGGGAGCAGTCCCGGAACGCCGACTCCGGTATGCTCAGCTACCGGAAGGTCATGAACAACTACCTGAAAATTGCCGACTGGCGGGTGAAGGAAAACTCTACCGTCACCTACTCCGTGGGCGGTCTGATCCTGTCCAACTCCGGCGCCATGACGGCGAATTACTGGCTCAGCGAGATCTACGACCAGGAGGTGGCCGACGCCCACCGCTCCGCCGCCATCCACATCCACGACCTGAGCATGCTCACCGGCTACTGCGCCGGCTGGAGTCTGAAGCAGCTCATCCAGGAGGGTCTGGGCGGTGTCCCCGGCAAGATCACCTCCTCCCCTGCCAAGCACCTGTCCACCCTGTGCAGTCAGATGGTCAACTTCCTGGGCATCATGCAGAACGAGTGGGCGGGCGCACAGGCCTTCTCCAGCTTCGACACCTATCTGGCTCCCTTCGTGAAGGTGGATAATCTCTCCCAGCGGGAGGTCAAGCAGTGCATCCAGTCCTTCATCTACGGCGTGAACACTCCCTCCCGCTGGGGCACTCAGGCCCCCTTCTCCAACATCACCCTGGACTGGACTGTCCCTAAGGATCTGGCTAACCTGCCCGCCATCGTGGGCGGTAAGGAGATGGACTTCACCTACGGCGACTGCAAGAAGGAAATGGACATGGTGAACAAGGCGTTCATCGAGATCATGATCGAGGGCGACGCCAACGGCCGGGGCTTCCAGTACCCCATCCCCACCTACTCCATCACCCGTGACTTCGACTGGTCCGAGACCGATAACAATAAGCTGCTCTTCGAGATGACCGCCAAGTACGGCACTCCCTATTTCTCCAACTACATCAACTCCGACATGGAGCCCTCCGACGTGCGTTCCATGTGCTGCCGCCTCCGTCTGGACCTGCGGGAGCTGCGGAAAAAGTCCGGCGGCTTCTTCGGCTCCGGCGAATCCACCGGCTCCGTGGGCGTGGTCACCATCAACCTGCCCCGCATCGCCTATCTGGCCCAGGACGAGGCCGACTTCTATCAGCGGCTGGATCACCTGATGGACGTGTCCGCCCGCTCTCTGAAAACCAAGCGCACCGTCATCACCAAGCTGCTGGAGGCGGGTCTGTACCCCTACACCAGGCAGTATCTGGGCACCTTCGCCAACCACTTCTCCACCATCGGCCTCATCGGCATGAACGAGGTGGGGCTCAACGCCAAGTGGCTCCGTCAGGACCTGACCCACGCCGAAACTCAGAAGTTCGCCCAGGAGGTGCTGAACCACATGCGGGAGCGGCTGAGCGACTATCAGGAGAAGTACGGCGACCTCTACAACCTGGAGGCCACCCCCGCCGAGTCCACCACCTACCGCTTCGCCAAGCACGACAAGGAGCAGTTCCCCGATATCATCACCGCCAACGAGAGCGGCACCCCCTACTACACCAACTCCTCCCACCTGCCCGTGGGCTACACCGAGGATATCTTCTCCGCCCTGGACATTCAGGACGATCTCCAGACCCTGTACACCTCCGGCACCGTGTTCCACGCCTTCCTGGGCGAGAAGCTGCCCGACTGGAAGTCCGCCGCCGCCCTGGTGAAGAAGATCGCCGAGAACTACAAGCTGCCCTACTACACCATGTCCCCCACCTACTCTGTCTGCCCGGAGCACGGCTATCTGGCGGGTGAGCAGCACATCTGTCCCCACTGCGGCAGAGAGGCCGAGGTCTACAGCCGCATCACCGGCTATTACCGCCCGGTAAAGAACTGGAACGACGGCAAGACCCAGGAGTTCCAGGACCGCAAGGTCTACGACATCGTTCACTCCCACCTCAAGACCGCCGCACCCGCCGTGGAGGCTCCCAAGCCTGTCGCCGAGAAGCCCAAGGTGGAGAAGCATCTGGTGGAAAATCCCCTCAGCGTGGAGGGTCAGCTGCTGTTCTTCGCCACCCGCACCTGCCCCAACTGCAAGCAGGCCGAGAAGCTGCTGGACAAGGCGGGCATCCCCTACCGGAAGGTGCTGGCCGAGGAGCACCCCGACATGACCTCCCGCTACGGCGTCCGGCAGGCCCCCACCATGGTCATCGAGGACGGCGCGGACACCACCAAGCTGGTGGGTCTGGGCTCCATCCGCACCTTCCTCCAGGAGAGCGGCTCCCCCAGCTGATAGGGCTTTTTGACTAAATTGTTTTGATAGAACAAGGATCTCTTTATGTGATTTATGCAAATTTTACCCTGTAATTTCTACATCCTGCCATCTTGTATTTCCCGCCTTAACAGCATATAATGCACATGATGAGATGATTTCATCCGGTTCTCCTCCGGATGTATGCCAACTTGGCCGGGCACCCATCCTCCTGTGCGCCCGGTCTTATGGTCACTCCTTTTCTGCACCGCAAACCCGCCCGCGCGCCAGACCCCTCTGTTCCTCGGGGTTGCTCTCTTACTGACGCGCGGGTGTGGGGGTGCAGCTTTTTATTTCCGGGCTGCCGCGCTGCGGCGGCCCTCTTTTTATCCCGGAACGGAGGTTTTCCCATGGACATTCAAGGTCTGCAAAAGCTGACGCTGCTGGACTTCCCCGGACGGGTGGCCTGCACCGTCTTTCTGGGCGGCTGTAATCTGCGCTGTCCCTACTGCCACAACGGCGAGCTGGTCACCGCGCCCGCCCCGGCCCTGCTGGACGATACCGCCCTGCTGGCCTTTCTGAGAAAGCGTCAGGGCCTTTTGGAGGGGGTCTGTGTCACCGGAGGGGAACCCCTGCTCCGGCCCGACCTGGCCTCTCTGCTGGCCGGGATCAAGGCCCTGGGCTACCCGGTGAAGCTGGACACCAACGGGGCCTTCCCGGAAAAGCTGAAGGCTCTGGCGGAGGCCGGTCTGGTGGACTACGTGGCCATGGATATCAAGAACAGCCCCGCCCGCTACGGCCAGACCGTGGGCGTTCCCAACCTGGACCTGACCCCCTTCCGGCAGAGCGTGGACTACCTGCTCTCCGGGGCGGTGGACTACGAGTTCCGCACCACCGTGGTGGAGGAATTTCACGATTCCGACTCCTTCGATTCCATCGGAGACTGGATCGCCGGGGCAAAGCGGTATTTTCTCCAGTCCTTTGTGGACCGGGAGACGGTCATCTGTCCCGGACTCCACCCCCGGAGCGAGGAGGAGCTGAGGGGCTATCTGGACCTGCTCCGGCCCAAGATCCCCGCCGTGGCGCTGCGCGGGCTCTGATTGTCTTTTGTCCTCCCCTGACGTATAATAGATCCAGGTTCCGATCCTGCACACTGTCAATCTGAAAGCTGAGGTGCTTTTCTATGTATGATATCATCGTGGTGGGCGGCGGCCCCGCCGGTCTGACTGCCGCTCTGTACGCCGCCCGGGCGGGTAAAAACGTGCTGGTGCTGGAGGGCGAGACCCCCGGCGGCCAGATCAACTACTCTCCTCACGTGGACAACTACCCCGGTCTGCCCGGTATGGACGGCGAGGCGTTCGCCAGAACGCTGACCCAGCAGGCCCTGAGCCAGGGCGTGGCTCTGGTCAACGAGGCCGCCACCTCCTTCCGCATCCAGGGCGACCAGATGGAGATCAAGACCGCCGAGGAGCGGTACACCTCCGCCGCCGTCATTCTGGCCACCGGCGTCACCCAGCGCCAGCTGGGGCTGGACAACGAGGACGACCTCATCGGCATGGGCGTGTCCTACTGCGCCGTGTGTGACGGGGCCTTCTATCAGAATCTGCCCGTGGCCGTGGTGGGCGGCGGCGACACCGCCTTACAGGAGGCGCTGTTCCTGTCCGAGCGGTGCTCCAAGGTGACGGTGATCCACCGCCGGGACCTGTTCCGTGGTCAGGCCAAGCTGCTGGAGCAGCTGCGGGCCCGGCCCAACGTGGAGTTCCTGCTGAGCCACACCGTCAAGGAGCTGAAACGGGACGAGAACGGCCTGACCGGCCTGGTCCTCCACGATATCAAGGAGGACGAGGACAAGGAACTGAAGGTGGACGGGCTGTTCGTGGCCGTGGGCCAGGAGCCCCGGAATAAAATCTTCGCCTCCCTCATCTCCACCGACGAGCGGGGGTATCTGATGGCCGGTGAGGACTGCACCACCAGCCTGTCCGGCGTGTTCGCCGCCGGTGACTGCCGCACCAAGGACGTCCGCCAGCTGACCACCGCCGTGGGCGACGGCGCCGTGGCCGCCCTGGCCGCCTGCGAGTACGTGGACGACTGGAGAGTCAAGGAATAATCAGAGATGAGAAAACCCCGGAGCCTGACGGCTCCGGGGTTTTTTGTTGGATTTTCCATGGGAGAAAGGGGGTTCGCCCTTGCGAGGGCGAGTTTCTTTTCAAGCGATTGAAAAGAAACCAAAAGATCGCCGGGGACAACGCCGAAAACACACGTGTTTTCAATGGCGTTTTCCCCGGACCCCTTGTTTACGGGGGGCGCAGGCGGTGGGTGGGGTTTTCGATGGGCTGCAAAATCTGCCAAATTGACAGCTACGCACCCACTTGAGCAAAAATCACAGACATTTTACGGGGGTAACATGATCCGCCCGCCACGGGCTTTGCAAAGACCGGAATAGAAGCGTTTTTTGAAGATGCGCCCGCCGGCACCGCCCGTTTTACTGACAATTCAACGAACTATGTGCTCTGATTGAACCCCTCGTACCCAAATCGAAGCCCAGCGAAGCGGGTTCGATTTGGAGAGGAGGAGCGACGGAGCAAGTAAGCCGTATCGCTATACGGTGCGATATGGCGCACGATACGCAGTCCGCGACGACGAAGCGGCACCCGTGGGCGCACTTCTTCGGATGCTTCTGCTATCAGGTTTTGCCATAAAGCCGATGGGCGTTCAAGTATCCCCCGTAAAACGTGGCAGATTTCAGACCAACTACAGTCATAGTTGTCAATGAAACAGATTTTACTACGCCCGAAAGCCGCAATGCCGCCGACCCCCGTAACGGGGTCCGGGGTGCTGACACGGAAAGCCCCTGCTTTCGTCAGCACCCCGGCGGCGTTTTGGTTACTTTGCCGCCGTGGGCAAAGTAACTCGCCCCTCAGGGCGAACCTTATCATGCACTGCGGCATCCCCGCCGCAGCATTTTACATAGCGCTCAGCTTCTGGATCTCCTCCTCCAGCCGCTCCAATCTCTGGCTGACCTTGCGGAACTCCAGCATGGTGCGGCTGAACTCCTCGTTGAGCCAGCGCAGACGGTCCTCCACAGAGGGCTCGTGGTTGGGCATGTCGTAGTGGGCCTCCTCATCCTCGGAGGGCGCAGGGGTCAGGCCGTTCTCCTGGTTGTACTTCTCCACGAACAGGCGCAGAACACCGTTGACGGTGACGGGGTCCTCCACATTGACGTAGTTGACCATGTTTTCGCCCTCTGCGTCCTTGACCCGCATGACCAGGAACTGCTGCTCGGACTCCTCCAGCGCCATCAGCACGGCGTAGCGGTCGCACTGGTACTCGATCAGGTCCAGAAACTCAAAGTGGCACTCTTTTCCGTTCTGGTCGGCCAGAACGATCACATTCTCATTCATGATAAATTCTCCTTATTTCTTCCTCAGCTGAACTCAAAGCCGGGGATATCGTTGTTGACAAACAGCACCTCCGCCGCAGGCTCGAAGCCCTCCAGACGGAAGTCCACCACGATGGGCAGGCCGTTCCACTCGTCGGGGAACCGGAAGGTCAGGTCCTTCCAGACCGCCGTCAGACCGTCCTCCACAAAGTAGGCGGTGCCCCGGAACACTTCCTCGGAGACCTTCTCCACCTCGCCGGTGTAAAACAGCAGGGTGAAGTCGAAGGTGGTGGGGGTGATGTTCTCCACCCGCACGCCGTAGTAGTCGGGCTGGACGTACTGATCGCCCTGGATGAACTCCGGGCGGCAGCCGTAGGTGGTCTCGTCGTCGTAGTCACCCAGCTGCATCTCCACCTTGGCCTCCACCACAGAGGCCGGGTCGGGTGCCCAGGGCTCCTCCACGCTCTTGTCCATCTCTACACTCTGGGCCGGCGGCTGAGAGGAGGCGGCAGAGGATGCGCTTCCGCTCTCCGCCGGGGCGCAGGAGGCCAGCAGCAGGGCGCAGACCAGGGCCAGCATGATATGGAGCTTCTTCATTTCTGTTCCTCCTTCCACTGGGCCAGAATGGCCTCACAGCCCTCCAGCACGTCGTTCCAGGTGGCGTCGAAGTCCCCGGTATACCAGGGGTCGGACACCTCGCCGGGGCGGCCGGTGAGGTCCAGCAGACGGACGATCTTCCGCTCCGGGTCGCCGCCGCACATCCGGGTCATGTTCCGGATATTGGCGTTGTCCATGCCCACCAGCAGGTCCCAGCTTTTGTAGTCGCTCTTTTTCAGCTGGCGGGCCCGGTGGCCCTCACAGCCGACGCCGTGCTGGGCCAGCTTCCGCCGGGCGGGCATGTACACCGGGTTGCCGATCTCCTCGGTGCTGGTGGCGGCGGACGCGATGCGGAACCGGTCCGCAAGCCCCGCCTTCTCCACCAGATCCTTCATCACAAACTCCGCCATGGGGCTCCGGCAGATGTTGCCATGGCAGACAAACAGGATCTTCATCATGTTTTTTGCTCCTTTCCAAGGGGTTTGGGGTGATTTGTTCCCCTATTATACCATAGCGGGCCTTTTCTGACCATCCGCTGTTTTCATTCTCCGGCCGATAAAAGAGACAGGTCCGTTTTTGATATCTTTTTACCCATCAAAACGCTCTGTTTTTCCGACGGGAACACCTGTCCTCATTCCGTTTTTGTAATGGGTCATTATTCACAAATTCACAGCAGAACCCGTAGTTTTATAAAGTACCGTTTTTAGGTCTATTTTGGGCTGATTATGAATAAATTATGGCTAAACTGTGACTTCCTCGGAATTTCTGCCGATTTATTTGGTGAAAACGCGCATGTACAGCTTCTTATTTTTGTGAATTTTTGACTTTTTACAATTTATTTTTCTTTGGTGATTCTGCCAAAAATCACCCCGTTATTTATGTCAATTTCACTCCTTGAAATAATATTCACAGAGAATATAATGAAAGGCAGAACAGGACCCGGGTCATTGGGGAGTTGCGCCCGGATTCCGAAATTTTCCAAGGGGCGCTGTATGTGTGGTGCGCCCCGAACCATAAATGAGGAGGGTTTTTTGTGATCACATTCTTTATCGCTCTGGCCATCCTGATCGTAGGCTTCTTCACCTACAGCAAGGTCATCGAAAAGGTTTTCCACATCGATGAGCGCCAGACTCCCGCAGTTGTCCACCCCGACGGCGTGGACTACATGCCCATGAAAACATGGCGTATCTTTCTGATCCAGCTGCTGAACATCGCCGGTCTGGGTCCCATCTTCGGCGCTCTGGCCGGAGCCTGCTGGGGCCCCGTGGTGTATCTGTGGATCGTCTTCGGTACCATCTTTGCCGGCGGCGTACACGACTTCCTCTCCGGCATGATGAGCGAGCGTGAGGACGGCTCCTCCATCTCCGAGGTGGTGGGCAAGTACATGGGCAAGGTCATCACCCTGGTCATGCGCGTGTTCTCCGTGGTGCTGCTGGTGCTGGTTGGAACCACCTTCTCCACCGGCCCCGCCAACCTGCTGGCCAAGCTGACCCCCGAGGTCCTCAGCGCCAAGTTCTGGCTGGCCGTCATCCTGATCTACTACCTGTGCGCCACCTTCCTGCCCATCGACAAGATCATCGGCAAGCTGTACCCCCTGTTCGGCATCTGCCTGATCATCATGGCCGCGGGCGTGGCCGGCGGCATGATCATCAAGGGCTACGAGATGCCTGAGCTGTGGAACAACTTCGGCAACCTGGACCCCGCCGGCAAGCCCATCTGGCCCATGATGTTCGTCTCTGTGGCCTGCGGCGCTATCTCCGGCTTCCACGCCACCCAGTCCCCCATGATGGCCCGCTGCATCACCTCTGAGAAAGAGGGCCGCACCGTGTTCTACGGCGCAATGGTCGCCGAGGGCGTCATCGCTCTGATCTGGGCCGCCGCAGGCGTCACCGTCTACAACGGCACCGGCGGTCTGACCACCGCTCTGGCAGAGCTGGGCGGTCAGGGCGGCGTTGTCTACGACATCTGCCAGACCCTGCTGGGCCCCGTGGGCGCTGTCCTGGCCATGATCGGCGTCATCGCCTGCCCCATCACCTCCGGTGATACTGCGTTCCGTTCCGCCCGTCTGACTCTGGCCGACTGGTTCAAGATCGATCAGGGCAAGATGAAGACCCGCCTGTTTATGTCCCTGCCCCTGCTGGGCGCAGGCGCTATCCTGTCTCAGCTGGACTTCAACATCATCTGGAGATACTTCAGCTGGTCCAACCAGACTCTGGCTATGATCGTGCTGTGGACCGGCGCCGTGTTCCTGCACAAGTACGGCTTCCCGCCCATCGCCTGCCTGATGGCCGCCATCCCCGCCACCTTCATGACCGCTGTCTCCATCACCTACATCATGGTCGCTCCCGAGGGCTTCCAGCTGTCCACTCAGCTGTCCTACCCCGTGGGCATCCTTGTAGCCGTTGCCTTCTTCGCCCTGTTCTGGTGGCGCACCTTCATCGTTCACAAGGACGACGTCAACCACGAGCTGGCAGAAGCCAACAAGTAAAACCGCTTGTTCATTCTTTTCTCCCCCATACCGACACCCCCCGGAGCCGTCAGGCTTCGGGGGGTGTTGGTATGTTCCCGTTTACGAAGATTTAAGGCGGGAGAAAAGACCCTTACTGCTTTCCAATCTCTGCCTTCATAAAATATGCTGGATTTTTTCCGAAAAACAACGTATAATGGCAGTAATCATGGAGCATATTAGTAAGAGGTGAAATCTCATGGGATGGACTCAAAATTTCAGCAACCCGGAAGGTTTTCTGGGTCAGTTTATATTGAATATGATGAACCGGGGCCACGCCCCTGTGGCCAAATGGGCCATTTCTCACTGCCACTGGCCGGTGGACGGCCGCATTCTGGATATCGGCTGCGGCGGCGGCATGAATCTGAAGCGTTTACAGGCCCTGTGCCCCAAGGGCAAGGTCTGCGGCATTGATATCTCTCTGGAGAGCGTCCGGAAGAGCAAAAAGATGAATCTGAAGGCCCTGGGGCTGGACTGCGACATCAAGCTGGCCAGCGCCGACGATATCCCCTACGGGGACGAGACCTTCGACGTGGTCACCACCTTCGAGTCGATCTACTACTGGCCCGATCTGCCCGACTGCTTCGACGAGATCAAGCGGGTGCTGAAGCCCGGCGGCACCTTCATGATCACCTGCCGCATCTCCGACCCGGACAGCAAGTGGGCCAAGATGGTGGAGGACCTGCACGTCTACTCCGCCGACGAGCTGCGGGACCTCTATCTGAACAGCGGCTTCGAGGACTTCCAGGTGGACTACTCCCAGGAGGTCTGGATGTGCATGACCGGCAGAAAGACCCTTTAAAAAGCATAAAAAACCGCCCGTTCTCTGGGAGAACGGGCGGTTTTTTATTTCTTGGCCAGCTCCTCGGCGGTCATCAGGGCCGTGGTGATCATCTGGTCCAGGGTGGTCTGCCGGTCGGCGGCGGGGAGGCTCTCCCCGGTGAGCAGATCGTCGGAGATGGTGCAGATGGTCAGGGCCCGCTTACCCGCCTGAGCGGCGTTGCAGTAGAGGGCGGCGCTCTCCATCTCCACCGCCAGCACCCCCATGTCGCCCCAGTCCAGATTCTTGTTCCGGTCGGCGTAGAACACGTCGGAGGACAGCACGTTGCCCACGGCGGGGCTCAGCCCGGCCCAGCGGGCCATCTCCACGGCGGTCTCCAGCAGGGTGAAGTCCGCAATGGGGGCGAAGGTGCCGTTGAGGCCGTACTGCCTGGGGTAGTTGGAGTCGGTGCAGGCGGCCTGGGCCATGACCAGATCTCTCAGCTTCAGCTTGGGAGACAGAGCCCCGGCGGAGCCGATGCGGATGATGTTCTCCACCCCGTAGAAGTGGAACAGCTCGTAGGAGTAGATGCCCATGGAGGGTCCGCCCATGCCGGAGGCCATGACGGACACCGGCGTCTCCCGCCAGGTGCCGGTCCAGCCCTGGATGCCCCGGACGTTGTTCACCAGACGGGGGTCATCCAGATACTTCTCGGCGATGTATCGGGCTCTGAGCGGGTCGCCCGGCATCAGAACCGTTTTGGCGAAGTCGCCCTCCCGGGCCTCGTTGTGTGGAGTTCCCATATTTGTTTCCTCCTGTCATAATTTCATTACTGCTATCCTACCACATCGGAGGCGGTTTGTCATAAAAATCAGGTACCTTTCCGGTTTCCCATATATTGCCTGTTCAGCTCCCGTTAAGCCCTGTCTCCGCCGATTGACAGCGAATTTCTTTCCTGATATGATAAACCAAAATTTTTCAGGAGGGATTTGGAAAATATGGACTGCGACAGTACTCATACTGCCTGTGACAGCGCATTTTTTCGACCCCTCCCAGCCATGCCATGAGAGTTCCCCGCAGCTTGCTGCGGGCGTTTTCCCATGGCATTTTCCGTTCCCGCCATTTTATGATTTGAAGAAAGAGGTCACATTTTGAACGACTCCATTGGTTTCCTGCTGCTCATCCAGGTCATCCTCATTGCGCTGAACGCCGTGTTCGCCAGCGCAGAGATCGCCGTCCTGTCCGTGAACGAACTCCGTCTGGCCAAGCTGGCGGAGCAGGGCGACCGCCGCGCCCTGCGGCTGAGCAGGCTCACCGTCAATCCCGCCAAGTTCCTGGCCACCATCCAGGTGGCTATTACGCTGTCCGGCTTTCTGGGCAGCGCCTTCGCCGCCGATAACTTCTCCGACTCCATGACCGACTGGCTGCTGGGTCTGGGCGTGGCCATGCCCCGGGAGACTCTGGAAACCATCTCCGTGGTGCTCATCACCCTGATCCTGTCCTACTTCACCCTGATCTTCGGCGAGCTGGTCCCCAAGCGCATCGCCATGAAGAAGGCCGAGTCCCTGTCTCTGGCCCTGTCCGGCCTGATCTGCGGCATCGCCGTGCTGTGTACTCCTCTGGTGTGGCTGCTGTCTGTCTCCACCAACACCGTCCTGCGGCTGGTGGGCATCGACCCCGACGAGGACCCCGACGAGGTCAGCGAGGAGGGCATCCGCATGATGGTGGACGCGGGCAGCGAGAAGGGCGCCATCGACCACGAGGAGAAGGAGTTCATCCAGAACGTCTTTGAGTTCGACGACCTCACCGCCGGGGAGATCGCCACCCACCGCACCGACACCGTGTTCCTCAGCCTGGAGGACGACATGGAGGTGTGGGACCGGACCATTCACGACACCCGGCACACCCTCTACCCCGTGTGTGAGGACTTCGCCGACAACGTCACCGGCATTCTGAACGCCAAGGACTACTTCCGTCTGGAGGACCACAGCCGGGAGGCGGTGCTGGCCGGAGCCGTGAAGCCCGCCTACTTCGTCCCCGACACCATCAAGGCGGACGTGCTGTTCCGCAACATGAAGCAGGCCCGGATGTCCATGGCCGTGGTGCTGGACGCCTACGGCGGCATGGTGGGCATCATCACCCGGAACGACCTGGTGGAACAGCTGGTGGGTGAACTGGGCGACGAGGTGGTCTCCGCCCCGGAGAACACCCCCTCCATCCGGGAGACCGAGCCCGGCAAGTGGCTCATCCGGGGCAATGTGGACCTGGAGGACATCGACGCCGCCCTGGGCACCGACTTTGAGGACCGGGACTTTGACACCTTCACCGGGCTGGTCTTTGACCGGCTGGGCATGGTCCCGGTGGATGGCTCCCAGAGCTTCACCGTACAGGTGGACAGCTGGGCCGTCCGCATCACCCGCATCGAGAAACACCAGATCGCAGAGGCCATTGTGGAAAAAAGAGCCTCTGAGGAGTAAAAAACGCGCAGAGCGGCTTGGCCGCTCTGCGCGTTTCCACATTTCCCGGGGAATTTGGGGATAAGTGTGGAAGAGTTTCGCCCGTTGGCGAGGTACGGCCCTCGTCCCTCGTCCCGTCCGCAGACGAAAAAGCCTCCCCTGTGCAAGGGGAGGCAAGGCGGCAAAGACAGCGACGTTTCTCTTCTGTCTTTTCTCGTCAGCCTCTGCACCACGGCCGCCATATATGGCGGCCCTACCTTGTTTTAGGCCGCATGTTCGGTGAACGCCGTAGGGCCGCGATATATCGCGGCCGCAGGTTTCGGAAGTTTTCAGCAAACGCAGAACGAAGCAGATGGCAGAATAAAACGAAAACCGCCTGTTCCAAGGCTCCCCTTCCTACTCCAAAAATCATCTATTTTCTCACAAACTCCCTGTTTTTTCCTTTTTTGTGTGGAAAGTCCGGCAGGAATCATATATACTATATTAACACTGTACTAATATGACGTTAATATGTGAACCTGGATGAACGGTCCACTCCGGGAAAGGAAGCCTGTTCTCATGCACAAGAAAACCACCGAATTGATCAAAAACAGCGGGATCACGGTCCTGCTTCTGGCAGGAGCCACGGCGCTGAGCTGGGGATTGCAGATCATGGGTCTGCGGATCTCCGATATCGTCATGGTCTATCTACTGTCGGTCCTGCTCACCGCCTGTCTGACCACGGGCCACGGCTACGGGCTGGCGGCCTCCATTCTGTCCTTTTTGTCCTTCAACTGGTTCTTTACCGAACCCTTCTTTAGCCTTAAAATCTACGCCCCCAGCAACATCATCACCGTGGTCATCATGACGGTGACGGCCACCATCACCAGCACCCTGACCTCCAAGGTCAAGCAGTCCGCCGCCGAGGCCCGGGAGAAGGAGGCCGAGAGCAACGCCCTGTACCAGATGACCAACCACCTGTCCGACGCGGTGAACTGCGACGCCATCGCCGAGATCACCGTCAACACGGTCAGCACCATTCTGTCCTGCCGGACCTCCCTGGTCTACTTCCGGGAGGGCAACGCCGCCGTCCCCGTTCTCATCCAGCAGAAGCCGGACGGCGGGCTGGTCCACCGGGAGGTGGAGGACCCGGAGACTCTGAAAAAGCGGATGGAGGCCATGCGGGCCCCCATGGAGGTGGGGCCGGAGTGCTACAGCTTCCCGGTCTACGGCCAGGACATGACCCTGGCCCTCCTGCGCATCCCCACGGAGACGGCGGAGAACCTGACCGACGCCCAGCTCCGACTGGTCCACTCCCTGCTGGAGAGCGCCGCCCTGGCCATGGACCGGGTGCGCAGTCTCCACGCCCAGGCCAAGAGCCGGGAGGAGACCACCCAGGAGCGGTACCGGGGCAACCTGCTCCGGGCCATCTCCCACGACCTGCGGACCCCTCTGTCCGGCATTATGGGCACCAGCGAGATGCTCATGGACATGACCACCCCCGACGACCCCCGGTACGAGATGGCCAAGGACGTGTACATGGACGCGGACTGGCTCCACGCCCTTGTGGAGAACATCCTGAACCTGACCAAGGTCCAGGACGGCCGGCTCACCCTGGACAAGGCCCCGGAGGCGGTGGAGGAGGTCATCGGCGCGGCCCTCATGGTGCTGGAGAAGCGGTTCCCGGGCCGAAATATCGAGGTCCATATCCCGGACAGCCTGCTCATGGTGCCCATGGACGCCCGGCTCATCACTCAGGTGCTGGTGAACCTGCTGGACAACGCGGGCAAGCACACCCCGGAGGACAAAGAGATCTCCATCTCCGTGGAGGAGCTGGACCATCAGGTCCGATTCTGCGTGGCGGACCGGGGCAGCGGCATCGCCCCGGAGGACCTGCCCCACATCTTCCAGATGTTCTACACCACCCCCTCTCAGGGTGCGGACGCCAAGCCCGGCGTGGGTCTGGGCCTGTCCATCTGCCAGTCCATTGTGGAGGCCCACGGCGGCACCATCACGGCGGAAAACCGGCAGGGCGGCGGCGCTCAGTTCAGCTTTATCATTCCCATGGGAGGTGAAAACCAGTGACGGCGCACAGCGAAACCATCCTCATTGTGGAGGACAACGCACAGATCCGCAACTTTATCTCCTACATCGTCACCCAGGAGGGCTTCTCCTACGTGGCCACCGGCACCGCCCAGGGCGCTCTGTCCGAGCTGTGCATCCAGCACATCGACCTGATGCTGCTGGACCTGGGGCTCCCCGACCACGACGGCATGGAGGTCATCGCCAAGGTCCGGGAGTGGTCCGAGGTGCCCATCATCGTGGTGTCCGCCCGGGACCAGGACAAGGAGAAGGCCGCCGCTCTGGACGCGGGCGCAGACGACTATCTGACCAAGCCCTTCTCCGCCACCGAGCTGCTGGCCCGCATCCGGGTGGCCATCCGCCACCTGCGGAAGATCAGCCTGAGCCAGCCCCAGCCCATCCTCTCCGTGGGCGAGCTGGTCATGGACCTGGAGAAGCGGCAGGTGTTCTTGAAGGGGGAGCCCCTCCACCTGACCCCCATGGAATACACCCTCATGTCCCTGCTCTTCAAGAACATGGGCAAGGTGCTGACCACCCAGTACATTCTAAAGGAGGTCTACGGCGTGGGCTACGGCACCGATACCCAGGCCCTCCGGGCCCTCATGGCCGGACTTCGCCGGAAGATCGAGGAGACCCCCGCCAAACCCCGCTACATCTTAACAGAAATCGGCGTCGGCTACCGTCTGGTGGACGAATGACCGGAATATTGTCACGCCCGTCTCATGCTGTGAGACGGGCATTTGATTTTCTCACAGGATTCTCACAGGTCCCGCCTACTTCTCACACCCCTCTCACCTGTTCCAGATTAAGATAATAACAGAAACAGGAAATAAACTTCCGCCCCGCGCCCCCGGCGCGGCGGCTTATGACTTCCCAGAGGAGGGACTTTTATGAAGAACAATGAGGGCATCCGCTGCGACGCACTGCACAAGCTGTGTCAGGATGTGCGGGTCCTGGCCGCCGAAGGCTCCTATGAGGCCTGCGAGGAGCTGATCCGCCGGGCCATGGAGGAATATCCCCACGCACCCCAGCCCCACAATCTCATGGGCGTGGTGCTGGAGCGCACCGGCAACCATATCTGCGCCATGAAGCACTTCCGGGCCGCCTGGGCTCTGGACCCCACCTACTCCCCCGCCAGCCAGAACCTGTCCAACTACGGCACCTTCTACCCCAGCGGGGCGGTGGCCTATGACGAGTCCGACTGTCCCGGGTTCCAGTCCGCAGAGAAGCATCACGGCCACGTCATCGGCCATTTTATGAAGGGGTGAACCGTATGAACATGAAAAATATCCGACTGTTCGCCGCGCCCAAGACCGATTACACCATCATCGTGGGCTGCGGCCGTCTGGGCGCAAACCTGGCCAGCGCCCTGTCTGACGAGGGCCACAACGTCCTCATTATGGACTCCGACCGGGATTCCTTCCGCCGCCTGTCCGCCAGCTACGGCGGCCTGTCCGTGGTGGCCGACGGCACCGATCTGGACGCCCTCCGGGATGCGGAAATCGAAGATGCCTCCGCCGTCATCGCCGTCACCAACCGGGACAACACCAACATCATGGTGGCCCAGCTGGCCCAGGACCTGTTCCATGTGGACAACGTCATCGCCCGGCTCTACGACCCGGAGCGGGAGAGCGTCTATCAGGAGTTCGGCATCAAGACCATCTGCCCCGCCGTCCTCTCCGCCAAGGAGATCGACAAGCTGCTGGCAGACCGCAAGCGAGAGGAGGCTGTCCGCCATGGCTAAGACGAAGAACGAGACCATTCTGCTCATCGGCGGCCGGAGCAAGGCCAAATCCCTGGCCGAGTCCCTGCTGGCCCAGGGCTACCATGTGACCATCATCAACAACGACAAGGAGGACTGCCGGACCCTGGCCGAAACAAAGGGTCTGAACGTCTACTACGGCGACGGCACCAAGCCCTACGTCCTGGACGAGGCGGGTGCGGCGGAGTGCTCCATGGCCATCGCCCTGTCCTCCAAGGACGAGAACAATCTGGTGACCTGCCAGCTGTGCAAGAAGAAATTCGGGCTGAAAAAGACGGTCTCCCTGGTGTCCGACCCCAAAAAGACGGAGTTTTTCCGCATGATGGGCGTGGACAGCGTGGTCTGTGCCATCTCCGCCGTCACCAGCATCATCCAGCAGCAGGCCTTCATCGACGAGATGGTCAGCATCCTCCCCGTGGGCTACGGCCGGGTGCAGATCGTGGAGGTCCACATCCCCCGGAACGCCCCCTCCGCCAATAAGAAGCTGTGGGAAATCGAGCTGCCCAACGAAGTTATCATCGGCTGTGTCCTCCGGGGCGACCAGGCCATCATTCCCCGGGGCGACACCCGCATCCACGAGGACGACACCCTTGTGGTGATTGCCGGAAACGGCCAGGAAATGGCCGCCATCCAGGCGCTGACAGGGCGGTGAGTTCCGTGAAGAAGATCACTGCCAACACCTCCACCACCGGTAAGCTGATGGTCCTCATCGGCTGCTTTATCCTGGCTCCTCTGCTGGTCCTGCCCTGGTACCCGGAGGATCTGGGCTACTGGTGGAACTTTGTCCTGCCCGGCGGCGGCTCCGTCCTGCTGGGACTGCTGTTCTGCTTCGCCCACCGCCGCACCCCCGATCCCCGGTTCAGCTGGAAGTCCTCCATGGGCCGGGCCAGCCTGACCGTGCTGTTCGCCTGGTGCTGGGGCGTGCTGCTGGGGGCGCTGCCCTTCATTTTCAGCGGCCAGCTCACCGTCATCCAGGCGTTATTTGAGGCCGTCAGCGGCTGGACCACCACCGGTCTGTCCACCGTGGACGTGAGCGCAACGCCTCAAATTTATCTCTTTCACCGCAGCTTCATGCAGTACTGCGGCGGTCTGGGCTTCATCATGGTCATGATCATGTTCATCTCCAACAAGCACGCCATGAGCCTCTACAGTGCAGAGGGCCACCCGGACAAGATCATGCCCAACATCAAGAAAACCGCCCAGGCCATTTTCATCCTCTATAATATGTTCCTGGTGGTGGGCTCCGCCGCCTACCGGGTGGCGGGTATGACCTGGTTTGACGGCATCTGCCACGCCATGTGCTCCCTGTCCACCGGCGGCTTCTCCACCAAGCTGAACAGCATCGGCGAGTACAACAGCCTGCCCATCGAGATCATCACCATTGTGCTGATGCTCATCGGCACCACCAACTTCGCCGCCCTCCTGCTGCTGGCCAAGGGCCGGGTAAAGACCTTCTCCAAGGTCAGCGAGGTCCGGTTCATGTTCGGCGTTCTGCTCATCACCATCCCGCCCACGGCCCTGTCCCTCCACAGCGGTCTGGGCATGGGGCTGGGCGAGGGCTTCCGCCGGGCCACCTTCGACGTGGTCTCCGCCATGTCCACCACCGGCTACTCCTCCATGAGCTACGCCGACTGGCCCCAGTTCGCGCTGGGCGTCATGATCGTGGTCATGCTCATCGGCGGCGGCATCGGCTCCACCGCAGGCGGTCTGAAGCTGTCCCGTGTCTATCTGATGCTCCGCATCGCCGCCCGCAACGTCCGCAAGCGCCTGACCCCCTCCCGCACCGTGGAGGCTCCCTCCTACTACAAGGCCTCCGGCAAGGAGCCCATCGACGAGGAGCTGGTGGAGGCCACCAGCGGCTTTGTGGTGTGCTATCTGCTCATCTTCGTGGTCTGCTCCCTGCTCATCACCCTGACTGCGGGCTGCACCCTGACGCAGGCCATGTTCGACTTCTCCTCCGCTCTGGGTACCGTGGGCCTGTCCATCGGCATCACCGGCCCCGCCACCGACAGCGGCACCCTCATTATCGAGATGGTGGGTATGTTCATGGGCCGTCTGGAGATCTTCATCGTCCTGGTGGGCATCACCTTCGGCTTCGGCGTTATCCGGGATAAATTCCGCAAGCTGGCCCGATAAATGCAGAAAAAACGGCGCGTCCCTGTGGGACGCGCCGTTTTGCGCTGTTTTTTACTTGATGACGATGGACTCAATGACGGGCTGGTTGGCGGGAGCCACGGTGCCGTTGCCGTCCTCCACCTGGGTGCTCTGGCAGATGGCGTCCACCACCTCCATGCCAGAGGTCACATGGCCGAAGCCTGCGTACTGGCCGTCCAGGAAGGGGGAATCCTGATGGACGATGAAGAACTGGGAGCTGGCGCTGTCCATATCCCGGGCACGGGCCATGGAGATGACGCCCCGGGTGTGCTGGATGGGGTTGTCCACGCCGTTGTCGGTGAACTCGCCCTTGATCTTCCGGTCGGAGCCGCCCATGCCGTTGCCCTGGGGGTCGCCGCCCTGGATCATAAAGCCGTCAATGATGCGGTGGAAGGTCAGGCCGTCGTAGAAGCCCTCACCGGCCAGCTTCAGGAAGTTGTCCACCGTGATGGGGGCGGCAGAGGGGTCCAGCTCCACCTCAATGGGACCGTAGTCCTTCACGGTGATGACCACGGTCTTCTCCAGCGCAGACAGGTCAGAAGGGACGGAGCTGACGGCGGAGCCGTCGCCCTGGGCGGGCTTGCCGCAGGACGCCAGCGCAAACAGCAGAACCACTGCGGTCAGCATGGAAATCAGTTTTTTCATAGTATCCTCCAATGTAAATATGGTCGTTCAGTGCGAACAGTACCAGTCTAGGGCATTTCGAGGGTGGAGTCAACGGGAAATGGGGAATTTCCGGGGGGAGCTAAGATGCCTGCGGGCGGGACGAGGGCACGGCCGCGATATATCGCGGCCCTACATTGTTTTAGGCAGTATATTCGGTGAACGCCGTAGGGCCGCCATATATGGCGGCCGCAATTTTATTAAAAGTTATGTAAACTGAATTGGGAACAGATTTTAGATATCACGCGAAAGAGCGCCGTTCCAAGGCTCCCCTTGGGGGGAGCTGGCCCAGTGCGCACACTGGGTCTGAGAGGGGTTACTTGAAAAAACAGCATCGGTAAATCCCCTCGACCTCAAAAAGGTTCCGAAGAGCCTTTTTGACACCTCCCCCACAGGGGGAGGCTTGGACGGCGGTCTGCGGACCGCTGGGGACGGGGGTTTAGAGAAGAGTGAAGGGTGAAAAGAGAAAAGTACAAAACGCCCCAAAGGGGCGCGGCGCGTTTGCGCCGTAAATTCGGAGCGGAGCGGAGAATTTGCGCAGGCGGAATTCACTTCCGCCGAGCATTCCAATCACCCACGGAAACCAAAAAAGAAGCACTGTCTTTCGACAGTGCTTCTTTTTTGGTGGAGACGAAGAGGATCGAACTCTCGACCTTACGGATGCGAACCGTACGCTCTCCCAGCTGAGCTACGCCCCCATATCTGATTCCATCTCATTATAGCAGATTCCCCGGAATTGTAAAGAGGGTTTTCCCCCTCCTTTTCCCGAAAAAGCGGCAGGGCGGAGCCCGGTCAGGGCTCCGCCCGAAGGTTTTAAAAAATTACAGCCGCTCCATCTCGTCCTGGGTGACGGTCTGGATGCCACGGGCCGCCAGCGCGGCGGCGGCGGTGTCCACGTCCTCCACCCGGAAGATCATGTAGGCGTGCTCGGCGGTGCGGCCGCCCAGGAAGGCGTACATGTACTCCACGTTCACGCCCGCGTTGGTGATGACCTGGAGGACCTTATTCAGTCCACCGGGGGTGTCAGGGATGGCCACACCCAGCACGGGGGTGACGGAGTGGACATAGCCCGCCTCCTTCAGCACGGTGGTGGCCTGATAGAGGTTATCCACAATGATACGGGCGATGCCGAAGTCCTTGGTCTCGGCCAGGGACAGGGCTCTCATATCCACCTGATTCTGGGCCAGCACCCCGGTCATGCCGTAGAGCGCGCCGGGCTTATTCTCCAGAAAAACAGAGATCTGCTTGATACTCATATCCGTTCCTCCTTAAATCTTACGCTTGTCGATGACGCGGACTGCCTTGCCCTCGCTGCGGACAATGGACTTGGGTGCCACCAGAGTGATCTTGGCGGACAGGCCCAGCATGTCCCGCATACCGTCGGCCAGCTCCTTCTGGCGGCGGCTGATCTCGCCCAGATTGTCGGTGAACATCTCGGGGGTCATCTCCACCTGGATATCCAGGGTGTCGGTGTTCTTCACCCGGTCCACCACGATCTGATAGTTGGCGGGGTAGCCGCAGTTCATCAGGACGGTCTCCACCTGAGAGGGGAACACGTTCACGCCCCGGATGATGAGCATATCGTCGGAGCGGCCCATGGGCTTGCACATCTTGATGAAGGTACGGCCGCAGGAGCATTGACAGCGCTTCAGCTGGCAGATATCACGGGTGCGGTACCGGAGGAGAGGGAAGGCCTCCCGGTCCAGCGCGGTGAATACCAGCTCTCCCTTGGCCCCGTCGGGCAGGACCTCGCCGGTCTCGGGGTCGATGATCTCGGCGATGAAGTGGTCCTCGTTGATGTGGAGGCCGGTCTGCTCGGAGCACTCATAGGCCACGCCGGGGCCGCTGAGCTCGGTCAGGCCGTAGATATCATAGGCCTTGATGCCCATGGTCTTCTCGATGTCGCGGCGCATCTCCTCGCTCCAGGCCTCAGCGCCGAAGATGCCGATTTTAAGGGGGATGCTCTCCGGGGTCATGCCCGCCTCCTTCATGCTCTCGCCCAGATAGGCCGCATAGGAGGGGGTGCAGCACAGGATGGTGGAGCCCAGGTCCTGAATGAAGGTCAGCTGGCGGTCGGTATTGCCGGAGGAGATGGGCACCGTCAGACAGCCCACCTTGCGGCTGCCGCCGTCCAGACCCAGACCGCCGGTGAACATGCCGTAGCCGTAGGCCACCTGGCAGATATCCTCGCTGGTGCCGCCTGCGGCGGTGATGGCCCGGGCCACGCAGTCCTCCCACAGGTCCAGGTCGTGCTGGGTGTAGAAGCCCATGACCCGCTTGCCGGTGGTGCCGGAGGTGGCATGGATGCGGACGCAGTCCTTCAAGGGACGGGCGGCCATGCCGTTGGGATAGGTCTCCCGCAGGTCGGCTTTTGTGACGAAGGGCAGCTTATAGAGGTCGTCCACCGACTTGATATCGGCGGGGGTCAGGCCCTTGGCCTCCATTTTCTTCCGATAGTGGGGGACGTTGTCCCATACATTCTGCACCTGACGGACCAGCTTCTCGTCCTGCCAGGCCCGGATCTGCTCCCGGGAAGCGCATTCTACCTCTTGCTGATAATACCGTTCCATAGTTTTCCCTCTCTTCTTAAAAAAGAGCGGCGTCCGGGTATCCCGGGCGCCGCCTCGTTTTCACGCGTTTTTGCCCAGTTCAAAGGCTCGCTGATTGAGTTTTAAGAACTTCTCCGGCACCAGAGCTTTGATGGCGCTCTGCCATGCCTCCTCCGGCAGGTCGAAGTAGTGGGACAGCCGGCCCATGAGGACGATGTTCACCGCCTTGGGGGAGCCGGCCTCCTCGGCCAGGGCCAGACAATCCAGCGCGTCCACCTTGGCTCCGGCGGCGCGCATTTTCTCCACCAGATTTTCGGGGTACTCCGCCGCGCCGATGATGACGGGCATGGGGTCGATCTGCTGGGTGGAGGTGACGATCTGGCCGTCGGGCTTCAGGTAACTCAGCCACCGGCCCGCCTCCAGCAGCTCGAAGGAGACAATGAAGTCGGCCTCGCCCTGGTCGATGACCGGGGAGTTCACCTTGTCGCCGTAGCGGACGTAGGTCACCACGGAGCCGCCCCGCTGGGACATACCGTGGACCTCGGACACCTTCACGTCGTAGCCCTGCTCCATGGCCACGTGGCCCAGCAGCTTACTGGCCAAAAGGGAACCCTGTCCGCCCACGCCTACGATCATAATATTCATGGTCTTCATGGCTCAGACCTCCTTTGCAGTGCTCTCGAAGGCACCCACGGGACACAGCTGCTCGCACACGCCGCAGCCCACGCACAGCGTGGAATCCACGTGGGCCTTGCCCTCCTTGATGGAGATGGCGGGACAGCCGATACGCATACAGGATTTACAGCCGATGCACTTGCTTGTGTTGACCTTCAAGGGAGCCTTGTGCTTGACGTATTTCAGCAGGGCGCAGGGGCGGCGGCTGATGATGACGGAGGGCTCCTCCGCCTTCAGCTCCTCCTTCACGGCCCTGTCGGTCTCCTTCAGGTCGTAGGGGTCCACCACTCTCACCCGGCGGAAGCCCATGGCCCGGCACAGGGATTCCAGATCGATCTTGCCCGCCGGGTCGCCCTTGATGTTGTAGCCGGTGGTGGGGTTCTGCTGGTGTCCGGTCATGCCGGTGATGGAGTTGTCCAGAATGATGACGGTGGAATTGGACTGGTTGTAAGCGATATTGGCAAGGCCGGTCATGCCGGAGTGCATGAAGGTGGAATCTCCGATGACGGCCACGGTTTTCTTCTCGCTCTCCTGCCCCCTGGCCTTGTTGAAGCCGTGGATGGCGGAGATGGAGGCGCCCATGCACAGGGTCATGTCCATGGCGGACAGCGGGGCCACAGCGCCCAGGGTGTAGCAGCCGATATCGCCCAGCACGGTGCATTTATTCTTGCTCAGGGTGTAGAACAGGCCCCGGTGGGGACAGCCCGCACACATCACAGGGGGTCTGGGAGGGATCCTATCATCCAACGTCCGTCCTTCATGAACGACACCGCCCAGCTTCTGAGCCACCAGGTTCTGGGAGAACTCGCCGATCATGGGGAGCACGTCCTTGCCGGACACCTCCAGCCCCAGACAGCGGCAGTGCTCCTCGATGATGGGGTCCAGCTCCTCCACCACCACCAGCTTCTCCACCTTGGCGGCGAAGTCCCGGATCAGCTGCTCAGGCAAGGGGTTGACCATGCCCAGCTTCAGCACGGAGACGGTATCGCCGAAGACCTCCTTCACGTACTGGTAGGAGGTGGAGGACGTGATGATGCCCAGCTTTGTGCCGCCCAGCTCCACCCGGTTGATGGAGGCGGTCTCGGCCCACTGGGTCAGCTTCCGGGTCCGCTCCTCCACGATGGGGTGGCGGGCCTTGGCGTTGCCGGGCATCATAACGTACTTTGCGATCTTCTTCTCATAGGGGACGATGTCGGGCACCACACGGGGGGAGCACTCCACCAGGGACTGGGAATGGGCGATGCGGGTGCACATTTTCAGTAAAACGGGGGTGTCGAACTGCTCGGACAGGTCATAGGCCAGCTTGGCAAAGGCCAGGGACTCGGCGGAGTCGGAGGGCTCCAGCATTGGGACCTTGGCGGCAATGGCGTGGCGGCGGGAGTCCTGCTCGTTCTGAGAGGAGTGCATCCCCGCATCATCGGCCACGCCGATGACCATTCCGGCGTTGACGCCGGTATAGGACATGGTAAACAACGGATCCGCGGCCACATTCAGGCCCACGTGCTTCATACCGCAGAAGGAGCGCCGCCCGGCCAGACTGGCGCCAAAGGCCACCTCCATGGCCACCTTCTCATTGGGAGCCCACTCGCAGTAGATCTCGTCATACTTGGCGGCCTCCTCGGTGATCTCGGTACTGGGGGTGCCGGGATAGCTGGAGATCACGCAGCATCCGGCCTCATACAGTCCCCGGGCAGCGGCAGCGTTGCCCAGCATCAGTTGTTTCATAGTCCTCCCTACTTTCTCAATAGCTGGGGGTTATGCCTCCTCGTCCTCCTCAGGCTGTTTGTCATAACCCTCGCGGATGATCACCTGCTGCATAATACCGCCTGCGCCGTTGTCCAGCATGGCGCGGCGGACACGGCTGATGGTAGCACTGCTGGCTCCGGTCTTTTCCAGAATGTCCAGATAGACCATGCCCTGCTGCAGGTAGACGGCCACATCAAAGCGCTGCTCCATGGAGCGGAGCTCGGTGGGGGTGCAGAGATCGTCGAAGAACCGACAGCACTCCTCCACGTCCTTCAGCTTCATGATCGTCTCGTACAGCGCCATGCTGCGCTCCTTATTACCGGTGTTACCCATTCATTTGGCTCCTTTCAATGGACGGCGGCTGTTTGTTTCTGTTCCGCCGCTCCTGTCAGACAGGTATCCGCGGCTGTTTGCTCCGCCGCGGCTCATGTCCTAACTATAGCACATTAAAGCGTGAAAAGAAACAGGGAAATTGTTTTTTTCCTCCTTGACAGAGATTGGCAGAAGGAGTATGCTTACTTTAGCACTCTAAACTTTATTGGATTGAAGTATTCAGTCCTCAGAAAGGAACGAGCCATATGCCTATTACCGATTTACTGGAGCGCAACAGCAAGCTGTACGGCGAGGAGATCGCCCTTGTGGAGGTCAATCCCGAGGTGCAGGAGCCTCAGCGGGTGACCTGGAAGGAGTATGAGCTGATCCAGCCCACCTCCTCCGCTCCCTACCGCCGGGAGATCACCTGGTCCGTCTTTGACGAGAAGGCCAACCGGGTGGCCCATATGCTGCTGGGCCGGGGCATCCGCAAGGGCCAGAAGGTGGCTCTGCTGCTGATGAACTGCCTGGAGTGGCTCCCCATCTATTTCGGTATTCTGAAGGCCGGGGCCATCGCGGTGCCTCTGAACTTCCGCTACACCGCAGAGGAGATCGAGTACTGCGTGAAAAAGGCGGACGCAGACGTGCTGTTCTTCGGGCCGGAGTTCATCGGCCGTGTGGAGGACATCGTCCCCACCATCAGTCAGGAGCATCTGCTGTTCTTCGTGGGCGAGGGCTGTCCCTCCTTTGCGGAGGACTACCACCACGCCACCGCCAACTGCTCCAGCATGGCACCCAAGGTGCTGGTGGATGACGAGGACGAGGCCGCCATCTACTACTCCTCCGGCACCACCGGCTTCCCCAAGGCTATTCTGCTGCGCCACGCCGCCCTGATGCAGTCCGCCCGTATGGAGGCCATCCACCATAAAACCACCCACGAGGACGTGTTCCTCTGCATCCCGCCCCTGTACCACACCGGCGCGAAAATGCACTGGTTCGGCTCCCTGTTCACCGGCAGCAAGGCCGTGCTGCTCAAGGGCAACTCCCCTCAGGCCATTTTCCAGACCGTTTCCCGGGAGAAGTGCTCCATCGTCTGGCTGCTGGTGCCCTGGTGCCAGGATATTCTGGCCGCTCTGGACAGCGGCGGGCTGAAAATCGAGGAATTTACGCTGGCACAGTGGCGGCTCATGCATATCGGCGCTCAGCCCGTGCCGCCCTCCCTCATCAAGCGCTGGCGGAGCTACTTCCCCCACCACTGCTACGACACCAACTACGGCCTCAGCGAGTCCTGCGGTCCCGGCTGTGTCCATCTGGGCATGGAGAACATCGACAAGGTGGGCGCTATCGGCGTCCCCGGCCACGGCTGGGAGACCAAGATCGTGGACGAGAATAACGTCCCCGTGTCCCAGGGCGCGGTGGGTGAGCTGTGCGTGAAGGGCCCCGGCGTCATGGTCTGCTACTACGGCGACCCCAAGGCCACCGCCGAGGTGCTGGAAAACGGCTGGCTCCACACCGGCGACATGGCCCGGCAGGACCCTGCGGGCTTCATCTTCCTGGTGGACCGGAAGAAGGACGTCATCATCTCCGGCGGTGAGAACCTGTACCCCGTCCAGATCGAGGACTTCCTGGCCGCCCACGACAAGATCCACGACGTGGCCGTCATCGGCCTGCCCGACCCCAGACTGGGTGAGATCGCCGCCGCCATCATCCAGCTGAAAGCAAATGTGACCTGCACCGAGGAGGAGATCAACGACTTCTGCGCCGACCTGCCCCGGTATAAGCGGCCCCGGAGGATCATCTTTGCCGACGTGCCCCGGAACCCCACCGGAAAGATCGAAAAGCCCAAGCTGCGGCAGAAATACTGCGGCGTCCGGCTGGTGGAGGCACAGAACCAGGCTTAAACAGAACAAAAAGGAGCGTATCGCTGGGCGATACGCTCCTTTTTTTGTTTGGAAAGGAAAACTATGAATCATTGCAAGGGGTATTTCGCTCCTGCGGGAGCGAGTTTCTTTTCCAGCGATGGAAAAGAAACCAAAAGATCGCCGAGGACAACGCCGAAAACACTCCCGTGTTTTCAATGGCGTTTTCCCCGGACCCCTTGTTACGGGGGTTTTCTTCGGCGGTGGGTGGGGTTTTCGATGGGCCGCAAAATTTGCTTCATTAACGGCTACGCACCCACTTTGGCAAAAATCTGTTTTGTTTTACGGGAGTTACATGATCCGCCCGCCGGGTTTATGCAAAGACTATAATCGTTGCGTTTTTCGATGGCTGGCCCGCCGGCACCGCCCGAAAGTACCAGTCGTTCAACGGAGCATTTTTCTCATTGTGAGATATTCGGTGAACGCCGTAGGGCCGCCATATATGGCGGCCGTCCCTCGTCCCGCCCCAGCGCAAAGCCTCCCCTGTGTAAGGGGAGGTGCCCGAAGGGCGGAGGGGTTGTCCGTTTCCTGTTTCGTACAATCCCCCAGCCGCAAGCGGCAGCCCCCTTTACACAAGGGGGCCTCAGTGGAACACTGCTTCAGCTCCTAACCCCCGTCCCGCCCGCAGGCGAAATTCAAATGCGCCTTTGGCGCACCACATCTTTTCACTCTTCTCTCTTCACTTTTCTCTCTCACATGTACTCCTCCAGCTCCCGCCACGTCAGTCCGGCTCTCTCCAGACTGCCCCAGCTGGGGAACTTCTCCTCCAGCCCCACCCAGGTCAGATACCAGAAGTTGTAGTTCACCTGCACCTGTGCGGGCAGGATATCCGTCACGAACCGGTTCAGCAGATCGAAGTTCTCCGGGATACCGGGGATACCGGGAAAGGACACCCGGACCACCCCGGGGCCCTGCTCCTCCACCCGGACGGGCAGGCCGCAGCCCCGGATAGCGTCGTTGATAGCCTCCGGTGTGAAGCTGTCCCCACCCATGCGGAGCAGAGCGGCGATGGCCTCGCCCAGGGCCCGGGGTGAACTGGCGGCGGGCCGGGCCGCAAACAGCCCCGCCCACTTCTCCAGCCCCCAGTCCTCCGCCGTCACGGGGAATACCTCCCGTAAAATCTCGTCCAGCCGATCCTCCACCTGCTCCAGGGCCGCACCCACGGCGGTCAGCTCGGTGCCGTTGTACAGCCCCTCCAGCCGGTACACCCCCAGAGGAGCCAGCAGGTTCTTCATGTCCTCGGTCTGCTTCAATGGGCCACCTCCACCTGTAAGCTGTTCAGCACGGGCAGCTCGTCCCGCTCCAGCTTCACGTCTGCGGAGGGGGTCTGGATGGTGTAGTTCTCCACCCCGTCACAGCCGTAGATCACCGCGCCCAGCTGGGCCAGCAGGATGGAACGGCCCAGTCTGGTCCCATCGAAGAACCTTCTCAGTTCGGCCTCCACCTGTCTGCACACCTGGGTGCTGTTCCAGCCCGCCCGGGGCGTGATGCGGACGGTGAGGGTCACGTTCCGGGCTCTGGGTGCCTTCACCTGTACGTCCACGGCGATCTCCCGTCGGGCCCGGAAGTGGGCGGTCAGCTGCTCCAACAGAGCCTTGGAGGGCATCCCGTCCCAGCCGGAGACCACCACGTCCACGGTACCCACACCACGGGGCCGGGGCAGCACCGCCGCACCCGCCACCTGGTCGAAGGACATGGCCTCCTGCTCGTAGTAGGCGGCGTTGGCTCCGTTGGGCAGGCGGCGGAAGGTGTCCAGCACTCTGGCCCGCAGGCTCTCGTCGTCCTCCTCCTCTGCGCCGCCCGCACAGGGGTTCAGATTGGTACATGCCGCCACCCCGGTGGGTGCCACCGCCATCAGGGCGATGGTGTTTGCGTCCACATTGCCGCTCTGGCCGGGCTCCACCGCCCGCACCGCCGTCTTTACCCGGGTGCTGCCGGGCTCCATACGGCACTCCTGTTCCGTCTCAAAGCGGACCAGCCCCGCCGTCATGCACACCGTCCCCGCCGGAATGGTCAGGGCGGTCCGGGGCGACAGATTGGTGGAGAACTCCACCTCGCCCCCGGCCCGGGCGGCAGATTTCCGCTTCAAGCCCCGCATCTGGGCATGGCGGTCCAGATACTCCCCCTGTGCCGTCTGGGGAAAGCACTGGCGGACCAGCCACTCGGTCTGGTGGTACAGGCTCCACACCTGGGCCGCCATGGTGTACAGCCGCACGGACAGGTCGCTGCCCTGCCGGGGCTCCATGCCGGTGTTCCGGGTGTACAGGTCCAGCATCTCCCCGTAAATACTCTCGATACTCCTCATTTGCTCCCTCCCTTACACATCCACCGTCAGACCCAGGGCCTCGCCCTGCCAGTCCAGATACACGTCCACTAAAATTTTCTCCCCCTCCTGCCGGACCAGCACCTCCCGGACCCGCAGATCGGGCTCCTGCTCCAATGCCTCCGCCACATACTGGGCGGCCAGGGCCGCCCGGGCCGAGGGCTTCTCTCTGCCCAGGGTCCACAGGCGGCTGCCCAGCCGGGGCAGGAGGGGAAATTTCCCTCTCCGGGCGGTGAGGAGGAACAATGCCCGTGCCTGTACCTCCTGAACGCCGGAGCATGTCTGTAAGCCGCCCATTCCATCAGGGACGTAGTCCCCATCTACCAGTTTCAGCTCCATCTCATCCCTCCGATCCATTCAGTCTCTTGTCCACAATGGACTGCACGTAGTCCTCCAGAGCCACCCCGTTGAGGAATAACCCCTCCTGTCCCAGCCGGAGCGTCACCGTACCGCCGGTGAGCTCCACCTCGCCGGGCTTCAAATCGCCGGGCGGCTGGGCCGCGCCCATGACGCAGGGCTCCTCCCGGTCCTCCCCGGCCTTCAGCACCAGCACCTGCTCCCCCACCCGGGGCCGCCAGTGGTAGCCGCCGGGGGAATACACCGGGAGCAGTCTCCGCTCCCCGCCCAGAGCCACGCCGCAGGGCGCACCGCCCAGCGTGACCCGTCCCACCTCCGCCGCCGCCTCGTCTACAGGGGCGCGGCGGCGCTGTTCCGCTGTCCACATGCTCTCTTCACCTCAATCCTCTTCGCCCAGCACCAGCCGGGTGAGATAACCGCCCTCGTCCAGACTGACCCGGCAGGCCCGCACCCGGTAGGTGCCCTGTTCGCCCCAGCAGTCCAGCTCCACTAAATCCCCGGGGAAGGCACAGAAGGCGCTGTCCTCCCCCGCCAGCTCCACTTCAATGCTCAGCCGCTCCGCTTTGGAGCAGTCCAGCTGGAACTGGCCCGTCCGTCTCATGGTCTGATAGCCCGCCCGGCCCGGCATGGTGACGATGCGGCGGGCCATGCCGCCCTGGTTCCTGAAGGCGGTGTTCTCTACCCGCTGGACCGCGCCGCTGTAGCGGTCCCGGACCAGCACCTGAGACAGCACCCCATACCGCCTGTCCACCCTGCGGATGGCGGTGACGGGGCTCTTCTGATGGATGGAAATTTTCTTTCCGCCCTGCCATCCCGTCAGCACCAGACGGCCCAGCCGGTCGAACCGGGGCTGAACGCCGCCGTGGTACCGGGCGAACTGGTAGAGGACGGCCCACTCGCTGCTCCCCGTTCTGACGGAGAACCAAGGGACGGCGGGGAGCCGTCCGCCGGGTGCCGCCTCGATGCCGTAGGGCCGCACGTGGTCCCGGAGGATGTCCGCCTGAGTGGCGGTGCCGTAGTCCTGCCCCAGGGCCTCGTTGTCCAGCAGGCGGGCCGCCATCCCCCGGCCCGCCACCTCCAATACGCCGCCCTGCCCGTCCAGAGAGCTGCTGCACTCGTCCACCACTCCGGTGAACACCACCTCTCCCCGGTGCTCGGCGGTGAACTTCACCCAGCTTCCGGGCCGGGTGGGGCTCCTGTTGTCCCAGGGACAGCGGAGAATAAAGCTGTCACAGGGCACCCCGTCGCCATAATCCAGCTGCCAGCTGATCAGAGGAGGCAGCTCCCAGCGGTTTCCGCCGCTGTCGGTCACATAGCCTGTCACTTCACTCTCACCGCCTGTCCCACCGACAACCGGTTGGGGTTTTTCAGCTGGGGATTCAATGCCATGATCTGCTCCACCGTGGTGCCGTACTTCCGTGCGATGAGGTACAGCGTCTCGCCCCGCTTGACCCAGTGGTACTTCTTCCCGCCGGGAAGGGGTCTGCTTCCGCCGCCGCTGCCGGGTACGGGCCTGGGTGCGCTGACCTGTCCGCCGTCCTCCCAGAAGGTGAAGGCATACCGCACGTAGTCGGGCCGGGGCTCCTCCATCAGCCGCAGGGAGACGAAGTGGGCCTGGGCCGCCTGCCACAGGGGGTGGATCAGCTGGCCGGGGCCGCTCTGATAGAACACCGCCGCCAGCTTGCCGAACTCCCGGTAGGCCTCCGGGCCCACGAACTCGCCCTCGCCCTCCATGACCCGGTAGGTCCGGCCCAGATCCTCCAGCTGACAGCCGCCGAAGGGCAGCTTGTGGGCGGCCATTTTCCGGCCATAGTCCATGGTGTAGACCCTGGGGTTGTGGGGCCAGGTGTAAGTTTTAAACCGCATGGGAGAAAGCTTCAACGCGGTTCACCTCCTAGTACAAAAAGAATCCGCCGTCATACCGGCGGCTGTCCCGCTGAAAGGCCCGGTCCACCGCCTCCGCATCCAGAGGGGCGCTTCTCTCCTGCACCCGCCTGTCTGCGGAGAAGGGCGCGGGACCCGCCTCCAGAGGCGCACCCTCGAACCGGGGCAGTTCCCTTACCACAGGGCGGTGGAAGCTGTGGAAAACCGGCTTGCGGGCCGAGGCTCCGGGAAGGTCAGCCGGGGTGTTCTCCCCTTTTTTGTCCACCGCCCGGCCCGCCCTTGTGGAAAGCCGCTCCGCCCGTCGGAGCTGTTCCAGCAGGGCCCCGGCCCCGCTGTGTTCCGTCAGATAATCAGTCACCGCTCACCCTCCTCTCCGCTGTTGAAATCTGCTCTCGTCGAAGGAGGCGTTGACGCCCGCCTCCCCACGGACCTGTCCGCAGACGGGACAGCGATTTTCCTCCTGCTCCCTGCGGCAGGCGGGGCAGAGCCCCTCCAGCTCCTCCTCCCGGTCCAGCAGGGAGTGGACCAGGCACCAGAGGAAATCCCGGTCCTTCATCTCCTTGGCCCGGGCCTCGCTGGGCAGGACGTGGAACTCCCTCAGCACCCGCCAGCGCAGGCGGTCCCCTCCGTCGGCACGGAGTTTTTTTTTACGTTTTCCAGCCCCTCGCTGTCCAGGTCCAGACCGGGGTTCACGGACCTTCGGAACCGATCCCACCGGGCGGACAGAGTTTCGATCTCCTCCGGGGTCAGACCCCCCAGCACCGCCCCGCCGTCGGAAAACATGGGCTGACGGTCCTCTCGCTCCAGGGCCTTGGCCAGCAGACAGGCGTTGTTGCAGAGGGCCCGGTCCCGGAGCCCCATCCGGCGGTCCAGCTCCTCCGCCTCCCGCTGTGCCTCCAGCACCTCAAAGGCGGACAACAGCCGCAGGACCCTGCCGTCGCCCAGTTCTACCCGGTCGGGCCGGGACAAGATATGGTCCATCCTCACACCTCCATCTCGATGCGCTTGGAGGCCACCAGGGTGACCTTCTCCAGCACCATGGTCCCCAGATCGCCGGACTCCTGGATGGTGCTCCAGCGGCAGTCGGCGTAGATGATGCGGCGGTCGGGCTTGCAGATGACCAGGGAGAAGCCGTCCAGCTTGTAGAAGTCCACCCCGTCCCGCACCGCCTCGTCGGTGGCGTAGAGCCGGGTCAGCTCGATGAGGTGCCGGGTCTGGCCGGGGACGGTGGCCACGGGCTCCGCCTCGCCGAAGGCCTCCACGGGGCTGCTGGTCTTGTCGGCACGGGCGGTGTAGCTCTGGACCACCGCCACCCGTTTGCCGTCCACCTCCAGGTAAATGTCGCTGCTGGTGGGGAAACCGGGAATACTCATTGTAATAATCCCTCCTTATAATACAGTTACACCGCAATATGGGCGGTGAGCCAGATCTGATTCAGACCGTGGGCCGCCGTGAAGGAGAAGTCCACCAGACAGCGGGTGGGCTCCTCCGGGTCGGCGGTGACGGCCACATTTTCATATCCGGTGATGATCTCCCGCTCCAGCTTGTGCTCCAGCTCCAGCACCACCTGGGCCCGGATGGCCTCCCGGCTCCGGGCGGTGTTCTTGGCCCGGCGGAAGCGGCTGCGCAGGGCGGAGCGCAGGCCGGGGATCACGTCGTCCACGATGCGGATGGTGGTCAGCTCCCGCCAGGTGGGGTCGGGCCGGCCGCCGGAGGTGGTGCGGGTGGTCACGCCCCGGACCACGTCAGCAAAGCCGCCGCCGTTCTCCGCCACCGTCACGCCGCCCAAAATCAGCCGGTCCAGCTCCCCGTCCTGATAGCGCCGGGACACGCCGTACATACCCTTCAATTCCGCGCCGCCCAGAGGAACGGCGGGGTCGGGCTCCCCGGCGATGGCGCCCGCCATGGCCGCCGCCAGCAGCAGGCCGGACCGCTCGCTGCCCTGACTGTCCACACAGCCGGGGGCGGCCAGCACCACCCGCTCGTGGTTCAGGCTCTTTGCCCGGGAAATAAATCCCTCCACATCGGTGCGGGCGGGACAGGCCGCCACGGCGATGCGCTCCCGCCGCAGCTGGGAGGCCCGGGCCGCGCTGTCCCGCAGGAGCAGCTGAACGCTCTGGTCGGTGCTGTCGCAGATCATCACCGACACCTCCTCCAGCTGTTCCAGGGCGGCGAAGCCTGCGGCGTAGTCCTCCGCCCGCGCCACCGCCACAGCGGCCACGGCGGAGGCCCCGTTGGTCAAAGCCAGCCGGGCCAATTCCGCCATGCTCTCCATGTCCCCGGTGCCGAAGGCGGCCGCCGCCTGCTCATAGCCGGTGAGAATCTGCACCACGCCGGGACTGGCCTTTTTATTGACCCCCACCAGACCCACCACGGCCCCTCTGTCCCGGCCCCGGATCACCGAAACCGCATCGTAGGAGGAGTACACGCCGGGCCGCTGATGTACCGTCACACTCATTTCATTCCACCTCTCAATTCAAAGTCGCTGAAGGTGCCGCCGGGCAGGGCGGTGGCACAGAGGAAGCCGTCGCACACCGCCTGGACGGGCCGTTTCCGCATCCGGGCTCCGGTATCATACACCGTCTCCCCGCAGGAGAACTCTCGGACAGATAAGCCCTCCGGACCGCCCAGAGTCAGGGCGCAGGCCAGCCGGTCGAAGGTCCGCTGTAAGTCGGCTCCGTCGCCCTGCTCCGGGGCGTACAGGTCCAGACCCAGGGTGAGCCGCAGCTTCTTGCCGTACCGCTCCTCCCACAGGCCCGTGTCCCCGTTGAACCGCTCCCCCAGATAGTCCAGCAGTCCGGCGGACTCCGCCTGACAGCCCCGGAGGGACACCACCGCCACGGGCTCCGCCCCCAGGGGCTCCCGGCTCTCCGGCCAGGCGGTCCGGGCCTTCACGCCCCGGCTGTTGAGGTACTCGGCCATCCGCTCCCGGACCTGAGCCATGCCGCCGCTCAACGGGGTGCCTCCAGAGTGGGACAGAGGACCGCCCACCAGTGGTGGAGCTTATCCGTCAGCACAGGCCGGGCCTGCTCCACCTCAAAGACCTCCCCGGCCCACTCCACCAGGGTGCATCTGGGGGTCAGCCCCACGCCGGAGGGCCCCAGATAGAGCATCCGGTCCCGCCGCTCCAGCCCCAGCTCCGTGGGCAGGCGCTGTTCGCCCTTGCCGGGCGGCATGGGCTGGAGAATGGCCCGAATGGGGACGGTGTTCTCCTGTCCCCGGTTGTACACCAGCACCTGCTGGCCGTAGTGGTTCAAAATGGCCTGCCACTCCCGATCCATCATCCGTTCACCCCTTGAAACGCAAATTTTTTCTCTCTCAGCCAGGGTGCCATGAGCCGCCCGGCCTGCTGGCTCAGGGAGCCGCCGCCTCTGCTCCGGCGGATGGTCACCTCACCGGCGGTGAAGGACTCCACCCCGTCTCCGCCGGTGGCCCCGTTCAGACTGTCCATGGCCAGCATGGCCACCGCCACGGGAAAGGCGGGGCCGCAGTCGGCGGGCTGAACGCCGGGGCGCAGCTCCTCCAGCAAAAGCCGCTGGGCCGCCTGGGTCAGAGGGCGCAGAAGCGCCCTCTGATCCTCCCCGGCCCCCATGGCCCGGCACAGCTCCATGATCGTGTCCGTCATCTCGGCCCTCCCGCCTTACACCTGGAGCAGGCGGCTGGCGTCCTTGAAGATCTTGGCGAAGCCGCCCACGGTGGTGACGGCGGCCCGCTCCAGCTGGCGGTCGATGAGCTTGTCATACTCCACCATCACGTCGGAGCCCTGGACCTGCTCCAGGGCAAAGCGCTTGTCCAGACCGATGGCGGTCTTGGGAGGCAGGACGGAGGTGCGGAGCAGAGTGGCACCCAGAGGGGTGGTCAGCTTGCCGGTGCCCTGGAAGTTCAGACCGGTGAGGGGGTTCTGGAACTCAGGCAGCTTCAGCAGCTTCACCATCACGTCGCCGGACACCAGCAGGGCGTTCATCTCGTAGGGGTCGAACTTGGACCAGAAGTCCACCAGATCGTCGTAGGTCAGCTTGCCGGTGGAGGCCACCTTGTCCACGGGGGCGGCGTTGTTGTTGCCGTCGCCGCTCTTCAGCACCTCCACCGCGTCGGCCAGCTGGGAGCGGGCGATGTGTGCGCCCATCTGGCGCAGAGTGACGGAGAACAGGTCCAGCTTCTGATAGCGGACGGCCTCATAGGAGGCCACCAGCATACGGCCCCGCTTGCGCAGCTTCACCAGATTGCCCTGGACCTTGATGGAGGTGGCGGGGATCTGGGCGCCCTCCTCCACCAGGTGCAGCTCCTTGTCCTCGCCGCCCGCCTCGGCAGTAATGGAGCGGTAGTCCATGCCGTCGAAGCGGGTGGTGGCGGCGGTGATGTGGGGCAGCAGATTGCCCTCCTCCATGCCCTGACGGACGGAGCGGGCGATGTACTCAGGGAACAGGACGGCGGAGTCGGCGGTGCGGAAGAACTTCTCCACCACGTCGCTGCCCGCGCCCTTCACCTTGATGTCGAAGCGCTTCAGCTGGCGCTGGAAGGCGTCCAGACCCTCCAGACTGGTGCCCTTGTACTGCTCGCTGGGGTCCTGACGCTCCAGCACCTGGGTGAAGCTGCGGCCCGCCTCCTGATACATACCCTTGTCCAGCTTCAGATTATCGTAAGAAAAAGCCATAGTTTACACGCTCCTTTCCAAATTACAGACAGAGGACGGCGGTGCCGTCGCTCTGGGCGCTGACCACCAGCACGTTCACTCCGGCGGAGGCGGTCTTGACGCCGCCCTTGCCGTTGGCGGCCAGAGTGGCCCAGCCGGGGGTGATGCTGCCGGAGCAGGGCACCTCAATAAAACCCTTCACCTGGACGGCGGCCGCGCCCAGTCTGGGGGTCAGGGCCACGCCGCAGAACTTGTCGTTGTCCAGACAGGGGCCCACCTTGCCGTTGGCGGTGAGCTTCACCACCTGACCACCCTTCACCTCACCCTGGGTCATAAAGGTGGCGGTGACTGCGCCGATATCGGCAAAAGAGATCTTGTTCATGTTCATTCCTCCTTGTTTAAATCAGAAACGCGCCGTCCCGCTCATTGCGGGCGGGCAGCTTCTCCTCGTAGTCCAGCTGGGGATGGATGGGGTAGCGGGCGGCGGCCCGCTTCTCATAGGACCGCTTCAGGTCCAGCAGTTCCCGGTGTCCGGCCTTCTCCGCCATGGCCTCCAGGGTCTCCCGGCTCAGGTCGGAGCCGGACAGCACCGCCAGACGGACCACCTCCCCCTTCAGCTCCCGCTCCCAGCTGCGGCCCAGAGCGGCCTGCTCCTCCAGTTCCCGCAGCTCCCCGGCACAGCCGGGGTCCCGCTCCGCCAGTTCCTTCAGCGTGGCACATTGGAAGGCACCCTTGACGATCCCGGCGGCGGGCTGGGCAGGGACGGCCACAAAGGAGAACTCATAGGCGTCGGAGGCCCCCTCCAGACTGGCGTAGCACAGCTGACCGTCATAGAGCTGACCCTTCCGGTGCTGGCAGGGTTCCTTGTGGAAGTCACTGCCGCAGATGGAGCAGATGGCCCGCTCCACCGCACAGCCCACGCTGACCTCCTTCTTGATGCCGCCCTCGATCTCGGCGATGAGGCCGGCGTTTTCCTCGGTGCGCACCATGTAGGCACAGCCCTTGAGCCAGCAGTAGCCGTCCCCGGCCTTCGTCAGCTTCTCAGGCTCGCGGACCACCTCCGTCTTGTAGATGCGGGCGGCCTGACCCCGGGCGGACCACTGGTGGTCGAAAATGCCGCTCTTGCCCACAAACAGCCCGGCCAGCTCCTCCAGGGTGGCGGGTGCGAACCGCTCGTGGTCCCGGTCCACCTCGTTGTCGCAGAGGCGGACGGAGAAGGTGTAGACCTCCTCGCCGGTCAGCTCCTTCCGGGACAGACCGTTGATGAGAGATAAGTCCTCCTCCGTCAGGGCGGCGGCAGCGCCGCCCTGGGAGCCCTTCACGATCTTCACTTGATCTCCTCCTTTACTTTCTCAGCCTGGGCCCGGTACAGGGCGGCCCGCCCCTCCTCCACCATGTCCTGGAGGTCGATGTCCTCCCAGTCCACCGTGACCTTGTCGTCATAGCCGTGGAGCCTGAGCCACAGCTCGCACACCCGGTAGAGGGCGGGCTCCACACAGCGGCGGATGGCGGTAATCTCGCTGGTGAGCAGATCGGCCTGCTGGGCGCTCATGCGCTCGGTGGAGGACCAGCTCAGGCCCAGCATGAAGGGAGGGATGCCGGTGCGGGACACCAGCTGCTCCAAAATCTGCCGGACGGGGACCTGGCTGTCCAGCACCTGGCTGTCCGCACCGATGACCTGGATATCCACGTCACCCACCGCCACAAAGTCCCGGATGACCCCCTCCTTCCCCGCCTGCATGGCGGCGGACCACTCCTCGGCGATCTGGGCGCACCGCTCCTGGGCGAAGGCCTCCTCCCCGGGCTGGGGCTTGCACACCACCGCAAAGCGGAGATTGCCCGCCCGCTCCCAGTTCTGGCCGATGGCCTGATAAATTTTCAGCAGGACCCCGGTGAGGAAGGGCATGGACCGGAGCATGGACACCCCGCAGGGGGAGTCCCCGGTGGGCTGGAAGGGGGTGAACAGCAGCAGGTCCTGCCAGGGCAGCTCCACCATCTGCCCGTCCCTTCGGACGCACAGCTTGAAGTCCATGGGGCTGTCGCCCTCTCTGGCCTCCACCTGGGCGGGGTCGGCACAAAGCAGGGCCGCAATGTCCCTGCCGTCGGGGGTCAGGACGATCTCACCCAGACCTCTGCCGCAGGTAAAGAGGTCGTCCAGATAGCGGTCCAGAAAGGACTCCACGCCCCGCTGGCCCCAGCCCGTGTTGACGGTGTGGAGAAAAGCGTCCATCCCCGCCTGGGCGTTCCTGTCCCCGCATTTCACCACCACGCCGCCGCAGAGCCGGACCAGCTTCCACACGGCGGCGTCCACAATGGGGACGCCCTCCCGGATGGCCCGGTACAGCCGCTCCTCCCCGCCTTTTAAGGGGATGTAGCGGTCCAGCTCCCCGAAGGGGTGGGACTCGCTCCGGCGCACCTGGACCAGAGGGGCTCTGGGCTTCGTTTTTTTCTTACCTTCAAACCATTTCATTCTTTCACCTCTCTTTAGATTCGCCGCTCGACGACTCCTGCCGTTCTGGCTCCCATCCACTCTTTCGCAGCTACTGTTGCGGCGAAGTACCGGATCTCGTCCATGGCGTGGTCGTTTCTCCCCACCCGACCATGTCGGGCGGGGACCCCGGATTTGATTTACCTCGGTCGGAGTGAATCCGACCTTCGGAAAATTCTCGCCGCACGCGGCTTCGAATTTACGGCGCTTATCGCGCCGCCCCATCTTTGATGGGGCCCCAAAGAAAACGACCACGCCGGAACGGCGAATCAAATTCGCCGTTCCACCACGCCCGCCGTCCTCGCTCCCATCCACTCTTTCGCAGCTACTGTTGCGGCGAAGTACCGGATCTCGTCCATGGCGTGGTCGTTTTCTTTCCGCACCTTGTCCTGACCGTCGCTGTGGTCCTCCCAGCGGTAGAGGGAGAACTCCCGGATGGCGTCCTCACAGCCCTCACAGATGACGATTCTCCGGCTTTTCAACAGCCGTGCCGTGAGCCGGATGCCGGACAGAACCTGGTTGTCGGCCCGCCGCACGGGCCAGCCCCGCTGGCGGAGGGTCTCGCAGAAGCTGGCGGCGGAGGGGTCCACGATGACCGCCCGGACGGGTCGGTCTCCCACCAGACGCTCCAGGGCGTCGGCGTACTCCTCGTCGGTCTTCTGTCTGCGGCGGGCCCGGGCGTCGTAGTAAAACTCCTTCACCCGGTACCAGATGCCCTTCTGCCGACCCCACAGCCCCATGGAGGTGGGGTTCAGAGTGCCGTAGTCACAGGACACGTACCAGGCCTCCATCTTCCCCTCGGGCACGGGCCGGACATAGCTCTCGTCGAAGAAGTCGTAGACCCGGCCCTCGGCAGCCACCCACTCCCCCAGCACGAACCGGCGGTAGAAGGCGCCCTCGAACATGGTGCGGTAGCGGTCCAGCACCTCGGCGGACAGGCCGGGGTTGTCGGTCATGGCGAAGGGGATGCGGAGGGCCTTCTTCTCCTCGGCCCGCAGGATCCACTCCCGGTAGAACCAGTGGGCCGGGGATTCGGGGTTGCAGGAAAACCACAGCCTGCTCCCGGTGACGGAACAGCGGGCGGCGGTCTGCTCCACGAAGGACTGGGGCATCAGCGCCACCTCGTCCAGCAGGGCCCCGGCCAGGGTGATGCCCTGGATGAGGGCCGCGGCGCTCTCGTCCTTGCCGCCGAAGAGGTAGAAGCTGTTCCGCTTGCCACCCAGCCGCACCGCCAGCACGTTTTTGGAGACCTTGTCCTCGCACTGAAAGCCCATGTCCCGAAGGATGGGGAGCAGCTCGGTGAGCATGTTCCGCCGCACGGACTGGATGGTCTTGCCGCAGAGGGCGAAGTTCCGCTCCTGGAAGGAGCACATGGCCCAGCAGAAGAAGGACAGCCCGGTGCATAAGGTCTTGCCGGAGCGGACGGCTCCGTCGCAGATGATGGCCTGCTTCTCCCGGTCCGGGGAGCCGGGCCGCCACCAGGTCAGCACCCTTCTCTGCTTGGGAGAGAAGTTCATGGCCCTCAACCGCTCTCCTCCTCCATGGCGGCCAGGAAGCGGTCCACCTGCTCCTCGCCGCTGTGGTCGGCGGCGTCCAGCAGGCGCTCCAGCAGGCGGCCCCGGTCGGCGAACTTCACCTCGATGACCCCGTTGGAGCCCCGTTTGAACTCAGAGACCGCGTCCAGATTCAGCTTGCCCAGGGCGCCCCACTGCTCCTCGGGGTAGCAGGCCAGCCGGACGGCGTCGCCCGCTCCGGCGTTGGCCAGCTTCCACATGCGCCGTAAAATTTCCTCCCTTCCGGGGAGTTTTGCTTTGCTCAATTCCAATCACTCTCCTCATATGGGGCGGGCAGAGGGAAAAAGTTGTACGTTTTAGTGCAAATAAGAAAAAAATAATTTTTTATTTTTTATTTTCCGGCCTTCGACGGGTATTTCGGCCCATTCAAGGTATGGTGGTGGTGCAAAATTTACCGCTCGGCCCGCGCATAGAAAAATCGCCGCCGTCCCAAGCTAGGGACAACGACGATTCGGGAGGGAACGAAAGAATGCGACGAATTTTGACCGCTCTGCTGGGGGCGGCGCTCCTGCTGGCCGGGGTCCCGGCCATGGCGGCAGAGGAGGCGGGGCCGGAGCTGTCCTGTCCCTCCTCCATTCTGGTGGAGAAGACCACCGGGGAGGTTTTATTTGAGGAAAATTCCCGTCAGCGGCTGGAGCCCGCCAGCGTGACCAAGATCATGACGCTGCTGCTGGTGCTGGACGCGGTGGACCGGGGCGAGGTGCGTATGGAGGACAGGGTGACCGTCTCCGCACAGGCGGCGGGGATGGGCGGCTCCCAGGTCTATCTGAAGGAGGGGGAACAGCTCTCTCTGTCGGAGATGGTGAAGTGCGTCACGGTGGTTTCGGCCAACGACTGCGCGGTGGCGCTGGCGGAGCATCTGGCGGGGAGCGAGGCCGCCTTCGTCACCCGGATGAACGAGCGGGCGGCGGAGCTGGGCATGGAGGACACCTCCTTTCAGAACTGCACCGGCCTGCCCGCCGGAGGCCACGTGACCAGCGCACGGGACATCGCGCTGATGGCGAGAGAACTCATCGGCTGTCACCCGGTGATCCGGGAGTACAGCACCATCTGGATGGACTCCATCCGGGACGGAGAATTCGGCCTGACCAACACCAACCGGCTCATCCGGTTCTACCCCGGGGCCACGGGGTTAAAGACCGGCTCCACCGCCAACGCCAAATACTGCATGGCGGCCACCGCCGAGCGGGAGGGCATGGAGCTCATCGCCGTGGTCCTCCGCTCTCCCACCACGGCCCAGCGGTTCGAGGATGCAAGGAAGCTTCTGGACTACGGCTTTTCCAATTATTCCCTGGAAAAAATCCAGCCGGAGGACCCCCTCCCGCCGATCCCTGTCCACCTGGGAGAGACAGCCCAGGTCCAGCCCGTCCCGGCCCGGGCAGGCAGTATTCTGGTCCGCCGGGAGGAGAAAAATGCACTCACCTGCCGGACGGTGCTGCCGGAGTCTGTGGAGGCTCCCGTGCAGGCCGGGGACCCGGTGGGAGAATTACAATTTTTTATAAATGACCAGCTGCGGCAGACCATCCCGCTGGAAGCCGGAGAGACTGTGGAGCGCTTAAATTCGGGGGATCTGTTTTTCAGGATGCTTCATCGGCTTTTCATGACAGATTGAGAGATTTTTTATCAAAATCGGAATCTTTTTCTCTCCGGGCCGGGGATATTGCCCCCGGTCCGGCCTCTCTGTTTTTCATCAAAATATATAAACAAATTTTATTGGCTGTTCAGATTTACTATACTTTCATTGGAATGTACTTGACGCACCTAAAAGCCCGTTGTATACTTTATATAAATACCTATGACCAACTTTTACACAGCATTAGCACTTTTTTACGATATGAACCACAAGAACTCTGGTTGAGGTGACTAATATGTCCAATTATCTTGAAAAGCTTTCCCCTACCGATCTTTATTACGAAATGGAAGCCTTCTCTGAAGGACGCTCCACCCATGCGTGGCGCTGCTTCGGCTCCCATCCCGCCAAGGACCAGGACGGTACAGAGGGTTATCTGTTTCGTGTCTGGGCACCCAATGCACCCCGCATCGCACTGATCGGCGACTTCAACGGCTGGAACCTGGACACCACTCCCATGACTCGTCAGGAGGGTGGTATCTGGGAGGTATTCGTTCCCGGCGTGAAGCGCTACGACGCCTACCAGTATGCTATTTTCGACGCCGAGGGCGGCTATGTGGGCAAGGCAGATCCCTATGCCTTCCACGCCGCCACCCGTCCCAATGTCTCCTCCAAGGTGTACGACCTGGACGAGGACAATTACCAGTGGGGCGACCGTGACTGGATGGATTACCGCTCCAAAAATGCACCCTACCGCCGTCCCATGAATATCTACGAGTGCCACCTGGGTTCCTGGCGGCGCACCGGCGACGGCGAATTTCTGAGCTATCGTGATACAGCCGGTTATCTGGTCCCCTACCTGAAGGAGATGGGCTACACCCACGTGGAGCTGCTGCCTGTCACCGAGCATCCTCTGGACGCCTCCTGGGGCTATCAGTGCACCGGCTATTTTGCCGCCACCAGCCGCTTCGGCGTGCCGGAGGATCTGAAGTATCTGATCGACCAGCTGCACCAGGCGGGCATCGGCGTCATTATGGACTGGGTCCCCGCCCACTTCCCTCGTGACTCCTTCGGCCTTTATAACTTCGACGGCACCCCTACTTATGAGTACGCCGACCCCCGGAAGGGCGAGCACGCCGACTGGGGCACCAACGTCTTTGACCTGGGCCGCAGCGAGGTCCGCTCCTTCCTGTTCTCCTCCGCCATGTTCTGGCTGGAGGAGTACCAC